>WNFO01005459.1_pt1 | contig 11120 bp, 10 predicted proteins | sample 5400251 | NCBI WGS metagenome assembly WNFO01 (sample SAMN13153354, study PRJNA577476) | soil metagenome | isolation source: 100 cm saprolite under Madrone tree | place: USA:California | collected 2016-06-14 | reverse complement strand
GGGCGCCAGGAAGGCCGGCTCCTTGAGCTCTATCTCGACGAACAGCTCGACGTTCCGGGCATCCGGGGGCGGCTGGAAGAACTCGGTCGTAGGAAGACCGGGCTCCAGGAGCGCCTGGCTCAGGCCGAGCGCCAGGCGGTTGCGAGCCGCGCCCAGGAGGCACGCCAGGACGCGATCCGCCGGTACTGCACCCAAGCCCTTCGGGGCCTCGGGAAACTCGACCCTGAGGGCAGAGGGCGGCTCTTAAAGGCCCTGATCGACGAGGTCGTGCTTCAGGAGGGCGCGGTCGAGATCCATGGGGTACTTCCCGGACGATGGACGCCGCCAGCCCAGGCTCGTAATCGAGCACAACGTCAGCAGGTTATGGGCTCCGCCGGCCGCGATCTCGAGCGCGCGCTTGGCGTACGCCTGGCCCCGAACGTCGGCGAAGTCCAGATCGTCGGTGGCCGGCGCCGCTGGAGGCTCCGGCGGCGGCGGAGCGGCTGCGTCCGCGTCGCCGTTGAGCAGCCCCACCGCGTCGCGTAGCGTCGGCGCGCCGAGCACCCGGAGACCTTCGACGGCCTGCGCCTCCGAGTGGTTCGCGACCGGCACGACGAGCGTGTCGATGCCCTGCCGCCGGCACGCGAGTCCGACGGCGAGCACTCCGCGCACCGCCTGGATCTGGCCGTCCAGCGCCAGCTCGCCGACCACGGCGAAGGGGCCGATCCGCCCGTTCGTGACCGCGCCGGTGGCGGCGAGGATGCCGAGTGCGATCGGCAGGTCAAACGAGGCACCTTCTTTCCGGAGGTCGGCCGGGGCCAGGTTCACGGTGATCCGGTCGGCAGGAAAGGGGAAGCCGGCGTTGCGGATCGCGGTGCGCACCCGCTCGCGGCTCTCGCGCACCGCCGAGTCAGGAAGCCCTACCGTGGTGAACGCGGGCAGGCCCGGCGTGACGTCGACCTCGACCCGCACGAGCGCGGCTTCGACGCCGACAAGGGCTGCGGACAGAACCCGCGCGAGCACGAGGGGATTGTTCGATCATCCGGCGGCGCGCGTCAATGTCGCAGGTTGGATACGATTGGCGGGGGCCGGACGCGGTCCGCCGGCGCCCGCGCGAGGAGTACGAAGGTCTTCGACCGTGGGGACATCACCGACGTTCGCGGTTGAGCCGGGCCGCTGCCTGCGCGGACGGAATTGGTGCTAGAGTCCGAGAATGGCGCGGCCCGCGGTTCTCGTCGTTGACGACGACCCCGGAGTCCGGGAGTCGTTCCGGCTGATCCTCGAGGACCACTACGACGTGGTCGACGTTCCGGACGGCCCGAGCGCACTCGATGTCGTCCGTGCTTCCCAGGTGGACCTCGTGCTGCTCGACATCCGGATGACCGGGATGGACGGGATCGAAGTGCTCGAGCGCATCAAGGCAATCGACGAAGGGATCGAGGTGATCCTCGTCACGGCCGTGAAGACGGTGCGGACGGCCGTGGCGGCCATGAAGCTCGGCGCCTTCGATTACCTGACCAAGCCCTTCGAGGAGGACGAGCTCCTGTCCCTCTCGCGCCGGGCGCTCGAACGCCGGGCGCTCGAGCGCGAGGTCGCGTTCCTCCGCTCCGAGCTGGCCCGGCGGCATGATCTCGACGAGATCATCGGCCAGCACCCCGCGATGGAGAAGCTCCACGGGCTCATCGCGCAGGTCGCGCGTACGTCGACGACGGTGCTCATCTCCGGCGAGAGCGGCACCGGCAAAGAGCTCGTCGCGCGGGCCATCCATCGCCAGGGGGCGCGGCGCGAGGGGCCTTTCGTCGCCGTCAATCCCGCGGCCATCGTCGAGTCACTCATCGAGTCCGAGCTCTTCGGCCACGAGAAGGGCGCGTTCACCGGCGCCCATCAGAGAAAGCTTGGTAAGTTCGAGCTGGCGCAGGGAGGCACCTTCTTCCTCGATGAGATCGGCACGCTCCGGGCGGAGCTCCAGGCCAAGCTCCTGCGGGTGCTCCAGGAGCGCGAGATCGAGCGGGTGGGCGGCACGCGGCCGGTGAAGATCGACGTCCGGTTCATCGCCGCGACCAACTCCAACCTCAAAGAGGCCGTGGGCGACGGTACCTTCCGTGAGGATCTCTATTACCGGCTCAACGTCGTCCACGTGGTGGTCCCGCCGCTGCGCGAGCGCATCCAAGACGTCCCCTTCCTGGCCGAGCACTTCATCCGTCGGGACAACCGTGACTTCAACAAGCGCATCGAGGGGCTATCAGCCGAAGCGCTCGCCGCCCTGCGGGCGTACCGGTGGCCGGGGAACGTACGCGAGCTCGAGAACGTCATCGAGCGATGTGTGGTCCTGGCCGAAGGGCCCGTCATCCAGCTCAACGATCTTCCGCTGGACGTACTGCTGCCCCAGCAGGCCACGAAGGTCCGGGCGGCCGAAGCCCTCCCCCTCAATGAGGCCACGGACCAGTTCGAGCGCCAGATCGTGCTCCGAGTGCTCGAGCGCGTGGGATGGAATCTGACCGAAGCCGGACGGATCCTCGAAGTCCACCGTAATTCGCTCCGGGTGAAGCTCGCTCGCTGGGGCGTTCGCGCGCCCGGCGGGGAGCACTGAGCGCCCAACGACTGGGCGCCCAGTCGTTGGGCGCTCCGCCCAGTCACTGGGCGGCGGCGTTCGTGGCGGCCGGCGTGGACGGACGTTTTGCGGCTGAGAAGCAGGCACTTGACCCGATGGCCCGACGTTTGTCTCACATGGCTGCGGAATTGCTCCGTCTCCCGCCGGTTGCGCGTCCGAAGCCCTCATGGTGAGGGCTTCTCAACCGTGGAGGAGGAGAGCGATGGCGAAGGTATGGACCAGCATCGTGATAGTGGCGGCGGTCATCGGGTCGTTCCTGCTGGTGGCGCCGGTGATCGAGTCGGGAACTTCGGGCTCGACGCAGTTTTTCCAGGCCGTGGGTACGGCAGAAGGCGGCGGAGACTAGGCGCGGAACGTTTGCTAGCTGGTTCGGTGTCGGTCTGTCGTTGCCGTTCGGCGAGGAAGGGAGGCCCTCTGCCTCCCTTCCTCCTTCTCCTCCTGGGCGTGCTAGCCTGTGCCCAGCCATCGCCCGTCCGAGCTCAGGAGACGGGGACCGAGAGGGATCCAACCGTTACGGGCGCCGTCTATCGGCGGCCGCTGGGCCACGACCCCAAGACACTCGATCCCGCGCGGATCAGCGACATCTATAGCTTGTCCGTCTCCCAGCAGCTCTTCGACGGTCTGGTGCAATACGACCACGCGCTCACGATCGGTCCGGCGCTGGCGGAGTTCTGGCGCGCCTCACGGGACGGCCTCACGTGGACGTTCAGCCTCCGCAAAGGCGTGAAGTTCCACAACGGGCGCGAGGTCTCGGCCGACGACGTCGTGTACTCGCTCACGCGGATCATCGACCCGAAGACGCGCTCCGGCGCGGCGGAGCTGTTTCTGAACGTCAGGGGCGCGCGCGAGTTCAGGGAAGGACGCGCCAGGACGGTACCGGGACTCGTGGCCCTCGACCGGAACACCGTGCAGGTGACCCTCAACGAGATGCTGGCGCCGTTCGTCGCCGTCCTCGCTGTCGGCCACGCGAAGATCGTGCCCAAGGACGTGGTCGAGGCTGAAGGCGAGGCCTTCGGTGCCCAACCGATCGGCACCGGACCGTTCAGGTTCCTCCGCTGGCAGCGCGGGAAGGAGATCGTCCTCGCCGCGAATGCGGACTACTTCGACGGTCCGCCGAAGCTCGCGCGCTTGATGTACCGGGTCTTCCCGGGAGACCAGCGCGACGCGATGTACGACGAGTTCCTGAAGGGAGACCTCGAGGACGCGCCGGTACCGGCCCGTGCCGACCGACGCGCCCTGGCGGCCGGCGGAAGTCACCTCTACGTGAAGCGCCCGATGATCAGCGTGCGCTTCTACGGGTTCAACACGCGGACGAAGCCCCTCGGAGACCGGCGCGTGCGTCAGGCCATCATCCATGCCATCGACCGGGAGGCGATCGTCCAGAGCGTGCACTTCGGACAATACACCTTCGCCCGCGGGATTCTCCCGCCCGGAATGCTCGGCTTCAATCCAAGGCTCTCCGGGTACGTGTATGACCCGTCCCGGGCTCGCGGGTTGCTCGCCGAGGCGGGCTACCCGGGAGGTCGAGGCCTTCCGCCCCTGGCCATCTGGTCGAGCGTGAAGCGTGATGACATCGTCCGCGAGCACGAGCAGATCAAGAATTCCCTTGCGGCCGTGGGCATCGCGGCTGAAGTCTACTACCTCACCGACTGGCCGGCTTTCTCGAAAATGCTCGAAGAGGGGAAGCTCCCGGTCTTCCTCTACGCGTGGTACGCCGACGTCCCGGACCCGGACAACTTTCTCACGAAGCTCTTCCACTCGCGGAGCTCGCGCAATTTCTTCGGATACGGGAACGCCGCCGTCGACGACCTCCTGGCGAGCGCCCGGAGCGCGAACGACCTTCACCAGCGGGTCGAGTTGTACCGGCGGGCCGAGCAGCTGATCCTCGAGGACGCGCCAATCGTCCCGGTGTTCCACCACACCTACGAGCGGCTATTCCAGCCGTACGTCAGGAGCGTCGAGGTGAACGGGCTCGGCGATCCCTACATTCCGTTCCGGAAGATCTGGCTGGAGCGCTCGCGATGATCCGCTCGCTCCGGGCAAAGCTCCTGCTGGGCACGTTCCTCGTGATCGTCCTCGTCATGGCGGCTGTTGTCGTCGTCGTCGAGCACACGCTGCGTGTCGCGATCATCGACGAGGTCCAGCGCCGGGGCGAGGCGCTGGCGCGGAACCTTGCCGCGATCTCGTACAGTCCCCTCCTCCTCTACAATTTCACGGCGCTGGAGCAGAACGTCGTGCGGGCGACCGCCGAGCACGACGTCGTCTACGCCGTCGTGCTCGACGCCGATGGCAAGGTGGCGGCGCACAGCCGGTATCCCGAGCGGGTCGGGTTGCTGCTACGGGGCGCCGTGCCGGAGCGGGCGGCCAGCGCGACCGAGCCGCTGACGCAGGAGATGATCACGGGTGCGGGCGAGGCCGTGTACGACTTCGCCGTCCCTGTCCTCGTCGACGGCCGGAAGTGGGGCACCGCACGGCTCGGCCTCTCCAAGCGTCGAATGGCGGCCGAGATCCGCCGGACACGGCTCGAGCTGGGGGCCCTGACGTTCGTGACGCTCTTGCTGGGAGGCGTGACGGCGGCGCTGGTGGCTCGGCACATCGCCCGGCCGGTCCAGCAACTCGCCGAGGGAGCGGCCGCTATCTCGCGCGGTGAGCTGAACCAGCGGATCGAGCCCTCGACCATCGACGAGATCGGGCGCCTCGCCGCCGCCTTCAACCACATGGCGACGCAGCTGCTCCAGCAGCGGACGGCGCTCGAAGAGGCGCACACCGGGCTGCGGCGGCAGTTCGAGGAGCTAGCCGATCTCAAAGGCTACACCGACAACATCCTCGGGTCGCTCACGAGCGGCATCGTGACGATCGACCTCGACGGCCGTGTCGTCACGCTCAATCCGGCCGCGGAGCTGCTCACCGGGTTCTTCCGCGGCGAAGCCGCGGGGCGGTACTGCACCGAGCTCTTCGCCCACACGCCCGAGCTCAGCGACCTCCTGACGGAGACGCTCGCGAGTCGCGCACCGATCGCGAGTGTTCCGCTCACGCTCCGGCGCCGGAACGGCAGCGTGCTCCCGATCGAGTTCAGCACGGCGCCGCTCAAGGGTGGCGAGGGTAAGGACCTCGGCGTCATCGGCGTGTTCCGTGACGTGACGCTCCTGCGCCAGCTCGAGGATGACCTGCAACGGTCCGACCGGCTGGCCGCGCTGGGCACGCTGGCCGCCGGGCTCGCCCATGAGATCAAGAACCCGCTGACCTCGCTGCTCACCTTCAGCCGGCACCTCGAGCGCAAGTTCGACGACCCCAATTTCCGCGAGCGATTCGGGAGCGTCGTGCCACGTGAGCTGGAACGGATCAACGGCATCGTCGAGCGTCTGCTCGAGCTGGCGCGTCCCGCTCGGATGAGCTTCACGCTCGCGCGGCTTCCGGAGCTCCTCGAGCGCGCCGTCGACCTCTACGCCGACCAGCTCGACGACAAGCGAATCGAGGTCGCGCGCGAGTACGCGCGCGACGTGCCGCCCATCCAGGCGGACAAGGACGCCCTCTACCGCGTGTTCGTCAATCTGGTGGCCAATGCACTCGACGCCATGCCGCGCGGTGGCCGGCTCACGCTGCGCGCCGGCTGGGCGGTCAGCGGGGACCCGCTGCCGTCCGCGCGCCGGCGGCCGGCCAATCGGGTGAGGGTGGAGGTCGAGGACACCGGGACCGGGATCGAACCGTCGGAGACCGACCGGATCTTCAACCCCTTCTACACGACGCGGGACAGCGGGACAGGGCTCGGCCTCGCCCTCGCGCACAAGATCGTGCAGGACCACGGTGGGAGGATCAGTTTCAACAGCGCGCCCCGCCGAGGAACAACCTTCACGATCGTGCTGCCGCTCATCCCCGAACCGCCGGCCGCCCTCGACGACGAGGACCGTCGATGACGTCGGAGGGCGGGGCGGTGTCCGCCCGCGACCCGCGCGCCCGGCTCGAGGAAGCGCTGGCCGACAACGCGAGCCTGCGCCGACACGCGAGCAGCGTCGCGCACGACTTCAACAACCTGCTCGCGGTCATCATCGGGTACACGGAAATGATGCTGAGGCGCCTTCGCCCGGACGATCCGCTGCGGCGTAACGCGGAAGCCATCAAGCGGGCCACCGAGTGGGGCGCGGCCCTGGCCCAGCAGATCCTCGCCGGAAGCCGCCGGCCGCCGCCGGCACCCACGCCGGTGGATCTGAACCAGCTCGTCGGGAACGTGACGCGCGTGCTCCAGCCCCTGCTCGGCGACAACATCGAGCTCCTGACCCGGCTCGACTCCGACCTGGGGCGCGTCAGCGCCAACCCGCACCAGATCGGGCAGGTCATCATGAATCTCGTGGTCAACGCGCGCGACGCGATGCCGCAGGGTGGCCGCCTCACCATCGAGACCGCCAATGTGGGCCAGGTGGTGATGCTGGCGGTGAGCGATACCGGGAGCGGCATGGACAACGAGACCCGCGCGCGGCTGTTCGAGCCGTACTTCACGACCAAGGAGCCCGGGCGCGGCAGCGGGGTCGGCCTCGCGACGGTCTACGACGTCGTCACCCAGTTCGGCGGCCAGATCAGCGTGATGAGCGACGCCGGGGCCGGCTCGACGTTCAAGATCTACCTACCACGCGCCCCGGAGGCGGCGGCGCCGATCGAGGCGCCAGCGACCTCGTCTGTCCCCGCCGCCGCCGCGGTCGACGGCAAGACCGTGCTGGTGGTCGAAGACGAGCCCGAGGTGCGCGACCTGATCCGGGAGATCCTGCAGCTTCAGAACTACGTGGTTCTCGAGGCCAGCGACCGGGACGAGGCGCTGGCCCTCAGCGGCCAGCATGCCGGCCGGATCGATCTGATGGTCGTGGACGTCGGGACCCCGCCGTCGTTTGCCGACGAGTGGGTCACGCGCGTGCGGGCCGTCCGGCCGGAGATCAAGGTGCTCTACGTCTCTGGGTATCTCGCCGAGACCGGGTCGGCCGACGCGCCAAAACTCGGCCTTCTGCTCCAGAAGCCGTTCACAGTGGGAGCCTTCATGAAGGCGATCGGCATGGTGCTGGACCGGCCGAAGTGAGCGGCCGGCTGCGCCTCAGCGGAACCGCGGCATGACCTCGCGGGCGAAGAGCTCCATCGAGCGCCGCACGCGCTCCTGAGGCAGACCGCGGAAGTTCATCCAGCAGAGCATTTCGCCGACCCCCAGACGCCGGAGCTCGTCGACCCGCGCGGCGACGATGTCGGGGGAGCCGAAGGCGACGCTCTCCGCGACCAACGCTCCCACGAGACCTGCGCGAATCGCTCCTCCATCGCCCGGAACCCCGGCTGCAGCAGCGGGTGCACGCGATCGATCCGCTCGGGGATGAGAAAACGCCGCAACGACTTCTGGTACCACATCTCCGCCTCCTTGGCCTCGGCCAGCGCCTCGGCATCCGTTGTCGCGACGTAGATGTGGCGCGACACGCCCATCGGCCCAGGAGGCTCGCGATCTCGACGGCGCTCCGGCCCGCCTTCTCGCACGCCTTGACATACGTGTCGCGGCTCTTGGCGAGCTGCTCGACCGGTCCGCGCAGCAGGGAGTTGAGCATGGGCACGCTGCGGAGGGCGGTGCCGCGCCCCACGCCCTACGTCCAGCCGCCCTTCGTTGAGGATGTCGACGATCGCGAGCTCCTCGGCGAGCCGAATCGGATAGTGGAACGGAAGGGTCGCGGCCGCGAGCCCGATGCGCACCCGCCGCGTCCGCATCGCGGCGGCCGCCGCCAGGACCGCCGGCGAGACGGAGGGACCGTAGTCGATGAAGTGGTGCTCCGTCAGCCAGATGCTGTCGAAGCCGCGTGCCTCGGTCCAGACCATTGCTCGATCTCGCGGCGAACGACGTCCGGGTGCGTGATGGAAGGCGGAGCCTGGAGGAAGTAGTAGGTTCCGAAGCGCGTCGGGCCGGCTCCGACTCTACCTCGTCTAGCTGTGCAGATCGACCAGCAGGGCGGCGTGGTCGCTGAGAGGACTGGCCTTGCGCCCCGCCCGCCGTCCCCACTCGTGGCGGACATCCCGGAGACGGGGCCGCAGCTGGTGATTGACGAAGGCTTGATCGATCCGAAAGCCGTTGCCTCCGTTCGGGGAGTACCACGTGTAGGCGCGCGCCGTCCCCCGCAACAGCCGAAACGCGTCGAGCCATCCCGACCGTTCGAGCCCCGATAGCCATGCGTCCTCTCTCGGTCCGAACACCGGAGTCTCCTCGTCGATTCCCGGGCGGCCGGAGTTGGTGTCACCGAGGAGCACGGTGGGGCCGCGCCGCCAGCGGCCCAGCAGCGCGAGCACGGCTGCGTAAAACAGGTCCTTCCGTCCCGTCACCCGGTTCGGGACATGCATGGCGCCCAGCGTCAGCGGCTGAGGAGCCTTGATCGAGGCGAGGAGCAAGAGACGGCCGGGTTCACCAGATCCTGCCCGCAGATGGATCCGGCGCAGCGGAAAGCGCGCGGCGATGAACAGCCGATTGGCGCTCGGCTGGGTCGGCTCGGCCGTCGTGCACTGGTGGCCGAGGCCGAGCGCGGCGAGCGAGCGCGCGAGCTCGAGGCTCGGCGGGGTCGCGCGGAACTCGCAGAGGGCGACCGCATCCGGGGCCCAGCCCTTGAGCTGGGCCGCGATTCTCCCGACCCGGACGCCGCCGCCGGCCCGGATGTTCCAGAAGACGATTCGCATCGGGCCCGCGACCTACCGCTTGCTCAGCGATGTCTCCAGCAGCTCCAGGGCTCGCTTCGCGAACGCCCACATGTTCTTCTCTCGGTCGCCGTGGCCCGTCTCGAGGGTGATGGCCTGTTCGATCGGCCCCGCCACGGCGAGGCACGCGTGGCCGGCCGCATCGCCATAACGGTTGCCCGTCGGCCCGCTGGCGCCCGTCTCGGCGAGCCCCCACGTGGCGCCCACGAGCTCGCGGATTGTCCTCGCCTTGAGGAGCGCGTAGGCCTCGGTGCTCGACCGGATGCCCCTGACCGACTCGTCCGACAGGCGCAGCAGCCCGCGCCGCGCGGCCTGCGTGTAGATCACGCCGCCGCCCAGGAAGTACGCCGAGGCGCCGGGAACGGCGAGCAGCGCGGCCGAGATCAATCCACCCGCCGACGACTCGGCGACGGCGATCGTCTCCTTCCGCTCCTTCAGGAGTGTCCCGAGCGCTTCGGCCAGGGTCGTCAACTCGTTCATGACGTTGCGACCTTAGGCACGCGTCGACTACTTGTCAAGTAGCGTGACGGATTGTGCGGGCCGGATTGAAATCCTGGACGACTCGACGAGAGGGCGATACCAGCTCACACTCGGCGATCTTGTGGAGCAGCGTTTTGTAGCTGACTTTGAGAATCCGAGACGCCTCGGCGCGATTCCACCGCACGCGCTCGAGCACCTCCGCCAGAGCTTGGCGCTCGGCCTCTCGGGCGCCGCGGCGGGCGATCTCCCTCAAGCTCTCGGTGACCATGGGTGCGGGCCGCGGGGCCGCGGCATGCCCGATTTGACCGCGTGCCACCAGGGCCTCGAACGCCTGCTCACCGTCCGCGAGCACCACCATGCGTCGCACAATGTTCTCCAGCTCGCGGACATTCCCCGACCACGCGTGCTCGGTCAGTCGGGCCAGCGTCTCGGGCGAGATCTGCTTCTGCCGCCCGTACTGATCGTTGAATCTGGCGAGGAACCACGTCGCCAGACGCGGGATTTCCTCCCGCCGCTCCCGGAGCGGCGGAATCCGGAGCTCCACCACGTTGAGGCGGTAGTAGAGGTCCTCGCGGAACTCGCCGCGGGCCAGCGCGTGTTCCAGGTCCCGATTCGTGGCGGCGATCACGCGCGCATCGACCTCGATCAGCCCGTGACCCCCCACGCGGGCGAAGCGAAAGTCCTGAAGCACGTGGAGGAGCTTGGCCTGAAGGGCTGGCGGGAGCTCCGCGATCTCGTCGAGATAGATCGTGCCCCCTTGCGCGTACTCGAATTGCCCGGGCTTGCGCCGGTGCGCCCCGGTGAAGGCGCCCTTCTCGTGGCCGAAGAGCTCGGACTCGAGCAGCTCCGAAGGGATCGCCGCACAGTTGACCTTGACGAACGGACCGTGGCGCCGGGCCGACTGCGTGTGGATGGCCCGGGCGACGAGGTCCTTCCCCACGCCGCTCTCCCCGCGGATCAGGACCATCGCATCCGTGTCCGCGATGTTCTCGATGATGGTCAGGATGGCCCGCATCTTCAGGCTTCCGTCCAGCAGCGGCGCGTGATCAGTGCTCACAGGCCCCTCCGGGAAAGATTTCAAGGGAACTCATCGGCGGGAAAGGCTACGCAAAATAAATGCCATCCAGTGATGTTCCGGAATTCAAGGACTTACGGATCTAGCCTCACGTCGTGGAACGAGAGAATGGTCAGAAGCTGAGCGGGCGGTAGACGTTTCTGTATCACAGGGAGCCTCACTGACGATCGTAACGAGATCGTGTGACGCCCGGGCCACGAAGCGGTGAAGACTCGGCGACGACCAGGCGCCACGGGGGAGGGACTAGGCGGCGGCGATCGCTGGCGCTCTCATTCG
>WNFO01011617.1_pt1 | contig 11124 bp, 16 predicted proteins | sample 5400251 | NCBI WGS metagenome assembly WNFO01 (sample SAMN13153354, study PRJNA577476) | soil metagenome | isolation source: 100 cm saprolite under Madrone tree | place: USA:California | collected 2016-06-14 | reverse complement strand
GCTTCGCTCCGCCGGGCAGGTGAGGGCACCTGCCCCTACCGGTGCAGCATTTCCTGCCTGAATTTGTCAGCTTAACATTTCCTTTGCAATACAGTCCGGGCGGAGCGATCCAGTTTAGCGGCCTATAATCTCCGAATGCGTTCGATTTTTCGGATGTCTTCTTGCGTTGGATTTCTTCTCCTGACTGCGCTCGCCCACTCCCAAAGCACGCAGCCTGCAGAACCACTCGCAATTACCTCACAAGGGGCCCTCCCTACCGCGGAGCTATGGAAGCCGTACAGTCTGCGACTAGAATCCTCGGGCGGCGTGGGCGCACATCACTGGCGAATGATCAGCGGCTCGCTTCCGCGCAAGGTGGAATTGAACGACCTTGGCCAATTATCCGGCACCCCCGAAGAAACGGGCCCCTTTGAGTTCACCTCCATGGTCCGCGACAACGATAATCCTCCGAACCAGATCAAAAAAAAATTGGTTCTGACAGTCGCGATCCCGCTTACCACCGAGTGGGAACGCAAGGCCCGGGTAAACGGCAACCGGATCGATGGCTCAATCAAAGTTTCCAATCGCACCGGACGTGACTTTGACCTGACGGTAATTGTGCTGGCGGTAAACGACATCGGCCGGGCAACGGCAATTGGATATCAGCATTTCCCGCTGAAACAGAGTACGCGCGATATGGAGATTCCTTTTGGAGACACGCTCTCGCCGGGAAATTACGCGGTCAATGTGGACGTCGTAGGAGAAGAGCCGGTATCAAACAGAATTTTTCGCGCGCGGCTGGTGACGGGAAAAGAACAGATCACGCAGGGACCTTAGCGAATCACAGATGACTAGGGTGGAGCAGGGCCTTCGGCCCTGCGTTAGTCCTGTGGAACGTCGGGGCTTTAGCCGCTGAGGTACTTCAGCCGGAGACAACAAAGGCAAGCTCGCTGAGCGGGTGAAGCCGTCTAGTCAAAAGAAGCACCTGAACCGCAGCGCTAGAAGCGCTACGCCACCCAAAGCCAGAACATTTAGGAGAGATTCGACTAGAACAGAGCAGTCTGCAGAACCACAAACGCTCTCAGATATCGAGATCAAAGAGCGCAGCGTCTTTCGTCGCGCGGGGAAGCTTGAAGGGCCGCTCTTTACGGGGGGAGGATCGTCGAGACCGGCCGCTCCCAATAGACGAATGACGCTGCGATTTTCATGCGCTACGAACTGAGCCGTCGCACACAAAATATAAGAGTCCCGTCGGTGATGTTGATCTCATTCGTCTCGGCCAGTAGCTCGCTTTAGACCCTTGCCGACCTGCATTGGTTACTATCCTTGCGGACCGCAACCGGCGATCGTTGCTCGGGCTCCGGGCTTACCGCCAACCGGATAAATCAGTTCAACGCCTTCGGGACTCTATCCTGCCTTTGACTGGGTTTCTTGTTCTCCTCGACCAGCGCTTTGCTATAGAGCCTTGCTAGCCCTCCTTCGGTCATCTTGCAGGAGTTTTACGCCAGATCTATTGGTTGCCCAAAGTTCCTACGCTTCCCTCTTGCCTTATGCCGAAGGTGACTTCGCTTGACCCCCGGACGCCGCACCAACCGGAAAAACTTCAGAAACTGTCAAAGAACAATTGTGTTTTACACCTTGTATTTTTTAGGTCAATAGAAAAATCGACTTTCTAAGTGCTTGGATTTCAATCGAGTGCAGCTGGTTCACAGGGGAGTGCAACAGGAGTGGTGCATCGGTGATATGGAGTGTGTCGCAGGATTCGCTGAGAGTGCAGACTTTTCGCGCACTTTATGGATCTTCGGTGCGCTCACGCAGTCACAATCAATATTTCAAGATTGTGAAAATCGCACGAACATCCACGTCAGTCGCGGAGTTTGGAAGATAAACAATCAGACTCAATGCACCAAATACTCCAAGTATCCGGAGACGCCAAGGCCCTGCCATCTCCGAAAGTGACGACAATAATCCTGACACGTTTTGAATCCTGACAGGTTTTGTGATGTTGAGAGGCTTGAACCTGAGAGCTCGCGCAGAGTATGCCCTGAGAGTAGTGTCCTCAGTGTGGTCTTCTTTGCGAACTTTGCGAAGTTCTCTGCGTTCTTTGCGGTTAGAGTCTTTTGAATTTTGTCGATATACGACACTACGCCCTGAGTGCTCAGTGTTCGCTGCCGTCCTCTGCGTCTATAATGTCTCGGCGTGGGGTCCTAGCAAGGAGGAGCTCGTGTCGCAAGTCATTCCCGATAAGTACCGCGATCTTTTTACGAAACGTGCTTTCGCCAGCCTGGCTACACTAATGCCCGACGGCTCACCGCAAGTCACGCCCGTCTGGTGTGATATAGAGGGCGATCTTGTCGTCGTCAATAGCGCCAAGGGACGCCAGAAGGACAAAAACATTCGCCGCGACCCGCGCGTTTCGCTGGCGATTATTGATCCCGACAATCCGTACCGTTATCTGGAAATTCGTGGGCGCGTGGTGGAAATCACCGAACAGGGGGCCGACGCCCACATAGACAAAATGGCGAAAAAATATCTGGGCGTGGACAAGTATCCCTACCGGCAGGCTGGCGAAGTCCGTGTGATGTTCAAGATCCAGCCCGAACATACTAACGTGATGGGGTGAGAGACAGCTCTCAGCTATTAGGTTTCAGCTCTTAGCCTTTCGCTCTGAGCTCTTAAGCATGGGTTTTGAAGCACACCGTTTTTGAAGCACACCGTTTTTGAAACACATCGATTTGAAAGGGCAGCCGTGCCGTGGTCAGCTAAAATCATGGCTCGGCTTCAGCCGCTGAGCGACTTCCCCTAAAAAGCACGATTCTCGCAGTGTCTCGGTCCCCAGCAACGACATGACAAAAGCCGCCATCGAATCCGCCGCGACACCAATTACTGAACCGCTCGATCTCAACTGGGTCCGTATCCAATTCCCTTCTCTTTGCCAGCGTGTGAACGGCCATCCCGCAGCGTTTCTAGACGGGCCGGGCGGCACGCAGGTGCCACAACACGTGATCACCGCAATTTCCGATTATCTCCACACCAACAACGCGAACACTTGCGGAGCCTATGCCACCAGTCGCCACACTGACCAAGTCATCGCCGGGGCACGTTCCGCAATGAGCGACTTCCTGGGCTGCGATGCCGATGAAGTCGTCTTCGGCCCAAACATGACTTCGCTCACCTTCGCGATTAGCCGCGCCATAGGTCGTGAGCTCAATCCGGGAGATGAGATCGTGCTCACGCATCTCGACCATGATGCCAACATTTCACCGTGGCGTGCGCTCGAAGAGCGTGGCGTCAAAATCCAATTCGCCGACATTCACGAAGAAGACTGCACCCTCGACATGGACGACTTGGCGAGTAAGATCAATTCGCGAACCACGATCGTCGCCGCCGGATATGCGTCCAATGCAGTCGGCACGATCAACGATGTAAAAACGATTGTTCGTCTTGCGCATGACGCCGGCGCGATGGCGTACATTGACGCAGTCCACTACGCGCCGCATGGCCCAATTGACGTCCGTGAACTGGACTGCGACTTCCTCGTGTGTTCAACCTACAAATTTTTCGGGCCGCACATGGGCGTTCTCTACGGCAAGCGTGACCACCTTGCCCGGCTCCAACCCTACAAAGTCCGCGCCAACACTAACGCCGTTCCGCAGCGCTGGGAGTGGGGCACGCTAAATCACGAGTGCATCGCCGGCATTACGGCGTGCGTTGAATACCTTGCAGAGCTAGGTCGGAAACACGTAGCCCCGGGCGCCCCTGTACGGGATGAGCGGGTGAGGGCACCCGCCCCTACACGGCGAGAAATGCTGCACGCCGCTTATCGCGCCATCCGCGCCCATGAACACGACCTGATGCAACAAATGCTCCGCGGTCTTCGCGAAATCCCAGGATTGCGGCTCTACGGAATCAGCGACCCATCACAACTGCATTCCCGCTGCCCCACATTCGCCGTCAGATTAGATGGACACACGCCGCTGGAACTCGCCACCAGGCTCGGCGAGCAAGGCATCTTCACCTGGGACGGCAACTATTACGCCATCAATTTGACCGAGCGACTCGGGGTGGAAAAAGACGGTGGATTCCTCCGAATCGGGCTTGTGCATTACAACACCGAGCAAGAAGTCGAACGCGTGTTAGAAGCGCTACGACGATTCTGATCCTCAGGATCGACTCGAAATCTGCGTCGTCCTTGCTTTTGTTATTTCCTGCTTTGATTGGCGTCAATCTTCGCGCAATCGGCGCGATAGCGGAATTCGACAGAGCGACAGTGCGCCGGCTCCGTCGATAGATCACAGCCTCTCATTACGATCGGCGCGGTTAGGCAATTCGGGCTTACGACCGTACGAAAAGACGCAGGCCCGCGACGAGCGGCGCAGCCTGTAAGAATAGGCAGCGCCACCACCAACGATCTCGTTTTGTATCCCATCGCGCACTCCAGTGATTTCCAAGCATAAAACACACTTCCGAAAAACGGGCCTACTTCCACCACTTGTCGTGAAAGGCAATCATCTCGCTGATCGCTATGGTAATCGTCGCATTTCAGGCGATCGTAAACGCTGCGTCTAATGTCATTTCGCTCCAGCGTCCCAACCCGATCTTCGACTTACTTCATCCGTCCGGGCTGACTGCCGCCTGCCAGCATGTCCATTTTGGCTTCCAGGCGCGCCAACTTCTCCAGCACTTCGCATTGGAAGTCGTTGTCGGTAACGCGCACCACGAGCGGATGCTTAGAGGAATCGTGCGTATGGCCTTCGTCGGTTCGATTAGTCATAAGAGCACGTGTAGGCCCGGACGCCCTCGTCCGGGCAGACCTAAGCAATGTTCACGGAAGCGGAGCTTCGCTCGGCGGGCAGGTTAGGGCACCCGCCCCTACACTTTTCCCTAGAAGGGATAATCAATGTGGAGCGCGGCCGAAAAACGGGAGTACTTCGGCGGGGTTGAGGCATCAAACTGACGCAGAAAGTAGTTCTGCACTTTCGCCAGACGAGGCAAAGTAAAAGTTTGCGTGGTAAACCGTCCCGCCAGGTTTTTATCGTTGTATTGGCCCCAACCGGCGTCACTCCATCGGACCTCAAAACCGCCGCCCGCCGGAGCCGAGACGCCGGCATCAAGGTCAGCAGTACGATGCGTGCACACGCGCGAGAATTCCTGCTGTGCTCGATTTGGATGAAGTCTAACTACTCCGCACGCTTCACTGCGAACTCGCAGCAAGCTCGAAATCAGAAAGTCCCGAATGGTTGTCGCTTCGAAGAAACCGGTTCTTTTCAGCCCGGCCTCCGCGATTTTCCCCTCCAGCGCTGTTCCCAGCCGCCCCAGCAGAGCAATGTCGTCGGTCAATTATGCCGTCCATGAAGAACCCAACTTTTATATTGAAGTTCGGGCCGATTCCGGAACTTACATCGGAGCGTAATTGCCAGAATTTTATGCGACGGTTCTGACTAGATCGCTATTCAATTTTTTGGAGCCTCAAAACACGGCTGGTAGAGTAGTGCTCCAGCGGGCTGAACGTGTCGAGCAACCAGCGGTCCACGATCCAGACGTTGGAAATGACGTTGCCACGAGAAAAGAGCGGCACAAAGGGCAGCCGGAACGCCCGCTCTCCGGTGACCTCCCAACCTTTCTTTACCTGCTCCATTTCATCGCGGCTCAGTGGATGTTCGTCCTCCGAAATGTCTTCCTGCGCAGGAAATAAGCGCCGGACCCTGGCCGCGAGCTTCGAAAACCGGACCGGCTCCTTCACAATCGCAATGCCTCCCGGCTTTAGCAAGCGCCTCATCTCCGCCATAGCGCGTGTAATTTCGAGGTGATGCAACAGTGACGCGCATAGGATTGCATCAAGTGCTTCGTCCGGTAGAGGCACATTGTAAGCGGAGCCGACAGCAAAGCTTGCCAGTTCATGCTGGTTCGATATAGCCATCCGCTTTCGCGCCAACTCAACTAATTTGTGCGAAAGGTCCACCGCGACCACGCTGGCGCCGCGCGCGAGCAAGGGCGCAACGTTCTCTCCACTGCCACAGCCGAGATCAAGCACCTTCTTTCCACGGATATCCCCTAGTAAGTAAAATGCGTAGCGAAGCGGGAGCGGGGTGTCCCGCGGCGGATCGATATAGGGCCGCACCTCGCCAGCTCTAAGCACTGTGTGTGCAGCTTCGGAACGGCCACGTTCGATTTCTGTCAGACCCGTCATTTGCAGAACCCTTTGATGTCCAAGCCCATCGTCTTTAGTTTGTCAGGCTGCGCCGCCGCGAGATGCAAGATTCTGCAGAATTGCCAACGTTAAAGCACCCGACATTCCGGGTCAAGGGGTTGTTTCTCCTCGGACAACTCTTCGGTCATGACGTGGGTCACTCATGGTACCCGTAGGCTTAAGCTAAGAGCTAGAAGCTACAGGCTGCTGCTATTGCACGGTCAGGGACAGCACCTGTCTCACATACTGCTGACGCCGCGTCCATGATCTGGACGGTAAAATTCGAAGTCCCCGAAGCCGTGGGTGTGCCTGAGATCACGCCGGCCAGCGAGAGCGAGATCCCCGCCGGAAGCGTCCCCGATTGTAGTGTCCAAACCTGTGAGTCGGAGGCGCTAGGGGCTGCCAATTGCTGTGAGTACGCTGTTCCAACCGCCCCGTTTGGCAGGGTGGCCGTGGTCACACTCGCAGCAGTGTACGCCGTCGCTGATCGGACCCCTGAGATCAGTGACAGTATCTGGTCAATATTGGTACCTACATCTCTGCCATCCGATCCAGCACCGGCATAAGGCCCGTTCGGCGCTAAATGATAATCCCCAAGATATCCCGGTTGCCCTGCGGGACCGTTATAACTCACAAACAGCGACGTGTATGCGCTGCCGCTAGGAAAGCACGTGTCCCCAGCTGCACTGCAAGTCAAGTTGGTGGACGGAAATGGCGTGTTGTTGGTCTGGTTCTGCCACTGCCCTACCCCCCAGCACGTTGTGCGTGTACGTCCACGTGCAGGTCGGGCCCGTCACCGGCGGAGTACAGCTGTGCTGCTTCAACCCGACTAGGAGGCCACCTGGGTAAAGTCCTCCTTACTTGTAAGTGACGAGACCTCCCGCCGGGCCAATATTATTGGTCACCGTCCGGTTCGAAAAGTAGGCTCCGGTAGAACCATCGGACGTTTGGTCAGTGCCGTCCAGTGTGACATCGAACCCGGAGACCCCGAACGATCCTGACGCCCCCATCGCACAAGTGTTGTGGTCAATCTTGTAATCGTGAATGTTGTTGGAGGTTTGGAAGTTGGAGGCGTGCATGCACACCGCGATAGCATTCGATCCGGCGCCATCTGACAAGAACGCATTGATTCCTTGGACCCAATCTCGATGTCAGTCGGAGTCGTGGTTGAGCCTGAGCCCTGCCCGCTGCCTCCGAAGATGAATGATTCCCCGGCGGTGGCAAACAGATTGTTATAGAATTTGTAAAATGCCGTCCAAGCCGTTGCCGTTCCCGCCGCCGGCCGCGTGCGAATCCGTGCATCCTCCCTGGGGACAGAGAAAGTCGTACCCCCAGGAATTGATCACTGCCACGCGAGTCGAATTGCTGAGCTGGATGCCGTTTTTTGTATCATTCGAGCTGCACGTGTAGATTGAACCGGAGCGAGGGCAATTCATAGCCTGACCGTGAAAGAGTATCCGGTCAAAAATGATGTGGTCCGCGCCCGCGCTCAGGTCAACCAGCCCGTTGCCGGTGTTGCTGACGGTTGCAGGCTCGGCTATCTCCAGCCCGACAAAGCGATAATGATTCGCCCCCGCCGCAGCCAGAAAACAAGCTGGATTGCCCGAGCCATTGCACTGGATTTGCGGCATCAGTTTTGCCGGCCTGCAGGTCTCCTCCGCAGGCAAGGTTAGTTGTTGTGCCCGTCCCCGGGGTACCAGTCGAGTCCGTGTAAATGCAAGCTGCCGGCAATGCCGCAGGCCCGTCCGCACTCCCAAATGCGGGAATAACGCCAGGCAAACAGTACGCGTTCTCTCGCGAGGATTGGCCGATCCCCCGGATGACGCTGTAGCAGCCGCACCGTGCAAATTCCACCCTCCCGCCGAGACAGGCTGTCCCTGCGCAGCAGTTGCTGCCAGGATTAAGAACGCAATGAGTCTCATTTGTTTTTGAAAGTTTTGAATGAAGTTTCGAATAACCGCACTGCACTTCGGACAAACGCGCCAAAGCGAACTGCTTCCGCTAAGTGCCTGGCACACTGTTTGCTAATTGCCAAGGGCTAAATGCCAACTTCCTGCCGATACGTTACCGTGTAAACCGTCCCGGACGGTGTCGCTCCCACGTTGGGGGCGAGCTGCACGCTCAAGCTTCCGTTTGTCCCCAAAGCCACGCTCTTGCTTCCCGCCGCAACGGTTGCACCTCCCGCAGCGGTGAATGCGGGCCACGAGATTAGTAAGGTGCCAGCTGCTGGAGAACCATCCGCCTGGAACACGGTGTCACTGACAGTCGTGAGTTGCGGCGTTTGCGAACTGGCTCGGTTTGCGACAAACACCAAACACAGCGCCCAACAAAAAAGCCGCCATGTATGGCGGCCCGAGTGCGACATGATTCTTCCTCCGAATGGACGGTCTTACTACTTCCCTGCCCTGACTTGTTCTTCCAAGAATTTCTCGACACTTTCAACATATACCTCGGCAAAATCCACTACCGGACGTCGTAACGAGATCGTCCGCATAGCATCTTCCAGCTCCCAGCCTTGGGAACACAGCACCGCCAAGGTCATCATTGCGGCACGATGCACGCCCGCGGCGCAGTGGATGAACACTCTTCCACTTTCTTCTTCCAGTGCGCGCTGGACAAAATCCACCCCGCGCTGAAACAGTTCGGGTGGCTTCGGCTGAAAATCATCGTCTGTCGCGCAAGCCGCGCCGTAATCCAGGTGATGTCGATCCCCAAGTTCCTCGGTCTCCTTTGATGCAAGCCTACTTCGGACGGCGCTGCCTGCTTGGACGTCAGAACTCTCGTCTGACGTTGTAGCGCTTGCCGCAAGAGCGTTTCCCGTCGCCTGCTCATTTATTCTAAGGGATCGCGATCTGTGATTAATTTCTCGGCGCGCTCAACTGGCTCCTGCACTGCGACTTCGGGCAACCCAAGCCGATCGAGCAGCGTCCGCGCCAGCGAGTCCTGCAACGGAGATTCGTCCTGTGCCGCCGCCGGATACAATCCGATCATCTCGAAAAGATATTTGATAGCCTGGTATTGGCCTTCCTCGGTTACCGACTCTATAGCTTGCCGCACTATGGGAACTGCGTTCTTTGCCACCAACTCCGTGACTTCGCGACGCAACGATGGAAGATCTATCACGACTTCCGCCGTGGGAGCGCGTTTTGGCATGATCACACCGAAAACAGAAAGAGCGCACCAATGGCACGCTCTTTTTGTCCTCTATTTTAAGAATAGCATTTTGAAAAGGTTATTGTGCCATCCTTTGCATGGGGGTGATGCCGGAAGTAACCCTCTTCATACCCGGACTTCAAGACCCGGCCATTCTGGGTGATGACGCTGACTCTGCCGTTGAATTGAATCTGACTTAGCAGGCGCTCCATCGCGGCAGAGAGCACCTCCCCGCCGCGGATTTTGCGGCGAAACTCGGTGAACCCAATCTCCTCACCCTCCCCTGGGACTGGCGGCATGAGCCCTTCTTTCTCCCCTCGAAAGCGAGCTGTGGTGAATATTGATCGTATAGCTGAGTGTTTTTAACTGGTCAAGTAAAATTGCATTTCCTTGTAGATGTTATAGTTCCATGGCAAATAGCCATTTGTTATAACAGCACCGCATCATTCCATTTGTGGAAATTGTTGGGAAAACTCTCTTCAAGCGTTTGCCGCCCCCGGCCAGCCCCATGGTTAGTTCTTAGCTGATTGACCCCAACTTATAAATAGCATCTTGCTATAGACAGGTGTATACTCGCCCCATGAAATTCAAGAGCCTGCAAGAGAACCTGCGAAAAACGATTTGGGGGCGGATTGATGAGGGCGGCCTGACGGGGTTAAGACTGGCCGAACAAACTGGATTCAAGCAAGCTCACATTTCCAATTTTCTGAACCGTAAGCGAAGTCTGAGCCTGGAAGGCATGGACCGAGTGTTGAGCGTACAGCATCTTTCGGTGCTGGATCTGCTGGATCCCGCCGAAATCAACAAGCGCGCCAGTATTCCGCCGCCTAGCGAGAATGGATTCGAGAACATTTTTGTGGTCGAAGGCGCCATCGCCGCCACCCAGCCGCTGATAATGAGCATGAACGTGCAGGAGATCCAGAAATTCAACCGCAGCTTCCTGCGCAAACTGCGACCGGAGCTGCACAGCAAACGGAGCGGATGGGAACGCTTTGTAGCTGTCAGAGTAGCGGCCGACGATGGAATGAGCATGTATCCACGCCTTCTCCCAGGGGCAACCGTTTTGATTGACCGTCACTACGATTCACTGCAGCCATACCGCCGGGGCGAACTCAACATGTATGCCGTCCGCCGGAAAGGCACGTGTATCGTCCGATATGTCGAACTCGCGGGCAGAAACCTGGTACTTAGGCCGCATAATCAGACTTATTCAGTAGAAGTCGTTCCCTTGGAAACGGGCGAATCCGCATCTGATCACCTGGTCGGGCGAGTTTGTTATGTAGGAATTGAAACTTAACATAGCTGGCGTCACTCTCCTGGCTCCGTTCCGATTTTGCTTTCTCCTCTTATTCCTGTAAAAAAGACAGTCTGATGATTCAACTCTTCTCAGGAGTTGTTGCGCTCGGAACCGCGTTGAGCATGGGTTACTGCGCTTTGTCTACCTGGTCAGCGACACGGTTTTTCCAGCGGCGAACTCCAAGCATCCCTGAGGCGAAGGAACTCCCGCCGGTTTCTATCCTGAAGCCACTAAAGGGCGCCGATCTCGAGATGTACGAGTGTCTCCGCTCCCATTGCGTGCTCAATTACGAACAATACGAGATCCTATTTGGGGTTAATGATCCAAACGATCCGGCAGCTGCAGTGGTTGAAAGACTGGTGCATGAATTTCCCAATCACGATATCCGCTTGTTGCACTGCGAAAAGGTCCTGGGCGCAAACGGGAAGGTAAGCGCTCTTGCGCAAATGGCAAAACTCGCAAAACATGGGTTTCTGCTGGTTAACGACAGCGACATACGAGTGCA
>WNFO01005454.1_pt1 | contig 11124 bp, 8 predicted proteins | sample 5400251 | NCBI WGS metagenome assembly WNFO01 (sample SAMN13153354, study PRJNA577476) | soil metagenome | isolation source: 100 cm saprolite under Madrone tree | place: USA:California | collected 2016-06-14 | reverse complement strand
CATTTGGAAGAAGGTGAAATGACTGGCGAACACCTTCAAAATGTCTTCCGGAAGGTCAGCTTCAGGAACAACTCCGCGCCACGCAACATAGCCGGCATACTTGGGCTGAATCTCCGGCAAGAGTAACGCACGAACACCGGACCTGAAGCCGTCCGCACCAATCAAGAGATCGGCTGAGTCGTGAGTTCCGCCTTTGAAATACGAGGTGACTGACGATTCACTTTGCTCAAGATTCTGAAACTCCTTGCCGAGATGATAGTTCTGCTCCGGGAAACTCTTTTTGAACCAAGAGTAAAGGAGCCCCCAGGACGTCATGAGTTGAGGCATCGGCTGCGATGAGATGACAGAGCCATCTGCCGCCAAATACTGCCTGGTCGCCAGTTTGACCCCAACATCGCCGTCAGACTTCGCCCCGCAGAGACCCAGCATTTCAAGGGTCTCTTGTTGCATCACTATTCCGGCACCCCGATCAGAGAGTATCTGCGAACTCCGTTCGAAGATGTTCACCTCCCAACCGATTCGACGGAGCAGTATCCCCGTAGCCAGGCCCGTGAGGGAGCCGCCAACGATTGTGGCGCGCTTCATTCAATACTCTCCGTCAAACCGTGCAGACGCCGTTCTCGCATCTGCCAGTCGTTCCCAGAATCTGCCGTATGGAGTTCGCGAGCAGCTCTTCTTTGAGGGCACCGTTGGCAACGATCGTCCCTTGAAACGAGATCTGAGGAACCCCCCGAACGCCGGCAGATGCGGCCTTACGCTCAGCGGTTTTCACTTCACTGACGAGGGCGGGTCTATCCAAATCTTCCACGCGCAAAATCGTTGTGACACCGAACTCACGAGCTATGCCGAGCAAAGTAGTCGGATCACCTACGTCTTCGCCGTTGAGGAAATAGGCCTGGAAGAGCCGTTCTGCAACCAGGTTTTGTGTTTGCAGGCTCTCTTTCAGGGCCGCCGCGAGCAGCACATGCCCCTTGAAGGTGTTCGGCGTACGCTTCATCAGGTCATGGCGAAATCTGATTCCGACCTCCGCTCCCGCGACGGACACCTGTGCATCGAGCCGTTGCGACTGTTCCCAACTCCCGAACTTTGCCGAGCGGTACAACCGCCGGTCGAGGCCCTCGACAGGCATCTCGGGGTTGAGTTGGAACGGATGCCAACGGACCTCGAGCGTTTTGCCCAAGATAGACGACGCTTTCTCCAGACGACGCTTCGCCACGAAGCACCATGGACAAATCAAATCCGAAGTCACGTCGACGACCAAGCCGTCCGCGGGCGGAGCAATTCTATTTGCAACATTCTCAACCATATCTGAAGCTCCAATCTTCATGGTTCAATCTAGCGACTAGGTAACCATTTGACTAGTAGGTACCGTTTGGTTACCATGGAGCAGTGAAAAAGGCGCCCGAATCAATCGATTCCGAACCCCTTTACGACCCGCAGTACCCAGCGCGACAGGTATTACGAGTCATTGCCGACACCTGGACGCCAATAGTTTTGTTCTGTCTCAAGCGGGGAACCCGACGTTTCAACGAACTCCAGCGTTCCATCCCTGACATTTCCAGGAAGATGCTGACCCAAACCCTGCGAAAACTGGAAAGCCGCGGACTTCTGGATCGGCTTGTTCATCCGGTGGTGCCTCCACACGTCGATTACACTCTGACACCAGTGGGCACGAAGTTCGCGGAAGCTGTGGCGCTCCTCTGCGCGTGGGCACAGAAGAATAAGAGGATTTTGAAGAGAGTCGATTTCAATGCCGACGCGGCGAACGTGAAAGGAAAGGCATGATGAGGTGCGTCAAGCGCCGACTTTGCTACGAATGCCCAGACCATTCCTTGACGTTCAACATGGCTTTCAGGAAACTCGGCGAGAAGCTGTTTGCGAATCCAAGCTTGATCTGCACGGAACAAGAACCACCGAATTTCTCCATCGTACCTGCGCAGGCGTGCTTCAATCTCGCCAGCCTGTCCCGAAGCTAGCAGGGCGCGCCATCTATCCGTCAGCGGGTCAAGGTCATCGGGATGAACTGCGGCCTTCCACCCCCAGGCAAGTTCCTCGTCAAGCGAGAAACTCGTGTAGTCGAGCCATCGCCGGTTGAGAAATTCGACGGATCCGGTAACGAAGGGGTGGCATCGTCCGCAGGGATTCTACTGTTGCCGCAGCGGCGCTGTCCGCGGCGCTCGCTCTGATTGCATTCAGGGCTATCGCGGCGGCAATCGCCAGTGCAGCAAGTACACGTAACCGTTTCCCCATCAGGGTCTTATCTGGATTTTCATTGTGAATTCTGATTCAGATTCGCCGGTAATAGTCGCCGAAGCACCTGATACTACGAATGGAAGTTTAGATCGACAACGCGAGGTAACAGCCGTGTCTGTCCAAGGACTGGCCCCATAGACCTTGCTCCGCGACGAGAAGGATACCGACGCGATCCGGCGCGGAGAGAGATTCGGCTTTGCGACCGCGGATAGCTCGTTTAGACGATTCTCCGGTGTTCTTCAAATGGCGCGAAGCCGCACAAACGCGGGAATTTTGCACATCTATCCAGAGAATCCGGAACGTCGAAGACTGTGGAGCGAATGGGATTCGAACTGCCGGTACCGATTTGTGAACAGTCAGACGACAGCATCAGGTTAAGCTTTGCGACATCGAGAGGAAGTGCAAAGCGCTATCGCCCTGCAGCGCATTTCCAGTACGCTTTAGGGCCGCTGGGAGCGCGCGGCAAAATGGCCTGGCCTTTTTTTGATCGCTGCTCCGACATACACCGAGTCCCGTCTCTGCGGATTCTCCGGGCGTCGGATTCGTCGCCCTTCAGGGGAGCGCCGGCTGGGAATAGGAGCAATCCACACCCGAATTCCAAACGAACAGGCCGAATTTTATTAAATCCATCCTGGAAACTTGACATCCGCAAAGCAAAACCCTTTATTCGGCGATCTGACCACAAAAAGGGGTGTAGTTCTAAATGGCGGCAGGATTTGTTCCGGTTCCGGACTGGTTCTCGTTCGAGAATCAGGGCGCGAACATAGCCATTGCCGACGTTGACGGCGACGGCCATCTCGATCTCGTGATCCTGATGGTCGATCATCCGACTCCCGGCCCGAACCGAGGTCTTTATCGCGTGGGCCACAAGCTGGATGTGACTGGAGCGGTAACAGGTGGGTGGGGACCGTGGCAGGCGGTTCCCGAATGGTTCTCGTGGGAGAACCAGGGCGCCGCTATCGCCGCGGCGGACCTCGATGGCGACGGGCGCCTCGAGCTCGTCGTTTTCATGATTGATAGCCCGCCCGGCGTTAACCGCAGCGTCTACCGAGTCGGGCGGAAGCTCGACGCGCAGGGTGTCGTGACGGGCGGCTGGACCGGTTGGGTAGACGTGCCCAATTGGTTCTCGTGGGAGAACCAGGGCGCCGCGATTACCCTCGGCAAACCGGACGGCCAAGGCCGACGGGACGTGGTCTTTTTCGTAATCGACAATCCGCCCGGGCCGAACCGGGGTATCTACCAAATCGGTCGGGCACTCGACGCCAATGGCGCCGCGACCGGCGGATGGACTGGGTGGATTGATGCTCCCGATTGGTTCTCCTGGGAGAATCAAGCAGCGGGGGTAGCCCTTGTAGATCGACCCGCTACTGGCAGTCGTGATCTGGTTATCTTCCAGGTCGATAACCCGCCGGGCCAGAATCAAGCCTTCTTTCGCTTCGGAAAAAACCTCGACCCGAACGGAAAGGTTCTGGGAACATGGTCCCCGTGGTTCGGAATTCCGGGGTGGTTCTCGTGGGAGAACCAGGGCGGCGGTATCGCGGTAGCGGACCTGAAGGGGAACGGCACTCATCAGCTTGTTACATTGCTGGTGGATGATCCTCCAGAGCAGAACGCGGGCCTGCTGCAGAGTCTTGACCTCGAGGACGATCCCAAGGTGCGTGGCAGTTGGGAGCTTCTTCCCTACCTATCCGAGGTCCTGCCAGTTCACGCCGCGTTACTGCACACCGGAGAAGTTCTGTTCGCGTCGGGTTCCGGCAACAATGGCGTCCGCTTCAACGATCCACGTTTCGGGGACGTGAAGAAGGGCTTCTACTGCAGCGTTGTGTGGGATCCTAAGAGCCCAGTGAACCCCAAGTTTTTTCATCCCGACACGCTTCGTGATCCGCAAGGCAAGGTCCTCGATTTCTTCTGCGGCGGCGAGACCTTCCTCGCGGACGGAAAATTAATCGCGGTTGGCGGCACTCAGGCTTACGATGTCGATGCCGCAGGGAATCCGCAGCCAGGCTTGGGCTTCAAAGGTCGAGCTGACACCTTGGCCTTCGACCCAGCGAAGGGGCAGTGGTCGTCTCTGGCGGAAATGGTTGATGGGCGATGGTACCCCACGCCTATCACTCTCAGCGATGGCCGGGTGTTGGTCGGCGGCGGATTGAGCAAACACGGCCTTCCCAACCGTAAAGTAGAGGTGTTCACCCCTGATGCCGGAGCGGGCTCATGGAAGCAAGTCCCGCTTCTGCCGGCGCCAGTCTTCACGCAGTTACCGCTTTACGCGCACCTTTTGCTCGTCGTCGGCGGCCTAATACTTTTCTCTGGTGGCCGAATGGACGACTTCGACGTTTCGCTGCCGCCTTGCCTGATCGATATCACCAAGAATCCGATAGGCGTTGTGCAGATCGCGGGACTCGAGCAGGTGGATTCGCGAAATCAGTCGGCAAGCGTGCTCCTGCCGCCGGCACAGGAGCAGCGCGTGATGATACTCGGCGGGGCGCCGGCGAGAGGAGAAAAGAATGCCACTGACAGCGTTGACGTTATAGATCTCAAAGCGGGTCCGGCTCCGACGTTCAAACCGGCGGCTGCGCTGCGCCTGGCCCGGGTTCATGCGAACGCAGTCATCCTGCCAGATCGCACAGTCTTCGTCAGTGGCGGAGCACTGCAGCGAGAAGGTGGCGAGGCACATCGCACGACGGCGCGCCTACAATCTGAAATTTTCGATACCATCACCGGCGAATGGCAATTAGGTGCTACCGCACAGATCGCGCGGATGTACCATTCCGTCGCCCTGTTGCTCCCGGACGGCCGCGTGGTCGCGGCCGGGGGCAATCCCGAAAAAGGTCGGCAGGCTTCCTGGATGCCTCCAGATCCGAATGAGGAACTCCATCTAGAGGTGTACAGTCCGCCCTACCTGTTTCGCGGCCCGCGTCCTACCATTTTGTCGGCACCCCCTACGTGGACCTATGGGTCGACGATCGACATTCAATCACCGCAGGCGAAGGTCGTCCGATGGGCCAGCCTGATCAAGGCCGGCGCGACCACGCACTCGTTCAATACCTCCCAACGCCTGGTGGACCTTCCGATCCAGACGCGGAGTGCAGGCAAGCTTTCGGTCCAGGTCACGAACGATCGAAATCTCGCACCGCCTGGATGGTACATGCTCTTTCTCATTGACAACGATCGCGTCCCGTCGGCGGCGAGCTGGGTGAAGCTATCTTAAGAGCTAAGTGCCATGGCGAAGTCATTCCCTCAAGACGTTCAATGGTCGCTCCAACCAAGTGGTCCTTTCGACTCCTTTGAAGCCGGACCGATCGAAGGAAGGATTTATCGTAACACCGGTCATATAGAAGTCGCAGGACCCGATCTAGCGGGTAATCCGAAGACCAACTTTATTCATTTTGCGCCGCCCGCAGTTCAGACAGACCAAGGTTCACTTTCCATCAGCGAGGTGACTTCGAGCGTTACAATTCCCGAGGGGTTGCAACTAAAGCAGAAGTTGGGAGCATCCGAGGTAACCTCGCGTCTCACGTCTTCCAATGAGGGTGTAATTCACTACGAAGTAGTGCATTGGGGCAGCGTTACTCCGATTTCCACTGCTATCGCGTCGCCATCCGATGGCAACGAGCATTTCTATGGCTTCGGCGAGAGATTCGGCTCTTTCGACCAGGCAGGAAAGAGCGTTCGTATCCTCACCTTCGACGAGCCTGGCAATAAGAAGGATCACTCTTACAAGGTATCACCCTGGTTCATCAGCACTCGAGGTTACGGGCTGCATCTCGATTCCTCGGCGGAAAGTATATTCGACATGCGCGCCGCAGCTCACGACCGTTACGTAATCACTAATCGGTTCCCAGACTTGCGCTTCAATATCGTGTACGGTCCCAAGCTGACCGACGTCCTGACGCGGTACACGGGTTATACCGGGCGCCCTCCTCTACCGCCGCCGTGGACGTTCGGTCCGTGGATCTCGTCGGACATCTGGCGCAGCGGCGGAGAAGTCCGTTATGTCGTGACTCAGTTCCGCGATCGCAGCCTACCCGCTTCTGCGTTCGTTTTCGACTCCCCTTGGGAGACTGCTTATAACGATTTCAAGTTCAACATGGCGCAGTTCGGCAAGGGCGCGACCATCGACGGAAAGCGTTTTGATGGGTTCAGTTCTCTGGAGGAGATGATGGCTTTCCTCCAAAGCAACGGCCTGAAAGTGATCTGCTGGATGGCCCCCTTCGTGAATACGTCATCGAACAACGAAAACGTACCCGGCCAGAATCTCGGCAAAGCTTCCAACTACGATGAGGCCGCACGCGAAGGCTTCTTTGTCAAAGCTTCCTCCAATAGCCTTCCACTAGTTGTGCCCTGGTGGAAAGGTCAGGGAAGTCCCGTGGACTTCACTAGTTCCGACGCGCGCCGGTGGCTCACGGATCAACTTAAGATACTCGTCGCACAATCACGGGTGACAACTGGTTCGGGGAACAGCGAACCAGCAATCGGCGGGTTCAAAACTGATGACGGCGAAAGCGGTAATGGACCGAACACCTATATACCGATCGACGCTCACTACTCCGACGGTCGCAAGGGCGTCGAGATGAGGAATGCCTACTGCGTCGGGTATCATAGCACCGTGTGGAACGTTCTTGGGAACGACGGGATTATCTTTGCCCGCAGCGGGTTCATCGGCTCGCACGCGTTTCCTGGTTCCTGGGCCGGAGATAACGAGCCGAACTTCGGTGAGAACGGATTGCCGAGCGTGATTGTGGCGGGCCAGTCGGCGGCGATGAGCGGATATAGCATCTGGGGTCACGACGTCGGTGGCTACCAGGACACGAACTTCAGCGTGTCCAAACCGAATCTCTTCATGCGTTGGGCGCAGTTCGGATGCTTCTCGCCGATAATGCAAATGCATCGGCAGGTCGCAAAGGAGATGCAGTATCCTTGGCGGTACGGAGCCGCAGCGTTGGACAACTACCGTTTCTTTACCCAGTTGCACACCAGGCTTTTTCCTTATCTCTATACCTATGCGATGCAGGCGAGCACAACAGGCCTGCCGATCATCCGTCCGCTGGCGCTGATGGACCAGTCAGACCCCAACACTTATGGCGTCCGACATGTCTATCACTTCGGCGACGAATTCCTGGTTGCTCCCATGATCGAGCCTGAATCCAGTTTGCGCCGACTCTATTTGCCGGCTGGAAACTGGATCGATTTCTGGACTAACGATCGTCACGCCGGAGCTCAGACAATCACCTGGACGAATACCGATCAAACCAGGTTCCCCTTGTTCGTGCGGGAGGGCGCGATTGTGCCCATGCTCCTTGAGGATGTGCACAGCCTGTGCACCGCGGACTATGTGAACAATCCGAGAGTTAAAACCGCGGATAGTGGACTGAGGTTTCGAGTTTATCCCAGCGGGACATCGCGGTTTTCTTTATTCGACGGAACATTGGTCGAATGCCAGTCAGCACCGCCGAACACGGTGCTCTCTCTTTCTTCGAAGGCGCGAGCAGTAGCGTTCGACATACTCGCTGACAGTCCCGACGCAATCACGCGCAATGGCGTCGCAATTCCGCAGTTCGCAAATGAGGCGGAGTTCAATGCGGCGGATGTCGGTTGGCGCGCCGAGCCGCTAATTAGGCAGGTCTCCATCAAATTCTCCCATCAAGGAGGTGATACTACTATACGGCTTTAGGTTGGCCGCTCGGACAATTCGTTAACAAACACTCTTCAAAAAGGAAGTACTAATGAGCGCGAGACATGGAGTTCCTCCGCGTGGACTAATGTCCACCAAGTCCTCACCGTTTTTTGAAGGCCAATTCGGTCGGATGTTCCGATCGCTGCGGGCGGCCACATTCGGAAAAAACGACTCGGAGAACCAGGCAAATCTGGCAGAACTAGCCAAGACGATGTCTGCGGATTTTGACCCTCCTAAGGACGGCAAGGACGATGAAGAGAGCGGCATCCCGACACTGTATACCTACCTAGGCCAGTTCATCGATCACGACATCACCTTTGACCCAGCCAGCAGCTTGCAGAAGCAGAACGATCCGGATGCACTTATCGACTTCCGCACGCCCGCCTTCGATCTGGACAATGTCTATGGTCGCGGCCCGGACGATCAGCCCTACATGTACGACGGCGATGGTTCCTTTCTTCTGGGTGATCCGATTCAGGGCGGCGATCCCGGCGCGAAGGATCTGTCGCGGAACAACGCCAATCCTCGTCGCGCCCTTATCGGCGATCCTCGCAATGACGAGAACTCTATTGTGTCACAGCTTCAGGGACTTTTTCTGCGCTTCCACAACCGTACATTGTCAGACAATCCGGGCTTGGCGTTCGGCGATATTCAAAAACTGGTTCGTTTCCACTATCAATATGTCATCCTCAATGATTTCCTTCCACGAATTGTCCACTCCAGCGTCCTTGGTCAGTTAAAAACTGGTGACAAGTACGACCGCTACAAGCTCAAGTACTTCCATTGGAAGAACTTGCCATTCATGCCGGTCGAGTTCTCGGTTGCGGCCTACCGGCTCGGCCACTCGATGATTCGGCCAGGCTACCGACTGAACGACGCGATCCTGTTGCCAATCTTCCCAGTTCCGAAGCAGAACCTGCCCGAAGGTCTGACCGGATTCCGCGCGATGAATCCACAGTGGGAAATTGATTGGGGGCGGTTTATCGACGTTGATACCCGCACTTACGACGGCACCGAAGAAGAAAACAAGAAGCGTTTGCAATTCGCCTATCGGCTGGACACGTCCCTGGTTAATCCATTGAGCGATCTTCCGCCGGCGGTAGCTTCCAATCCTTCTTCTTTGCCTCAGCGCAACCTGGAGCGGGGCTGGCGACTGGGTCTGCCATCCGGCCAGAGCGTCGCTCGCGCAATGGGTATAAAGCCGATGGCCGACAGCGAAATTCTGCTTGGCCAGGGAGTCGACAAGCCGAACCCGCCCCTGAAAGACATCCTGTCCGTGTCGAAAATATTCGCCGACAATTGTCCGCTCTGGACCTATATCCTCGCAGAGGCGATGCATTTCAAAGAGTCAATGAAAGTACCAGTGAAAGAGAGCGTCACCATCACCACACCTCGATTGGGACCAGTTGGCGGACGAATCGTGGCGGAAGTCTTTCTCGGTCTAATGTTTGGCGACAATAGCTCGATGCTAAGTCTCGAACCGGATTGGCATCCTAAGAAAGGCGCCGATTTCGCTCTTCGAGACCTTGTCAATTACGCGTTGGGCCGCTGACCTGATCGCTCTACGCTTGGAGTCTCGGTAGTTACAAGCCGCATGAGCGGGACGGCTAAGCAAGAAGGCTGGAGCGGCTACAGCTGCCAGGATCTATCCTCGACTCGCGGGTCCTTGCTCCTGTCGCTACCGAAACCTGGTCCGGGGTGACGGAGTGCTATAGCTGTGCTAGTGGAAGGCGCGATGTTCGCGTTCCTAACCAAGCTTCTGCTCGTCGGACGATCCCGACTGAAATCACGGGCGAGCCTCGAGGCTGAAAACCTGTTTCTTGCGCCTGCAGGTGATCGTTTTAAGCGTCAGCTTCGCCCGCAGCGTCGTCCCTGCCATCAAACAATGATCCGCATCTCGACGCTGGTTACTGTCAGCATGACCTCGATCCGATCATCGAGTGGATGAAAAGGTCAAAGCTTTGTTGAAGGCGGCTGGCTGGCGGCCTTACTCGATTCGCTACTCGTCTTCTTGCTCTTGCAGCGCCGTGGCACTCTTCTTTTTTTCTATGGCTTCTTGGACGAGTCGGATGACCTCGCTCTTTTCGGGTAAGTCGTCGAGTGGTGCGAGAGCGAGCATGAACGATAGACTCCCATCTTCATCGACATCGAAGAGATCAACGTCCTCGGCCTTGATTTGAATATCGATTTCCTGAAGCCTTCGCCCACTCTTGCCTTTTTTGATCTGGTTTCTCTGCCCTTGGGGAGTGAGAGTGCAGCGTATCTTTGCGGAGATCGATGGCTTCCTGGACGAGTCGGATGACTTCGCTCCTTTCACGGACATGTGCATGTCTCCTCACCTTTAGGAAGCCTGCTCGGTCTATCGGGAAGCTTTCTTTCTGTGCCCTGCCCAGCGCCTCTTCAACACCTTTGATATCCGCTTTCTGGCCTCGGGACTAAGAGCGCGCCTCTGGTACTTCGAGTTCTGAGGTCCTGGCTTTTCTTTGAGGACCATCTAGGAAAATAAAGGCTTTTTCAACCCTTGACGACTGCCGGTTCCGCATTTTTCCTTCGGTATCCGATCGGGAATGGCAGAAAGTGGCAGAAATTAATCCCGCTCGGGGACCGAATGGCCGGGGGCCGCGTGACTGCAGGCCGACTTCGTAGTGTGCCGGCAGGAGGACGAGTCGCTCGTCCGCCTGCTTTTCGGACAGACAGAAGCTCAATGAGAAGGCTGCCCCAGGGCTCGGCCGAAATCCTTTTAGCTGTACATATTTGCCTCAAAAAAAGGTCTGACCGTGAGTTTGCCCCTCTTCAGGGGCGAACTCTGCAAAGGTCGAAATGATCCGTCTCGACAACCCCGGCTAGCCTCGTGCAACTACTCATTTGGCAAGCGACGGGAGCGGGACCGAGGGTTCGAATCCAGCTCTCTCCGCCACCGAGTCCCGTCTCTATGGATTCTCCGCGCGAAGCGGCGAAATAGCCCGCGCCTGCGGCTTCATTTGCATGATGCGCGGCACCGGAGAAAAACACTTTCCGACGTTTCGTGCGCATGAGGTGGCCAAAGTCTCTGTTGGCAAGTGAGGCGGTTCCGTCCGTGCCGGACGCACGACGAGATCGATTCGACGACGGGCTTGGCCGGAAATGTGAGGGAACTGATGGAGCGGAAGCCTACGAGGCGATCCCCACGGCTTTTGCTTGCGCGGTCCAGAGCAGAG
>WNFO01022902.1_pt1 | contig 11125 bp, 8 predicted proteins | sample 5400251 | NCBI WGS metagenome assembly WNFO01 (sample SAMN13153354, study PRJNA577476) | soil metagenome | isolation source: 100 cm saprolite under Madrone tree | place: USA:California | collected 2016-06-14 | reverse complement strand
GGATGCGCGCCTTGGACGTCTACTTTCGCCGACCAGCGAAAAGATTATCGGTACTACGAGATCCTGGACGATACTCTCCGGGGCAACTTCGAGTACCGATATTTTGCGATTGTTGATGACAACGGCCATGTACGAGCGATCCAGCCGTTCTTCCTCGTCGATCAGGATATTCTCGAAGGGCTTGGCCCTGAACGAATTCATTGGATTTCGTTTGTCCGAAGATTCTATCCGCGCTTCCTTAAACTGCGCGCCTTGATGGTTGGTTGTTCCGCCGGGGAGGCTCACCTCGCAGCTACTGAAACTCTGCCTGTCGACATCGTCGCGGAAACCTTGTCGAACGGCATCGCCAAGCAAGCGAGATCGCTCAACGCGCAACTTATCGTATTGAAGGAATTTCCTGCTCGCTACCGCAAGGTACTTCACTGCTTCGTGCAATGCGGCTTCGCGCGTGCGCCGAGCATGCCGATGACGATGCTCGACATCGGATATGATAGCTTCGACGCCTACATGAAAAAGGCGCTCAAAAGCTCATCGCGAAGGAAACTGCGCAAGAAACTCGAGGCGACCGCGGGCGTATCGGACATTCGCATGAGCGTCACCGACGATGCGGCAAGTTTCGTCGATGAGATTTATCCGCTCTATCTGCAGGTGTTCGAGCGCTCAAAGATGCAATTCGAGAAGCTGACCAAGGACTTTTTCCGCCAACTCGGCCAACGAATGAACGATAAAGTGCGGTTCTTCGCGTGGCGTCGCGGAAACATGCTGGTGGCCTTCAGCCTTTGCATGGTGCAAGGAGACTCGCTGTACGCGGAGTATGTGGGTTTCGACTACACCGTTGCACTCGACCTGCATCTCTACCACTACATCGTTCGGGACATGATCAACTGGGGGATCGGCAAAGGTTACAAATGGTTTCGCAGCAGCGGCCTAAACTATGATCCGAAGCTGCATATGAGGCACCGACTCGATCCCATTGATCTCTATGTGCGCCATACCTCCGTCCTTGCAAATGCAATATTCAGGCTTGCGCTGCCCTGGATCGTGCCGGTGCGCTACGACGCGACACTGAAGCTATTCCCAAACTACAGGGACCTTTGGTGACGATCTCGCTGCCCGCAATTGAATTTCGGATCTTCTTTCGAGAATGCTCCATCGACCATCGCCCGCCTTAAGCCATTTTCCAATCACCTCAAGAATTGTCCGGATCGGCGATCCGATGGGTCACCATCTTGCGTCACCACTGATGCAGGTGAAGCAGCTGCCGGGGGCGGCCGTGTTTTTCCGGAAACCTAACGAGATAGGTTTTCTCCGCCCCCAATAGCCGGGTCGGAAGCGGTGGCGGGGTCGATGTCGCACGGTCATTCGCGTCGATGTTGCCATGTCCGCTTTCTCGTCCGCTATCAATAACACCGGACACTACCACGTCCGGCCGAGACCCGTCTGCTTGTCGCCGTCCTGCACCCGATCTGCAAAAAACGGCGCAGCCGCCTCTATTATCTGTCGTACTGGTCCGGCTCCATCGCCCAGAGCCATTGGTCATGGCCGGCCGCGTACGTGCGGTTGGTCTGCGCCGGGTTGCGGTTGATCAGCGGCCGCAGATACATCGGGTGTGTGGCGCTGCGCACCTCGTGCTCGACCGTGAACAGGTGCCTGCCATCGGCGGGATCGACGATGTCGCGAAAGCGGTATTGATACTGGTTGTCCTCGCTAAAAATCAGCTTGCGCTCCCGTAGCCGGCGGTACGGACCGGAGAAGTTGGTGATGTACATCTGCACATGGTGGCCGTCGTAATCCGGCTGCGGCCGATCGGTCTCGCGGAATTGCAGATACTGGTCCTTGCCCATCTTCACGCGCGCCACGGTGCCATCGCCGTTCCCAAGCTCGGCGGGCATCCCCATGATCTCCGGATAGAAGGCGCAAATGCCTGGTGCGGTCCCGACCGGGACCTCGAATTCGACATAGGGGATGCCGAGCGTGATGCGCCCGAATCGCGCGGCGTCCGGCTCATAGCAGCGCACGCGATTGCCCCATGGACAAATCGCCTCGACATGGTCGTTGTGCTCGCGGAACGCAAACGCCGTACCGTCGAGCTTTTTGGCGACCGATGCGAGCCGTTCGAGCAAGGCCTTGCGGCCCGAGATGACGATCCCGGTATGGCCGCGCAGCACCTGCGCAGCGCCGCTCGGCAGATGAAACTGGCTTCTGCCGACATTGATCCACATATTGCTGTCGGACACCATCAGATAGGGGTCGCGGGTAAGCCCGAGCCCGGCGACGTAAAACAATGTGGCCAGGCGCTGGTCGGGCACCTGTACGTTGACGTGCTCGAGATGGATGGAGTTGCCGAGATCCTCGGCGCCGCGATCGAATGGCTGGTTCATGGACGTGGCCCTGGACGTTTGTCTTCGCCACACCATAGTGCAACGTGACGCACTAATCCAACAATCCCTGACAACAGGCTCGCAGGCCTGCCCCGCACGCATCGGCGGTGCCCGGGCGGATGCACAAATTCCCGTGAGCAATCTGCCGCCGTTTGCCGAAAACGGCAATATTTCGGCGCGGGCGCATCACAATGAAAATGGCTTGATGGCGGTGACACGCTGGCGCACAATCCGCCGATCCTTCTCAACCATGTCTCCTTCTCAAAGCCGGACCCTTGGCAGGATTTTTGGAATGCATGTCGCCGAGAGCAAGCATCTCACACGTCAGGGCCCGCGGGAGGGTGAAAGTTCGTGAGTGCCGGTCCTCTACGCGTGGGCTGCATCGGGATGGGATGGTGGTCGGATGTTCTGGCCGACGCCATCCAGCGCTCGAACAAGCTTGAGATTCTCAGCTGCTACACCCGTTCGGCGGAAAAACGCCAAACGTTCGCGGCAAAATACCGCTGCCGGGCGGTCGCGAGCTACGAGGCGATGCTGGCCGATCCCGAGATCGAGGCGATCATCAACACGACGCCGAACGATGTGCATCTGGCGACCACTTCCGCCGCCGCCGCCGCGGGAAAACACGTCTTCCTCGACAAGCCGATCGCCAACACCGTCTCGGACGGCCGCGCCATCACCGAGGCCTGCGCCAAGGCCGGCGTAGTGCTGGCGCTCGGCTATCAGCGGCGGCGCGAGAGCCACTTCCGCTGGATCAGGCAGCAGATCGATGACGGCCTGTTCGGCAAGCTCGTCAACGCCGAGGCCAACATCGGCCGCGACCGTCTCGGCAAGATCGATCTTGCCTCGTGGCGCTACCAGGCCGCCGGCATGCCCGGCGGCGTGATGCTGCAGATCGGCATCCACTACATCGACGTTCTGGAATATTTGATCGGACCGATCCATGCGGTGCGCGGACAATCGGCGCAACTGGTGCTGCCCGGCGACAATCCGGACGTCGCGAGCCTGATCCTGGAGCACGAGAACGGCGCGCTCTCGACGCTGAACGCGAGCTACGCTTCGGCGTCCGAGTACTATCTGATGAATATTTACGGCAGGGACGCGACCGCCTATTACGATTTGCACAACGGGCTCCGCCTGCTCAAGCGCGGCGAAAGCCGGCCCGTGGCGGTAGCTTGCGTTGAGAACGACACCCTGGTCGAGGAGCTCGAGGAGTTTGCGGCTGCGGCTCGCGGGCAAGGCCGGCACGAAGTCGGGGGCGAGTACGCGACGAAATCGCTCGCGGTGGTGCGCGCCGGCATTCTCTCGGCGTGCGAGGGACGCCGGGTTGCGGTCGCCGAGATATTGGACGGTGACCGAAACTTATGACCGCGCGACGGCGCGGACGGGAGCGCGTGATGAGACCAGGGAGTAGCACGCCAAGGATCAGCGTCTGGCCGGCACTCGTCATCGCGATGGCATTCGTTGCCGGCGTCGTGCCGGCGCGCGCGCAGGACTACCCGTCGAGATCAATCACCGTGATCGTACCGTTCCCCGCGGGAGGCGCGAGCGATGTGGTGGCACGCATCGTCACCAACCAGATGTCCAAGACGCTGGGGCAATCCATCATTATCGAGAATGTCAGCGGCGCCGGCGGCACGATTGGCAGCGCGCGCGCAGCCGCCGCCGCTCCCGACGGCTATACCCTGCTCGCGGCAGCCATGGGCTCGCATGTGGCGGCCCCGGTGCTCACGCCGAACGTCAAGTACGATCCGCTCAAGGACTTCGTGCCGATCGGCATCACCGCCCATTCGCCGGCGGTCGTTATCGCGCGGAAGGATTTTCCGGCGCAGGACCTGAAGGAATTCGTTGCCGTGCTCCGGCAACAAGGTGCTGCGGTGAAACAGGCACATGGCGGCATCGGCGCGTCCTCGCACATGGCGTGCCTGCTGTTCACCGCGGAGATCGGCGCAAAACCCACGCTCGTTGCCTATCGCGGATCCGGTCCGGCGTTGAACGATCTGGTGGGAGGCCACGTCGATTTCATGTGCGAGCAGTCGGTCAGCGTCGCGGACCAGGTTCTGGCCGGCTCGGTCAAGGCCTACGCCGTCTCCGCCGCCGAGCGCCTGGCGACGCTGCCTGACGTGCCGACGGCCAGGGAGGCGGGCTTGAACTATGAAATGAGCGTCTGGGCCGGGCTATTTGCGCCGAAAGCTGTCCCGCCCGAGGTGATCGCCAGGCTCGCGGACGCCCTCGACAAGGCACTCGATGACGCGGTTGTGCGCGACACGCTGGCCCGGCTCGGCGGTTCGATACCAGCCAAGGCCGAGCGCAACCCGGCCGCATTCGATCGTTTTGTTCGCTCTGAAGTCGCGCGCTGGGCGCCCATTCTCACTGCGACCCAGGCGGAGAATGCGAGTGACACCAGCAACGCCGGAACGACGCGCTGACCGAGCTACGGCAAGGATCCCCATCGGGGGGATGCGGTTCGTGGAGAGCGATAGCATCGGGAGATGATTTCTCCGGCCTCGAGACCGCCTGGCTGGAGCGGGAGGATTCGAACCTCCCCCAAAGAGTAGCCTGTTGATTTGCCCGTCGGGCGGTTTGTTGACAGGGGTGTCGAGTCCCTTTTGCAAAAATATTTCGGTTTTCACATACCCCAAATCACATCTACAACTTTTCGCATCCCACCCCACAAGAGGGGCGTATCATGATCGTCACGGACGCGGGGTGGAATGCGGTGGACGCGGCAGCGTTTTGCGCGCGATGGGATCGCAGGGCTGGTCGAAAGACTTGTGAGCGATCAACAGCACGCTGACGAGAGACGATTGCTGCGGACGGCGAAATCGTGTGGTCCTGACGCCCCGACGCTGGCGTCAAGTTCGCGGAGTTGCGTCGGCCGACATAAGCCGTTAAAACCATTGCGTGCGGGAATGCCGGGCGTTCCGGTGTACTCGTTGTTACTCGTGTGCGTTCTACCAATACAAAGTGCACACGAGGCCGCGGGTGCAGCGGGCACCCGGCATTCCCCACGCCCTCCAAGGGGGCGAGAGCTAAACGCACGACTCGGGCGCATCGCGCCGCGAGGGCGGAGTCGTATGTGGAGCGAAGCGAAGCGACCAGGCTCCGTCATTCCGGGATGGTCCGAAGGACCAGATGCGCAATTGCGCATCGGGGAATCTCGAGATTCCGGGTTCGATGCTTCGCATCGCCCCGGAATGACGGCTATGGGTTTACGCGCTGTTTGAAAATTGAATCGGGACTCTGCCCTAGCCGGACACCTTCGAAAAGTCCGGCTTACGTTTCTCGGCGAAGGCCGCGAAGGCTTCCCGCGCCTCGCCGGATTGAAGCCGATCCCTGAACAGGGCGCCTTCGCGGGCGATCTGGGCAACGATCCGGTCGGTTTCGCGCATCAAGGCCTTGGTCAGTTTGAGAGAGCCGGCGGGCCGTTTCGTCAATGCCGCGGCGGCGCCATGCGCCTTGGTCCGCAGCTCGGACAGCGGCACGACGGCATTCGCCAGTCCGCAAGCCAGCGCGGAAGACGCATCCATCGGCTCGCCGAGTGCAAACATGGCATAGGCCCGTGCATGCCCGATCCGGGCCGGCAACAGCCAGCTCGATGAAGCTTCCGGCACAAGCGCCAGGTTGACGAACGGCGTTATCAGTTTCGCGTTGTCGGCAAGATAGACGAGGTCGCAATGCAGCAGCATCGTCGTGCCGACGCCGACCGCATTGCCTTGCACCGCGGCAACGAGTGGCACGGTCGCCCGCGCGAGGTTGCCGATAAAGCGAGCGGCCTGGCTCTCGCCGACGCTTTTGCCGCTCGCCTCGGCACTGAAATCGGCCAGATCGTTTCCAGCCGTAAAGCTGTCGCCGTCGCCCTGAAACAACACGACCCTGACCGACGGATCCTGTTCCGCAAGCTCCAGTCCGTCCGAAAGCGCGCTGTACATCGCGTTGCTCAGCGCATTCTTCTTGTCGGAGCGGGAAATAGTCAACGTCATGATGCCATCGGCGATTTCGCGGCGAACGTGGTCGGTCATCGGGTTATTTCCCTGCGTTATGGATGGATTGTCACTTCCCGCGGTCGTCGTGACGCGGACTTTGGCGCCGGCCAGGATCGGCCTTTCACGCCGCCCTCCGTGTCGCTTTCCCATCATCGAGAAAGCCGGTCAGGCGGCTACGGATGATATGCTCCGCATCCGCCATGATGCGGTCGATCAGTTCCTTCACCGTCGGAATGTCCTTGATCAAGCCTACGACCATGCCGCAACTCCAGGCGCCGGCATCCAGGTCACCGTCGATCATCACCTTTGGATAGACGCCCGCGACCTCGTCATGGATGTCCTCGATCCTGAGGCTCCTGCCCTTCTCCCGTTCGATCTCGATCAGACGGTCGACGCCGGCATTCCTGAGGACACGCTCGGTGTTCCGCAGCGCGCGCATGACCAGCCTGGTATCGAGCTCGGTAGCGGCGACCAGCGCCTGCTTGACGTTCTCGTGCACCGGCGCTTCCCTGGTCGCAATAAAGCGCGTTCCCATGTTCATGCCGGCGGCGCCGAGCGCGAGTGCTGCCACCAGGCTTCGCGCGTCGGCCATGCCGCCCGAGGCAACGAATGGTATTTTCAGTTCCTCGGCGGCGCGCGGCAGCAGGATCATGTTGGGCATGTCGTCTTCGCCGGGATGTCCGCCGCATTCGAAGCCATCGACGCTGACCGCGTCGCAGCCGATCTGCTCGGCCTTCAGTGAGTGCCGGACCGAGGTGCATTTGTGGATCACCTTGATGCCGGCCGCCTTCAGCGCCGGCATGTACTGCTCGGGGCTGCGTCCTGCGGTTTCGACGATCTTGATCCCGCCCTCCCGGATGGCCGCGATGTATTCCGGATAGGGCGGCGCGCTGAACGCCGGCAGAAAGGTCAGGTTGACGCCGAACGGCTTGTCCGTCATGTCGTGGCAGCGCGCGATTTCCCTGGCGAGCAGATCGGGCGTCCTTTGCGTCAGGCCGGTAATGATGCCAAGGCCACCCGCGTTCGAGACCGCGGCTGCGAGTTCCGCAAACCCGACGTAATGCATTCCGCCCTGGATAATCGGATGTTCGATGCCGAACATTTCAGTGATCGCGGTTTTCAAGAATGGCTCCCGTCTGTTTGCAGCACTTTGGATCAATGGACGATTTCAAGAAGCCCGCGGCTCACGCTACCACTTCTCGCCAAAGGGTCGTATTTCCAGCTCGAACGTCCAGGCGCTGCGTGGCTGCTGATAGAGCTGCCAGTAGGATTCCGCGACGGATGACGGCGGCATCAGGAGATCTGGGTTATCGAGGGCACCCGGTCCCAGCGCCTCCAGCCGCCGCTGACGCACCCATTCGGTGTCGACGCCGGAGTCGATGATGAGATGGGCAACATGGATGTTCTTCGGGCCAAGCTCGCGCGCGGTCGCCTGGGCGACGGCCCGCAAGCCAAATTTGGCGCTGGCGAAGGCCGCATAGCCGGCTCCGCCGCGAAGGCTCGCGGTCGCACCGGTGAAGAAGATATTGCCCTGGCCGCGGGGCAGCATCAGGCGCGCGGCTTCACGGCCGGCGAGAAAGCCGGAATAACAGGCCATTTCCCAGACCTTGCGGAACACGCGCTCCGTCGTATCGAGAATCGGGAAATTGACATTAGCGCCGACGTTGAAAATGCAGACCTCGAGCGGGGCATGCCTGTCGGCGTCTCCGAGGAAGGAGATGATCTCCTCCTCCTTGCGCGCATCGAGCGAGCGCGCGTGGATTTCGCCGCCGGCCGCCTCGATCTCCTTCACCAGCGGTTCGAGCTTGGCGCCGTTGCGGCGCCCGGCGAACACCGTGAACCCTTCCAAGGCAAACTTCTTGGCGATTTCGCCGCCGATGTAATCCCCGGCGCCGATCACGGCCACGGTCGCGTTTCTCTTCTGCAAGGGTGTTCTCCCGGTCAGGTTAACTCTGTCGCCTTCGAACTTGCGCCGCGCGATCTTTTTCGCGGGCTACGCGCCGCGCAGAGACTCCGCGAGCTTGTGCTTGAGGATCTTGCCGGTCGAGGTTGCCGGCAAGGCATCGAGCACGATGATCTCCGACGGCCGCTTGTACGAGGTCAGCTGCGGGTTGATAAAAGCCATCAGCTCGGCCGGCTTGACAGGCGAACCCTGCATCAGCTGCACGAAAGCGACAACCTCCTCGTTGCCTTCGACAGCGCGGCCGACCACAGCGGACTGAACCACCGCGGCATGCGAATTGAGGACGGCCTCGACCTCCGCAGGATAGACGTTAAAGCCTGAGCGGATGATCATCTCCTTGCTGCGCCCGACGATGTAGAGGCAATCGCCGTCGAAGCGCGCGAGATCACCGGTGTTGAACCAACCGTCGGTATCAATGGCCTTTGCCGTCAGCTCGGGGGCGCGATAATAGCCGCGCATCACGTTGCGGCCGCGGACGTGAAGTTCACCGATTTCTCCGTTCGGCACCATTCCGCCATCGAGCCGGGCGATGCGAGCCTCGATGCCCGGCAGCAGCGTTCCAACCGCCTGGTCGGCGCGCGGCGCATCAAAGCGCACGCCGGATATTCCCGGCGAACACTCGGTGATGCCGTACCCGTTGGAAAGTGGCAGACCGAACTCTCGTTCAACGCCCGACTTCAGGTCGAGATCAAGCGGAGCGCCGGCAACCGCGATCAGCCGCAGCGATCCACGGTCGAGTTGCGCAAGGCCGGTCACGGCCTTGTATTCCAGCAGCCGCTGATAGGTGGCGGGGACGCCGTTCAGGATCGTGATTCCCTCTTCGGCGATAGCCCCGGCCAGCGCCGCGGGGTCATATTTGCTGACCAGGCGGACCGTCCCGCCAACCATCAGGGTCATGATCAGCAGCGAGATGCCGACGATATGCGAGATCGGCAGCACGACATACACCTTGTCGCCGGCATCCATCTTTCGGAAATGCGCCGTGGTTTTCGCGCTGATGAGCAGGTTTTCATGGGTAAGCATCACGCCCTTCGGCGCACCTGTCGTTCCCGAGGTGTAGATCAGCACCGCGACCTGCTGCGCGGGATCGGTTTCAACCGGCTCGGCCGTCGCGCTTTCGTTTAGCGTGCTGACGCCGATCTCTCTCAGCGGGCCGAATTGGCCGATCTTAGCCGCACAACGTGAAGCGTGAGCCGCCGCTTCCTTCGAGACTGCAACCGTAAAGAACACCCGGCGCGCGCCGCTGTGATCGCGGATCTGATCCAGTTCGCGCGCCGACAATCTCGGATTGGCGACGATCGCCCATGCATCGATCCGGCTCGCCGCCAGCAGCAACGCGGCAAGCGCAATGCAGTTTTCGCTGACAATGATCACCCGGTCGCCGGGTCTGACGCCGAGCGAGGCGAGAACCGCGGCAATCTCTTTGACCGAGCGATCCAGTTTGCGATAGCTCCAGGAGCTGCCGTCCTCGATCAGCGCAACATGGTCGGGAGATTCGGCAACATGCCCGTCAGCGACGTGATGCATGCGGCTCGGAAGCCCGGTGACGATCTCGGCGAGATCGATCGCTTCCGACTGTTTCGTCACGACCCGCCTCCCGATCCATCGCGCCGCTTTTCACGGCGACCTATCGTCCTGTTATTAACGTTCTTTTTTAGAACTCGTCAATCTCTATTCGCTGCCAGGCCTTCACCGCTTGGTGAAGAATCGCGGCAGGAGCTATCACGGTCGAGACTTACCTGCGAATTACATTTACAATTACTCCAGGCTCCGGTATTTATTAGGTACTAAATAAGAACTTACTGGGAGAGCAACGATGGTGGAAAGTCGCGGCGTAGCGATACTTGTTGGCGCAGGCGACGCCATCGGCGCCGCCGTCGCCCGGCGTTTTGCCAAGGGCGGTTATACCGTCTGCATCTGCCGGCGTGACGCGGCCAAATCCCGGGGATTGGTCGACGAGCTGAATGCCGCGGGCCACGGCGCTCACGCTTTCAGCGTCGATGCCCGTCAGGAAGCTGAGGTTCAGAAGCTGTTCGCCGATGTCGAACAGAACATCGGACCGATCGAGATCTGCCTCTACAATGCGGGATCCAACGTCAACAAGCCCCTGCTGGAGACCACCGAGAAGCTGTTCTTCAAGGCCTGGGAGCTTGCCTGTTACGGCGGGTTTCTGGTCGGCCGCGAGGCGGCGCGGTACATGCTTGCGCGCGGGCGCGGCACCATCTTCTTCACCGGCGCAACCGCCAGCGTCCGCGGCGGCAAGGGCTTTGCGGCATTTTCGTCGGCGAAATTCGGACTGCGCGCGGTGGCTCAGGCGATGGCGCGCGAACTCGGGCCCAAGAATATCCACGTCGTGCATCTCCTGATCGACGCGGGCGTCGACAGCGAGGCGATTCACCAGCGCATGAAGGCGGCGAGAGGCATCGAAGCCAGCGAAATCCCTCCCGACAGCCTGACGAAAACGTCTTCCATCGCCGAGGCCTACTGGTTCGCCCATCAGCAAACCCGGGACGGCTGGACCCATGAACTCGATCTCCGTCCATCCGTGGAGAGCTGGTGATGGGCGCCACACCGGACCTGACGCTGTGGGGAGTTGGAACGAGCCGCACCATTCGTCCCCACTGGGCCATGCACGAACTGGGCTTGTCGTACAAGACGAAGCCGATCGGACCGCGGACCGGCGAGACCAAGACCGCCGAATACACCAAGCTCAATCCCCGTCAAAAGGTCCCTCTGCTGCAGGACGGCGACTTCTGCATTGGCGAAAGTGCCGCGATCGTGGCCTACCTCTCGCG
>WNFO01015601.1_pt1 | contig 11126 bp, 9 predicted proteins | sample 5400251 | NCBI WGS metagenome assembly WNFO01 (sample SAMN13153354, study PRJNA577476) | soil metagenome | isolation source: 100 cm saprolite under Madrone tree | place: USA:California | collected 2016-06-14 | reverse complement strand
TCGCGCGTGGCCTCGGCCAGCTTGGAAGGGCCGAGCGGAGCACCGTACTTTGCTTTTGATGGCGATGGAAAGATCGGGCCGAACACGGCGAAGTCCGCACCTTGCCCGAAAGCATCCCGAGCTTCCGCCAGTGAATGAGTCGAGGCGCCAATCAGAAATTTCGCGCCGAATGTTTTTCGAATAACATCGGGCGTAAGTGAAGTCGTCGTCAGATGAACACCATCGGCGCCGGCAGTCGCCGCAATGTCAGCGCGATCGTTGACCAGGACCCGCGTCGAAGTGCCCCGGGCAATGGTCACGACGCTGCCTGCAAGTTCAAACAGAACCCGTGCCGTCAGCTGCTTCTCTCTGATTTGGATCAACTGAATACCGGCCGCGATCGCTGTCGAAACGTGCCGCAGGAGGTCGCGAAACTCTTCACTGGCGGGCGTCGTCTTTTCAGTGGTTACGCCGGGGGTAATCAGATAAAGGATCGGTTTTGGCAGGCTGAGCGTCATTAGCGGCAACGCGTTCGGACAATTTCTGGCGCGAGCTTTTCACAGAAGCCTGTCCTGAGTCCAGCGCCTTTACGGTCTGGCGAAAATTTATTAACTCCCAAATACCCATTCCAAGATTCAAGATTCCGATTCCTGAGACTGCGCCACGCACCCAGCCCGAGGCCACAAATCTTTGTACGCCATAACCCGCTTTGTGTGCGGCGAGCAGCAGAAAATAATTATTGCTCCAGTCGCTGAGACCAAGCCAACCATGGGGCACCCAGGGCAGGACGGTCAGCACCAGTCCAATCTCCAGACACAGAATGATATAAAAGATGACTGAAAGCCGCGAAGACATTCGTCCTGCTCCTCAAAACACACAGACTTGCACGCGCTTCAAGCGGCGTACATTGACCCGATAAGAAAAGCCCAAATCGATTTCGAAACTAGTTTACGCGCTGCTCGTGGTTCTTGTTTCGATTAGATGCCGGCGCAGCTTTGCCATTCTCTCCATTGGCGCGCGCTTTCAGCTCTCTTAATCGGTCCTTAACACCACGGTAAGAAACATCAATTCCGTAAACTTCCGTGAACAGGTTCAGCGCCTTATCGAAATCGCCAGCTTGTTCATAGGCGGCGGCCAGTTCGTAACGCAAAGCCTGGCGCTCATCCTCCGAAGCCCCTGGGGTATTGAAGCCCTTATTAAACCACTTTACAGCCAGCTCCGGCACGCTCTTCTGCATGAAACAATGGCCCAGGAGGTTGCAACATTGCAAATAGCGCGGCGTGCCATCGGCCGGATCAACCAGGCCGGCGGCAATCTGAAACTCTTCGAGGGCTTCTTCGAATAAGTCCATTTCCTTATAAGCCAAACCGAGATTGTAATGTGTTTCGAAATCGCCATTACCGCTGCCACCGGACTCGCCTTCGGCCGACACTCGGTACTCTTCGAATATCTCTGCCAGGCCGGCGTCAATACCGTGGGGCTTGCGCACGACGGGAGCCGGGACCGGTGGAACCGGCTGCATCGGAGCAACGACCTCAGGAGTCACAAGTGTTTCGGCCCCTTCAAATTCAAATTCTGCAGAGTCATTTGACGGCTCGGCCGCAGTTCCGGCGTCAATCAACATATCCGGTTCAGTTGCTATCGATTTACCCGGCTCACTCATTGTCTCGATTTGACGCCGCCGCAGATCGATATCGGGATGAGCACCAAATTGCCTCTCCAGCAAATCGAGAGTGTCGACTGCAATATCCGCATATCCCTGGGCGATGTAAAAGTCCACGCTCTCGAGTTCCTGCCTGCGGGTCTCCTTCAACTGATCGTCATCAACCGGACTTGCACTCGTCTGCTCTGAGGTAGAGGCCAGCTCTTCGGCGACGACGGCCTCAAAAGTAAAGCCGCGCTCGATTTCAAACTCAGAGCTGGAGTCGCTCTTGAACTCAGCCATGTCTTCGACTGAAGTCCATTCAAACTCGCTTTCGCCTACCGGAGTAGCCACCGGCGAATCGAATAAATAGTTAGTATCGGGTGCCGTAGTTGATGAAGATTCAGGCTGAACCATTGGCTCGGTGAGCGGTAAAACTTCGGCCGCGGCGTCTTCTTCCGCCCCGCCAAGTTCTCTTAGACGCTCGACATGTTGCGATTGGTCGGGAGCAAGTCGCGTTAACTGAGTAAGCGCATATCGCTCGTCTTTCACCAGCCCGGCTGCTTCAGCAGCTTCTGCCAACCTTTCCAGTGCGCCCTTCAGCTTCTCCATGTCTCGCTGCCACCAAAAGGCGCGAACCAACAAACGCAAAGCTTGCACGTTGTCGGAATCACACGCGAGAAACTCGTCGACCAGATCGAGCAATTGATTGTCTTCGCGTTCCGCAAGCATTTGCTCGGCGATGCCGGCCACCACGCGCACTGCGTCATCAATCTTGTCGGCAGAGAGATACAGGCGGGCAACCTCAACGTATTGCAGGTACGTCGATGGTTCTCTGGCTACCAGTAACCCTGTGGCTTGCTCAGCCTGGAACGGATCTTCGGCCTGGACATGAGCTGTGGCGAGCATTGAAAGTAAGACAACGTCATCGGGATTGTCGGCCGAAGCGAGTGCTATTAGCTCAGCTGCATCATCGGCGGTGCCACGCGCGCTATGCGCTTCCAGTAGTCCCTGAAGCACGACATGATCGGCGGGCCGAAGTTCGAGAGCTTTCCCTAACACCGCCAGCGCCTTGTCGAATCCGCCCTTCACCAGCAGGTGCTGACCGGCTTCGGTAAAAGCGGCCGCGGCTTCCTCCGTCATGCCTTCTTTGAAATAGCCTTCAGCCAGCTTAATCCGCAGGTCAGTGTTCTGCCCATCGAGATTCGCTATTTTGCGCAGGACCTCCAGCCCTTGCTGAGTCGCGCCCGCTTGATGGTGAGCATTCGCTACGGCCAGGTAATGGGCGCGCGCTTCAACGACTAGATCTTGTTGGGCATAAAGGTCGGCGAGCTGTGTCGAAATTTCGGTGTCGTTAGGTTGCAGGCGATCGATTTTCCCGAACATCGCGATCGCTTTAAGCGCAAAGTCCTGCTCGCGGTAATGATCGGCTATACGTCGGAAACAGGTGACCGCCGCGGACTGGTTGCCGATGCGGACGTATAGATCTCCCAGCATGTTAAGCGTGGTGAAATCGTCAGGTTCGTCTTCGACAATCTTGCAGTATTCTTTGACAGCCGCCGGGATCTTTCCCATCTCGAGGTATCTCTCGGCCGCACGCAGAGTCTTTACCTTATCAAACGCCATGTTTTCGAAACTCTTGGACTGGAAATGATTAAAGGCGAGGTCGGGTTCCCTAAAGCCAGAGGAAACAGAAATTAGATGCTGAAAGCCGCTTCAAAGCTCGACGGCCCCTCTACGCTAACACGCAAAATCGGCAGTGTCAACGGCGTTGTTCTGAAATAAACTCCTGCCAACAGTCGGGCGCGTCTGCGTTTAGTCAAATGACATCGGCAAAGTTCTTCCTGGTCCGCGCAAACCACCAGTATCCCAGGAAAAAACTAACCACGGCGAAGACTGCGAAATATGCGAGGCCAGGCCAATCAGGAAAGTTCCCCTCCAGAATAATCCGGCGATAGTTTCGCACCAGGGGCGTGAACGGATTGAGGTTCACAAGGCGTCGATAGCGTTCTGGAACCAGGGACTCAGGATAGATAATCGGGGTCAGATACATCCACGCCAGCAGGAACAGCGTGATTCCCTGTACGATGTCGCGCACAAACACTCCAAGCGAGGCTAACAGCCACGCAGCGCCAAAGGTGCCCAGCAGTTGAGGAAGGAGGAGCAGTGGTAGAAAAGCGATTGTCGCGTGCACTTCCCTTCGCAAGAGAGCTGCTGCCAGGATGAGGGCGATAGTGCCAAACATCTGGTTCGCCACTGCCGCCAGAGTCAACGAAACGGGCAGAGTCTCAAGCGGAAATACCACCCGCTTGACCAGATTTGAGTGTCCAACGATCGTTGTGGAAGAAAGCTGTACCGATTCCTGAAACGCTGTCCACGGCAACAAGCCGCAGAAGAGATACAACGCGTAGTCCCACTGTGAAGTGCCGGCGCCGAATCTCGCCTTAAAGATTCCCGCAAAGATGATCGTAAAAATCGCGATCAGCACTATCGGCGTCAGCACCGCCCAAACAAGGCCGAGCGCCGAGCCGCGATAGCGCGCGGCTAACTCACGCTTGGTCAGCGACAAAATCAGATCAAATCGCCGTGGAAGTTGCCACAAAGGGCGCCACACTGCACGTCGTGCTGTTTGCGCAGAAATCATCAAAGGCATTCTAGCGTAGTGGCTGGGAAAAGACTGTGCTTCGAACGGGCCGTCCCGCCCATTTCGAGTACGAAAGAGAATTAGAGAAGAAGATTTTTCGATGCTACTTCGTGGATCGACTTACGCTCGGCGAGCCAATCCACGAAATCACACCAAGCCACATGAACATTGAACTCCGCTGAGTTCACTTGTCGGATGTTTTCCCAGAATCAATTATGAAATCAGACAGTCCGAGTGAGTACCTGCTTAAACGCTGATAGAAATGCTTCCATCTCGGCTTGCTTGCCGATGGTTACGCGCATGTGGTTGGGCAAGGGCGGAAATGGCCGGCCCACGTGCACGCCCCGCTGGTTCATTGCCTCGATCAGTGGACGCGCCGGCCGTTTCATATCGATCATGATGAAGTTTGCCTGTGAAGGAATGAGTCGGTAACCCATCGCATCCAGTTCGGTGGTTACGAGTTTTTTAGTTTCAGAATTGAGTCGGCGGCCGTTCGCTACGTGATCGGCGTCACCTAGACTGGCGTTCGCCGCTACCAACGCCATGATATTCACGCTGTCCCAGACCTGATGCGGCCGGAGGCGCTCTATCGTTTCAGCTTGGGCAATGCAATAGCCACAGCGCAGACCTGCCATTCCATAGATCTTCGAGAAAGTGCGCGCCACGATCAGATTCGGATGGTTCCTGATCATCGGTATCACAGTTTCATAGTCCGGACTGTCCGCGTAATGAAAGTAAGCCTCGTCCACCAGGACCATGGTCGCGCGTGGGACTTTGTCGATGAACTCGCGAACTTCATTTTTCGGGGTGATGCTGGCGGTGGGATTGTTCGGATTGCAGAGATAAATCAATCCCTCACTCGCGACCGCAGCCATTTTCGAAAGATCGTGACTGAAGGTCGCGGTGAGCGGGACCTTAATGACCTCGGCGCCATTAACTCGCCCGTGATTAAGAATGGCTTCGAAAGTTGGATCGGGAACAATCAGCTTTCCGCGACCGGGTGTGAAAGTTAAAGCGCCTCCGCGCGTCGGCCGCGCCAGAGGAACAGCGCCGTTGGCCGGAGAGGTTGGGCCGGTAAACGCTGCCGCGCATAGTTTCAAAATCTCGCCGGATCCGTCGCCTAACAAGATCTGATCTCGATTGACGCCATTAATCCTGGCCAACTGCTCAACCAAACCATCCGCGTGTTCGTCCGGATATCTCCAGGCGAGGCTGAACGCTGCGCTCATAGCTTTGATCGCCAGTGGTGAGGGTCCGTAAGGATTCTCATTTGAATTCAAGCGCACTGCGCCTAAAGCCGGATTACCATACGGCTCAGCGGCTTTCGGTGTCGCGCCGGACAGCATCCCACGTTGAGTGACAGCGTACGCCGCGCCCAGACCGAGTAACTGTGCAAACCTGCGCCGAGAAAGTGAAAAGATGTCTGACATTGTCGAAACCTCCAGACGTGAATTGAGTGTCCTGCATTATCCGCCATCAACTCGACGAAGCCAAACTTTTTTGCTGGTGGCACGGGCGTCCGGCCCGTGATTCACCCGGGCGCGTGCCACGACTAGCAGCAGGTGCCTCGACATTCGGGTTGTGTTACGCTGACCAAAAAGAATGCAGGATCGAAACGCGACAAGTCTATTTCCGGAAATGTCTGAACACGAAGACGCGAGCGCTGGTTCCAAAACAGCCGCGCCTTTGGCTGATCGAATGCGCCCGCGTACCCTGACCGAATTTGTCGGACAGGAACATCTGGTGGGCGATGGCCGAGTACTGCGGCGGCTGATCGAAAGCGGCGGGACATTGCCTTCGATGATTCTGTGGGGCCCGCCGGGAACCGGCAAGACCACTTTGGCGCGGCTGTTGGCAGAAAGAACCGACGCCCGATTCGTGGCCCTGTCGGCGGTGTTTTCCGGCGTCAAAGATCTGCGGTCCGCGATTGCGGAAGCGCGCCTCGATCGTCAACGCCGTCGCCGCACCATTCTGTTCATCGATGAAATTCATCGCTTCAACAAAGCGCAGCAGGATGCACTGCTGCCTGCTGTCGAAAACGGCACCGTTACCCTGATCGGCGCTACCACTGAGAATCCATCATTTGAAGTAACCAGCGCTTTGCTTTCGCGCAGCCGCGTCCTGGTGCTTAATCCGCTGGATGAAAAAGAAGTAGAAACAATCGTGCGTCGGGCGTTGGCTGATGAAGAACGCGGACTGGGTAGTCTTCATCCGGAACTCTCCGATCAACTCATTACGCGTCTGGCGCATTCGGCCGGAGGCGACGCGCGCATGGCGCTGGCAGCATTGGACGCCGCGGTCGGGGCAACTCAACCGAACGAATTCGGGGTGCGCTCGATTACGGGCGATACGTTGATCGAAGCACTGGGTCGCGCACAGTTCGCTTATGACAAAGGCGGCGAAGAGCATTACAACCTTGCTTCAGCGTTGATCAAGTCGCTGCGAAACTCCGATGTGAATGCGGCGCTCTATTGGCTGGCGCGCATGATTGAAGGCGGCGCCGATCCGATCTTCATAGTGCGGCGACTTTGCATCCTGGCTTCGGAAGACATCGGTCTTGCCGATCCGCAGGCCATGGTCCAGGCGGCCGCGGCCGCCGAAGCACTGTTCCCGCTCGCGCAGGCGACCATCTATCTGGCCCGCGCGCCGAAATCAAATGCAGTGCTGCGCGCCTATTCCGCCGCCCGGAGCGACGCGACTGAAACCGCACGCGAGCCCGTGCCTTTGCACCTCAGAAGCGCCGCGACTCCGCTAATGAAAAACCTCGGTTATGGTATGGACTATCGTTATGTGCACAGCGATGCGAGGGCGAAGGAAGAGATGTCGTGTCTGCCGGAAAAGTTAAAAGACAAAATCTATTTCGAGGATGATCAAACCACAGAGGACACAGAGTGACTCAGAGAAGGAAGAGAGGAAAGCCGTTTCTCCTGCGCTTTTAGCTCTGTGTCCTCTGTGGTGAAAACTTTCTATGGAAACCAAATCAGCCAAGGAGCTCGCTTTCCTTTACGACCTGTACATCGGCACCGACTGGGCCGAACGGTTTGCGGCGTTGGTTGACGAGCATGTTGAGTTGCCCAAAGAAGGCCGCGCCCTTTACATCGCCGCCGGCACGGCGGGGCATGCACTGGCTTTGAAGCAACGAGACGAACAGCTCACCTTGTTGTGTGTAGACGAGAACGCTGAGTGCCTGGAAATTGCGCAGGCCAAGGCCGTGGCCTTGCATCAGGAAGCCGAGTTTCAACGCGAGGACCCGCAGCAACTCTCTTTCACAGACGATCAGTTCGATCTGGTTCTGGGCGATGCTTCACTGACACCGCCAATCAAGTTGAAGTCCATGCTGGCTGAGATGGTCCGCGTAGCTAAACCGGGAGCCAGGGTCGCTGTGTGGTTTCCCACTGCGGCAAGTTTCGGCGAAGTCTTCTCGATCTATTGGGAGGCGTTAACTCGCGCGGGTCTGGGAGATCACAGTGCCGCGGTCGAGAATCTGATCAATGAACTACCAACGGTTGCTACTGCCGTAGGCTGGGCTGACCAGATGGGATTAGAGAGCGTAACTTCGACGACGGCGGTTGAGGAATTCGATTACGACTCGGGGGAGCAGTTCCTGGCTTCGCCTCTAATTTCAGATTTCCTGTTGCCGAACTGGTTTCAGCGCGTACCTGCGGGTGACCAGGACCGAGTTATCGAGGAGTTAACCAGAATCATCGATGAGGAACGACATGACGCGGCCTTTACGTTGACCCTCAAGGCTACACTGATCGTGGGAAAGAAGATCAGCGTACACTAGAAGCTGGCCGCAACGGCGGGCTCCCGAGGATGAGGTCAGTACCGGGAGCAGTAGCGACCGGGTCGAGTGCTCGTGCGGGTCGCATGTAGGGTATTGAGACCCGGTCGCTACCGCTCGCGGTACTGACCTCATAGCCAGCCATTTCCGGCCCCCAAAATAATCAACGGCGCGAACGTTTTCACTTTCGCGCCGTCGATGATAATGGGATTGATCCTTAGCTATAAATACACGCGACCCGAACCCAGCCTAACGATCAAGCTTCCTACTCTCCTCAGCCTGTCTCTGTTGAGCGCGACGGCGCGCTTCTTCAAACAACGCCTCATCGTCGACCGCATCCAGTTTCGCGCGCGGGTCTGGTTTGATTCTGTCATCCCGATCGGCTTCGTCCATTCCATCTTTGAAAGCCTTCTTACTTTGACCCAGAGCTTTCGCCAGTTGCGGCAACTTGCTGCCGCCGAACAGCAAAAAGATCGCGGCCACAACCAGAATTATGATAGTAGGACTTTCCAGTGCGAACAGCAGCACAGTCATAGAATTCTCCTTCAGCCTTTCGGACGTAGCTCAAGCGCGGACGCAGAGATCGCTGCCGCCGTCGGACTCGTAGAAAAGATACTTGCGCCAGGTTTCGTCGGCCCGACCCAGATAGCGCATGATCTGGCGATTGACGTGCAGTGAAAACGCGCGCGGCCGGCGCAACAGGTTCATGCCCGACTCTTCCGGTGTGCGGTTGCCCTTACGGTGATTACAACGCTTGCAACAAGCAACCAGATTGTCCCAGGCTGACTCTCCGCCGCGTGAGCGCGGCACGATGTGATCCAGCGTCAACTCAGACGGTGCGAATTGTTTGCCGCAATACTGGCAGCACGAATGGTCGCGAAGCAGAATGTTCTTGCGCGAGAGTGAACGGCGCTCAAACGGAATATGGCGGTACTCCATCAACCGGATCACCGCAGGCGCGTGCAACGTAACCTTCTGGGAGTGCAGCATGTGACCGTTGTGTTCTTCCATGCGGGCCACGCCTTTAAAGATCATGACCACCGCGCGCCGTTCGGTGCACACGTTGATTGGCTCGAAGGAAGCATTCAGGACTAATACGCGGGCGTTCATGATCGAAGCTGATATTACGCGAGGCCGGAGGAAAGTGTCAAAATTGTCGCGGCGGTCCCATCCGCAGGCAGGGTCAGAAGCCCGACCGTAAGGAAGGGCGAGGGTTAGACACGCCCAAGTGGATCCGGGGCAGTAGCCCGACCGTAAGGGAGGGCTCAGCGCTCTTGCGGCTGTGCCGCCTGGTGTGCGGAAGGTCTCTGACTTTCCGAGAGCTTCACCATGGATATCGGGGCTACGCCCCGATCACCCTACCGAAACCGATCCGTGGCCTCGACCAGAGCACTCGTGTTCCCCGGCTCCATGATCGAGTGCCCCGCGTCCGGCGTGATCTTCAGCTCCGCTTCCGGCCAGGCGCGATGCAGGTCCCAGGCGCTGGTCATCGGACAAACCACGTCGTAACGTCCCTGCACGATCACGCCGGGGATGTGACGAATCTTTCCCACGTTCTCGATCAGATAGTTTTCAGTCGGGAAGAAACAGTTGTTCATGAAGTAATGACATTCAATCCGCGCAAAGGCCAAAGCGAACTCCGGGTCGGCGAACTTCTCAATCGACTTGTAATCGAAGAAGAGTCTTGAAGTGCTGCCCTCCCAGATGCTCCAGGCGCGGGCGGCCGCGACTTGAACATTTCGGTCGGTGCTGGTCAGACGCCGGTAGTAAGCACTCACCATGTCGTCGCGCTCGTCTTCGGGAATGACCTTCAGAAATTCTTCCCAAACATCGGCGAAGATCCAACTGCATCCGTCCTGATAGAACCATTTGATCTCTCTTGGCCGGCAGAGAAAGATTCCCCTCAGCACGAGTTCGGTCGCGCGCGTGGGATGCGTCTCAGCATAAGCAAGCGAGAGCGTGCTGCCCCACGATCCGCCGAACACCTGCCACTTGTCGACGCCCAGATGCTCGCGCAGCTTCTCGATATCCTCGACGAGATCCCAAGTCGTGTTCTCTTCGATCGAAGCATGCGGCGTGCTCTGCCCCGAGCCCCGCTGATCGAACAGCACGATGCGGTAAGCCGCTGGGTCATGAAACTGCCGGTACTCCGGCACAATCCCACCGCCCGGCCCACCGTGCAGAAACACAACCGGCTTGCCGTTCGGATTGCCGCATTGCTCGTAATAAATCTCGTGTAGGTCTGAGACTTTAAGACGACCGGTGTCGTAGGGTTCGATTGGAGGGTAAAGAGTTCTGAGTTCTGACATGGATCGGATTCTATCGTTGCATTGGCGTTTTGAGCCAGTCAGAAAGACGATTGCCGCTCTTAAACGCCGAAGGTGCGAAATGTAATAGCCTGGGCCAACGGCCCAGGTTAGGTTGTTCTTAGAAATGTGATGAGCGCTGAAGGCGCGGAATAAATTTCGGCTGTGGCGAGATCTAACAATGCGATTATGCCGCCCCGACAGGGCTCGGTTGTTTATGATTGGCCTGATCCAGGGGCGGCGCGACTTCGTCGCTTGCCCCTGGCTATTACATGTCAAGCCTTCAGCGTGAAGAGGAGGCCTGCGTATTCGCCATTGCGGCTGCGAGCGCCTACGCCCTCCCTCACGGTCGGGCTACTGCCCCGTCCCGCAACCGGAGCCGCCTGATTCACTCAGCCAAATCCCCAGACTCAGATAAAGCATCTTCTCTGACCGCTAGTTTGTTATCAGAGGACGCGGGTCTCGCGGGAACAGGCGCTATCAGCAGCAGGCCCGCGACATAGAGCACGAGCGCGAAGAAGGAAACATATCCAGTCACAGGCGCAAACGCCGGCACGTCGATGGCGACGCCTTGCAGCAGGACGGCGGCAAGCTTGCTAAACCAGCCGCCGGCGGGAGCGTAGAGCCCGGACACCAGCAAGTGCTTGAGCACGAATGCCGTGCTGAACATAACAATCAGGCTTCTTAACAAGCGCCGCGCGTCGAACGCCGAGAACTGATTGGTCCACAGCGTCCAAAGAAAAAAGAAAGAGAACATCCAGTGCAGCAGTC
>WNFO01009829.1_pt1 | contig 11128 bp, 11 predicted proteins | sample 5400251 | NCBI WGS metagenome assembly WNFO01 (sample SAMN13153354, study PRJNA577476) | soil metagenome | isolation source: 100 cm saprolite under Madrone tree | place: USA:California | collected 2016-06-14 | reverse complement strand
CGCCATGGCCACGCCGCAGCAACATGCCGAATTCCGCGCGCAGCTCCAGCGTGGACCGCGGTTCGCGAGCGTCAGTGAAGTTCAGGAAGAGCCCGCGACTCCGGATCTACAGTATGAAGGCGGATTTTTCATCATTACAACGGGCTGAATCGCGTGAACAGGCTTGAAGTGCATAACGAGGAGACGTTCGAATGAACGATCTGAAGAAACTCATCCGCGAAGTTCCGGACTACCCGAAGCCGGGAATCCTTTTTTACGATTTGACTACCCTGCTCAAGGACAAGCTTGGCTTTCACATGCTGATTGACCGGCTCTGCGAACACTACGTTGGCCGCACAATTGACGTGGTGGCAGGGATCGAAGCGCGCGGCTTCATTTTTGCTCCCGCTCTATCTTACCGGCTCAACGCCGGTTTCGTTCCCGTTCGAAAACCGAAAAAGCTGCCCGCCAAAACAAGCAGTGTTTCCTATTCACTGGAGTACGGAACAGACTCGCTCGAAATCCACGAAGACGCCATCAAGCCTGGCCAGCGCGTCATCATTTGCGACGACCTGCTCGCCACCGGGGGTACCGCTGCCGCCACCGCCAAACTCATCCAGCAACTCGGCGGCACCGTCGAAGGCGCCGCCTTCGCCGTCGAGCTCACTTTCCTCAACGGCCGCAAAAAACTGAACGGCCTCGACGTCTTTTCGCTCATTCAGTACGACAAATAGGAAACAATCAGCGATTTTGGGAACGTACAGATGAAAGTCACTTCCCGCGCGCGCGCGAATTCCGTTGGCGAATCGCTTCAAAGAGCACGACGCCTGCAGCGACCGAAACGTTGAGTGACTTTACCGGGCCGCTGGTCGGCAGTGAGACCACGAAATCACACCGCTTGCGCGTCAACTCGTGCAAGCCCTGGCCTTCGCCGCCGAGGACGATGCCCACCGGCGAAGTGTAATCCACCTCAGTGTAATTTTTGTCCCCCTGCTCATCGAGGCCCACGAGCCAATAGCCTGCTTCCTTCAATTCCTCCATCGTACGCACCAGATTGGTCACTTTTGCGACGGGCAGATGCGCCAGCGCCCCTGCGGATGCCCGCGCCACCGTGTCGGTTAGCCCCGCCGCGCGTCGTTCGGGAATCACCACGCCGTGCGCGCCCGCCGCCAGCGCCGTTCGAACGATCGCGCCCAGATTATGCGGGTCTTCGACTCCGTCCAGCAGAACAATCAACCCCAAATGTCCGTGGCCAGAAGCATTGGCAAGCGCAAGTATGTCTTCGAGAGTCGCGGCCGCGCGCGCCGCCGCCAGCGCCACGACTCCCTGGTGATCTTTCGAATTGGCCAGCCGGTCCAGTTGCCCGCGGTCTTCGAACCGCACCGGAACGCCCTGTTTGCGCGCCAACTGCACGATTTCTTCCACACGCGTGTCCTGCCGTCCCTTGGCAATCGCAATGCGATCGATGGGGCGCTGTGCTTCCAGCGCTTCTTTCACCGCGTGTATGCCTGTCAGTTTGTCCATGCGACAGTGAGTTTACAGTTGCCGGTCCACACTTGAAAGCAAGGCGATTACTTCCCCATCGCCAGCCGATGGCTGCCGTTCGCCATAAATGTAGGGGCGAACTTCAGTTCGCCCTGTTTTTATCTCTTCCTTCTTTGTACGGGCGCCCGCCGCGGGATAGTGCGCCCTTTCCGATGCCAAATTCAATCCAGCGCCGAGCAAAATTCAAGTATTCTCTCTCGAGCGGATTTTACCGTCACCGCGAACGAAAGCTCCGCCCCTTCATCGAGCAGCAGGATCACCCGGTCCAGCTCACCTTCCCCCGCGCGCCCGGCAAGTGCCAGCCGGATCGGATGAAACAATTCCCTGCCCCGCAATTCCATTCCTTCTTTCAACGCAGTGACTATTTCCTTGAATCGGTCCGACGTGAGCGGCCCTCCCTCCAGGAGCAGCAGCGCCACTTGCCGCAGCACGTCCCGCGCCGCATACCGCGACAGCACTACGTGGCTTTCCACCCGGGAGATGATTTCATGCGCGTCGTAATGAAAAACCAGGCCGAGAAGATCGGCCAGCGCCGCGCGGTCCGCAGCGTGGCCTCCCAACATCGCCGCAGCCCGTTCGCACCACGCATGTTGCTCAATCGAAGGTTCTGCTGCCAGCCAGCCGCGCTCGCGCAGAATCGCCACAACATCGGCCGAAGTAAACGGATTCGCGGACGCTGCCGGTGCGTCAGGTTGATCAGCGGGAAGCATCAACAGGATTGTAGCGGACCCTGGTCTGCTTGTGTTGTAGTGGCGGGTCTTCAGACCCGTTCTTTCCTTCTGTAGCAAATCAACGGGAAGTGAGTGTCGCCACAACATGCGCCGCGATCGCTTCACCGCGCCCGATCGCATCGACGCCCTCATTCGTCTTGGCCTTCAAATGAATCTTTTCAATGCCAACGCCCAAAGCCTTCGCGAGCGCTTCCCGCATCTTCGGAAAATGTGGCCCCAGTTTTGGTTTTTCCGTGATCACCACGGCATCCACGTGTTCGATCGCGAACTGCTTTTCATCCAGCAGTTTTTTCGCATGCTCCAGAAACCGCATGCTGTTCGCACCTTTCCACTTTGCATCGGTATCCGGAAAATGTGTCCCGATGTCGCCAAGCCCCGCTGCTCCCAGCAACGCATCGCAAAGCGCATGCGCCAGCACATCGCCGTCCGAGTGTCCGACCGGCCCTCTATCGAACGGCAGCTCAATCCCGCCAACGATGAGCTTTCGCCCCGCTTCGAGCCGATGCAGGTCGTACCCGATTCCGCAACGCGTGCTCATGCCTTCTGGCGCTCGCGTTCCAAGTAAAAGCGCGCCAGTTCCATATCCGCCGGTTTGGTGATTTTCATATTTCGCTCGGAGCCCAGCACCACATGCACATCGTGCCCGATGCGCTCGACGAGTCCCGCTTCATCCGAAGCGCTAACGCCATCGGCCTCCGCGCGCGCAAATGCCTCTTTCAGAAGCTTCGCGGAAAACGCCTGCGGCGTCTGCGCCAGCACTACGCGTTCGCGCGGCACCGTTCCTATAATCAATGCCACGTCCTCCGGCAAACTCGCGCGCTTCACTTCTTTGACCGTGTCCATCGCCGGTATGCCCAGAATCGCGGCCTCGCAACGCCGCGCCTCTTCGATCACTCGCGCGATCTGCCCCGGCGTCACGAACGGCCGTACGGCATCGTGGACCAGCACGATTTCCGTGCCGTTCGCCACCTCGCGCAACGCCGCTGCCACCGACTCCTGCCGCGAATCGCCCCCCTTCACCACGCGCACCGTCTGCTTGAATTTTTCCCGCGCAACCCGCTCTTCCAGCCGCGCCACTTCATCCGCCCGCGTGGCCACAAAGATGTCAGTTACCAGCGGGCAAGCTGCGATGCGCCGCAGGCTAAGGATCACGATCGGCGTTCCGTCCAGCTCCAGAAACTGCTTGGGCGTTTCCGCGCCCATGCGCGTTCCCATTCCGGCCGCGGGAAGTATGGCAGCGATTCGGCTCATGTTTAAATCGATTCCGCCCGGAAGGTTCAAGGCGCGGACTCGCAAACTCCAGAGTGTACCTCAAGGAACACGTGGGGTGAAATCAGCTGCCTTGGCGCGCGATCCAGCGTGGCTTGCGACGCCCGCGTGGGGCCACTTCACCGCGCTATTTCACGAACCCGCTCTAGCGGTCATCCGGTTCAGGAAAGATGGGACGTGCCTGACGGTCCAGCGCGGGTTGCTCCGCAAGGCACGCGGACGTCTCCACGCTACTCGGGGCGGCTGGCGAACGCATGCCGCCGCCATTCCCATTGCCGCGGCCCGCTGCCGCAGCTTGTCGCATCAGTGGAGCCGGCTGTTCCATGCGTTCTTCCACGCGCCCAAAAATCATTTTGCCCGCCGTGGTCTGATGCACGGAAGTCACAATCACGTCCACACTCTTGTTGATCATCCTTCGCCCGCCATCCACCACGACCATCGTGCCGTCATCCAGGTACGCCACGCCCTGGTTCGCTTCCTTGCCTTCGCGAAGAATCAAAAGCCGCATCGGCTCTCCGGGCAGCATGGCGGGCTTCAGCGCCTGCGCGAGTTGATTGACGTTCAACACCGAGCAGCCCTGCACCGTCGCGACTTTGTTCAAGTTGAAGTCATTGGTAACGATCTTTGCTCCCGTGCGCCGCGCCAGCTCCACCAGTTTGTGATCCACATCCCCGGCTTGCGGAAAATCTTCCTCCAGAATCCGCACTTCCACCTGGGGCATTTTCTGAATCTTTTGCAGCACTTCGAGTCCGCGCCTTCCGCGCTGCCTCTTCAGCGGGTCCGAAGAATCGGCCACCATCTGCAGTTCGTGCAGCACAAATTGCGGCACGCCGAGAACTCCTTCCATGAACTGCGCGTCGCATACATCCGCGATGCGCCCGTCGATCAATACGCTGGTGTCCAGAAGCTTCACGCATTCCGTCGGTGCCGATTTCTTCTTGAACAAATCATCCAGCGCGTCCACATCCAATTGCTCGCCCCCTCTTGCCCCCAGCACCAGTCCGAGGTAACCGAAAGCAAACAGCGCGGCAAACTCGAGGAACGACTTGCTGGCTTCCGGCTCATTCGTGCGGGAGATCAGCAGAGTCACGAGCAAGGCGGCAAAGACGCCCAGCACCGCGCCAAACGCCGCGCCTACCAGCGCGCTCAGCGCCACGCTGCGCAGCCGCAGCTCCGTTAGCAAGACTATCAGCGCAATCAGAAATCCAGCCCCGGCCGCGGCTATTCCGTGCAGCCCAAACGGACTCAGCGTGTAGCTCGCCGCTCCCGTGCAGGCCACAAGAACGGCGCGCACCGCCCAGAAATCCAAGCCTCCGCGAAATGCCCGCTCAGGACGCAGGCCCATCGCCTGCCCTTCGTGCCGCGCCAAAATTTCCGATTCCGGTGAATGCAATTGCTGCCGCACCCCGGCAGTGATCCGCCTCATAGGACCTCACAGTTCGATTTTCCTCTGGAAAATCAGTACAGCCAGCCCGCGGAAGTGAATGGGGAACAGGAGGCGGATGCGGGATGTGGAACGCGCCTTTTCGCGCTACCGGGCTTATATACTCTTCTCTGTAGGTCGGCGTCAAGCGGCTGCAAAATTAGCAGCAGAGAAAAAGCGGAAACTATGCATAGGAATCTTTGATTATCTGACGTACAGTCGCGGCACCCGCTGGCTCACCGCGCATAGCAGATCCGAAGTGACCGTCCCGATGCTGCGCGCCACGCGATTCGCGGGCAACACTTGCTTGCCGTCCGTCCCGTGGATCGTCGCCACATCGCCGATCTCCGCGCCATCGATGTCCGTCACGTCGATCATGGTTACGTCCATAGAGATGATGCCCACGATCGGCGCGAGCTTCCCGCGCACCAGTACGTTGCCGCGATTTCCCAGCGAGCGGTGGATTCCGTCTCCATACCCCCCCGCCAGCACGCCGATACGCGATGGCCGCTGCGCCACAAACGTCGCGTCGTACCCTATTCCAGCCCCCGCGGGGACCTTGCGCAAGCCAATGATCTTCGAGCGCAGGCTCATCACCGGCTTAAGCGGCAGCCGCGCTTCTGCTTCCTCGCGCTTTTCCGCGGGATCGTATCCCGGATGGTAGCCATAGAGAATGGCCCCCGGCCGCACCATGTCCGCCCAGGTCTCCGGCCTCGACACGATCGCCGCGCTGTTTGCGAGGTGCACGACGCCTGGATCAATTCCCAGGGCGCGCAGGCGCTCGATCGCCTCGTAAAGTCGCTCTTCTTGTTCGCGGGTCTGCTGTCCAACCGGGGTTTCCGTGAACACACCCGAAGAAGCAAAATGCGAAAAAATGCCCGTGAGCTGTAGATTCTTGCACTTCCCGAGCTGGCGCGCGAAGCACTCCACATCGCTGGGAGCTATCCCTAGCCGGTTCATTCCTGTATCGATTTTCAGATGAAACGGTACGAGCTTCTTTCCGCCGCCGCGCTTCCCCGCCGCGCGATTGAGCAGCTCCAACTGTTCGCAGCGATGAATCACCGCTGTGAGGTCGTTCTCCACCAGGCGTGACTCTTCTCCCGCCACAAAGCTGGTAAGAATCAGGATCGGCTTTCGGACTCCGGCCTCGCGTACCGCAATGCCTTCGTCCGTACAGGTAACGCCAAACCAATCCGAGCCGGCCTTCTCCAATGCCTTTGCCACTTCCGGGCCGCCGTGGCCGTAGCCATTGCCTTTTACAATCGAAAGGATTTTCCGGGGCGATTTGCGCTTTTCGTGCGGCGGGTTTACGTACTTCCGTATCGCCTCGAGATTGTAGGTCAAGGCGGAAAGAGAAACCTCCGCCCACACGGGACGTCTCTCTACTTTTTCGTAACTCCTTTGTTTGCCTGGCATGTTCCTTCCGAAAAATTTAGTTTACGCCATTCGCGCGTGTTCGGCCTGCCGCCAGCCACTTTGGTTGCTGCCTGAATGACAACACCCCTTGCTCCAGCAAACTGGTGGCCTTTTGCGCTCGCATCTCACGAGCTAGGTTCAGACGTTTTCGACGGGAACTCTTTTCCTATTGACTCTCCTTTATAATCTGCTATACTTAACCGTGTAGAAATCTATGCTTGGAGTGCGGGAGCTTGCTCCCGCTTTTCTTTTTTAGGACAGCCATTCCGGGTCTTCCTAGACTAGAAGAGCCAAAATCGCGTCCTTTAAAATCAATTACTTACGAAATGCAAATCTTGTAACTCTTTTGTTTTGATATTCATGCGAATTGGTGGGGGGTGGGGGGTGCAGCGCCTTTTCAGCAATTCACAATAGAATTCTAAGCTCCCTGCCACAAGTGTGTGGGAACTGCCGCGCTGTGGCCTGCATAACGCAGCCTACCTGCCGCAGGCAGGCAACAATTACATGTTGTCGGGGTTGAATTGCGAGAAGGCATCCGGCGCGGCCTCTTCAAACCTCGTAAACCGGCTGCGAAACACGAAATTCACTTTGTCAGTGGGGCCGTTGCGTTGCTTGGCAATGCGCAGCTCCGTCTCTTCCCGCTCCTCGGGCGTGGCGCCCGCCTTAAAGAAATGCGGCCGGTAAATGAACATCACCACGTCCGCATCCTGCTCGATCGCCCCCGACTCGCGCAAATCCGAAAGTTGCGGCCCGCGTTCGTCGCGCTCCGGCGCGCGCGTCAGTTGGCTCAGCACCAGCACGGGAATCTGCAGCTCTTTGGCCAGGCCCTTCAGCGCCCGCGAGATGCTCGATACTTCTTCTTGCCGGTTCCCAAAACGTCCTCGCGCAGTAATGAGTTGGAGGTAGTCCACCACCAGCATCGACAATCCCTTGTCGCGCTTCAGCCGCCGCGCTTTGGCCCCGATTTCCAGCACGCTGATCGATCCCGCATCATCGATCCACAGCGGCGACGAAGAAATCGTTCCCAGCGATTCCGTCATTCGCCGCCAGTCTTCCCGGCTCAAGTGCCCGGTGCGGAATTTATGGGCGTCGATCTGCGCCACGGACGCCACTAGCCGTTGCAGCAGCGATTCCTTGGACATTTCCAGGCTGAACATGGCCACCGGGTGCCCGCCGCGAATGGCGATGTTTTCCATCAGGTTCAGCGCCAGCGCCGTTTTCCCCTGCGAAGGGCGCGCCGCCAGAATCAGCAGCTCCGATGGCTGCAGCCCCGAAGTGAGCTTGTCCAGTTCGACGTAGCCTGTCGGAATTCCGGTGATGCTCTTCCCTTCGCGAAAAATTCTTTCCAGGCGCTCGAAATTGTCGCGGACGATGTCCTTGATCGGCAGCAACCCAACGCGCACGCGGTCTTCCGCCAGCGCAAAAATCGAAGACTCCGCGCCGTCCAGAATCGCGTCCGCGCCATCCTCGCCCTCGAACGCACGCTGCTGAATATTGTGCGTGGTGTGAATCAGGTTGCGCAGGATCGCCTTTTCCTTGACGATGCGCGCGTAATGCTCGATGTTCGTGACCTTCGGCATGCCGTCCGCAAGCGACGCCAGGTATGGCGCGCCACCGGAAGCTTCCAGATCGCCTTTGCGGTTCAACTCTTCGGTCAACGTGACCAGGTCAATGGCCTGCTGCACCTCGCCCAGCGCGATCATCTGCGTGAACACGCGCCGGTGCTGGTCCAGAAAAAAATCTTCCGGCCGCAAATGTTCGATCGCCGGATTCAGCGCGTGGTTGTCCAGCAGAATCGCGCCCAGAACCGAACGCTCCGCATCCAGGTTATTCGGTAAGGGCTTCTCAAGTGACGTGTCAACAGGCATACAAGTCTTCTTAGTATTCGCCTTTTCTTCGCTTTTGTACCACGGACTCCGCCGGAGAGCAAGCGCAGATTTCTTTGCTGGAGCCTCGAACTTTACCCGGCCCGAACTGTTCCGCGGATTGTGCGTGGAACTTCCGCGCGCGTCAATTGGACTGCCTGTGCATCACGAGGGCGGTATTCCTGACAAACTGCTTAAATAGGGAAAACTGTCATTCTGAGGGCATCCGACTAGGATGCCCGAAGAATCTCAACTTCAGATGTTTCGGTCACCCTACGTTTGGATGCCTTGCAACTTACTACGATTCTTTATCGACGGTCACTTTGATCTGCGCGGTGACGTCGCGGAACACCTTGATGGTCACCGGAAACTCTCCGATGGTTTTGAGGGGCTCGCCAAGCTGTGCCTGGCGCTTGTCAATCTTGAAGCCCTGCGCCGCCAGTCCTTCCGCGATATCGGCGGAGGTCACTGACCCGAACATCTGATCGTTCTCCCCGGTCTTGCGCGTGAATTTCAACGCGACGCCGTTGAGCAGCGCCGCTTGTTTTTGCGCGGCCTCCAGCTCCGTGGCCGTTTTTTTCGCCAGCGAAGTGCGAATGCGCTCGATGGCTTTTAAATTACCCGCCGTTGCCTCGACAGCCAGCTTCCGCGGCAATAGAAAATTCCGGGCGTAGCCGGGCTTCACCGTGACCACGTCGCCGCGGTTGCCCAGCTTATCGATGTCTTCCTGAAGAATGATTTGCATGTCGTCTCTCTAAGCTCCTGAATCTCGCGGCTAACGATTTCCTAGACTGGCAGGAACCCCGCACTACACAGAAAAACAGTTTTCAACTCTCCCTAATCTTTTTTCACTGAACACAGAGCACTGAAAACCGAGAACTTCTCCTTAAGCCTTCGGCGCCTCGGCCGCTGGCGCTGATGCGGATTGTGGCGGCACTGGCGCTGCATGGGCGGGTGCCGCGTGCGCCGCTCCCGGCACAACCACGCGCGGCGCTTGCGTGCCTGACGCGCTGCCGGCGAACGGGAGCAACGCGATGTTGCGCGCGCGCTTGATGGCCACGCCCAGCCAGCGCTGATGCCGCGCACACACTCCCGTCATCCGCCGGGGCAGAATTTTCCCGCGCTCCTGCACGAACTGCGACAGGATGTCCGCGCGCTTGTAGTCGATGAAATCCATCTTCTCGACGCAGAACTTACACACCTTCTTCTTCCGGAAATACTGGCGCTTGCCGCGCGGCCGGCCTCCCGGACCGCCCGGTCCACCTTCGCGCCGCGGACCACCGTGCCCGCCGCCTGGACCACCGTGACTACCACCGTGGCCGCCTTCCCGCCGCGGAACTCCCCCGGGCGTTGATGCTTGCTTCTGTTCCTCTGCCATACCTTCCACCTTTCACTCATCGCCCCGATCCGATCGGGCCAATCTTCTGGTGATCCCGGTCAAACTGGAATCACTTTGCTCGATACAAAAAACCTTTTCGTCGCGTCGAACTAACTCGAAGCCGCGGCTTGCTCCGGCGCTGCGGGCGCTGCTGGTGCGGGAGCCGGCGTGCGGCGCGGACGCCGCGCGGCGCGCTTCTCGCGCTTCTGCGAAAGTTTCTTCTGGCGCTTCAAATCTTCATCCAAGCGCACGGTCTGATACTTGATCACGTTGTCTTGCACCCGGAGGCGCCGCTCCAGTTCCGCAATTAGTTCACCGTGCGTCGTGCGGATTTCCTGATGAACGTAAATTCCTTCGCGGTGCTTGGCCACGCGGTACGCGAGCTTCCGCGTTCCCCAGTGTTCGGTCTTCTCGATCTTGCCGCCTTTTTCCGCGACGGTATGCTCGATAACCGCCAGCACTTTCTTGATTTCTTCTTCCGGCGTCGCCGGCCGCACGATGAAAACCAAATCGTAGTAACGCTCTTCCATGGTGACCTCTTTTCCCTCTGACTCCGAACAAGTCGGCGTCGCTTAAAATCTTTTGCTCGGGGCGCGGCCCGGCAAATCGTCCTTACTTCGGCCCTACTTTTCTTCCGGTCCTTCCGGCTCTTCCGGTTTGCGCCGGTTATACTTTGTCATCGCCGCGTCGAGCCCCTGACTCAGGATCATCTCCACCGCGTCTCCGGCTTCACCGATCATTTCCGCCGCTACTTCCAGTTCCGCCTTTTTCATCGGCCGCAGCACGTATTCTTTGCGGCTGTTCAGCGGATGATCCGGCCCGCAGCCGAGCCGCAGCCTCGCAAATTCCTGCGTCCCAATCGCACCGATCACGGACTTCGCGCCGTTATGGCTTCCGGCGCTGCCATCGGGATGAATTCGAATCGTGCCCAACGGCAGTTGCGCTTCGTCCCACATCACCAGCAGGCCACTGACATCCAGCTCGTACTTTCGCAGCAGCTCCCGCACGGAGATGCCGCTGAGATTCATGTACGTCTGCGGCTTCGCCAGGATCACTTCTTCCCCGGCAATTTTTCCGCGGCCCACCAGCGCCTTTCCCTCGGGCCGCTCCACGCGAATCCCGTTGCGATTCGCGAGTTCATCCACGGCCATGAAACCCAGGTTATGCGGCGTCCATTGGTACTCCGGATCGGGATTCCCAAGTCCGACGATAAGCCGCATAGATTTTTGTCCAGCCGTCTGCCATTCGAACGACGAGCGTTACTTTTTCTTTTCGCCTTTTTCGCTTTTGTCGCTCTTCTCCGCCTTGGGCTTGGCTTCGGCCTCGGCGCCTTCTTCGCCTTCCACTTCCTTTTTGCCTTTCTTGATAACTTCGGGCTCGGCCGGCGTTGCCGTTTCCGTCGCGACAACTTCCGCAGGTTTCTCTTCTTCGACCTTCAGCGTCACCACGTGCGCCAACACGCGCTCCGGTTCGGTCAGCAACTTCATCTTGGTAGTGTCCAGCGGCAATTCGCCGGCGCGCA
>WNFO01005452.1_pt1 | contig 11129 bp, 11 predicted proteins | sample 5400251 | NCBI WGS metagenome assembly WNFO01 (sample SAMN13153354, study PRJNA577476) | soil metagenome | isolation source: 100 cm saprolite under Madrone tree | place: USA:California | collected 2016-06-14 | reverse complement strand
AGAAGCAGTTCTGGAAGGCGAAGGGGCTGAGCGGGTTTGCGAATACAGATCTGGTGTCGGAGAGATTCTGGGCGCTTGGGCCGGAGTCGCCGGAGGAGCGCGGCCTCCTGCTGTCGTATGTCATTGGAGAGAACGCGGCGAAGCTAGACACGATGCATGTGCATGGCCGGGTGCAACAGACGATTGCCGATGCCGAAATTGTGTTTCCGGGGGCACGGGAACAGTTCGAGGCGGCTCGAGTGAAGAGCTGGAGCGAGGATCCGTGGCAGCGCGGCGGTCTTACGTCGTTTGGTCCCGGTGAACTTAGCTGGATTCCTGTGAATGCGCGCAGGGAAGGCCGGATTTTCTTTGCGGGTGAGCATACCTCGCGGTGGAATGGGTGGATGCAGGGCGCGATTGAGTCGGCGCACAGGGTCGTGAAGGAGATCAGCGCATGATTTCGCGTTCGCGAAAAACTATCCTACGGGTTCTCAAGCAATGAGTTCTACTGCACCAAGGTCTTTGTGGAACTCGTCTCTCATTTCTGCAGATCGGTATGGATGTTGACTTGTCTGTCCGTGTTGCGCACCCTCCTGGTCCAGGGTCTCAGTCCTGGCTTGCTGATGGTCACATCGTGAAAGCAGCAGGTCAGGTCGATATTCAAGGGAGTGGTGCCAACAAATTCTCTGTCCACCTGGATGTCTGCAGCGGCGGGCGTAGAGCTGATATGAGCGTGTATGTCGGTCGCAGATCTCGGCGTCCATAGCGATATTTCTTCAAGGTGGTCCTTCGTCGAAACTGGCGGACCCCCAGGCCGACCTAACATTCCTTGCTTCATTTGCTGTGTGTGAGTTCTTCGGGTGTGCGAGATTCCGAGCGAGCAAACGCGACACGCGTTCATTCCGCAGCTTCCGGGCGTCGCGCATGGGCTCATACTGGCAAGACATTCAACAAGAGTGCCCGGAGTTTGGACCGCGCTCGGGCTAGGCGTGACATGACGGTGCCGGCGGGACAATCCAGGAGACTCGCGATTTCTTGATAAGAAAGCTCTTCATATTCCCGCAAAAGGATAATCTCTCGGAACTCCAGAGGCAGCAGCAGGATTGCTTCGCGCACCAAGTCGCGCTCCTGCGATTCCACATACAGTGCGTGCGGATCTTTGGCGGTTGCCACGGCGAGATCGGCGGTACCCTCGTCGGTATCGAGCGCGATGATCCGCGGCGCGGCACGCACTTGGCGCAGTTGATTGAGCCAGGTGTTTCGTAAAATGGTGAACAGCCAACTCTTCAGATTACTATCTGGCCGCAGACTTCCGATGGCCTTTAATCCGCGAACGTACGCCTCCTGAACAAGATCTTCTGCATCGGTTCGGCTGCGCGTGAGAACCATTGCGTAGCGGAACAGTTCGTCAAGATAGCGCAATGCCGCGGTGTTATGCATCGCGCCCCCTTCCAGAGCTGCCGCTCCAACCGGAAATTCACTCATCTCTCCGTCTTTCAGAAACACCATGGCCTCCTCTAAATGGTTTCTGGGCTGGGACTAAGCACCGCCAAGCGAGATTGTGTTTCCCCTGGATCTCGGATGGCGGACTGCGAACGCAAAATCCTCAAGCGTCCGAGTCCTACACTAGAAACCTTTAGGAAAGTAGGAGTGAAGTTCCTGTCCGGATTCTGTGGATTCCTTGTGCGGCCGCTATGTCATGGAAAACACGGGCATTAGGTGAGAGCGAAGATTAAAAGATGGCCAAAAATGTACCGATGACAGCACCGAAATACTCTAATCCATCTTCGAGGCGGAATTTAGGAAAGTATAAAAGGTGATTCCTTTCCTGAAGCTAACTTCCTTGACGAATTCCTTATGAAATCCTGCGGACTTCTCAGCGCCTTCGCCCCTATCTTCAGTGCAGCAGCGGCGGAACTCGTACCCGTTTGGTTGAGGGAACCATGTCGCTTACCGTATTCATGGCCCTTAAAGAAGCGTGGTGTCCTGTGCAGCGGCGCCACTGGAAACGGCCTGACAAGGAATGCACTGAACGCTATTAAGGCGGAATACTTTCCGCCATCCAAGCGGGTTGGATTCGAAAGATGAAATCCTTTCAGTCATTCCGCCTCGACACAGCAAACCAGTGTTTATTGCGCGGGCAAGAGCGGGTTCCAATTGCCCCGAAAGCCTTCGACGTCCTGCGTTACTTGGTTGAAAATCCAGGGCGGCTAGTCACTCAGGACGAAATTCTAGATAAGCTGTGGCCTGAAACCTATGTCAATCCGGAGGTGTTCAGGAAATACATTCTGGATATTCGAAAAATCTTGGGTGACCGGCCTGATAAACCTGAATTCATCGAAACGGTGACCAAGCGAGGATACCGGTTCATTGCACCCGTTATAGATGAGAGCGCGGCCGAGCAGGCAGAATTGTCCACGCCACAGGAAACAGAAGGGAAAATAACGAAAGAGAAGGCTGAACCCGGCACCGCACGTTCAGAACTGAAAAGTGCTTCTGGCAGGCAAGTGCTGTTGAAGGCTGGAATCATAGCGGCGCTGGTAGTTGCGGCGGGTACGGCGATAGGCGGGCACTTCCGGTCCTCACGAAAGGGAGCGAATGCTCCGTCGTTGAAGAATACCTCCATCGCGGTTCTGCCTTTTGCCGACATCAGCCCTGGCAAAGATCAGGAGTACTTTTCGGATGGACTCACTGAAGAGCTGATCAACGGCCTCGCCAAAGTCTCGGGCCTAAAAGTCATTGGACGGTCCTCGACCTTTCAGTTCAAGGGCAAAAATGAGGACCTACGCGAGGTGGGACGGAAGCTCGGCGTGGCCAATGTTCTTGAGGGAAGTGTGCGCCGCGAGGGCAACCAGGTGCGCATCACTGCGGAACTGATCGAGACGGACGATGGTTTTCAGCTTTGGTCGCAGACGTACGACCGGGAGATTAAAGGCATCTTTGCCGTGCAGGATGAAATCTCCCAGGCCGCGACCGAGGCGTTGCAACTGAAGTTGCTGGGAGGCAACGGCCAGCCGATTGCTCCGGCCTTTCGCAGCACGAGTCCGGAAGCATATCAGGCTTACCTCCAGGCGAATTACTTTGTGGGGCGGGGACAGAGCAAGGAAGACCTCAGCAAGGCCCTCGCTTATACCGAGGCTGCTATCAAACTCGATGAGAAATATGCACCCGTCTGGGCTTTGCGGTCGTCGGTGCAGACCATGATGGCGCTAGACGGTTTGACCGATGATACAGAAGGTTTTCGCAAGGCCCGGCACGACGCGGAGCGGGCCATTGCGCTCGATCCTGCCTCGACCTTAGGCTATCTGGCGCTGGCCAGGACGCAGATGACTGAGGATTGGGACTGGGATGCCGCCGAAATTTCCCTTAGCAAAGCGGCGGCCTTAGGGCCAGGTAGCGGCGAAGTCTTTCGAGTGCGTTCGTTCCTATCCGAAGTATTGGGCAATCTCGACGAGGCAATCAAGCTTGAGGAGCAGGCGATCGCGGTCGACCCTCTTCGTTCGGATGCCTATTTGCGCCTGGGATACCTGCTGTACGCAGCCGGCCGATACGGTGAAGCCTGGCCCAACCTCCAGAGAGCTCTGGAGTTGAACCCGAAGACTGCCTTTGTCCATGCGGATCTGGGTGAAGTTCTCGTGGCTGAAGGAAAGCCGCAGCAGGCGCTCGCAGAAATTGAAAAGGAACCACTCGAGTGGGGGAAACTTACGGGCCAAGCACTGGCTTATCATGCGCTCGGCCGTGATCAGGATTCGAATGCTGCCTTGTCCGGGCTAATCGCGAAGTATAACAACGGTGCCGCCTCTCAGATTGCTGAGGTGTATGCCTTTCGTGGAGAGTCAGACAAGTCGTTTGAATGGCTGGAGCGCGCCTACAAACAGCGAGATGGCGGGCTGATCCAGATCAAAAACGATCCGTTGTTCAAGAACCTCCGGCACGACCCGAGATACACCGAGCTGCTGAAGAAGATGCACCTGTCGAGATGAAGCCGTTGGTTGTTGCGGCAGGCACCACTCTCTGACAAATCCAAGAACATCGACTGTGACTCTCACCGGTGAATTCCCCAAGGACGCCTAACAGCGCACAAATATCTCACCTGTGCAATGGCGCGGCAGGATGTCGAGCTGAATCCACGATCTGATTCGTTTTGAATGCGCGTTCAATCACGTCGGCGGCCAAGTCTAGCCCCTGAGTCTGTGCAATCACTTTCTGGAAGTAACGAGCTCTGTCGCGATAGCTTGGATTCGCTTGTACTCTCTGAATCAAATCTGAGAGACGTTCTGCCGTAAGGTCCCCTACTTCCACGAATTCGCCTACTCCGTGATATGCAATCCTGGCAGCGACGCCTGGTTGATCGTATCCGATCGGAATGGCAACCATGGGTACTCCCTGTCCAAGAGCCTCGAGTGTTGTATTCAACCCGGCATGCGTGATGCAAAGTGTTGCACGCTTCAGCAATTCAATCTGAGGAGCCGAGCGAACGAGAATCGTATTCGATGGAACTGAGCCCAGGTCCCCGGGTTTGACATTCTTGCCCGCCGAAAGGACAACCTGGATCTCTGGAAGTTTCCCAACCGTCTCAAGGATGATTTTATACACGTGATCCAGACCATTCACTAGGGTTCCCAGGGAAGCATAAATGAGAGGTTTGCCCGTCAGCTTCTCCCATAGAAAAGGCACTTGCTCCCGTCCTTCGTCGTCGTGAAATGGGCCCGCATAATGAAACTGGGGAGGCCAATTGGAGATTGGGAAATCGAACTCCTTAGGCGTCTGGGTGATTACTGCCAATTTGGAATTGGTTGCGCTGGGATTATTCCAATCTATCTGTAGTCCCACCTTTTCGGCATAAGGCCTCGCCGCTGCCAAAATCTGCGCAAAATAACCGCCGATTTTCTTCAACCCCTCTATGTTCTTGGCAAAAGCTTCCGGGGTATTCTCATACGGCCAACTGAAAATACAGGCTGGAGTCGCACCAGAGGGATCGATGTGAAGCGAATTCGAAATCTGCACGTAAGGTATTCCCAGGCTCAACGGCACAAGTTGGAGGAACGTGTGTCCCATGTCGAGCACCATCGCTTCAACGCCCGACGCCGCCAGCTTTTTGGGGAAACATCCCAACGCCGTTTTGAGGAACGCGGGCGCTATTTCCTCCACATGACAGCGCAACACATCTTCTCCATGCAACTTCGCGACGCGACCGTAGATTTCAGTCATGGAACCTACTGGATACTCTTTCTCGCAAAAGGGCACGAAGTTCAGATTGGCAGCACGGACGATAGGTTCTACATCCGGAACGCCGAAAAACACCACTTCGTTTCCGCGCGATTGCAACTTCCGCGCAAGCGCGGTCATCGGATTCAAGTGTCCTGCTACGGGAAGACTCACAAACCCGAATTTCATTCTTGCTCTCCCTGCCGCTCGCCTCGACGGACCCCAGGATGTCGAGCCGGATCCACGATCTGATTCGTTTTGAATGCGCGCTCAATCAAGTCGGCGGCCAAGTCTAGCCCCTGAGTCCGTGCAATCACTTTCTGGAAGTAACGGGCATTGTCGCGATAGCTTGGATTCTGTCGCACTCTCTGAATCAACTGCGCGAGACGTTCTGCCGTAAGGTCCCCTACTTCCACGAATTCACCTACTCTGTGATATGCGACTCTGGCAGCGACGCCCGGTTGATCGAACCCTATCGGGATCGCCACTATGGGCACACCTTGCGCCAGTGCTTCCAGAGCTGTATTCAGTCCTGCATGCGTGATGCAAAGCGATGCACGCTTCAGTAGTTCAATTTGTGGAGCTGTGCTGACGATGATTACGTTCGATGGAATTGGCCGAAGATCGTCGGGATCGATATTCTTGCCCACCGAAAGGACAAGTTGAGTCTCCGGAAATTTCCCAGCCGCCTCAAGGATGGCGCGATACACGTACTCCATGCCGTTCAGCAGCGTTCCCATGGAAGCGTAGATCAGAGGTGCCCCGGTCAATTTTTCCCAAGGAAAAGGCACTTGTTCCCGTCCTTCGTCATCGTGAAAGGGGCCCGCGTAATGAAACTGGGGAGGCCAATTGGAGATAGGGAAATCAAACTCCTTCGGTGTCTGTGTGATCACGGCCAGTTTAGAAATGGTTGCAGCACGATCGTTCCAGTCGATCTGTAATCTATTCTTTTCCGCATAAGACTTCGCAACCGCCAAAACGGGCGCAAGCAACCCGCCGGCCTTTTTCAATCCATCGACGTTCCTGGCGAGAGCTTCGGGTGTCGTCTCATACGGCCACGTGAAAAAGCAGGCTGGGCTTGATCCGGAGCGATCAACATGAAGTATGTTCCAAATGTGCACGTACGGCATGCCAAGGCGCATTGGCACAAGTTCGACGAAAAAGTGTACGGTGTCGATCACCAGTGCCTGGACGCCTGTCGCTGCCAACTTTTCCGGCAAATGCTCCAACGCCGATTTACAGCGGCCGGGATGTGTTTCCCTGGCCGAATGCTCGACCACATGTAAACCGTGCAGCTTCGCCAAAGGAGGGTAGCCTTTGACTACGGAACCTACTGGATACTCTTTTTCGCAAAAGGGTACGAAATTCAAATTCGCTGCACGAACGATGGGTTCGGCATCTGGAAGGCCAATAAACACGACTTCATTTCCGCGCGATTGCAGCTTGCGTGCTAGCGCAGTCATGGGATTCAGGTGCCCTGTCACGGGCATACTCACAAAACCGATTTTCATTCTTGCTCTCCCTACCGGTCGCCTCGACGGACCCCGATATCTGGCTAAATCGACAATCTATGGCCTGGGGCACGACGAGCCACTGCTCCGCTATAGGGAACACGCATGGTCGAATTTTATTCCGGGCTGAGCAGAAGGGGGTTTAGAGCGCTACGTAAAGCAAATGATAGGAGCGATCCCAACAATGGGACGCCGCGGCGCTCATTGCGGTGAGCCTACAGGAATGTTTTGTCGCTCAATTCCGGAATAACTGAACTGTGTGAGTGTTTTGTCCTCGTGAGAGGAATAAGAAAAGCTGCCGCTGCCCTCGCGGATTACCCAATGGAGTTCCGTCCATGCTTTTCTATTTAGGTCCAGAACTGATTGCCACCCTGCTAGGCGCGTATGAAGGGACTTGCGAGAATTCGCAAGCGAGTTGCGGACTCTCGCAGCCGAGTGCAGACGATCGCGACGTCACGCGGTCGCTGATCTCATCCTCAAGCTTACCGTGCCCCCCCACAAGTACCGTGGCCGTCAGTGTAACGATCTGCCTCTTCCTTGATCAGGTCCGCATCCACGAGACGGACGCCCTTTCGTGAAGGTACCCGTCGTCGTCCCTTCCACCGAATCGCGTAGACTCACCACCAATGGCTTTATTCTGATTGTCGCTCGCTGTATTCAAAGCACTTGCAATGAGCAATGCGTGGAAGCGGCTGGCAGTAGGAGTCCGGCGAAGACGGAGCGCGCGCGAATTGCGATCAGTGTCATGGTTTGCCCGTAGCGGGATCCTTGATGTTTTGGTGGCAGACTAAGCATGAGTGCTGTGCGGAGCTCGCCAACGAAGACACTAGAGCGTATGTAAGGCCGTGATTGCTCCAAGTAATCACCTCGAAAGTTTCACCCCTCCGATAGTGAAAGGTGAGATTTCCTGAGCGGACCTCGTCTCCTCCTGCGGCGATCGCAGATTTGCAGGAGGCGACGAGAAGGCTGATTTTCTCTGTGGGTGTCTCGTAGGCGACCAATGCCATTGGACTACCTCTGTAGCTGACCATGCGCGCCCCGGTCAGACGGTAAGCGGGTGTGGCGTGCAGCGCCGGCTGAGAGGCTGGCAGTCGAAAGTGGAATGGGGTCTTGTCTGCGAACCACGCAGTAACTGCTTCAGGAGAGTCAGATCGGCACTGAAGCGGCAACTCGCCGTTCAGATAGCTGCGGTGAGTCTGGGTCGCAGCCTCCACGTAAGCTGCGGCCCGCAAGCGCTGCGCAATATCTGGAACGAAGACCAATCCCAGGACGAACAATAGGATTGTGGCAGCCACAAGCTTCCATCCGAATGCGCGCTTGCCAGTATCGCTCAACCATCGCGCAAATCCTTGCAAACGTATTCCGCCAAAAGGATCAGGCACACCGGCGGATGTGGAAAGTTCTTGAACGACAGTCGCCGCCACGCGCGCGCGAAGTGTCTCCGGGGCCGAATAGAGTGGCCGGGACTTGCGTAAGAGTGACGATAGTGCGAGCTCTTCCTCGAGCTGCGCCCTGCAGTCGGGACAGCTTGCTAGGTGGTCCCGAAACTCATCCAGCTTCTGGCCGGTTAGCTCATCACGGAGATAGAGGAGGATGTCGGCGGCGTGTTCATCGCAGCGGTTCATTCGCAAGATTCCTTCTCTCGTCGATCGCGACTCTGCGAGGTGTCGGAAAGCAGCACTCCAAATTTCGATCGCGCCCTTCCGAGGCGCGACATGACTGTCCCTGCCGCGCACCCCAGGACAACAGCGATTTCCTGGTAGGACAACTCCTCGTACTCGCGCAACAGGATGATCTCACGAAACTCCACGGGGGGCTGCTGGATCGCTTCGTGCACCTGCTCGCGCTCCACCTTGCTGATATACAGCGAGTGAGGATCCTTGGAGGGCTCGACGGCGATATCCGCTACCACTCGGGCAGAACTCGCCAAATTCGAACCTTATTACTTCCCTCTGAATAACACCGGACCTCCACAAGTATTCCCTCAGTAGGAGGCACTCACTTCAACTTTGTGGAGACTTGGCAGCAGGCTTTGGAGAGACGCTTGCACGCCTCCGAAGATAGTTGTGCGCGGGAGACCGATTGTCGGTTCAGCAACAAATTTACCGACGGTTCAGCCCGAATGTGATTTGCTCAGACAGGCCGCCAACGATTCAGTTTAGTTTCCAGTTCCCGCTAGAACGGTGTTCAAGGCTCAGAGTCAACACCATGAGGCATCCCGTGAGCGGGAATAGATTGCACGCGAGCGTGTTTCACATCCTGACAGCAGCCAGAAATAAGGATGCCCATGAATTCAAGCAAGCCAGATAAGCAATGCACCACTCATTTCAATCAACCTCTTATGGTGTGGATCGAAAGCCCTCAACCGGTCTTGCGTGTGTCAGGCGGGAAGCGGACGGCACAAGATCCGGGCCAATTACCATTGACGTTTTGCTCCATAGGCTCATGACGATGCTTCCTACGGACTATTCCATGTGCGACCAGGACAACGACTTGATGGCACGCAGTGACCAATCAGAATTCGTTGAATGCACCAATGCCAACCCACTCCTGGATTTTTGTCTCGATGATCTGACACACAAGGAACGGGATGCTCTGGAGAGCGAACTCAACTTGGCCGCTTGCCTTCAGCAGGCACTGCTTCCCAGGCACGATTCTTCGGATCCTGGGTGGCAAATTTGCTACCACTACGCCCCGGCTGGCCTTCTCAGCGGCGACTACTGCGATTTCTTCGAATCCAACTCTGGTTTGTTTTTTCTTCTGGGGGATGTCTCCGGGAAGGGTGTGGCCGCTTCGATGCTGAAGAGTCACCTTCACGCCACATTTCGCAGCCTTGCTGATTCCGATCCTCCGTTGGACATCATGGTGGAGGCCGCGAATCGCATCTTCTCCCAGATTACGTTAGCCGGCCAATTTGCAACGCTCGTTGTGGGCCGTGCCGAACGACACGGCGGCGTCGAGTTCGTAAGCGCGGGACACCCGCCGGTGGTGCACCTTCGCAAAGACACCGCGCGTCACGAATCTGCCACGGGGATTCCCCTCGGAGTGGTTGACGGCGTTCGATTTCCGTCTCGCCGCCTCTCTCTTGATCCTGGAGACATGCTGCTGCTCTACACGGATGGATTGACGGAGTCCTGTAATTCTGCCGGAGAAGAATATGGTTTCCATCGCATAAAGCGTGTCGCCAGGCAACACCTTCGAACGACACCTTCGAAGCTGATTTCGGAGTGTCTCTCCGACCACCGCAACTTCCAATCGGGAGCAAAACAGGTGGACGACTTGACCCTGCTAGTGATTCGCAGGACGGGCTGACCAGCGGTCGAATTTTCCCCACTGTGACAATTCGCCAGGCCACTAAGGAGAAGATCTGTGATGCCGGAGGCAATATCGCGAACCCATTTGGATGATGACAATCTGATCGCGAACGGCTTGCAGGGGGATCAAGAGGCCCTCAACGTTCTGTTTTCAAAGTACCGCCGTTTGCTCTACGGTCTTGCCTCGCGTGTGCTCCACAGTCACGAGGAAGCCGAGGATGCCGTGCAAAGCTCCTCTCTCCTGGCTTTCTGCAAGCTCCCAAGTTTCAGGCACCAAGGTGCTTTCCGGAGTTGGCTAGTAAGAATTCTGGTGAACGAGGCCGTGAGCATTCTACGGCAGAGAAAGAACCGACTGGCAAGATTCTCGGAGCCCACCGCTTCCACCGAGGTAAGAGAAATTGTCGAACGCCTCCCGTCTCCAGGGCCCGACCCCGAACAAGCTCTCGTAAACAAGCAATCCGCTCTTGCGTTGGCAAAAAAGCTGTCGGGCTTGGGCGGGCCACAGCGATCGGTGCTACTTCTCTGCGGGCTTGAGGGGTACACCACAGACGAAGTGAGTGTAATGCTCAATGTGACGCCAACCACCGTCCGAACGAGGCTCTTTCGGGCGCGAAAGAAAATTGCCGCGGCGCTGCGCCCATCTGGATTCGCTGATCGCGTTACTTGATCTAACCACCCGCGGAGACCGATCACCGCAAAAAGCCCGCATCGCCCTCACGGATGTATTCGAACAGCATTTGGCAGGAACGCGTCGCACATCACATGCGTGTCGAGGCGTATGGAGGTGTGCTTTCCTTTTTGGGAATTTGGCGCCAAGTGTCCAACGTTGCGGCACTAATACGAACATGCGGTTCAGCAGAATATTCCGTCGAGCCCTCTTTTTGTCAGGAATACCAGGGCGGTTGGCGTGTTCATAAGAAGGCAGTGCACTGAGGACGAGCAGGTGGCAAATGAAACCCTCTGAAACGCGGACTCTCCTGCTTGCTTCCATCGGGGGAGCCCTAGAGTTCTATGATTTCGTGATCTTTGTCTTCTTCACTTCGGTGATCGCGAGGATATTCTTTCCGCCATATCTTCCCGAATGGGTTCGCCAGGTTCAATCTTTCGGCATTTTCGC
>WNFO01016062.1_pt1 | contig 11132 bp, 9 predicted proteins | sample 5400251 | NCBI WGS metagenome assembly WNFO01 (sample SAMN13153354, study PRJNA577476) | soil metagenome | isolation source: 100 cm saprolite under Madrone tree | place: USA:California | collected 2016-06-14 | reverse complement strand
CAGATGTCTGAGGCGGAACAGTCCGAACGACAGGGGCGGCAGGAGGCGCTGACGCCTTGTGAACTGCGGTCGCGGGAGAAGGCAACAACCTAAAGTCTGGCTTCGGAGCAGTCGGTCCCGAAGGCGTCACTGAGATGGTCGAAGGTTGCACAGGCACAGCGGGAACTTTGGGTAGCGCGGGTTGCACCGGTGCCACACGAACGACTGGCGCAGGAACAGGCATCACCTTTAAGTCATGCGCGGGAGCGTCCGGTTTAGAAGGCGTTACAGGCAGCGTGGACGCGTTCGAAGGTGCCGTGTGGACGGCAGGTTCAGAAGGTTCCGCTGGCGTCATCCGAGGGGAGGTCCGGTTTGGCGGCATCAAGCGAACGACCGGAGGCGGTGCCGAGGGTTTCGCGGGCGCTACCGGGATTGTTGACGGGTGTGCAGGGGCCACGCCTACCGCGGGCGGCTGAGGAGGTGCCACGTGATTCACGGACGGTTGCGACGGCGCAACACGTGGGGCCGACAAGAAAACTCGCGGGCGCTCGAAGGGGGAGCGTTTCACGGGCGGCTGGAACGGTTCCTCCTGCGGCGGCGGCGCAGGAATAGAGATGATCGTACGCAACGGCATCACTGAGGGCTTAGGCGAATCGAGCGCCGGAGGCTTGATTTCGACAAGTACCGAGGGTTTGGGAGAGGCATGCACGGTCTCTTCGATAAACGGAAGATGGAACTGTGCGGATTCCTGAAGTCTGAGTAACTCCCTTTGTTTGCGGTAGCGCCGGGCGACGTCGCCAAGAGGTTCGTCGGCGGTAACTGCCTGCGCGTCGAGCGGCTGTGCATTCTCCGCACCTGGAAGAGGCTGCTGCAATTTCCGCGCTTCTACTTCAGCACGATCTTCAGGAGTAAGAATCTGGGCGCGCTTTAGATCTTCGTCGGTATAAACGTGTTTGGGTTTTTTTTGCTGATTTTGCTTCCGGGTCTGCTCTTGGCGCGCTGCGTCAGCGACATCCTGGGCGTAACACTGCGAGAAGCCAAAAACTGTGCAAGAGATGATGAGAATTCCAGAGCAGGTAAGTCTGACAAAATGGGAAACGGGCCTCGCGGCGTACGAGGGACTGGTCAGCAAGGGCGTGTCGAGATCAGTTCGTAGCATGGCAAAACCGACCCGCGGGGGGACACCGCTTGATCCAAAGAGTACCAAAAAGGACCCCATTTGGAAAGCACATTTTTTGTCCCCTCCGCCCTCCTCTTGACTCTCAGAAAGAGTAGAATCCTGACGATTTCTCTATGTCCTGGCTAGCAATCGGGCGTAAGCAAGATGACCGATTTCGGCACATTGCGCGATGCGGTGCCCGGAAGCTGGCTGACCGTTTTTTCTTTCACCGGGGGCTTGACGGCTGCCCATTGAGTTATGATTCGCACGCGAACGATTCCGCAAGTCAACGGCAAGGAGTCCACGAACAATGAGCAAGACACCGGGCGTTTCACGCCGGCAGTTTGTATCCTCAGCAATCTCCGCCGCCACGATTTCCTGCTTGCCGTCGAGCCGTGAACTTCTTGCCAGTTTCACCGCGGCAAGAGTTGTCGCGCTTGAAAATTCCGCGCAATCATCGGTCGCCCTCACGAGCACGCCGCCGTGGCGGGACCAGGGCATTCTCAATCTCACAAAATCCCCGTACGCCAAACTGCGGAACGTGCCGGTGCGCGCCGTCACCATTGAAAATGGTTTCTGGGCGCAACGCCGCGAAGTCAACGTCAACAAAAGCATTCCTTCGATGGAAAAATTATTGGAAGCCAACGGCCGCATGGACAATTTTCGCCGCCTCACCGGAAAGAGTACTGCGTCGCAGCGCGGCCCGGTCTATTCCGATTCCGACGTTTACAAGTGGACGGAAGCAGCCGGATTTGCTCTGCAATCTGGCGATCGTCCCGAACTCCGTGCCGCGGTCGAGAAAATTTCGAAAGACGTCCTTGCGGCGCAGCAGCCCGACGGCTACCTGAACACCTACTATGTCGGCGAGCATGCCTCCCAACGAATGCAGCCGAAGGTCCAGCAGTGGGGCCATGAGCTTTACAACATGGGCCATTTCCTGCAAGGCGCCACGGCCTACTATCGCGCTACCGGCGATCGAGCTTTGCTGGACGCCGGAATCCGTTTTGTAAATAATTTTCTACTTCCCACCTTCGGTCCGGGGACGGATAAAAAGCCCTTGTTCTCCGGCCATCCGGAAATGGAATTGGCCTTGGTCGAGCTCTATCGAATGACCGGCGACAAACGCCAGCTCGAGCTTGCACGCTACCTCCTCGCCGGCGATTCGCGGATGCATGTTCAGCCAGGGGATTACGTCTATCATTTCTGCGGCACCCCGTTCACCTCGCGAACGCACCTGGAGGGTCACGCGGTGCGCGCTATGTACGCTTGCTGCGGCGCCGCCGACTATTACCTGGAAACCGGCGATTCCGCCTACTGGAAGACGCTCGACGTTTTGTGGAACGACCTCGTCAAATCGCAAATGTATATCACGGGAGGAGTCGGTGCGCGCAGCGATGGCGAAGCGTTCGGTGATCCTTACGAACTGCCCAACGCCCGAGCCTACGGAGAAAGTTGCGCGGCTATCGGGAACATGATGTGGAATTGGCGCATGCTCGCCGCTACCGGGGAAGCCAAATTCGCGGACGTCATAGAACGCGCTCTATACAATGGCATCAATTCGGGGATGTCACTGGACGGGACGCTCTACTGCTACCGCAATCCACTGGCGTTTGATCCTTCTGGCGGCGATAAGATTCGCAACGATTGGTACGACACCACTTGCTGCCCGCCGAATCTGGAGCGCACCTTTGCCTCGCTGCCGGGGTATTTCTATAGCACCAGCAGCGAGGGCATTTATCTCCACCTCTTCGACAATTCGGAACTCGACTGGCACCTCGAAAACGGCGTCGGTTTGAAGGTCCGCCAAAAGACAAATTACCCCTGGGATGGCGCCGCCGAAATTACCATCACTCCCGCCGAACCCTCTGAGTTCACCTTTTTCATTCGAATCCCCGGATGGACCGACGGCGCCCAGGTCGTCGTCAACGGAAAGCCGGTTGGCGGCGCCACTCTCGGCCAGTATCTTCCGCTCCGCCGCCGCTGGTCCGGCGGAGACGTCATCCGCGCGCAGTTCAACATGCAACCCCAGCTTCTGGAGGCCAATGCACAAGTCATCGAAAACAATGGCCGCGTCGCCGTCCAGCGCGGACCGCTGGTTTATTGTTTGGAGCAAATCGACCAGCCGGAGGACGTGGCTCTGAAAGATGTGGCGCTGCAGTTGGGTCCGAATTTGAACGCGCCATTCCAGGAAGAATTTCAGAAGGACTTGCTTGGCGGCGTCCTCCTGCTGCGCCATGCCGGTGCGGCCTACGGAGAATCGGCGGAGCACCCCCAGCTCTACTTCCGCTATTCCCGCGAGCTTCGCAAATCCAAGCCTGTCGCTTTGACCTTCATTCCGTATTACGCATGGGCCAACCGAACGGCGACTCCCATGCAAGTCTGGACCCCGGTCTCGCGCGCCTGACTCGCCTCCCTTTTGGGAGTGCGGCGGCTTGTCGCCGCTTTTCCTGAGGTTGCGATCGTCTGCGAGAACTAAGTCTTCTGCGCCGACGGAAAAGCGGGAGCAAGTTCCCGCACTCCCAAGATACGCACTTCGTGTTATAAACTTTTGCCATGACTGACAAATGGGGCAGACGTCTTTTCCTCGCTGGTGCCATTTGGTTGCTGCTTATGGGCTCGGTGCATTCTCTTTCTTTCATCAACCCGCTTACGCCCCAGAACGCGACCGAGCGCCAATTGTTCGATCTCATGTCCAATTACAAATTCAATGTAGCGGGCACCATGCGCAGCATGGACAACTTCATGACCGGCTTCAGTATTTGCTTCATGCTCGCCGCTCTTGGCTTCGGCCTCCTCGACCTCTCTATCGTCAAGGAACGTGCCGCCCTTCTTAAACGCATCTGCCTGGTCAACATTCTCTGGCTGGTTGTCATGGTGGGCGTAGCACTCCGCTACTTCTTCATCGTCCCAACCACGTTCCTTTCTGTGGCCCTCCTTATCTTTGCCCTCGCGTGGCTCAAACTGCCCTCCGAATCCATACCCTAACCCACCGCATCCGCCAACTCTTCGTTGACAAAACAAAGGGCAAACCCTAAGATTAGTGTTTATCCCTACAGGGAAAGAACGTGGTGCTGGGGCGCCTGGCGACCAAAGTCGCGCGCATGCTTATGGGCAAGGACAACCCGAGCTTCACTCCGTATCTGGATTCGGGTGACCACGTGGTCGTGATTAACGCCGACAAAGTTCGCATGACCGGGAACAAGGTCGAGCAAAAGATTTATTATTCGCACAGCGGGTATCCCGGCGGATTAAAGGAAGTTCCGGCCAAGCGGTTGCGCGAGTCCAAGTCCGACTGGATGATCCGCGAAGCGGTTCTCGGCATGCTGCCGAAGAACAAGCTTCGAGCGCGCCGCGCGAAGAAATTGCGCGTGTACCGGGATGCTGCTGGTTTGGCGCGGCACGCGGGGCAAAAGCCCCAAGCCGTAACGCTGTAAGAAGGATTTTTTCCGCACGTAGCTGTTCCTACTAAGTGGTGCCTTAGCGGGGAATAAGCAGGCGTGAAGTTTGAGATTGATCCGCCAAGCAGCGGAACGGGAATTTGCTGCTCTGCGGAGTGGTATCGAGATGGCTGCCGGGCAGCCATCCATCGTTAGGAGGAACATTGGGTTCAACTGGTACGCCCCTATCGGGCACGCAGACTTGGTTTCTGGGAACCGGACGGCGCAAAGAATCGGTGGCGCGGGTGTTCCTTCGTCCGGGAAGCGGCAAGTTCACGATCAACAAACGGACAGTCGAGCAGTATTTTCCGAATCACGCGTGGAAGCATGACGCGATTGAGCCTCTGAAGTTCACGAACATCGCCGACCAGGTGGATGTGGTGGTGACGGCGCATGGCGGCGGCGTGGGCGGGCAAGCGGGCGCGGTGCGCATGGGATTGTCGCGGGCGATCTCGCGATTCAATCCGGAGTTGCGGCCGGCGCTGCGCAAGAACGGTTTTTTGACGCGCGATTCACGCATGAAGGAACGCAAGAAGTACGGACAGAAGGGCGCGCGCAAGCGCTTCCAGTTCACGAAGCGTTAAAGTTTGCAGCCCTGGCGATGCCCGGGCTGTTCCGAGCTCCAGCGGGCCGGCGCAAGTTGGTCCGCTGAGATCACGGCCGGCAAGGAGCCGGCAAGAGGCTGTTCTGTGGCGATGACTTCGTAACTTGAAGCGCCGCCACCGCAAACAGCTATCCTACTAGGAGGAAACTTGGCAGTAGAAATTACGATGAAAGAATTGCTGGAGGCCGGAGTTCACTTCGGTCACCAGACGCGGCGCTGGAACCCGAAGATGAAGGAGTACATTTTCGGCGAACGCAACGGCATCCACATTATCGATCTTCAGAAAACCCTCAAGATGTTCCGCGAAGCGAGCCGCTTCGTCAGCGAACTCTCCGGGCAGGGCAGAAACGTTCTTTTTGTGGGCACCAAGCGGCAGGCTCAGGAAGCGGTCGCCGAAGAGGCGAAGCGCTGCGGTGCGTTTTTCGTGAATCACCGCTGGCTGGGCGGCACGCTGACCAATTGGGCGACGCTGCAGAAATCCATCAAACGGCTGAAGCTGCTGAAGGCCATGAATGAAGATGGCCGCATCAAAGAGCTCTCCAAGAAAGAGCAAGCGCGGCTGGACCGCGAGATGAAGCACCTATTTCAGAATCTCGAAGGTATCGAGAACATGACCCAATTGCCGGACGCCATGTTCGTGATCGATTCCAACGCGGAAGAGATTGCCGTGAAAGAAGCGCGCCGCATGGGTGTGCCGGTCGTTTCGGTAGTAGATACGAATTGCGATCCGGACGTGGTGGACTGGATCATTCCCGGAAACGACGACGCGCTGCGCGCCATCCGTTTGTTTACGACCAAGATTGCGGATTCAGTGCAGGAAGGCCACAACGCCTACCAGCAATCGCAAGTGGCCGAGCAGAAAGCCGCCGAGGATCAGGCACTCGTCGACGGCGTCGAATACGTGGATACCAGCGCGTACGAACAGTACGAAAAGCAGGAAGGCGATTTCGTCGAGGGTGTTGTGGAAACCCCGGCGGAGCCAGCTGAAACTGCGGAAGCCACTGTTCCTCCCGACGACGAAAAAATCTAAAACATTGCGCGGGTGAAAATATTCTGAGGCCCGCGCCGAGCGATTCGGTGCGGGCCGTTTTGCAAGCAAACGAACTAACCTAGAAATTGCCAATCAGCAAAGAGAAAAGGATGAGCACACAACAGCCAGCTATGCAAATCCCAGCACAACTCGTGAAAGAATTGCGCGAACGGACCAACGCCGGTTTTGCGGATTGCCGCGCGGCGCTCGTGGAAGCAGCCGGCGACATCGAAAAAGCCATCGCCATTCTGCGGAAGAAGGGACAAGCTGCGGCCGCGAAAAAAGCCATGCGCGAAGCATCGGAAGGCCTCGTGGGCTACTACATCCACGCGGGTGGAAAAATCGGAGTACTGGTGGAGCTGAACTGCGAATCCGACTTCGTGGCGCGCACGGATGCGTTCCAGCAGCTTTCGCACGACATTGCCATGCATATCGCGGCGCTCGATCCGCGTTACGTGCGGCGCGAAGAAGTGACGCCGGAGATGCTCGAGAAAGAACGCGACATTTACAAGGCGCAAGCGCTGGCGACGGGCAAGCCCGAAGCGGTGGTCGAAAAAATCGTCAGCGGCAAAATGGAAAAATTCTACGAGGAAAACTGCCTCTACGAACAGCACTACATCAAGGACGAGAGCGTGACCATCGGCGAGATGATCGCCCAAGCCGTCATCAAGCTGGGCGAAAATATTTCGATCCGGCGCTTCGTGCGCTTCAAAGTCGGAGAATCCGGCGGCCCTGGGCCAGAGACGGCTTCGCTGCCAGTGCCGGTCAATGCGTAGCTCGAACAACATCTGAAACAGTGCCCCATGCGCTCCGACCCGTTCGGAGCGCTTTTTCTTTGGAGTGCGGGAACGAGCTTCGTCATTCCAAAAGTGCGGGGGCGAGGATAGTTTGTTACAATTCCGGTGATTTCAGATGGCGCGAATGGAGACTCATGGCGGCGACGAAGAAAGCTGGTAAGAAGGGCGTGAAAAAAGCCAAGCCGGCGTACCAAAGAATTTTGCTGAAGCTTTCCGGAGAGTCGTTCCAGGGGCCGCAAGGATTCGGCATTCACGGGGAAACGATTCAAGCCATCGCGCGCGAACTGAAAGAAGTGCACGCGCTGGGCGTGCAAACGGCGATCATGGTCGGTGGAGGGAATATCTTCCGCGGCGCGCGGCAAAAAGGCTTTGAGATTGACCGCGCGACCGGCGACTACATGGGCATGCTGGCGACAGTAATCAACGCGCTGGCGCTGCAGGACGCACTGGAAAAAGAAGGCGTGTTTACTCGCGTGCTGAGCGCCATCGAGATGAAAGAGGTTTCCGAGCCGTTTATCCGGCGGCGCGCGGTGCGACACTTGGAAAAGGATCGCGTGGTGATTTTTGCGGCCGGCACGGGGAATCCGTATTTTTCGACAGACACCGCCGGGGCGCTGCGCGCGATGGAAATCAAGGCGGACGTAATCCTGAAGGCTACGCGGGTGGATGGAGTTTACGACGCCGATCCCGAGCAGATTCCGGACGCGAAATTTTTTGCCGCAATTTCCTACCGCGAAGTGCTGAGCCAAAATCTGAAGGTGATGGACTCGACGGCGATTTCACTCTGCATGGACAACGGGATGCCGATCGTAGTTTTCAATATGAACCGGCCAGGGAATCTCAAGCGCGTGGTTCTTGGGGAGCGCGTGGGATCCAAAGTGTCGCCAGCATAGCAGCAGTTGTTAGTGGGAACCGGAACTCCGGCCAGAAACAGGATGATTTTCGTCAGCTATTAAATGGCATTGCCACTATTTCAGAAAGAAAAACCAAGAACCAAAAGCTAAGGACTTCGAATATGACGACGAAAGATGCGATTGCAGCGGGCAGAGTGCGGATGGAAAAAGCGGTCGATGATTTCCGGAAGGAATTGGCGACGCTGCGCACCGGGCGGGCCAACGCTTCCATTCTGGAGTCGATCCGCGTGGATTATCACGGGACTCCCATGCCGGTGAATCAGCTAGGGACAGTGGCGGTGCCGGAAGCCACGTTACTTGTGATTTCGCCGTGGGACCCGAGCGTGGTGCCGCTAATTGACAAGGCCATCCGGAGTTCGGACCTTGGGCTGAATCCAACCAACGACGGCAAAGTAGTCCGCATTCCGATGCCATCGCCCACCGAAGAGCGCCGCAAGGAGATCGTGAAGCATCTGCACAAGGTGCTGGAGAATCACCGTACGGCCGTGCGCAACATCCGGCGGGACGTCAAGGAAGCGATCGACAAGTTGGAGAAAGAGAAGAAGATCAGCCAGGACGAACAGAAGCGCGCGCTGGACGAAATGGAGAAAATTTCACACGCGGAGACCAAGAAGATCGAGGATTTGTCGGCCGCCAAGGAGAGAGAGATTCTCGAACTCAGGTAGTTGCAAGTCGTTAGTTTTGGGTTCTTAGTAAAGCAAGACCAGAAGGCCTCTCTCCGAGGCCGACATCCTGCCAGTGTTTTCAGTCTTCAATTCTCTGATTCCATCAAAGAAGAAGAAAATCCGTGATTAGTGGCGGCCAGTTGGCGGAGTTCCGATTAGGGTTTGGCGGCCGGTGCGGGGGGCGATTCGCGGTCGAGGGTGAAGTCCTGGGCCTGGTCGCTGAGGACGGCGCGGAGGAAGGCGTTGTAGTCGGCAGCGCGGTCGGCGGGGACCTGCCGGAGCAAAAAGTTGATGTGGCGTGAAGCGGTGACGGTCAGTCCTTGGATGGAGTATTGGGAAGCGTAGGTGGCGTAATCGCGCTGCACGGAAGTGCCGGTTGGCGCCGCAACGTCGGTGCCGGGGGGAAGGTGGAGAGTCATCTTGGTTTCGACCTCCAGCGGCGTGCCAAGTTCGATGGGGGCTGTAGCCGCGCCCGGAGCGGGCTTGGCGGGAGGATCGGGCAAGCCTAGCTGGGGGAGAAGAGCGGGGATGCGCAGGGGCTTCTTCGACCAATCCACAAACTTGGGCTGCGTGATCTCGTAATCGACCATGAACGGCTCGCGCGTGGCGTAAGGATCGGAGGCGTTCACGCTGGTCACTTGTCCGCGGAAGCCGTCCGAGAGCGAGAGAAGCTGCGCGAGGTCTTTCCATTTATCTTTCGGTGTTTGATGAAACCCAACGCGGAGGAGCAGTTCGTTGTCCCCGCGCAAAGAATAATGAACATGTGCGGTGAGCTTGCCATCGGCGGCAAGAGCGGCCTCGACATTCACGTGCTGCATCGCGGGGAAGGGCAGCTCACTCGGGACCTCAACCAAGCAATCTTTTGCACCGTCAGGAAATTCGTTGATTACAAGTGCTTTTCGACCACGAAGGTCCGCCGGGATCATGCCGAAAGGCGCTTCGCCAACATCGATGGCCAGGAACAAGTGATGGGTACCCTCGCGAACGGAGGCTAAAGCGCCAGAAAGTAGCGAGGGGCGCGGCAACTCATCTTCAAGCGAGCGTCCGCGGCCGTACATCACGATGACATCGCCGACACCCTTGTTTTGAGCCATGGCGTATGACAGGAGAAGCGCCTTCTCCAACGACGTGCCATATCCTGATTTCAGGACTTCGTCGACACTTCTTCGCACGTAACCGGACAGGTCGACCGGCAAATCAATCGTGGCGATTCTTTGAGACACGAACTTGTAAATGACTCTTGGCGGGACCGGTTCCTTCGGAGCGCCGGAAGCCTTCATGACGTCGTACCAGAGTTGGGTGGAAAAGCCTGGCCAGCCGATCTGGTACATACGCTTCGAAAGACGAGCCCAAGACGAGAAAGTGGTGAGAGCGATGTCCGCCCTTGCCAAATTCTGCACGGTCGCATTCTTGGACGCCTTGGAATCAATGTCCCATCGATAGAGCGCACGCGCGGACTCGCCTTCGCCGGAGTTCTCTGACGTGAGCGCAGGAGTTTCTGGATTGATGTGAATTCGCAGACGGGGAGTGGGTATGTCGAGCTCAAACATTTCCTGAGAGACGACGCCGGTACGGTCGAAGGAGTGATCGAGCCAGAAGTCGGGGGCGAGTGGGTGGTGCGTGGTGGTGGTGATGACGCGGTATTCGAGGGTGTCGCCAGGCTCGAGGCCGAGGATGCGGACGGATTTGACGCGGACGTCCTGGTAGGCAGGGGCGTTGACGACGGCGGGGTTGGGATTGTCGGTGATGGCGCTAGGGAGAATGTCGGCGGTGCCGCCGGTGGGATGGGTGATGTGGACGAGCGGGATTTCTACGGATTGGAAGGAGCGGTTGTATTCGAAATTGAGGCGCGCGAACTGGCGGACGCCGAGTTCGGAGTTGATGTGCACGCGGGCGTGGACTTCTTTGCGCGAATCGCCGTTAGCCTCGAATCGGTATTTGGTTTCGAGGAGCTCGAATTGAGCGGGGTTTGGGGGCTCGGCAGGGGGTGTGGCTTTTCTTTCCGATTCTGCAGCATGCTTTTGCGGAGCTTGCTGCGCTTGCGAAGGAGCAATATCTAATGAGGACAGAAGAAAAGATACGGTAAATATGCGCACGAGTGAATGGAAGCTGAGATGGAGTGGCAAGATAGCCTCGGAGGCAGTTTAGGGCGGGGAGGGAAGTGGGTAAAGAGATGGCTGTGATCGCGTTGCTGGATATGCACCACTCCCAAAGGCTGGGCCGATCTAAAGGGGAGAGACAGGGATGACCCAGTGTCGCAGAGTACGCTGAGGTGCGCAGAGAAAGTTTCGCAAGACCGATTGACCGCGGGTGCGTCTGACTGCGTGATAGAGTTTGTGTGCGCGAATGGCGCGAGGAGAATGCGCATGCGATGTGTCTTGGCGGGGGTGGTGGCGCTGGGAGCGGCCTTGGGCGGGGCATGCACGGCGCGAGCGGACAACCGGGCACCCAAGGGGCCGGATGAAGATGGCACTAAGCCAGCGCTGGTGAAGATTGCGGGCGAAGGAATGATGGATTCGCACGCGTTTCAGTACCTCACAGAGCTGA
>WNFO01008734.1_pt1 | contig 11133 bp, 7 predicted proteins | sample 5400251 | NCBI WGS metagenome assembly WNFO01 (sample SAMN13153354, study PRJNA577476) | soil metagenome | isolation source: 100 cm saprolite under Madrone tree | place: USA:California | collected 2016-06-14 | reverse complement strand
GGAAGCAGACCGCGCCATCACTGGACGCGCGAGACCGGCGAATGATTTTGCTCTTTTTTGATTTTTCTGCGATGGAGCCGGAACAAATTGATCGGTCCGTCGAAGCTGCGAAGAAGTTCGTGAGCACAAAGATGCAGCCGGCCGATTTGATGGCGCTAGTATCGCTCGCCACGAATATGCACGTGGACCTGGATTTCACGGACGACAAGCCCAAATTGCTGGCGGCCCTGACCGCGTACAATTCCGGGCAAGGGCAGGGATTCGAAAACGGGGATACGGGAAGCGCAGAGGGCGCTGGGGAAACGAGCGGAGCTTTTTCAGCCGATGATACGGATTTCAACACCTTCAGCGCCGACCGCAAACTACTTGCGCTGCAGTCGCTGATGCAGGCGCTGGGCAAACTCCCACAGAAAAAGAGCCTCATCTACTTCGGCAATGGAATCACCCAGACGGGGGCGGACAACCAGTCCGCCCTTCGCGCCGCGACCGCAGCGGCGGTGAAGGCCAACGTATCCATCTATTCGATGGACATACGAGGCTTGCAGGCGTTCCCGCCGGGGGGAGAAGCGCAATCGGCCAGCTTGCATGGGCAATCTGCCTATTCGGGCGCGGCGGTGCTGAACGATCTGAACGGGAACGCCGCGTCGCAGGAAACGCTGGCAACGCTCTCGTCAGACACGGGCGGGAGGGCGTTTTTCGATTCCAATGATTTCGGCGCGGTATTTTCCCAGGTTCAAAAGGACAGTTCGGCGTATTACGTTCTAGGCTTTACCAGCAACAACCGGCTAAAGGACGGGAGATTCCGGCGCTTGAAAGTGCAGGTCAACCGGCCCGACCTGAAGCTTGATTTCCGCTCGGGCTATTACGCCGGACGGGATTTCGAGCACTTGAACCGCGCCGACCGCGAGCAGCAGCTCGAGGACGAGCTGACCGCGCAGTTGCCTCGCATGGACGTGCCTCTTTATGCGGGAACAGCATTTTTCCGCCAGGATGATTCGCATTACTACTTGGCGGTTTCTCTGGTGGTGCCGGGTTCCCAGATTCCGTTCGTCACGGAAAAAGAGAAGGACAACGCGACCATCGACATCATCGGAGAGGCTCGCGAAGGGGGAAAATTCCCCGTCGGGCAGTTGCGCGACACCGTGAAGCTGGCCGTTGAAAGCACGCGAGAGGTCCGCCGCAAGAACGTACAGTACAACACGGGCTTTGTACTCGCTCCGGGCAGCTACCACCTGAAGTTTATCATCCGCGAGAATCAAACGGGCCGGATGGGTTCCTTCGAGACGGATGTGCAGATCCCGGACCTCCGCAAGACACCGCTAAAGATGAGCTCGGTGGTGCTGAGCAGCCTGCGCGCTCCCTTCACCGGCAAGAAAGACGGAGCGAATCCGCTTGTGCGGGACCAGATGGAACTGGTACCGAACATTACGCATGTTTTCGCGCCCGACCAGCATCTTTATTTGCAGTACGAAGTGTACGAAGCGGCGAAGGGAAAGAATTCGGCACCCGTAGCTGCGAACGGCCAAAACGGGACCGCCAAGGATGCCCCGACAGCCAAGCCAGCGAAGGATAGTATCCGGGTTTTCACGAGCATTGAGTTCCTGCAAGGCGCTACAAAGATTTACGAATCAAAGCCAGTGGTCGCGAACGAAGTGACAGCTCCGGAGCGCAAGGCGGTCATTTTCCAAATGGATTTGCCGCTGCAGGCTCTGAAACCGGGGCTGTACCTTTGCCAGGTGAACGTGATTGACGACGTGGCGGGAAGCTTTTCCTTCCCGAGATTTCCCCTGCTGATCCGCGAACCCGCGCCGGCTCTGCCGACCAAGGCGGCGGATTGAAGCCGCTGGCAAGCGGCGACTTAGAAACGGCCCAAAACAAGAGAGTTACTATCAGTCGCCGACGGCTGCGGCACTTCGAGTCGTTTCCACAGATTCGGCCAAGCCCCGGCGCATCGGTCCCAGAACGAAGGCGGGTACTTCGCGCTCCGGGGCCAATGAGATACTCGTAGCTTTTCGTGGGAACTCGTTGCGGCGGTCCAGATACAACCCCGCCTCTTTCAGAAATTCAGCCGAAAAACCCATGTCCTCGGCGCGGTCCACGCCCCAAAACCATAGCTTCTCTTCCTGCCGCTGGAGGAAATCCAGAGCGTCTTCGAGCCGTTTCATCGCGCGATCGAAGGATGAAGCGAGAAAGAAGACGCCCAGCGTCCAGGCATGGCGGGGGTAGCGCGCCTGAATGCGGACACAGTATTTGCCAGACTGATTGCGGTCGATCGTGCAGCGGTAGTCGTTGCGAACAGAAGAAGTGCGTGCTGCCATGTTGGTATCACCGATCTTTGGATTGCTGGCGCTGGGTGGCCATAATTGCTTCTGCTCCGAATTCCGAGGGCCTTCGTGGGAACTTCGAGAAACCTAAACAACGGCGTAAGGCTTGCAATTCGGCTTCAGGGAAAGCACCAATAGCCTAGCGAGACGCACGAGGAAACGCAAGTACGTCATTGTGAACATATAAGTCTTTTATTTTGTTATACTTAGACTAGCCGAACGTCCCGAAGCTTTTTAGTTTGTCGGGCATAAGTTTGAGCTTGCCTTCTTGTTTCAGGCGATTGTCCAAAGTCTTCTGGAAGGCTTCGAATGCCAGGCTCCGCTTGGATTGAAGGAGTCCTTCGGTCAACTGCTTCTTTTGTTTGTCAAAATCGGACGGGTTTGCTTCCGTTTTTTCCGCTAGGCGGTAGACCAGCCAGTTCTGTCCCAGGCTCAAGGGAGCACCCACGTCACCAGTCTTCAGGTTAAAGGCCGCGCCAAGTTGCTTGCCACTGGCCGCGCTGGGGATAGAGCCGTCGCGTGCGACGAGATCGCTTGTTTTCGGCTCCAGGGCAAGTGCATGGGCCGCAGCTTCGAATTTTTCGCCGGCTTTGACGCGCTTGATCAGCTCATCGGCTTTGCTCTTAGCCAAGTCGGTGGACTTTTCGCGTTTGAGGTCAGTGATCACGCGGTCGCGGACCTCTTCGAGCGATCCCTGGTGCGCTGGCAGGATCGATTTCAAGGACAGGACGACGTAGCCGCGATCGGTGCGAACTGGAAGGCTGGTTTCGTCCGGCCTCGCCCGAAAGATAGCATCCTTGGCTTCCTGAGAATTGGCGAGCTCCAGCAAAGGGTCGGATGCGGTAACGGGACGCGTCTCGCCTATTGTCAGGTGAAACTGTTTTGCCAAATCGTCCAGGGATATTCTTGGCGACTGCCGGATTGCCGTAGTCATCTGGTCCGCGATGGCGCTGGCTTGCTTGTCGGCCTGCGTGGGCACGAAGTTCGCCCGCAGGGAGTCCTTGACCTCTTGGAACGGCTTGGTGTGGGCGGTTTCCTTCTCCACGACCTTGATGATGTGGAAGCCATACTGCGACTTGACAAGATCCGAAACCTGGCCCGGGCTGAGGCTGAACGCCGCCTTTTCGAATTCCGGGACAGTCTGCCCTTGAGTGATCCAGCCCAAATCGCCACCTTTGTCCTTCGACCCGGGATCCTCGGAGTACTTCTTCGCGAGATCCTCGAACTTTCCGCCCTTCTTGACCTGCTTTAGAACGTCGTCAGCCTTTTTCTTGATTTCCTCGACTTCTGCGTCCGTCTTTCCGACGGTCATAAGGAGAATGTGCTCGACGTGCACCCGGTTGGGCACCTGGTACTGCTGAATACTGGCCATGTATTGCTGTTTGAGCAGGTCATCGGAGATCTGCAAGGTCTGGCGGATTTGGTTTACGTCCACAACCGCGTAGCGCACCACACGACGCTCGGGCACTTGGTATTTCGCCTTGTTCTTCTCGTATGCAGAGTGGATTTCGGCCTCGTCCGGTGAAATCCTCGCTTCCAGGTCTTCAGGCTTGCTGAGCGCGTAGTCCAGCTTCACCTTTTCATTCTTGTAGCGAAATTCGTCCTGAAGTTCGGCGGGGCCCACGCTGATCCCGTCGGTCACCAACTTACGGAATTTCTCCTCGAGCAGGCCCTGGCGGATAAGCTCCTCAAAAACAGGCACGGTTAGCTGGAAACGCGCCTGGACTTCGGCGGAATAGCGGTCCATGCCAACAAACGCGCCGGCATTGAACGCCGTCGGAACGTACTGGCGGATTCGATCGGCCCGCTCCTGATCCGAAACGGTGATTCCGAGCCGCTTGGCCTCGTATTCGATCTCCTTCTGAAATACCAACTGCTTCAGGATCTGCTGGGCATAAAGGGCCTCAAGGGGCTTCATGTTGGGATTCCGCTGCTCGATCTGGTTGAGTTGCTGGCGCACGTCCTGCACGCTGACTGATTCATCACCGATCCTGGCTACCGTGTCTGTAGAAACCTCGCCGCTGACTGGCGACTGAGGAACGAGGTAGAGCAGCATGCTGCCCCCCAGGACCAGTACGACGGCCCCCAGAAGGATGCGGTACCCTAGTTTGCTTTTATCTGCGCCAGCCATCCAATGAGTCTCCCACGTCAGTAGACAAACTTCAGATTATAGAAGATATAGGCACGCGTCTCAAACACAATCATAATCCCGGGGGCATCAGGGAGATTCTGCAGCTGCAGTAGCAGCACTTTTTCATCCGAAAAAAGAGCAACCGCAAGTTCGCTGAGAAACCTGCACCAAGGTACAGGCCAAGGTCAGCTGGTCGTGACACGGCCGTGCTATTTGCTGTTTGACTACGCGAAGCCGCGCAATTCCTGCATACGGAGACCGCTGTGCTACATTGAAAAATTGGAGCGTTTCGCAGCACAGTCAACCGTGACGACACAAACACCCATCGATCCAAGATTCTCTCAGGACCACCAAAGGACACCGCGCGTCGAGGTGTACTGGAAAGCGGTCACCTATAAGACGGTGATCGTCTATGTGCTCTTGGCCCTGACGATCATTACCGCCGGTATTTTCGCGATCAAACCCGATTTATACCAGATTGTGATCAAGAAACTCGACAAGGCCGTGAGCGACCCTGAAATGGAAACGCAGGCCGCTGACCTGAAACACGCGAAATTCGTCAACCTCGACGGCAAAGTGCAAGTGAAAAAAGTGAATTCGGTGCAATGGGTGGAAGCAGACTACCGCACCTCCCTCGATAAGGGCGATCTCGTCCAAACCGGATCCGACGCCAACGCGCGCATCACCTTCGCGGACGGCACGACTTACACGGTGAAACCAGATACGCTAGTCACGGTCGAGGAAAATTCCACGGAGAACGACAAGCCCACTAGCGTGGCCATGCAAATCAATCACGGCCAAGTCGACCTGGCAACGCCAAACTGGAGTTCGCCGGATTCTAGGGCCGGGGTCAGCGCGGAAGATGCGCATGCCCAACTGCGCTCCAACAGCCGCGCGGCAGTTAAGTCTGATCCTGAGAAGAAGGAAAGCGAGATCGTGGTTTCAAGCGGCAGCGCGCAAGTGCAACGAGGCCAGGAGAAGATTGACCTGGCGCAGTACGAAAAACTCACGATTCCCAAGGGCGGTCCGGTTCAGAAAACCATGGTGCTAGCACCCCCCGATCTCGTCGAACCGCTGAATCTCTCGCCGATCACCGCAGAGAATCCGCGTGTCTACCCCGTTCATTTTGAGTGGAAGCCCGTTCCGGATGCCGTATCCTATACGCTGCGAATCAGCACGACCGCGATGTTCACTAAAACGGTAAAAGAACCGACGACCAAGGGCACGGGCATAGACGTCACAGGCTTGGACCCCGGCGACTATTTTTGGAGTGTCACGGCGACGGATGGAAAGAAGCAGACCAGCGAAGTAAGCACGATTTTCAAGTTCACGCTCGTAGCGCAAGGCAAGTCCCAGGACATGGTCCTGGAGATTACCAGCACGCAGGTTGTTGGACAGTCGGCGGAGATCGTGGGCCGGACGGAACCGGGCGCGGCTCTGATTGTCAATGGACAATCCGTGCCTAACATCGCCCCGGATGGCAATTTCCGGCATTTCACCGATAAGCTTGCTCCGGGTCAGCACACGATTTCGATTATCGGTTCGAATCGCCGGGGCGGGACGGCGATGAAGCAGGTGTCCATCGTGGTTCCGAAGTAAGATTTCCGAAGCAAGACCCAAGCGCTTTTGCGCTGGTCGTAGTGTCCGGAGACAATAGGAGTTGGGAGCTGGCCGCCGTAAGGCCAGCGCTATTGCCGGTCGGACAGCGGAGAGTCTTTCTCCGCAGGGGGATGGGAGATGAACAAGAACGGTTACAACATGAGGTCGGTGTTTAGTCTGTTTTCTTCCGACCTCGCCATCGATCTTGGCACTGCAAACACGCTGGTGTTCGCGCACAGCAAAGGCATTGTCGTCAACGAGCCCTCGATCGTGGCCATCAATAAGGCCAGCGGAGAAGTCGTGGCTGTCGGCCGCGAAGCAAAAGAGATGCTCGGACGCACGCCGGGCAACGTTGTGGCCATCAAGCCGATGAAAGACGGGGTCATCGCGGACTTCAAAGTCACCGAAAAGATGCTGACCTATTTCATCCAGAAGGCCCACAACCGGCGCGTGCTGGTGCATCCGCGAATTGTCATCGGTGTCCCGAGCGAGATCACTCCTGTGGAAAAACGCGCCGTGCAAGACTCCGCGTATCGCGCGAGAGCCAGCGAAGTTTTCCTCGTCGAGCAGGCCATGGCTGCGGCCATCGGCGCTGGACTGCCGATCGAAGAACCTTCCGGCAACATGGTGGTGGACATTGGCGGCGGCACCACGGATATCGCAGTCATCTCCATGAGCGGCATCGTTTACTCACGGTCCGTGCGCGTGGCGGGCAACGAGATGGACGAAGCCGTCATGCAGTATTTGAAGCGCAAGTACAACTTGCTCGTCGGAGAACGCACGGCGGAACAGATCAAGATGGAGATTGGTTCCGCGTATCCCCTGGAAAAGCCGCTTACGATGGAAGTGAAAGGCCGCAACCTCATCGAAGGCGTCCCGCGAACAGTCACTATCGACGACAGCGAAATTCGTGAAGCACTCAGTGAATGCGTCGCGACCATTCTCAACGCCGTGCGGGTCGCGCTCGAACGCACGCCACCGGAGCTTTCCGCCGACATCAGCGACCGCGGCATCGTCCTGACAGGTGGCGGCGCTCTGCTAAAGAATCTCGACAAGCGAATTCGTGAGGAAACCGGATTGCCGGTTTCGATTGCGGATGATCCGCTGGCGTCAGTCGTGCTTGGCACGGGAAAAATGCTGAGCGATTTCAAACTCCTGCGCCAGGTTTGTATCGATTGAGAAAAACGCATCTAGCTTTTGAATTTGGAGTGTGGCTCTGGTTTCCGAATGACACGATTGCCGGATGATTCGCGGCCGTTCATGCGAACCGAGCACTGGGGATTGATCACGGACATCTCGAGCCACCGGTTACAAGTCAGCGGCCACCAGTCACCGGTCGCTCCAGCGAATACGAAGAGAATATCACCCAATGGTTGCCATTCCTTCTCGCCATAAGTCACTGGTCCTGCTCGCAGGCATCATTCTCTTGCAGGTACTAATGCTGGCCGTGCAAATCAAGCGGGAATCCCAGGGGCGGCTTATTCGCGTCTGGACCGTTGGAGCAGTTTCACCCTTTGAACGCGCGGGCTCCTCGGGCTTCGGCTGGTTTCGCGATGCGTGGCGTAAGTACTTCGCGCTGCAAAACACGACGAAGGAAAACGAGCAGATTCGCCGCGAGAACGATGCGCTGAAACTGCAAGTCGCGCAGCTTCAGGGCAAAGCGGCGGAAGCCGACCGCCTGGCGATACTGCTGAACTTCCGGAAATCGCACGCCGACGTTCCGATGATTACCGCGCGGGTGATTGGCACGGGCGCGGGAACCGCGAGCCTCATGATTCAACTGGACCGCGGCGAACGCGACGGCATTCGCAAGAATATGGGGGTGATCACTCCCGACGGCGTGGTCGGCAAAGTCGTTGAAGCCTATCCGAATGCTTCCCAGGTGCTACTGCTCACTGACAAGGAGAGCGGCGTCGGCGCGATGCTGGCGGATTCCCGCATCCAGAGCCCCGTTGGGGGACAGGGTGAGCCTCTTTTGGTTATGAAATACGTCCCGAACGACGACGAAGTCAATCTGGGGGAACGCGTCATTACCAGTGGCATGGACCGCATCTTCCCGCGTGATCTTCCCGTGGGCACCGTCGCGGAAATCAAGTCCGGCAATCCGTTCAAGCAAATTCGCGTCAAGCCGTCCGCAAATCTCGAGCGCCTGGAGGAAGTGCTGGTTCTTACATCACTCCGTCCCCTCGAGGCGAAAAGTGAAGAGCGTCCCGCCAATGCCCAGCCGTCCGCGCCAATCGCATCTGCTCCTCCGCCGGCGGTAAGACGATGAACGACGCATTCGATTTCCGCAATGAATCGCACATCGAAGTTCACAAGTTTCGCGCAGGCGCCATCGTCATCGCCACGCTCCTGGCGCTGGTGATCCAGGCTTCGTTCCCGATTCATTTTGCGAAGGCCGCCCTGCTTGATTTCCCTCTTCTCGTGACGATTTATTTCGGCCTCAGCCGGCGCAATCCTTCGACGGGACTTCTCCTAGGCATGGTCATTGGTCTCTTGCAGGACAGCCTTAGCGGCCCTACCGTTCCCCTCGGGCTTTACGGCATTGCGAAAACCATCGTGGGATATCTTGCTTCCTCGATCGGCGCAAGGCTCGATACAGAGCATCCCGCTGCGCGTTTCGCGCTCACCTTTGCATTCTTCGTGGTACACCAGGGCCTGATCGTGGTTACGCGCGGGATTCTCTTGGGGCAACCCGAGCCCTGGTTTAACATGAACGCCAACGGCGGTGTGGGGATCGGCGATATAGCCAAAGCGATCGTAGATGGTCCTCATCTCCCGGAGCGTCTCTTCGTCCGTCACCCCGTGACCCCAGACCTCCTTCTGCACGTGTTCGAGCCGGTTACGGCACAAATCGAGTAATCGCGGAAAATTGTTTGGATTGCCCACATCCATGGCATTCGAATAGGTGGCCTGCGCCGCGCGTGGATGAAATTCTCCGGTGCGCAGGTATTCCGGCACGACGTCATTGGCATTTGTCGAGGCCACATATTTGGCTACCGGCAAGCCGACGCGTTTGGCAAAAATTCCCGCCGTGAGATTGCCAAAGTTTCCGCTGGGCACGGAGACGATCAACGGCACAGAAGCCACTGGCAACTGCCGGTAAGCCGCCACGTGATAAAACATCTGTGGCAGCAGCCGGCCGATATTGATGGAATTCGCGGAAGTCAAAAAGGCGCGCTTGTTCAGCTCGGCATCGGAAAACGCCTGCTTCACCAGCCTCTGGCAATCGTCGAATGTGCCCGCCACTTCCAGCGCGACGATGTTTTCGCCAAGCGTGGTGAACTGCTTCTCCTGCGCCTCGCTGATACGCTTCGAAGGATAGAGAATCACCACGTGGATTCCGGGCACGTTCAGGAAGCCGTGCGCCACGGCGCTGCCGGTGTCGCCCGACGTTGCTACCAGAACAGTAAGCGGCCGCGTTTCCCCGCGTACAAAATATCCCATCAGCCGCGCCATGAAGCGCGCGCCGAAATCCTTGAACGCCAGCGTCGGCCCGTGAAACAGTTCCAGGATGTGCAGGCCGGGCGATAGCGACACCAGCTTTACGGGAAAGTTGATCGCTTCGCTCACGATTTGCCAGAGCACTTCTTCCGGAATATCCGGCGTGGCAAATGGGCGCACGACACGAAAGCAAACTTCCGTGAACGGCAGCCTGCGAAATTCCTCGAGTTCCTCCGGCGAATGCCGCGCAATCTCCACGGGCATGTAGAGGCCACCGTCGGGCGCAAGCCCGCGCAGCACCGCGCCGCGAAGCGAAGTGAGCGGAGCTTTGCGCGATGTGCTCCGATATCTCAACGAATTTCTCTGTTCGTTAGCCCGCCGTCTTGTCTTGAATCATTTTCAGAAATGACGGCGCATCCAGCAACCCATCGCGCAGCGCCGCGACTTGCAGCGTCCCATGCGCGAGGGTTTCGTAGCTTTGACGCCGCGCGGCAATCAGCGCTGGATAACAGCGCGCCACCGTCTCGCGCGGTTTTTCGCCTGGCTTCGGTTGAAACGCGCCGCGCCACAACACCGGTTTGGGATCGTTCAAATATCTTTCGATTAAGAGTTGTTGCTCTTCGGCGGACGCCGCGAGATGCACAATCCTCATTTGCCGCCGCAGGCGCATCAGCAGATTGTTCCCGCTATAAATGACGCTTCCCGTGGTATCAAGCACCAGGGATTTCAGCGGCTGCCGCTCGAGTTCCGTCAAAACCTCGTCCAGCGTGTGAATCTCCTCGGCCAGGTACTCGGACTCTCGCTGAGCGTAGGTCGCGGTATCGGGCCACCCCATCCAAGCAGCGACACCATGGATGCCGGAGTACCCGCCGGCGGCCAGGCGCGACGCAAGCTTTTGCTCGATGCGGTCGTCGCAAGAAACAGCAGGACACCCATTTGCGGCTAACTTCTTTGTCCAGAAAGTCTTCCCGGCGCCGGACATGCCGATCAGCGCCAGTCGCAACGGGTTTTTCCTGTTCGTTTCAGCAGTCATAGGTGAACTGCCTACGATAGCGTGATATCCGCAGCCACGGCAACACGGGTACGACGCGCCTGGGCAAAAAATTGTAATGCATTTCTGGAACCTGTCCTCCAAGACGGCTTGCGGCCCATGGATGCAGGTGGTAGGTTTAGAAAGACTCTTGCTGCTTCACGCAGCTTCAGTCCGGCGGTGATTCGGGAGTCCCGGGAGATTTTTTCGGTTCCCAGGTTCGAGGAAATTTTCGACGGACATTTTCGGCGTGACCCTGCTCGTTTTCAGGGTCAACTCGAAACCCACGCTGTGCATTTTTTCGTGACGCGAGTTTAGTCCGGCCAGGGTAGTCAAATTGGGCCGGAGCGGGCGGAAAGCCCTGAGATAAAAGTGCTCGCGCGCGGGGTTTTCGTGTCGTACTGGTTCCGCAACGACAATCGATTGCCGCAGGCGCGGCTGGCCATAGCTTCCTACATCATCGTGGGAATGATCGGCGTGTTGCTGATCGGCTTCTGGAAGCTCCAGGTCATCGACGCCGACAGGTACAGCTCGTTGGCCGAGCGCAATCGCGTGCGCTACATTCCCGTGATTGCGCCGCGCGGCCGCATGCTGGACCGCGATGG
>WNFO01032754.1_pt1 | contig 11137 bp, 13 predicted proteins | sample 5400251 | NCBI WGS metagenome assembly WNFO01 (sample SAMN13153354, study PRJNA577476) | soil metagenome | isolation source: 100 cm saprolite under Madrone tree | place: USA:California | collected 2016-06-14 | reverse complement strand
GCGAGTGGGTGGGCGCTTATTCTATATCCTTTTCCGTCGTCACTCGTTTCGTCACTCGTTTATAGTCATTATTTTCATATTTAAAATATTGAGAATCCCCAAGGCCTCTACATCTTTATAATCCTTTTATACAAGTAGGCCTACCAGTATATAAAACCACACCTTGTCACACTTGCATTATTTGCCCTCCCTAACTTTGAAAATGATAAAGATTACACTAAGATGTAAATGCCATATTTTTGGCAGGTCACGCTGTCATCTTTGAGCGGCTGACGATTTGGGACAGCCTGAGTGAAAAGAATGGAATAGGACTTGAATAAGACTTGAAATAAATAAATCCACTGGCATACCTGCGTTTGATTCAGGCCTGGGCGGGCCTACACGCTGCGCATCACTGCGATGCCATTTGATATAAGGTAAGATGTCGGATCGTGGCGGTCTCCTCTGCTAGTTGGTTGGCGATATGGAGGATATAAACGTGACCGAGCAGAGCAAGTTGAGATCAGCTACACCTAGAAGAATGTATTAATGATGCCACTGGCTTCCGGGTTGGTGCGCTGGCGCGCAAGACCTGCCAGCAGAACAAGTCTGTTCAGCGCGTTCAAGTTCAAGCTTTCAAGCAATTTCAAGTTCCGTTCCCAAAAGCACGGATTACATAAGGCAAGCCAACCAACGTCTGTTTTTGACCACTTTTCGACCACATCCTCGACCACACATTATCTAGGTTCAATACTCCATCTGTTACCATGTCGTATCTCGCATCTTCTACCTCTTCCCTTCAGTCCACTGAAATAATTCTCCAAGGTGGAGTAAGTGGCGAATCCCAATGGCAGAGGTACGCTTCCTTAGCCGCTTTGCTTATCAGATCGAGAGTAAACATGGCTGTGGGTAACAGTCCAGATACTACCGTGACGTCGATCCATATCCTTGACGATTATTCACTCCTCAACATCTTTTATCTCTATCGACCCACTATGTTAGATGGAGACGAGGATAACTTTGTCCGTCTTTTAGGAGGGAAGCCATGGGGCCGCGAACTCTGGTGGTGTACACTGGCACACGTTTGCCAAAGATGGCGGAATCTCATACTTGGGTCGGCCTTCTACCTGGGCGTTTGTCTCGTCTGTACATTTGGCACGCCCGTTGCAGACATGCTGGCACATTCACCACTTCTTCCACTCATTATTGATTACGATGGTGAACACGACGCCCTCACTGCAGAAGATGAAGAAGCAATATTTCTTGCTCTCGAGCAGCGTGATCGCGTCCGCCGCATTCGCCTTATAATGCCTTATCTGCGTATGCAGAAGTTCGCAATGGCCATCGATGAGGAATATCCAATCCTGGAATACTTGATTTTGGGGCCTCCATCCTGGACCAAGACCGTACATGGGAACGCGAATACAGTCTTGGTACTTCCAGAGACGCTTCAAGCGCCACATCTACGTCACCTTGGGCTGTCTAGCTTTGCCCTTCCAATCGGGTCTCGATTACTTACGACTGCTGTAGGCCTCATCACACTTTGTCTTAACCTACGCCACCCATCCACCCTTTTCCGGCCAAATACTCTGCTCCAATGGCTTTCATTCATGCCCCAACTGGAGACGCTCGTGATCCTCTATTTATCCCCACTCCCCAATCGTGACATGGAGAGCCTGAGGCGACCCATACATATGCCAAACATGACACATATCACACTTTCTAACCTTCGCTGGATCGCATTCCATGGTGATAGCGCTTACTTGGAGGCAGTTGTTCGTCGGATCACTGCCCCTCGCCTCGAACAGTTCCAATTTAACTTTTTCAACCAACTCACATTTTCCATTCCACGTGTCCTGCAGTTTCTGAACACAACGGAGAACATCAGGTTCGACAGTGCCAGGTTCCAGTTTGACAGGGAATGGGTTTATGTGCAGGTGCATTTACGTGAAGAGGCCGAGACGTATGCCCTTCTACTAAATGTCCACTGCTGGCACCTCGACTGGCAGGTATCATCCGTGGCACAAATTTTCGATGCACCTAGCCAAATATTTTCTGCGGTGGAGCATCTCACTCTCGAATACAAAATACATGATTGGTCATCTGAAGAGCACAACGAAGTCAACAGCACCGAGTGGCGCAAACTTCTTAGGTCGTTTAACAATGTGAAGACCCTCAGTGTCAGAGATGGTCTCGTCGGGAAACTCTCTCGTTGTCTACAATTGGATGATGGAGAGACTTCCCTGGAGCTATTACCCGAGTTGCAGGAGCTTACATACTTTGGGAGCGGCGATACTGGTGAATCAGTCACTTCATTCGTCCAAGCTCGCCAGAACGCAGGCCGCCCCGTAACCGTGATCCGCCATTAAACACCGTCTGGCGTCAATACCTGGACCCGGCTTTCAATTCTAATTCATCCTACACCCGGACTGTTGTTATCTACGCGCGCCTCTACTCCTGCTAGCTTTTATCTCCACCGCGACCCCGATTTCGCGACGCCGAGATATACTGCACCCGCATGGATGTACTCTTGATTTCACATGATCAGATGCGCATACATCCCCCGCGCCTCCTTGTTTTCCACATTAGAATTCGGATCATCACTGTAAGGTGGGCAGCGTGGCGGTGCTCGTATGGACCACTCCAGACACTTCAGTCTCTCCTTACTCTTCGCTTGATACCATACCTTTCCGAGCATTTCATTCATTCCTATTCTGACTTAGCACATTGTCTCTGCCACTTGCTTTTAGCTCCCCTAGCGTACATTCATGGTATCACATGCCAAGTGACACGTCAGCGACCGCGTGGTTGACAACACACGTCTAAGGTACAGCAGTAGCGGAAACACTCTACTACAGTATACAGCCCCCTTTTGAGCTCAGTTTCATTTCCTACCCCGCGTATCACCGGGCCCTTCTTATCTTCTACTTGTTTGGTCCGAGCAAATGGGCCGACACACGTCTTGCCCCTTTGTCGAACACCGACCCTTATTCTCCTTCATTTGATCTCTATCTTCACGGACTCACGCCGCTTCCCAACATTACATCTACGATGACTGCGACATGTATGTGTACTTATGTCACTCTTCTATTTCTATCCGAGCTGTGACGATATTCTTAAGTTGAATTGGTTCAAATCTACTAACCAGTTTACCACGCCGTCTATGATCGGTGTGGTTCGAGGAAGTTGGGACCCAGGAAGGGTGACCAGCTTTTTGAGTCCCGGTACATACTGATCCATCGTCGGACAAAGAACGCCACTCTGCAACACTCGTCGACCTTCCGCTCGTGCACCCAATATCTCGGGGAAAGGGCACACCATAATGATATATTCTATTAGATAGTTCCTGGAGAGGCTACGCAGTAAACTACATTATGAGCACAGCAGGTGGAACAACGATAATAGTACGACGCGTTGAATCGCCTATATATGCTCGTGGTATTCAGTTCTCCGTCGCAGTTTCCTGGCTGACGAGGCTATCGTCAAAGGGAGGAAGACCCCACTCATCCGGAACAAAGGTTTCGAGCGAGCGGAGAACTTGTTCAGGTTTCAAGTTCTCCGTGAGCCGCGAGGAGTCAACTGTGAGTCGATTCTCGTCCGGAACCCACCACTACGCCAGAAATGGAAGACCAACTCAGAGTCTCAGAGAAGAAACAATCAAACGAATGGAGAAGGGGAATGGACGCACCGCTCATCCCTGCACGCTTAGTACCAGCCATCACGCCCGGAATCACATCCTCAAACACCAACCCGCGCACGCGCACCTCACTCTCCTTCTCTCCTTCTCTCAGACCCTATCGCCCTCGTCATCAAAAGCACCAATGTCCCTTCCAAGCCTACGAGCAGCAGCAAGGAACACGTCCGGAAACGGCGACCTGCGTCGTGATCGGACGCGCATGTGACGTAGGAGCCACCAAGGTGTGCAAAGACTTGGACGTGTTGTAGGTGGGCCGTTTTGAGCGCAAGGTTGCGTCGTGAGGAGCCAGGGCGATGGCGATGGGGGACGTTGTGTGCGGCGAGGTGCGCGACGAACCGTGCGACGCCTGGTAGGAGCTGGACGTGTGGCCAGTGTGCGTCTTGAGCTGCGTTGAGTAGTCATCGGTCGTGAGTGGGATGTCGGGGGAAAAAGAAAGTAGATGGGCTGCGGCGGCGCATTCGGCTGAAGTGGCCACGAGTGGGCACGGGCATGAGGAGACAAGAGACGCACGCACGTTTGCCCATGAGACCGGACTTTATAGCTTTATCTCCCAGGTCATCTTCACGCCGTATGGTTGCCAGAATGTCATCTGGGCGACGGGTCAATTGGATGGGAGGACGTCCTACAGGCTTTAGAGCAAGATGGCTAATTACTGGTGACCTCTGTAATAGACACGCTCTGAATCGATCATCAGACCTATGCAACGGTCAAAAGCTGCAGCGCTGTTAGAGCTACCGTGACACTACCCATGTCAAAAACGACGTATTCTATTTTCTTGTGCGGTGACATATCGTTGAGTTCAACGTTGAGGGACACATTGGTCCTGAGGTACCATTGATAGTATTGCATCAGGCCATCAGTTCTGAGTTATATCTCATAGCCAGCCATCTTTCAGGGAACCTCTCCTGCTTCATACTTTTCTCCTCATACAATAACCCCGCCTCCGCATCTCACCTCCACCCCCGATGGCATCATCCACTACACCCTCCGCGGCCGACGACGAGTCCTGCTCCCGCTCCTCGCCCCCATCCTGTTCTTCCTCTCCCCCTCGCACGACCTGCTTGGAATACCCCCGGTGCTACAGGGCCTCTGGCGCGTCTCGCCCACGGGCATCGCCTCGCTCATGCGACACCGCATAACCGAGATCCACGGGTAGCTGTACTACATCGCGAATGAGAATGAGGCGCTCGTGCACGACGCTCCCGACCCAACCCGGCCGTTAGACATGTCAGTCTTTGCGGATGGAGATACCGCGTCGAAACAGGACTGGCCTGCGCGGGTGGAGCATCCCAATGAGAAACACCGCTGACCGTGTTCAGAAAGGTCGTCCCTCCGTTTCGTCATCATCATCACGCTCACGGAATGAAGTTGTACATCCCACGAACGTTCACTTCCATCGTCTCCCACCATTTGTTCGGGTCATCGCTCGCGAAAGCTAGTGAAATATGACCGCAAGTTGGCGTGCCTTATTACAATAAATTCGGCAAAGGTACGCAAAAAAAATTACGCACACAGAAATGAGGGTTGGAGAAGCGACCTAAGCGTGCCACGGTGGCGGCGACAGCTTCCTCCACCTTTTTGACGTCACCCACGTCGGCTGGGAAGGTGAGCACTTGCGGAGGGTCGCTGGACTTGTTGGCAGCAGCGGTGGGTCTGGCTTGAGTCCGACGACCCAGTCTGTGTGCGGTGGGAGCAGATGCCGTGAAGAAGCAGTACGGGAGGACGAATGTGTGAATGAATGCGATGGCGATCGGGGATTGCTGGTGAAGGGTTGGTCGAGTTGGCATTGGAGTTGGTGCTGACATTTCAATTGAGCTTCTTCTCTTCAAGCAAATCAAAGTCGACTACATCAAAGGAACTGCCTCTGTGTCGCCAAACACCATCTCGATGCAACTCAACGATGGTGGCGAGTCCACCGTGGAAGCGAGGAACGTCATCGCTACCGGGTCCGAGGTTACGCCATTTCCCAGTGGTGCCATCAAAATAGATGAAGAGCAAATTGTCAGCTCGACTGGCACGCTCTCGCTCCAGAAGGAACCAGGAAAAATGTCGTTATCGGCAGTGGTATTGTTGGACTGGAGATGGGCAGCTTGTAGAGTCGTCTTGGAGTCGTCTGGGCTCTGAAGTTACCGTTGAGTCCTTCAATAGTATTGGGGATGTTGGAATCGACGAGGAAACTTCGTGCATCTTAGCAATACAACAACTCATATATACAGGTAGTAACATGGAGGAATTATGGGACTTATTATAATAGCACGGACGAAAACCAAAATTAAAATGTCATTTTACCTTGAATATAAATCATAGACATTCTCGTTCACAAAAGGAACCTTTGTTATCGAGCAATGAGTTGATTTTACTCATCCAACGAATTGACCACATGCTTATTTGCGAAGCCGAGTTACACTGGTCTGCACTGGTGTGTAACTCGCTTTCCCAAGTTGGCCTCGAGTTGACAACTCAGACTGGACCACACTGGACCGCGGCAACACCAAAGCCACGGGTGGTTACTCGCATACGAGATCTGCCAATAGATCGGACACGACTACAAGTGGGGCATATAAAAATATGATTCGAAAAAAAAAGCCGACACATACCCCCTCCGTCTGTTATCATTCACGAACCCGGGGCCACCATGGCGAAATACGACGATGATAAACGGTCCTTGAACCCACTCATCCTAGACAATTCTCTTTCTTCATCCTCATCCTCTCCTCTCGGTTCTCCATGCCTCATTCCCGTTCGGTTAGCCTCTTCAAGACGTCGTAAGATCGTAGTCACCGCTGTCACATTCTTTTCTGCCCTCTCCCTCCTTGTCCTCGCCTATAATCCCTCTTCTCGTCCTCTCCTTGTCTCACAAGGTCCCGCCCTCTCCTTGAACCACACTCAGTCATTGGACAGAAAGTCTGCTCTTCTTGGCCCCCCCACCAGGCATTTCAGAGGTTCGCCCCCAGGTTCCTCCACCATCTTTTCTCCATCATGACGTTGTTCGTTTTCATACAGACAATCTTCGTAGTGACACAAAATACATAACATCTTGGCTTTCTGCCGGATGGTGTGAGTGCGTCTCCCAGCGATACTTTCTCGTTCGCTCATGGCCTACGTCTATCCAGCCAACAATGTCATGATATATGTGTGTTCGTTCTCTCTCCACTCACCTCAGGTTTCACTCAATGTGTCCAGGGAAATCTTATATACCTTGCCATGTTGACCGAACGTGTACCCATCATTGGCGCTTTCATTCCTGTTCACCTCGATGACGGCGCCGGAGATATCCTCTTCAGCGAAGTGTTTGATATCGAGTATTTGAGTGAAAAGATCGGTATACCCATACTCGAATGGCATGAAGTGAAGGATCTTTCCAACCCGGAAATTGACGATATTGGTTGCTGGAGTGTCTGGCAGGCCGTCCAGCGTCGCGAACCGACGCCCCGCTTTACCGATGCTATCCTTCATCAAGGCCTCGGTGAGCAAAATCCATATGTCTCTGAACAAGTTGGGAAATTGATTTACCTTCGCAAGACATATCATATACCGCTGGCCCCAAGTCGCTTCAAAAGGATCCTGGAAACGAAGATGATCCATATGCTCACTTCTGGAGTATCGCCTCGTTGCTCTATTCACCTGGCAGAGAAATGAACTTGGTACCACCTCAACCATCAGAGGTACACGGTGCTGTATTACCACCAGATGAGCATTTGGCCTGTTTCGATTTCCTGTATTATGTCTGCGCCCACACCGTAAGCTATATGGCCCTTCCTCCATCACGCTTTTCTCACCTGGATGGTAATAGTCAGACGAATATGAACAAGACATAAGCCCAGCGTGGCGATTTGTGGTCAAGAATTTCCGTTGGACAAACCGGCTTCAGTCCATTGCCGACGGTTACTTGCGGCGGATGTTCAAAGTCCCCGATCACGAACCTATCCCTCCTGTGAGCGCCTTCTGAATATAGCTCAGATAGTTTCTCGGCTTGTACTAAATTCTTCAAGTATATCGCCATTCATGCCCGTCGGGCAGATGATTTCGTTGTATACTGCCATGGTCAGCCTAAGGAGGATTGCCTCCCCTCAATTACCGCCTACCAGAGCCGTATCGGAGAAATTCAGGAAGAGACACGCGAGCGGTTGGGCGTCGTCCCACAGCACGTTATCATGCTCAGCGATGAGAAAGATCCCGCGTGGTGGGATTCGATTCGTGAGGTGGGCTGGTACACGACGGACCACGATGCAGAAGATACGGTCAACAAATATAGTAAATGGTAACGCATATCGTCGTGTTCTCTTTCTTGTTTACTTGTTTTAACAAATGCGCAGGTATCCCCTTCTCATAGATGCGGTCATTCAGTCCTCGGGAATCGGGCTGATCGGGCAGCATGGATCAACGATGTCTCTTTTGGCAGGACGCCGGGTCCAAGACTGGAATAATGGCGTATTTAAGGACATCAAATGGGGAGTTACCTATAACCATTGACAAACGGATTTGGTCTCGTCGTAAATTTCTCGTTGACCTATATTTTGTGACTAATATTGGATGCTCTCTGCTGGAGGATGCACGACGCCAGTATTGAGCAGTGTCTTTGGAATGTGTGAGTGGGTGGGCGCTTGTTCTACACCCTTTTCCCGCCTACCGCATTGCATGTCGTTTATGGTCATTATTTTCATATTTAAAAATCTGAAAGTCCCCACCTCTACATCTTTATGATCATTTTATACAAGTAGGCCTACCAGTATATAAAACCACACGTTGTTGCCTCTGAGCGGCTGATGGTTTGGAACAGCCCGAGTGAAAAGGACTTGAATAAGACTGGTAATAGATAAATCCACTGGCATTCCTGCGTTTGATTCAGGCCTGGTGGCGGGCCTACACGCCGCGCATCACCGTGATGCCATTGATATAAGGTAAGATGTCGGATGGCCGCGGTCTCTTCTGCTGGTTGGTTGGCGATATGGAGGATATAAACTTGACCGAGCAGAGCAAGTTGAAATCTGGAGATCAGTTACACCTAGAGGAATATATGTTTCCGGGTCCGTGCGCTGGCGCGCAAGACCTGCCAGTTCAAGTTCAAGCTTTCAAGTTCAAGTTCCAGATTGCGATTGCGTCGCCAAAACCGGATTACATAAGACCAGCCGACCAACGTCTTTTTTAAGCCACATCCTCCGAGTCGTCCACACATACATCATCCACGCTCAATACTCCCTCTGTTGCATGTCGTATCTCGCATCTTCTACTCCTTCCCTTCAATCCACAGAAATAATCGGCCCAGGTGGAACAAGTGAGGAATCCCAATGGCAGAGGTACACCTCCTTAACTGGTTTGCTTATCAGGTTGTGAGTAAACTTGTCCCGTGGGCAACAGTCCACACACTACCGTGACGCCGATCCACATCCTTGACGACGATTCACTCCTCAACATTTTTTATCTCTATCGACCGGCCTTGTTAGATGGAGATGAGACTTATCATACACGTCTCGAAGGAGGGAAGCCATGGGGCCGCGAACGCTGGTGGTATACACTAGCACACGTTTGCCAAAGATGGCGGAATCTCATCCTTGGATCGGCATCCTACCTCGGTGTTTGCCTCGTCTGTACAATTGGCACGCCCGTTGCAGATATGCTGGCACATTCACCTCCCCTTCCGCTCATCATTGATTACGTCAGTAAAGACGGCATCACTGCAGAAGATGAAGAAGCGATAGTTCTTGCTCTCGAGAAGCGTGATCGCGTCCGCCGCATTCGCATTGGTGTGCGTTCTCTGGATTTTCAGAAGCTCGCCATGGCCATCGATGAGGAATACCCGTTCCTAGAATACTTGATTTTGGCGCCTTCGACTGAGAACACGAGTAAAGTCTTGGTACTTCCAGAGACACTTCAAGCACCACGTCTACGTCACTTCGCGCTGTCTAGCCTTACCCTTCCAATTGGGTCTCGATTACTTACGACTGCTGTGGGCCTCGTCACACTTTATCTTAGACCAGACTGGCCATTCCCGACAAGTACTCTGCTACAATGGCTTTCATTCATACCCCAGCTGGAGACGTTCGCGATCCTCTTTTTATTCCCTCTCCCCTACAGTGATGTGGAGGGGCAAGCCATACATATGCCAAATATGACGCATATCACACTTCCTAACCTTAGGTGGTTCGCATTCCATGGTGTTAGCGCTTACTTAGAGGCAGTTGTTCGTCGGATCACTGCCCCTCGCCTCGAAACGTTCCAAATTGGCTTCTCCCAGCAACTCACATTTTCCATTCCACGCCTCCTGCAGTTTCTGAACACAACGGAGAACCTCAGGTTCGACAGTGCCACATTCCAGTTTGGTGGGAAAGTGGTTTATGTGGACGTGTATTTACGTGAAGAGGCCGAGACGTATGCCCTTTTACTAAATGTCGACTGCTCGCGCCTCAACTTGCAGGTATCATCCGTGGCACAAATTTTCGATGCGCTTAACCAAATATTCTCTCCTGTGGAGCATCTCACTCTCGAACACAAAGTCCATAGTCAGTCATCTGAAGAGCACAATGAAGTCGACCGCACCGAGTGGCGCAAACTTCTGAGATCGTTTAGCAATGTGAGGACCCTCAGCGTCGAAGGTGGACTCGTCAAGGAACTCGCTCGTTGTCTTCGATTAGACGACGGAGAGCCCTCCCTGGAGCTATTACCCGAGTTGCAGGAGCTTACATGCTTCGGGAGCGGCGATACTGGTGAAGCACTCACCTCATTCGTCCAAGCTCGGCAGAACGCAGGTCGCCCCGTGACCCTGATCCGTCGTTGAACACCGCCAGGCCTGGCGTCAACACTTGGAGCCGGCTTTCCTTATTGATTCATCCTTCACCCGGACTGTTATTTACGCGCACCTCTACTCCTGCTAGCCTTCATCCTCACTGCAACCCGATTTCGCGACGCCGAGATTTACTACACCCGCGTGGATGTACTCTTAATTTCACGTGGTCAGATACTTATAAGTTAGGAATACAGTATATTGATGATACCACTGCCAGTGGCTACTGCGTCCATGTGCTGACGCTCAAGACCTGTGCCTGAGAACATCTGAAGGCACTGTACCCAAAAGTATGAATTACATAAGGGCAGCCAACCAACGTCTGTCTTTAATCACACCTGTCCACACTCAATATTCCCCTGTTGCCATGTCGCACCTCGCGTCTTCTACCTCTTCCCTTCAATCCACAGAAATAATCGGAACAAGTGACGAATCCCAATGGCAGAGGTATGCCTCCTTCACAAATTTCCTCATCACATTGAGAGTAAACATGGCCCATGGGCAACAGTCCAGATACTACCATGACGTCAATCCACATTCTTGACAATGATTCACTTCTCAACATCTTTTATCTCTATTGAGCAGTTATGTTAGATAGAGATGGGGGTGATGATGACCATCGCACAAGATGGGAGCCATGGGTCCGCGAACGCTGGTGGTATACACTAGCACACGTTTGC
>WNFO01005441.1_pt1 | contig 11138 bp, 9 predicted proteins | sample 5400251 | NCBI WGS metagenome assembly WNFO01 (sample SAMN13153354, study PRJNA577476) | soil metagenome | isolation source: 100 cm saprolite under Madrone tree | place: USA:California | collected 2016-06-14 | reverse complement strand
CGGCAATATCTTCCATACCTATTCGAGTTACGCGCGCGGGCTGGACATCCTCATCGGCGCGTACAACTGGCTGGACCTCACGCCCAAGGGGCGCGACGAAGAGAGCTTGAAGCATGGGATGGCTTGGGTCCGGCATCACGACAAGTACGACGTAGGCTACCGGGTCGATGCGAACGCGGAGTACGTGCAGCCTGCTAAAGCCACCGATTCCGCGGGCAGTTGCTGCGAAGATCACCGTTCGTGAACTGTTTGAGTGCTTCGCAGCTATTTCGGGCAGATTAGGTTGCACCGTGAACGCTGCACATCCGCGGATGAGCATCGTTCAACGTTGCGGCCGGACGCCTTGGAAGGCTTACCCTTTCGGGGCGTAGTAGCCTTTGCGGGTAAGGACCTTCAGATCGTGGTCAGCGGTTTCGACCTTGACTTTGCGGAATTTCCCGTCCGGTGTTGGGTTGGTCGGGTAGTAGCCCAGGGTATATTGGCTGCGCAGCTCTTCGGAAATCTGGTCAAAGGCTTCCATTAGCTTTTTTTCCGAGCGAACGGATATCATTCGCCCGCCAGTCTCCTGAGCGAGTTTGTTCGCCACGCCCGAGTTGCCGCCAAACCGCGGGTCGGCCACGAGAAGAATGTGAATGACAGTGTCCGTCCTCTGGGCCGCTTCAATGGCTTCTTCCAGTCGTACCTTGCTGCCCTCGTCCTGCGCGTCAGTAACAATGACAATTGCTTTGCGCCCAGCTTCTGTAGAAAGTTTTTCACTGCACGCCAGGTAGATCGCGTCATAGAGTGCCGTACCCGTGATTTGCCGCGATCCGACTGGGCCGGGATTTCCCACTCTGGCGCCCTGATCCGGGATGTTGATCCTGGTCTTTCGAATGGCGCGCTCCAGTTGGCTGCGCTCGTCCGTGAAATCAGACAGCAGGTCGACGTTGGAATCGAAGGACATCACCAGCGCTTCATCACCTTTGCGGATGATCCGCCCAATGAATTGGCTGCCCGCGTCTTGGATGCCAGAGAGCATGTCTTGCTCGCTGCCGGAGGTATCGAGCAACAACGCCAAGGTGATTGGCAGCGCCACTTCTCTCGAAAAGAAAGCGATTTTCTGGTCCTGACTGTCCTCGGAAACCCGGAAGTCTTCCTGTTTCAGCGTGGGCACGATTCTTTTGTTCTTATCGCGCACCGTGGCAAACAGGTTCACGAGATTGACCTGCGTCTTGATCGTGCCGCCTTGTACGGCAGGCTCCTGGGGCATCGCTGGAGTGGCCAATATCACCGCAACCGTTGCGGTCGCACATTGCATCAAAAGCTTATGCATCGAATGCATGTATACTTTCCTCTGCGAGAGATGCCCGGCCGGAAAATGCCCGCGGGTATTGTCGTCCTGTAGGATGCCGCGAAGCGGTGCGATGGATGCGTCGCCGTAATCACCCACGCGGATAATCTCAATAGGAAGTTTGGCTTGAGGACCATGAAAAGTCTACGAAAAACAGTGTTGACCGTAGCGACGTTGCTCTTAGCGGCCTCTTTCGCTGCCATGAACGCGCAACAGCCTCAGGATGCGCCGCAAAGTGGACCGCAGACAAGGATCAGGATCCCCGTGGATCAAGTGATCGTGCCGGTGACCGTTAAAGATTCTTCGGGACGGCTCGTTCCGGACCTGCGGCGCGACGAATTCCGCATATTTGAAGACAACATCGAACAAAAGGTCGCCTCCTTCCAAGCTGAGGCGGTTCCTCTTTCCATGGTTCTACTGATTGACAACGACTTGAAATCGAGGGATGCCAAGCAGGTTTCCGAGAGCTTGCGGGCGGTCGTTGCGGGCCTCAGCGTGAACGATGAGGCTTTCATCTGCCGGTTCGATCAGCGCTTTCACGAAGGCAAGGGCTTCATCAGCGATCAGGACAAGCTGCTCACGGAGTTGAAGCGGACGCATCTCGACGACGAACCCTCCGCGGGACCTTCGAGCGCGGCCATCAACAATGGCCCTTCGATTAACGGGCATTCCGCCACCGGAGATGCGCCGAACATTACTGGAGGTCTGACAAATCTCAAGAACCAGCCGACTAAGGCCTTGGATGACGCGGTGTACGCCGCGGCGCAGTTATTGAAAGACCGCGACCCGGAACGCCAGCGGCGAAAGATTATTCTTCTGATTTCCGACGGAGTCAACGGGCCAAAGTTCAACGTGAATAACTACGACACGGTTCTGAAAGAGCTGCTGCGCTACAACATCGGCGTTTATGGTGTCGGCGTGAGCAGCGCTTTTTTTGAACGCAAATTCGAACGCCTTTCAAAATACGCGCACGATACCGGCGGCGACGTTTACTATGGATTGAAAAGCCGCGCGATGGAAGAGTTGTACGCACGCGTGACGGAAGAAGCCCGCAACCAGTACACGCTGGCCTATGCGCCGAGCGGAACGAATCGCGGCGCGGATTACCATTCCATCGAAGTACGCGTAAGACGCGAAGGGCTGACCATCCTGACTCGTGAGGGTTACTACGCGGGTGCCACGCCGCGCTGAGCGGTTGCTTGGATCTCTTCCAGTGCGCGTTCGCGCAGATACAGAAAGAGCGGCAGCGCCAAGCTAACTCCTACCGCGCATAAACCAACGATCGGCACCCAGCGGAAGCGCACGCGCAGCGCCCTTCCCTCAACGCGCATAAACACCAATAAGACTACTGACGACACCAGAACGTCCAGCCCGAAGAACGCGCTGATTCGGTTGGCAAAAAGCTGACGGACAAGCAAACCAAGTTGCAGCCCATTTTCCATGACCCATGGGATGAATTGCGAATAGGGAATTGCCGCGCCGAGAATACACAGCAATAAATAAGTATTCTTGCGATTCACAGCGTCCCTCCAGTTGGAATTCCACTTAGAAAATCATAGAAACACTCTACGTGGCGCTCAACGCCTCTTCGTGCGCCGGGCAAATCGGCTTGTACGCGCAATTGCGGCACACGTAACCGGGCTTCGCAACGAATTCTCCGGCGCGAATGTCCGCTGCTGTTTCTTGGACGACACGCAGCGCCTCGTCAAGCTGCCTTGCGTCTCGCGTGGTTTCTTGCCGCTGATTGTCTTGCAAATAGTGGAAAACCATCCGCACCGGATTCCACTCAAAAATTTCTTTTGCAGCGATCGCGTAGATGCTCAGTTGCAGGTCTTTCTGCGCGTCCGAATCCTTTTTTGCCTTGCCCGTCTTGTAATCGACGATCTCCACGTCGTTCATCTTGGTGACCGCAGGGCGGCCAACCCGCCCCAGCGAATTCACCTGGTCGATTCGGCCTTTCAGAATGACGTTGTTCTCGACGGGCAGCTCGAAATTCTTTTCCAGTTCCAGCACAAGCAACGGCTCCTCCAGCACGGCTTGATGAAAGGCGCGCAGTTGCTCCAGCCCATCCTTTTTGTACTCCCCTTCCTGATATTTGTCTTCGAAGCCCACGGCGGACCACTCCGCTTCGAAAATCCGCTGCACTTCGTCGAATGGAAGGCGGTTGCCTTTCTTGAACTCGGTCATCATGCGTCGAATCGTGCCGTGCATCACGCGGCCAAAGGTCAGCGTGGCCTTGGGCCCTTCCTGCAATGACCACAGGGACGAGAAGAGGTAGCGCTGCGGGCAGGACCGGTAGCTTTGCACCGCGGAAGGATGCAGCTCGAGAGGCTCGGACGAAGGCGGATGAAAGGTCTGCGCCCACTTGGCAATGCGCGAGAAAACCTTGGGCAGCCCGCCCGAAGGCGCAAACAGAAGATTTTGGGCAGTTCCGGCGTCCGATTCATCGGACGAGTCGGGAGGTGCCGCAGCAACTTTGGGCGCAAGCTGCAGGACATCGCGGCGCTTGACGCTCGGCTCCATGAGGATGTCCTCAATGAACGGCGGAACCTTTCCTCTTTTCTCGGATACCCAAGTGATGGTCAGCCGGTCCTGCGCACGCGTCAACGCAACGTAATACAGCCGGCGCTCTTCCTGATGGTGAAAATGGACCTCGGGAGCTCCTTCTTTCATGAGCTTGGCAGGGAATTCAAACACGTGGGAGCGTTCCGGCTGAGGAAACTTGTTCTTGTTCACGCGGAGCACAAACACATGCGAAAACTCCAGGCCTTTGGCGCCGTGAACGGTCATCAATTGTACGGCGTCGCCTGGCGCATCCTCCTCCAGACAGATGGTGCCGCCCGCTTGGTCGAAGTACTCGAGATATTCGACAAACTCCGGCAGGCCACGCGTCTCGCTCTTCGCTTCCCACTCTTTTACGAATTCGGGCAGGCGTTTCACGTAAGCGCGGTCTTGCTCGGAAGCTCTCGCATAAATTTCCAGCCATTCAATCAGCTCAACAAGGACTTCTGCCGCCGTGCGGCGGTAAATCGTTTTGCGCTGCGCGGACAGAAAGTCCAGCAGTTCGCTCAATTCGTTCGCGGAAGGCTCAAAAGGAAGGCTTGCCTGCTTGGTCTGCAGCTCGTCATAGATTTTCTTGCGATTCTTGCGCGCGCGTTCCGCGAAGCGCACCAGATCGGGCGGAGACTGTCGCCATGCCGGGGCCGCCAGCACGCGAGCCGCCGCAATGTCATCGTAGGGCTTGGCGATCAGGCGGAGGTACGCGATGAGGTCTTTCACCAGCGGATGTTCCAGAATGGAGAGCCTGGAGATGACAAACGGGACTTTGCGCCTGGAAAGTTCTCGCACCAACGCATCGCGATGATTGTGCGCGCGGTAGAGCACGGCGAAGTCGCGCCACCGGCGGCCGGCGCGGTGGATGCGCTCGATTTCCCCCGCGACCCATCGCGCTTCGTCCTCGATTTCTACAAGTTCCACGACGCGAATCTTTTCGCCTTCCGGCCGAGTCGTGGTGAGCACTTTCTTCGGAAAATCCGCGCTCGCGGTATTCATTCCTATGACCTGGCTTGCCACGCGCAGGATATTTGGCGTCGAGCGGTAATTTTCCGTGAGGCTGACACGAAAGGGCGCGGAATCCTCCCCTTCGCGCCACCCGGCGAAACGCTCCAGGAAAAGTTTGAAGCTGCCGAACGACGCGCCACGGAAGCGATAAATGGCTTGGTCGTTGTCGCCGACGGCAAAGATATTCCTGCTGTCGTTGGCGAGAAGCTCCAACAGGCGCAGTTGCGCGATGTTCGTATCCTGGAATTCGTCGACGAGAATGTAGCGATAGCGGTTTTGCAGAGCGGTGCGAAGAGCCGCATCGCGTTCGAGAAGCTCGACGGCGCCAGTGATCAGCGAACCGAAGGACGAACGCTTCTTTTCGCGCAGCAATTCTTCGCTGGCTTGGTAAGCGCGCGCGATTTCCCGCTCGCGGGCGACCGTTTCTTCGCGTTCAACGAGTGTGTCTGCGTCGAGTTTAGAGCGCTCGGCCTCGAGCTCGGCAGCAAGCTGTTCGGCGTAGCGGTGATAATCACCACAGGAGACCAGCTCATCCTGGCAGCGCGAAAAAAACTCGATGAAGTCGCTTAGGAACTGGCCAGGCTCGGCAAGGCGGCGGTAGCGGTCGAGCTGGAGCCGGTTCAAGTTCCGCCGCAGCAAGATCCAGTGGTCGACTTTATCGAGCATCACGTGATCGGAATCGATGTCTTTGAGCAACGACTCGCAGAAGGCGTGAAACGTCTTTAGCGTAACGTCTTTGGCCCGCTCGCCCACGGCCTTGATGGCACGCGCCTTCATCTCACCGGCGGCCTTGTCGGTAAACGTCAAGCCTAGGATGTTCTCTCCGGACAGAGAAGCGTCCGTCTCCAGCAAGTGCCGAATGCGTTCCGTAATTACGCGCGTTTTTCCAGCTCCCGCGCCGGCTATCACCAGCAGCGGTCCTTCGCCGTGGGTGATGGCGCGCCTCTGCGCATCGTTCAGCTTCAGCCCGCTCTCACGGAGCGGTTCCATATCAAACAAAGTCGCCATCGATTAGAAGGGTATCGAATTTCGAGGTGAAGAGGAAACCGCGCGCGACGGCCTACTTTAGCCAAATCGGCTGACTCTTCTTCAATCTCAAGATTCTCTAGCACTCTGGCAAAGCCAGCGTAGCAATTTACTCATCGCGGTATTTCAAAACTGTTTACAGCTAGCACTTCTGAGAGAGAAAATGCCACATTGGCTCTCCCGCTACTCAAAGGAGAAATGAAATGCGACTAGCCCCGTTTTCCATACGCCCTCTGTATATCGCCGCACTTCTAGCGTTGCTGGCGCTGCCGTTCTCTGCGCCGGCTCAGGAACAAGACGCCGCGCCAAAAGTAAAAATCGATTGGCAAGACGGCCCGACCGTCGGGAAATTGGGCAGCCTTGCGGAGATCAAAGTTCCCGAAGGGTATCGATTCGCGGGGGCGGATGGCACGCGGAAGTTTCTGGAACTGACTCAAAATCCTCCCAGCGGAAACGAACTCGGTGTTCTGATTCCCGAGCGAAAAGAAAACGAGCCTTCCGGCGGATTCTGGTTTGTGATTTTCGAATTCCACGAGATCGGCTACGTAAAAGACGATGATCGCGACAAGCTCAACGCCGGCAATTTGCTGAAGGAGCTGCAGACCAATACCGAAGAGGGCAACAAGGAAAGATCCAAGCGCGGCTGGCCTTCTTACATGATCGACGGTTGGTATAAACCGCCGTATTACGATGTCGCGACAAAGAATTTGACCTGGGCCACGCGCGGCCATGCCCTGGAGAATGGAAAAGACGAAAACAGCATCAACTATTCGGTAAGAATTCTCGGGCGGCGCGGCACCATGGATGTGGACCTCGTTCTCGGTCCCGATATCGTTTCCAACGTACTGCCGCGGTTTGCGGATGTGCTGGCAGGATTTTCGTTCAACTCAGGACACAGTTACGCCGAGTTTCGTCGGGGAGACAAGGTCGCGGAATATGGACTCGCGGCCCTGGTCGCCGGCGGAGCTGCGGCAGTGGCATTTAAGACCGGCTTATTGGCCAAGTTCTGGAAGCTGATCGTCGCCATGTTTGTCGCCCTCTCTGCGATGTTGAAGCGCTTGGTGAATTATATCAAGCGCGTGTTGTCCGGCAAAGCGTCGGAGGAGACGACACAGCCAGAATGACTGAAGTTCAGGTCCTGTTCCTGATTCTCGCCGGCGTTTACCTCTTGCAATGCATAGGATGGGCGCCCCTCGAGAGCGAGGTTCTGCGGATCGGCTGGCGCTTTCGGGCTAAGATTCTTCCCCACGGGCTGCCGTTGCGTTTCGGGCAGCACAAACTTTTCCTCCTGAATCCCTTCTCGCCGCTCGCAGGCGCCATCATCTGCGAATTATTTCCTTCCGTAAGGACTACCGACGACGGATTCCCTGCGAACTCAACTCCCGCCAAGACGGACGTAGTCACAGGTGCGCGAACAATTCGCCTCAATTGGCACGAAAAACAGCAAGTTCACAGCGAAGATAAAGAAGTCCGGTCGGCTGGCCAGGTCCTCTTCGTCGCTCACTCGGAAGCCTATGCAGCTTTTCTCGCCGGGGTTCTCGGCCGCGTTCGGAAAAAGTCTCCCCAAGAGCGCGACCGGGCGTTCGAACGCGAATTCGAGAAAATGTTCGACACGAAAAAAGTTGCTGAGCGCCTCGAGGAATACAAGTCCCATGCGGCGTTTCTCCGCACAACCTGTGTACTGCTGTTTGTGTTCTTGTTCCTGATGGCCCCCGTGCTCATCAGGCTTCGCGGTCTCGAGCGCATCTGGCCGGTTCTGCTTGCCTATTTGATCTGGTCTCTAGCGTGGGTTGGCTGGAGTTTTTTGCGGGCCCACCGCGCACTCTACCCCGAGCAGAAGGAAGGCCGCTGGCAGCAGGTGATGGTCCTGGTGCTTTCCCCTTTTTCTGCGATTCGCGCGAACGATGTTCTGCTGCGCGATCTGTTTTGTGCGTTTCATCCCCTCGCAGTCGCCTGCGTATTACTTTCCAAGGAAGATGCTCGTGCTCAAGCGGAACGAAATTTACGGCAGTCCCTGTTTCGAGCGGACTGGGACGCTGCCTCCAGTGATGCGGCGATGCGCCGCGCACTCGAATCCTTTCTCGCGAAAAACGGAATACCGCGAGAAGAACTTCTGCGTCCGCCACGCCGCGAGTCCCAGAACTGCCAGACCTATTGCCCGCTCTGCCTGGCGCAATTTGTGTTGGCCGAAGGCGAATGCCCCGATTGCGGCGATGTTCAGCTCAAACAATTCTTGCCCGAGGTCGAGTGAGTCAGCGCTGCGACTTGCGTCCTGCCGCGACATCGGCAGTGAATTGTTTTGACTGACCCCGCGGAACGCTGAGTGACTGCCACGTGCCCGTCGAAGTGAAGGTCAAATGCTTGGCCAAAAACAGAATCTGCCCAATATGGTGTGAGTAGTGCGCGACCTGGCGGTTGATGGCCTGCATCACCGAATGCGGTTCGTTGCGGATAGTCACCGTCCGGCCTACGTCGGTATCGGTGAGCGGCTGCAACGCGTCGAAAACATATTTCCAGCCGCGCTCCCACTGTTCCAGCAGTTCCGCGCGCGTTTTGGGTGGTTCCTCGAACTCGGTGTCGCGATTGCGGTCCGGTTTCTCTCCGTCACTGGTTAGAAAATCGCTCCAGCGCGAGCGCATGTTTCCCGACATGTGCTTCACGATGACGGCGATGGAATTGGACTCGGCGTCGAGTGTCGTGAAAAGCTCCGTGTCAGGACACTGCGCCATGGCTCGCTCGGCGAGATTCTTGTAGTAGCGAAAAAGATCGATGGAGTCTTTTATGTAAGAGGTGGTGAACTGGTGCGCCATGCCGCCATTTTCTTCCATTCCCGCGAACTGTCAAGCCACGTTGCGACGGCCTTCGCAAATGCCAAGTCACCAATTTGGAAGCCCCGGCAACTAAGCAGGTAGCGAAGCGCAGCTCGAAGGCGGGGTGTCTTGGAGCGGCGGAAAGAAGTTCTTGACAATTCGCTTTTTGTTCGCCTAGTATCAGTGCGCCCCAATCTCAAATTCCGCAAGGGAGGAAATCATGACCATTGGACAGATGATGCTTGGTGAGTTTGACCAGGAAATGCAGAACACTCGCAAAGTTCTGGAGCGATGTCCCGATGAAAGGTGGAATTGGAAGCCGCACGAAAAATCCGGCACGCTTGGCTGGCTCGCCGGCCACGTTGGCACCGTCCCCGAGTGGATTACTATGACGATCAACACGGAAGAACTGGACTACGCACCCGTGAACGGTCCTTCCTACACGCCGCCCAAAATCGAGAATCGCGCGCAACTCCTCGCTGCCTTCGACAAAGGCAGCGCCGAAGCGCGCGCCGCTTTAGCGAAAGTCAGCGACGCCGACATCGTGAAAGGTTGGAAGCTGTTGGCTGGCGGCCAGGAAATCTTCACCATGCCCCGCGTGGCGTGCATCCGCGGAATGTGCCTCAACCACTTGATTCATCATCGCGCGCAGCTTACGGTCTATTTCCGCCTGGTTGGTGTTCCCGTGCCCGGGCTTTATGGGCCCAGTGCGGACGAAGCCCAGCCAGGTGCCGCGGGAGCCGCCGCGAACTAACGAGCGCATTTTATTGGCCCCAATTTAGGCCCGCTGTCATCCTGAGGGCCCGGCCCCGGTCGGGTCCGAAGGATCTCAGCGTCTCCGTTCGGCAGAACGTTGCTCCCTAAGTTTTTCCCGCCTTCGCACCTCGTTCCTTGCATCGCGCTATAATGATGTCTGTTGTTCCGCTGGAGGCCTGCCATGACCACTGAAACTCCCGTCATTCTCTCCGCTGTTCGAACCCCCATCGGAAAATTTCAAGGCGGTCTCGCCGGATTTTCCGCGCCGGAGCTTGGCGCCAAAGCGGTCGCCGAAACCATTCGCCGCGCCGGCCTCGATTCAAATCAAGTTGACGAAGCCATTCTCGGCAACGTAGTTCAGGCCGGGCTGGGACAGAATCCCGCGCGGCAGGCAGCTCTCAAAGGCGGTTGCGCCCCGCGCGTGGCGGCGATGACCATTAACAAAGTTTGCGGCTCCGGCCTGAAGGCTGTTGCGCTCGCAGCGCAAGCAGTTCAGCTTGGCGAATTGGAAATTGTCGTGGCGGGTGGCATGGAGTCCATGTCCAACTGTCCGTACTTGCTTCCGCAAGCGCGCACCGGTTTTCGCATCGGCGACGCTAAAGTCGTCGATTCAATGATCAATGATGGACTCTGGGACGCGTACGAAAATTTTCACATGGGCATGACCGGCGAACTCGTTGCGGAAAAATATGGAATCACCCGCGAAGAGCAGGACAAGTTTGCGGTCGAAAGCCACCAAAAAGCAGTGCGCGCGCGCAAGTCCTGTTTCTTTGAAGCGCAGATTCTCCCGGTCGAAGTGCCGCAGAAAAAAGGCGATCCAATCATCATTAAATACGACGAGTCGCCGCGCGAAGACACCAGCATGGAAGCCCTTGCAAAGCTGAAGCCCGCTTTCAAAAAAGACGGCACCGTCACCGCGGGCAACGCGCCCGGCACCAACGACGGCGCCGCGGCATTGATTGTTACCAGCGAGCGGAATGCTTCGCGGCTCGGCAAACAGCCGATCGCGCGCATCGTGGCGCAAGCCGTCAGCGGCGTCGAGCCTAAGTGGGTGATGATGGCGCCGGTCGACGCCGTAGAAAAACTATTGACGAAAACCGGATGGAACCGGGATAAAGATGTCGACCTCGTTGAACTGAATGAAGCATTTGCTGTAGCCGCCATCGCCGTGACGCGGCAGCTCAAGTTCAATCCCGAAAAAGTGAACGTAAACGGCGGCGCGGTCGCTCTTGGCCATCCGATCGGCGCGAGCGGCGCGCGCATCCTCGTCACCCTGCTCTACGAATTGCAGCGGCGCAATTTGAAGCGCGGCATCGCCGCACTCTGCCTCGGCGGTGGCAACGCCGTGGCCGTCGCCGTCGAACGATTCTGAAAAGAACTAAACATCTAGCTTGCGCTTTCTAGCGCTGGCGCTGCGCTCGACGCGGCCTTCAAATCATTGCCGCAATAGGGGCAGAATTTGTCGGATTCCACTACTTCGCGCTTGCACTGCGCGCAAGAGGGATGCAGGTTGCACTTGCAGTTGGGGCAGAAGTTGAAGCGCGCGCCAACGATGTTTGCGCATTGCGGGCAGGGATACGGCAGCGGCTCGCGCATCAGAAAATAAATGACGAAACCGAGAATCAGCGTGCTGGGAGTAAAGATCAGAACCAAAA
>WNFO01006160.1_pt1 | contig 11139 bp, 8 predicted proteins | sample 5400251 | NCBI WGS metagenome assembly WNFO01 (sample SAMN13153354, study PRJNA577476) | soil metagenome | isolation source: 100 cm saprolite under Madrone tree | place: USA:California | collected 2016-06-14 | reverse complement strand
CACGTTGGCCCACATCGCGGCCCGGGGGCCAGACTAGGCCAAAACCCCGCCTGGGCTAGAAAGGACCCGCGCCGTGGGCGAAACTACGGTCAACGGCCCTTTTTTCATGGCGGGATGGCGGGCAGGGTGCAGGGCCTAGGTACTGGCGGGCGGGGTTGGCAAGGCCGGACGAGGTCAGGGATCAGGAGTCAGGGGTCAGGGATCAGCAGTCAGGGGTCAGGACTCAGGCGGGCAGAAGTCGGGCCGCCGGGTCCTTTTGTGGCTAGCACGAAATAAAAGCTGGTAGGCTCTGGCAGAGCATGGCACGAGCCCCGTTGGTCAATTGTTTCATCATTTCATTTCATTTCACGCCGTTTCATTTCATTTCATGGCAACTCGCGTGAAATGAAATGAAACGCAATGAAATGCACCCGGTTTGGGGTGGGTGAAACGATGAAATGATGAAACGATCTCCGAGCCGGGCACGCTTAGTGAAGCAAGAAGCCGGAGGCGGCGATGGCGGCCCCGACGATCCCGCTGGCGATCCCGGCGTACCAAAATTCTGCACGCTTCGTCAGCACGTCTCCCAGATCGAAGCGGTCTGCTCGGTGATGGGCATGCTGACTCTCCTCTCGAAATTCGTCGCCGCGCTTGGTTAGGGCGTCCGCCTGAGATTGGATCTCGGCCGCTTCCTTTTCGTACCTTTGAACTTTGGACTTCCATTCCTCGGCTTTGGCGAGGAGCGCCTTGGAGTTTTCGGCCTTGGAAGCGATCGGCTCCAGGATGACTCCCGACACATCATAGAAGTATTCCCGATTTTTCTTGGCTTGAAAATAGGCCCATTGATTCGAAGCCTGCGTGTGATGAATGGTGGCTTCATTTTGCAGGCGGAGCGTTTCCGTATGGGCTCGATGGCTCAGCATGGTGACACAGGCCAGCACGGCCGCGACGATGGCCATGGTCATGGCGACGCGCCGGAAGAAGGGGTCGTGGATGTGTTCCGCGTGCTGGGCGTGCTCCGCATGCTCAAGATGTTCTTCCATTCCGTGAGACATAAATTCAAACCAATCTCGAAGCACGAAATCCGAAATCCGAAACAAATGCCGTAACTCTTTAGCCGTTTGCAGTAGTCAACACTATAAGGAAGCCAGGAAAGCAGGAAAAGTCAAAACTGCATTCTTCCTGCTTTCCTGCATTCCTTATTGTCTCTGTCTTGGTGTCGTCTCCATTCGGCCAAAGAGATACCAAATTCCAAATCCGAAGCACCAATGCTCGAATCGGAGCTTAGTTTAGGTTTGAGATTTCGTGCTTTGAATTTGTTTCGGATTTGGTGCTTCGGATTTCGAATTTTGGGCCCGTGCCCGGCGAGCATCCACAAACGATTTGATGCACAACCCGACGAAAACGGCGCAGGTAAGCGCCATGATGCCTTGCATGACGGCGGCGATTGGCCTTTCGATTTCCTGGCCGGAAAGCAGAACCCGCAGCGGTCGAGAAAAACTGTAAGCCGCCCCGAGAAACCCCAGCAGTCCCACCATCACGGCCGCGTGCATGGCGTGCTTTCTCAAATGTTCCTTCAAAGCGATCCATCCCAAAATCGTCAGCGGCAGTCCGAACATGGCTGGAATCAGCGCCGTCCAGCTCACCATGCCGGTCATAAAGTATCCTGCCAATCCGATGGCGACGAGAAACAGTCCCGTGATAATGGTGATTTTGGACACCGATGACTCTCCGGAATGCAAGTGTCGAAAGATCCGGCGTACCCTGATTACATCCTAGTGAACTCGATCCCAGGTCGGCAATGATCATCGACTCCTGACGAAACTTGCTCGAGCCGATCCGCGAAGTTGCAGCCACCTGGAAAGACCTGTCGGAGCCGGTCCGTCACCTAACTCAGGATTGAAGGCCAGACTGGCATGCCCTAATGTATTGATTATCCGACCATCGCGCTATCAGCTTCAAGGACCTCGGTCATGCAAATCCTCTTGGGCCTCTGCATCACGCTCAGTGTCGTAACCGGCCAGAAGGCGGCCGATACGCCAAAAACTCCCATTGGCAAGACCGTGGCGAGTTTCAAGCTCCAGGATTACCGGGGCGCTTGGCATTCTCTCGAAGACTTTTCAAACGACAAGGTCGTCGTGATCGCCTTCCTGGGGGCGGAATGTCCTTTGGCCAACCGGTATGCGTCGCGGCTGGGGGAGTTGGCCCGAGAATTCGGCCCCAAAGGCGTCGCCTTCATTGGAATTGACTCCAATCAACAGGACGGGATTACGCAGATCGCTCACCTGGCGCGAACTCATCAGGTCGAGTTTTCCATTTTAAAGGATGTCGGCAACGCGGTGGCCGATCAGCTTGGCGCCCGACGTACGCCAGAGGTGTTCGTTCTCGACGAAAATCGAATCGTTCGCTACTGGGGGCGAGTGGACGATCAATATGGAATTGGCTACTCGCGGCCCAAGGTGACGCGGAGGGATCTCGCGGCTGCTTTGGGGGAGATGCTCGCCGGGAAACCGGTGACGCAACCCGTGTGTTCGCCCGAAGGCTGCCTCATTGGTCGGGTGCAGCTGAAAGCCGGCAGTGGAGATGTCACCTATTGCAAACAGATCGCCCGCATCTTTCAATCCCGATGCGTGACGTGTCATCGCCCCGGCTCCATTGGCCCCTTCGCTCTCACTTCTTATAAGGAGGCGGCGGGATGGTCGGCCATGATTCGCGAAGTGATCGAACAGCAGCGGATGCCGCCTTGGGACGCGGACCCGAAGTACGGCGTTTTCGCCAACGATGCTCGCTTGCCCGAGACTGAGAAAAAGCTGGTTTATGAATGGATCGACCATGGCTGCTCCGAAGGCGATCCCAAAGACTTGCCCAAGCCCATCCAGTTTGTTGAGGGCTGGCGGATTCCCCAACCCGACCTGATCGTGTCCATGCCGGAGTCGTTTACCGTGCCTGCCACGGGAGACGTGCCTTACCAGTATTTCACGGTTGATCCGGGTTTTAAAGAAGACAAGTGGGTCAAGGCTTCGGAGGGCCAGCCGGGCAACCGCTCCGTAGTCCACCATATGATCGTGTTTGTCGTGCCGCCCGGAAGTCGACCTTTGTCCGAAACGGGCGGGTTCGGAGGCGAATTCTTGGCTGCCGGAGTGCCGGGCTTGCCGCCGATGATCCTGCCGGAAGGTTACGCCCGCTTTGTTCCCGCCGGCTCCAAGCTCGTCTTTCAAATGCACTACACGCCGAACGGGACGGTTCAAACGGATCGAAGTCGCGCGGGGCTCGTGTTCGCCGATCCGAAATCCGTAGTGCGCGAGATGAAGTCCAACACCGTATTGAATTTCAAGTTCCAGCTTCCCCCCGGCGCGAAGAATTATCCGGTGGAGGCGGATTTCCGCTTTGGACAAGACTACCTCCTTTATTCTCTGATGCCGCACATGCACTTGCGCGGCAAAGCGTTTCGCTTTGAAGCCATCTATCCGGACCAAAAGCGGGAGATTCTTCTCGACGTGCCCCGATACAGTTTTGATTGGCAAAACCAATATGTGCTGGCCAAACCCAAGTTGATGCCCGAGGGTACGGTTTTGCACTGTGTCGCCCATTTCGACAACTCGAAAGACAACCTATCGAATCCCAATCCTAACGCCCTGGTGACTTGGGGAGACCAGACCTGGCAAGAAATGATGGTTGGCTACTTCGACGCGACGTTGGCCTATCAAGATCTTCGACCGGGCCCGCCGAAAGTAAAACCCGCGGGAGGCCACGATTACGAAGCGCGATTCAGGTACCTTGCCCCGCCCGGGACCAAGTCGGTCCATCTGGCGGGCACCTTTAACGACTGGAAAATTAACGCCCATAAGATGGACGGTCCCGATGGGGACGGCGCCTTCACCACCAAACTCAAGCTCAAGGCCGGGAGATACGAATACAAGTTCGTCCTTGACGGGCACATCTGGAAGGCTGACCCGGCCAACCAAAAGCAAGCAGGGTTTTACAACAACAGCGTGCTCTGGGTGTTAGGGGAGCGCATGCCGCTGCTCGAACTAAAACAGAAGTAGTCGCGACCCATCCACCACTTCCGCTGATTCCACCCGTCGGCAAACCAATCGGCGCGCAACGATCAAACGCAACGCGCAACCGAGGCCTGATTTCGCTTACGCTTCGGGTCGTAGGTGCCGTCATGAGTGCGTGTCAAATCAGCCGGTGCATACCTCGGAACAACGAGGGTACGAAACCTGATCCTCGTGTGGCACTCCGGTTTCGGTTACCGGCAAGGGAAACTTAAATGGCCGCTCAGCAAACGTCGTGGGTGTGAACCGATAAATCGCTGATCGATTCATCGTGAACCGATAAATCGACAATCGATTACTCGGGGAGGGGCGTGCCCCCTTTGTCCCGCTGGTAACGGCGGCTCGGACGTTGGCGGCCATTGAGTTGATCCCCTGTCGGAACCTTTTCTCAATAGAGCCGAACTGGCGCTATGATTGTTTAGCGTCAGCAACTGCGCGTGGTCCTGACGGACGTTTCATAATTTGCCGTAGCGACGTTTCCACTTTCTTGGAAACGAGTTGCCCGTTCCGGTGGATTGGTTTCCGTGTGGAAAACGGCCAGGTCGGGATTGGAAAAACGCTGAAGGTAATGCCGCAAATCCTCGTTGCGCAGGTCACCTTCGTGGCGGAAGGCCTGCCGCTTGCCTTTGGAATCACTGATAACGATTCCTCGGGATTCATCCATTTCAAACGCCCTGGCCAAACGGCGCCCTTCCACGCTCGCCGTATCCAGGTAGAGGCCAATGTAATACTTGCCCAAGAGACCAGCGATTTCTTGGTTCATCCGGCCCTCTCGGCTTATGTCGTTCCAGCCGGTAGCCCCGGACCCGAAAAAGATCGCAATGGGTTTTTTTTCTTTCTGACTGAGGTTCCTGGCCTCGCCGTAATCCGTCATCCAAGCCGGCCCATCCATGAAGGAGGGCGCACTTCCCGAAAGGGCGATAAGCAACACTGCTCTGTACATCGTATGCCTCCGGAAATCAATTGGGCGCCTCAAAACAAAAACCCCCAACCTACGCTGGTTGGGGGATGTTCATAAAGGGGTTAGTAAACCAAACTCATCCTGAGTCGGTAGAATCAAATTGCTAAAAGTTAAGATATGTACAGCAGTTTCTGCTCTTCACTGCCATCCTTATATAGTATGCGATTCCAGCGAAGTCAAAACACGAGCTGCTGGATAAAGGGGCGCTGGGCCAAGCTTCTATCTATAGGGCTGCATGAACTCCAGGAATCGTTTCGCGTAAAGATCAAGCGCATCCAGGGCGCCGCCGTCGCGCAAGGGGGAACACATCTCATACGCGACACATCCATTGAAACCGTTTTCGCGGAGCGCCGTAAGAAAATTCTTGTAATCGATGATACCGTCGCCAACAGGAACGGCTTGCACATAATCGTTGTCGCGGCGGTAGTCCACGAATTCAGGCAGGTAGCGAAAACGCGGCAGGCGGATATAGTCCGCGACCGTCGTATGCACGGTAAGTCGAGCGAGCTTTTTCGCCGCGGTGATGAGGTCATCGCCTTGAAGTGCGGGCGCCCAGGCGTCGAAGGCGGCGCGACAGGTCGGCTCGTCGACGGCACGGAGAAACTGCAAGAATGATTCCGAGTGTCCAGCGAGATCGTGATGATTCTGAATCGCCAACACCGCCCCAACGTCCGCAGCGAGGCGGGCGCACTCTTTCACCGCGCTTACGGTTAAGTCCCAGGCACGCGAGTAAGCAAGAGCGGAATGCTCGTAACCGGTGAAGAGGCGCACAACTCTGCCGCCCAAATCAACTGCCAATCGGCACAGGTCTCCCACATAATAAACCTGCATTTCGCGATGAGGAATCTCGGCATGCTCCGCATCCGCGGTGAAATTCGTGTAGGCGGCTAGACATTCGATGCCGATGCCACACTCTTGCATTTTGGCCCGCAGCGAGCGGCGTGCGTCGGTCTTCATGTCCAAAAGCGAGGCATGAGGGCGCTTTGCGGCCAGCATTATTCCGTCAAAACCGATCGCCGCTGCTCGCTCGATGGTTGCTTTGAGGGAAAGGGCCGCCTGTCCCCAGGAGCCCGAGTAACTGATGGTGTGCAACGCGGTCCTCATGCCGGTTCGACCCTTGACATAGAAATAGCTCGAATTTTCCCTGGGATTGGACTGCCGCGACTTCACTCACTCTGGCCTACTGGCCTACTCATTCCGCACCATCTAATGTCCAGGCTAGTTGATCTGACTATGATAGGCAAAAGTGTAACCATAATCTCGGTCACGACATCGGCACGAAAGTAAGACTCATCCGGTGAAGATCATAACGGAGAGAATCATGGTCAGTCGACGAGACTTCTTGCAGTGGACCGCGGGCGCCTTGCCTTTCCTCGAAGCCGGCCAAGCGGAGGCACTTCTATCTTCCGCCGACCTTAGTTCGTTGAACCCGGAGAACTTGTCCGTCCCCAAGACAGGGTCGGATGTCGGAACGCTTTTTCCATTCATTGACAGCCAGACCCGCAAAAAAGATTTCCCGCTGTCGTTCTTGGCTAACGAGTTCAAGGATATGCCGGCTTGGAAGCGGCCAGCGCGCGGCAAGCTTCTGGAGCTTCTCCACTACGCGCCGCCAAAATGCGATCCCCGCCCCGAAGTGGTCGAAAAAGTAGATAAGGGAGATCATGTTCGGGAAAAGATTCTTTTCAATACCACGCCGGACATTCGCGTGCCCGCCTATGTATTGATTCCCAAGAAGGCCCAGTTCCCGGCGCCGGCGGTGGTCGCCTTGCATGACCACGGCGGCTTTTATCTCTGGGGGAAAGAAAAACTGATCGAAGGCGAAGACGAACATCCCGTCCTGGCGGATTTCAAGAAGCAGTATTACGCGGGAGTGAGCATTGCTTCCACCCTCGTGCGGCAAGGGTACGTCGTCATCGTCATCGACATGTTCTACTGGGGCGAGCGCCGCATGCTTTTGGATGCCGATCCTGCCGACTGGCGCGAGCGACCGCGAAGCATCAGCGCGGCCCGAATCGCGGCCTTCAATCAGCGGGCCGGTCAAAGCGAACAACTGGTGGGCCGCACCATTTTCGCCGCCGGCTTCACCTGGCCCGGAGTCATCTTTTGGGATGACCTGCGCACCGTGGACTATCTCGTCACCCGGCCGGAGGTGGACCCCAAGCGGATTGCCTGTGTCGGGCTGTCGGTGGGAGGCCTGCGTGCCTGCCATCTGGCTGCGTTGGATGATCGGATGAAGGCGGCAGTAATCGTCGGCTGGATGGCATCCTTCCCAGCTCAGCTCAAGGATCACGTGCGGAACAGCATCGGCCTCACGAAGTTGGTGCCGGGCCTTTATCGTTATCTGGACTATCCGGACGTGGCGACGCTAGGAATGCCGGCGGCCCTGCTCATCATTAACGGCGGCAAAGATCAACTCTTCGACTTGAATGGGGTCCGGCAGTCCTTCGAAAAAATACGGGCCTGTTACAAGAAGGCGGGGATTGCGGAGAAAGTCCACACTCGTTTCTATGATACCCCGCATGAGTTCAACCTCGACATGCAAGCCGAAGCCTGGGAGTGGTTAAGAAAGTGGGTTTAGAATTTTTCAGACTGTTTGCCGCTCCCACTTTAGCAATTCTCTCCGGTCGGTATCCATTCGTTTCCAATGCCGCTCTTTTGACACCGATAAACCTTATGGTTAAAGCATACCCTGCCTCCTTGCGTGTACTTGATGTCATTCCAATAACAGACATCCTCGGCAGTCGCTTTAAGAGGATTTGGTTGACTGCCAATTGGGGTGTTCTTTTTACTCTTGTCTTGTGGCCCGACGTGGTCAGGTTGGGTAGGCATTACTAAGTTCCTCCAAAAAAGATCATTATGCGGACTACAAAAAGACCGTAATCGCCAGGCGACAGGAAAGCAAGAAGGTTCTTTAAACCTGAATTCGCTCCCGACTGCTGCTAGTAGGCTGTCAAGAAAAAACCAACCATGCGCTGTTGCGACTGAGGCGATGATTCACATCCGTTCCTAGAGGCGCCATGCACTTTGAGTCGTCGTTCTTGGGACTGTTGAAGCCGAAGCCTGGAAGTGGTTAAGAAAGTGGTTTAGAAAACCTGAGGCCCTTCCGACGTTATTCTTGCGGCTTCCTGGCGAAACCAACGGCGAACGGGCCGGGGTTTGGCCGAGCGCCGGGCCGCTTAAATGTCCTAAGAGGCAGGAAGTCTATGGTAACGGTAATTACGGTTTTGTTTACCATAGCAACCGTCTACTAGTTGAGTTGCAAATCCCCTAGCCTAGGCCAGCCGTTTCTGCTGGGAGTCCTTCTCTTCTTCGCAACTCAGTTGACCTTCACTCTCAAACACCAGACAATGAGGCCGAAGCCTGTCAGCCTCCCCGCCATGCGGAGTTCCCCATGCGATGCGTATTACATCTTTCCGTGGCCCTCTTCTTGCTCGGCCCCGCGGCCTGCGCTGCGCGTGGTGCTGAGCCTGTGTGGTGGTCTTTCCGTAAGCCGGAGCGGTCTATCGTGCCCGCGACAAAGGATCCGGGCCGGCCTGAGAATCCCATTGACGCCTTTATCCTGGCCAAGCTAGAAGAAAAGGGTCTGCCTCATGCGCCATTGGCTGACCGGAGAACCTTGATCCGCAGGGCGTATTTCGATTTGATCGGACTGCCTCCGGCACCGGATAGGGTAGAACGGTTCGTAAACGACTCCTCCCCAAAAGCATTTGCGAACATGATCGATGAACTACTGACGTCGCGGCAATATGGCGAGCGCTGGGGCCGGCACTGGCTCGACGTGGCTCGCTACGCGGACACGGGCGGTTATGAGACAGACATCTATTTCAAAAACGCCTGGCGTTACCGCGACTATGTCGTCAAGTCGTTCAACGACGACAAGCCTTACAACCGCTTCGTGCAGGAACAGGTCGCTGGAGATGAAATCTGGCCCGACAATCTCGACCTGGACGGCAGCTTCCAGGTTCCTCCCGAAAAACTGCGGCACTTGGAAGCGCGAGTGGGAACGGGGCTATACGCCTTGGGACCTCAAGTCCATGAATCAAACATGGAGGCCAAGAAGGCCGCCTACGATCGACTGACGGATTGCGTCGATACCACCGGATCAGCATTTCTAGGGATCACGATCGGCTGTGCTCGGTGCCACGACCACAAGTTCGATCCCTTCACGCAGCTAGATTATTACGGCTTGCAAGCTGTTTTCGCGGGAAGCAAGGAAGTCGAAATTCCCGTCATCACGGCCATGGAAATCGCCGACCATAAGCAGCATTATCCGAGGCTCTTGGCAGTGGATGAGGCAAGGCGGGCATTGCGGCTATTTGAGAAGTCCGTCGCGGGGCGGAAGCTGACTGCCGCAGAAGAGAAAACACGCCAGCAATGGCGCCAGGCCGTCGCCGATGCCGTCCTAGGCCTTCCCGAGCAAGCGACCTCCGCACCCAATGACGCCTGGGATGGGCTGATGGAAATCCCCACCGCCACGGTTCTTGGACATGAAATGCCCGAGCTAGTCCTCCCCGTCTACCGGCTGCGCCGCGGTGATATTCAACGGCCGAAAGAGAAAATGCAGCCCGCACTCCCGGTGGTATTAGCTCGGCAGACCGGGCATGAGACACGTCTTCCCGGTCCATTCGGCAGCCGCAAGGCCTTGGCTCTTTGGTTGACCCAGCCGGATTGCCCACTGACCGCCCGCGTCATGGTCAACCGCATCTGGGCCTGGCACTTCGGCCGCGGCATCGTCTCTACCGCCAACGACTTCGGCAAGATGGGCGCGTTGCCGACTCACCCAGAACTGCTCGACTGGCTGGCAACCGAGTTTGTCGCCCGGAATTGGAGCATCAAGGAGATGCACCGTCTGATCATGCTGTCGAATACCTATCAGCAGTCCAGTCGCTATTTCACCTCCGAACACGCGCGGCTAGATCCCGACAACAAATACCTTTGGCGAATGAACCGACGCAGGCTGGAAGCGGAGTCGCTCTGGGATGCCGTGCACGCGGTGGCCGGCACTCTCAATTCGAAAATGGGTGGCAGGCCGGTAATGCCTCCTCTGGCTCCCGAGGAGCTTACCAACAAGGCCGAATGGGTAGTCAGTGCCGATCCCCAGGAGCATAGCCGTCGAGGTCTGTACATCCTGGTGCGGCGCAATTTTCGCTTTCCTCTGTTCGACATTTTCGACGCGCCCGTCAACGCGGTGAGCTGCGCCGGCCGGGACGTTTCGACCGTGGCGCCCCAAGCGCTATGGCTCATGAATAATCGAACGGCTTTTGGCCAATCGCAACACTTGGCCGCCCGGCTAGTCCGGGAGGCCGGCAAGCAACCTGAGGGCTGGGTTGAGCGCGCTTGGCGCTTGGCCCTGGCGCGCGCTCCCACCAAAGAGGAATCTGTAGAAGCCCGACGACTGATCGAGAACCTGGAGCGGAGCAAAGGCCGGCCTTCGAAAGAGGCTCCCCCCGAGTTAGCTTCTCTACCGCCGGCGCGTGCCACCGCCTTGACCGAGTTTTGTCTCGGTCTTTTCAACCTCAATGAGTTCACCTACATCGATTGAGAAATAACGTAATGACTACGGCTATGAATCATTGCGGACGGTTCGAGGTGGCACATAGCCGCCGGGATTTCCTGATGAAATCCGCCTTCGGTTTTGGCACGCTGGGCCTCAGCCATCTTCTCTTGGACGAGGCGCTGGCCGCCGAAGCAGGCGAAACCTCCAATCCGCTGGCACCCAGGCCGCCCCATTTGCCCAGCAAAGCGAAGAGTGTGATCTTTTTGTTCATGACCGGCGGGCCCAGCCATCTCGAAACCTTTGATCCCAAACCTCTCCTCAACAAGCTCGATGGTCAGGCCCTGCCCGCGAGCTTCGATCCGCAAGGGCTCTCCCTCCAATTCATGAAGGCCACAGATGGCAAGCTGATGGCCTCACCCTTTCCGTTCCACCAACATGGTCAATCGGGATTGGAGATTTCGTCCTTGTTCCCGAACCTGGCCCGGCACGCGGACCGCCTAGCGGTCATCCGCTCGTGCCACCACGAATCGTTCATTCACGGGCCGGCCATCACGTACCTGAGCACAGGATCGCAGCTCTTGGGGCATCCAAGCGTGGGGGCCTGGGTGACTTATGGCCTTGGCTGCGAAAGCGACAATCTGCCG
>WNFO01007086.1_pt1 | contig 11142 bp, 5 predicted proteins | sample 5400251 | NCBI WGS metagenome assembly WNFO01 (sample SAMN13153354, study PRJNA577476) | soil metagenome | isolation source: 100 cm saprolite under Madrone tree | place: USA:California | collected 2016-06-14 | reverse complement strand
AGGCGCGTTTGCGACTGGTGCTCCCGTTTGTCGAGCAATCCGGTCGAGACAACCGAGGGGAGAAAGCCGGAGCGCGCTTCAATCAGGCCGCCGCGCGCTGCGTGCACTTGCTTGCGAGCGATGGCAATTTCGGGATTTTGAGCTTGAGCAAGCGCGACCGCTTCTTCGCTGCTATAAGTGGGTGCCGCCGCCTGCAAGGGAGCGGGCAAAGCAAACATAATTAGCCACGCAGCGGCCCGAAGCTCCAAACGCATCCCGTCTATCTCCTCGGCAGACCCTTCTTTTTCAATAAGAATTGCTCTCTCTTAAGTGCTTGCGCCTCCATCTTGAATGGGCTAATCGTTCGAGCTGCGGACATTTATCCTGAGGAGGAAGAAGAGCCGCCTGTTTTAAAATCGACATAATAACTTGTATCTTGCCCGAACCGCGCTGCTGCGGCTAGGATTGCGTTTTTTAATGAGAAAAATACGAATTGCCATCGTCGGAGTGGGAAACTGTCGTGGCCGCGTTTGATATTGACCGGCGCAAAGTCGGGCTCGATGTGAGCAAGGCCATATTCTCGCCGCCCAATTGCACGAAAGTTTTTTGCGAAAAGATCAACCTCACCGGCGCAATCGTGAAGATGGGTTGCGTGTTCGACAGCTATGCGCCCCACATGCGCGAACAGGATCCGCTCCGCACATTCCTGCCGCTGGAAAAAGAATCCACTCGCGAACAAATCGTGTCCGAGCTGAAAAATTCCTCTGCCGAAATCATGGTGAATTATCTGCCGGTTGGTTCGGAAGAGGCGACCCGTTTCTACGCCAGTTGTGCGCTTGAGGCCGGCCTCGCATTCGTCAATAACATTCCGGTTTTCATCGCGAGTGATCCGGTTTGGGCAAAAAGATTCGCCGAGAAAAACCTCCCGGTCATCGGCGACGATATCAAAGCGCAAATGGGCGCCACGGTTTTGCATCGAATGATTGTCGATCTTTTCCGCAAGCGCGGCGTGAAAGTTGAGCGCACGTATCAATTGAACACCGGTGGAAACACCGATTTTCTCAATATGCTCAGTCGCACGCGGCTCACATCCAAAAAAACATCCAAAACCGAAGCCGTGCAAGCGGTCATGGGCGAACGGTTGGCGGACGAAAACATCCACATCGGCCCGAGCGATTACGTGCCGTGGCAACTCGACAACAAGATTGCCTTCATCCGCGACAAGATTGCCTTCATCCGCGTGGAAGGCCGCCTCTTCGGGGACGTGCCGATGGAGATCGATCTCAAATTGTCCGTCGAAGATTCACCGAACTCCGCCGGCATCGCCATCGACGCGATTCGCTGCTGCAAACTCGCGCTTGATCGCGGCATCGGCGGCGTCCTGCATTCCCCTTCCGCCTATTTCTCAAAGCATCCTCCCGTCCAGATGACGGACGACGAGGCGCACCGCTGCGTCGAGCAATTCATCCGCGGCGAGCGCGATTGCTGAGCGTTAGTTAAGAGCGATCTCACCGGCGGACTGATCGGAGCGCGGCTTTCGTAATCGCTCCCACTCGCGCGCGAGTTCGTCGCGATCGTAAATAACAAACAGCCCTGTGGACGTGGAATAAATCCCAGCCTCAACCCCGGAGGCATTCGGGGTCATTTCGGTGATTGCTTGCCAATACGCCGCGATCTGCGGTCGGTACTGCGCGCGCAGATTGTCGATCTTGTCCGGCGCGATGCGGTTGGTTTTCCAATCCAGAACGAGCCACTTGTTCGCCTCTCGATCGAACACCGCAAGATCGACAATTCCCTCCAAACACGTCGCCGCATCCATTCGCCACATGAACGGCATCTCCGCGAAGACCATAGCGCCTTGATCGAAGAGATTTCGATGGCTCAAAAAATATTCGCGCAATAGCTTCCACTCGCGTTTCGAGCGCGCTCGGTCGGGCGATATAGCATTGCTCGTTTCAAAAACATTTTCCCACGCGCTCGGCCCGGCACTCCACGGAATGCTCTGCGCGAATTCGTGCCACCAAACTCCGTAACGCGTGGCCGGATTGTCGATTCTCGTCGGCCGCAGCGCCGGCTCCGCTTCCTTCCAAACATCCGCGCCGGTCGTGGCCACTGTTTTTTCCTCCGGCGCAAACAAACTCGGATTCGACGTGCGAATGAACGCTGAAGCGCGGTGCCGCGCCATGTCGATCCAACCGGTCTCGAGTCGCACCGCGTCAAGATTTTCCCGAATTTCTTCGCGTCGAGCGCCTCGTCGCCGCGCCGTTGTTTCCAAACACTCGCCCGCTTCCGCCGGCAAGGTCGCAATGATCTCGGCATTGCTGTCGGACATGTCTGCTTGCAACCACTTCATCTGCGATTCAATCGCGACTTGTCCATTCGCCGTCCGGAAATATTCACGATCCCACGCCAGGACCAGCGTGTGCTTCGCCCGCGTCAACGTGACGTAAAGCAAGCGTTCCATCTCCTGGCGCTCCACGTCTTTGATTTCCTGTTCCAGTTCCGCGCTGAGATCTGCTCGTTCGAAAATAATTTGTGCGCTCTGCGCCTCGACCGCTTTGATTGCGCGCGGATAACGCACGGGCGCGCCCCAAACTTTTCTCGAAAGAAACGGCACGATCACTGCCTGCCACTCCGAGCCTTTCGCTTTGTGCGCCGTGATGAGCTGGATCGCTTGAGCAAACGAGGGACGCGATTCGCGCGTCTTGCCGAAATTGGCGCGCAAGTTTTGGGTGAACTCGGACAACGAAAGACCTCCCGCCTCGGCATTCGCGGCTGCGGTGAGCAACGCGTCGAGCTCCGTGTTAAGACGGACATATTCCTCTGGCGGCAGCGAACGCAGTCGCTCCCGCAGTTGTGTGGCGTGAACAATCTCCCGCACGGCGGTGAACAACGGTTGCTGCGCAATCGCTTCGCGCGTGCGCGTGAGCAGATTCAAAATGTCCGCCACAGTGCCACGCTCGCGAATGCGTTCCGCAATTTGAAAACGCGCGCCGTAACCTTGCGCAAAGCGCGCCAGCTCATCATCGGAAAGGCCGAAGATTTCTCGCAACACTCCCACGATTTCATAACTCGCGTTCCTGTCGATCATCACGGCGAGCAGCGCGGTCAACCAGGCATACGCCGGGTTTTCACCCTGCCGGTCGCTCTCGGATTGGATCTCGACCGCAAGATCGACATCGACCAACGCGTCGCGCAGGGCGCGTAGCCACGCTTTGCGCGGGCAAAGAATCGCCACGTCCCGCCACGAATCCGCGCGCAATTTCTCCAGCCCGGTCGCGCGCAACCACTCCGCAAGCTCGCGCGCTTCCATCGCCGCGCGACGCGGCTCCGGCAAATTAAGATCAATATCGTTGCCGAGATCAAGTCGCACTACTTGTCCGGGCAAAACGTCTGGTCGCGGATTCAGTTCCACGAACTGCACCTGGCCGCCGATATTGTTCAGAATTTCGCCGAAGGTTTCGTTAATGAACTCAAGCTGCGCGGTATCGAGCCGAAACGTGACGGAGAATTCGAGCGCTTCGGCCGCGCCCGCTTCGATCAGTAATTCGTGGAGCGCGCGATAACGCGCGAGATCGGCCGGGTCGCGATAAATCGATTGCTGGAAATCGCCGACCATGCAGAAATGGCCGGGCCGCGGCGCTGATCGTCCATCTTGTGTCCACGCGCCAGTTGCTTCCGGTGGGCGCGCGATTTCGATGAGCACAAAAAATTGCTGCGGATCTGTGTCCTGCGCTTCATCGAGAACGACGCGATAATCGTTTTCCCGAATGCGTCGCGCGATCTGCGACAAACGCAACAAATCTCCCGCGAGCGCAACCTGGTCCGGATAAGTGATCGCGCCGCGGGCCAGACGGAAGTCCCGGTAATCGCGTTGCACTTCGGCCGCGACGCAGAGCGCGCAGGCGTTCACCCAGTCGCGCAAAGGCCGAAACGCATCGCGCCAGACGCGAACGAAATCGTTCGCGCGGCTCGCACAGGGCGGCCACGGCACAAATTCATCCGTTTCGCGCCAACGCTTTTCCCAGCGCTGCAATTCCGCCTGCGCCTTGGGAATTGTGCGGAGCGTCTGACCTCTTGCCACGGCGGCGTAAACTTCGGCAAAGCCGGTGTCCGGGCACGGCGTCTCCGGCTGAGTTGCTGCAAGATCGGCATCGTACTTTCGCGAAAGCTCCATCAGTTGCCGCGCCTGAATGTGGCGCAAAAGCACACGACGATTTTCCGCGGTCAGCGAACGGCCAATCGCCGTTTGTTGCTGTACAAAATCATTCCACAAATCCTCGTCGTCCGTGATTAGTTCGAGTTTCGCAGGCAATCCAAGATGATGTCCGTGTGTCGCGAGCAGTTTTACGCAGAAGCTGTGAATCGTTCCGAAAAATGCGCGGTTGAACGCTTCGATCACTTCCAGTGGCAAACCCGCCGTGAGAATTTTCTGCCGCGTGCGCTGCTGTATTTCGTCAGCCGCTCGGTTTGTGTAGGTGACGACAACCAGGTTCGGCAACCACTCCCGTGCATGTCGATCTTGTGCGATCGCGACAATGCGGTCCGTAATCGCGCGCGTTTTGCCCGAGCCGGCGGAAGCGACTACCGAAAAATTCCGCTCCAGGTCGCGCGTGAAGCGTTGCCGTGATTCCTGATCAGTCGCTTCCATGATTGTTCTCGATCGCGAGCGCCGGGTGCGTCATCTCCCATTTTTCGCGGAGCAGATCGAGATCAATGGCCAGGGTGGCCAGCGGATAAGTGCGGACGGCGCCGTATTCGTTGAAAATTTTCCCGAGCATTCCAAAAATGCCGGTCTCCTGCATGCGATGCAGCTCGTGCCAAAAATCTTTTTGCGCCAGGACGTGCTCGAGGAAAAACTGCGGCTCGAAGTCGCCAGCGGGCGAGAGCAACGTCATTTGCACGCGCGCTGCGCCGAGCGCGTGGACAGCCAGCGCATACAAGCCAAGTTGCACGCCGCGCCCTTCGACGAGTTGCTTCCGGAATTTTTCCTCTGGTGTTTGGTTTCTTCGCAGCTCCCGCAGATTGAAGCCGCGTTGCTTTCCAGTTTTGTAATCGACCACCCAAAGATCGGCGTAGCCCAGCGGCGAATTAGTGCGTTCGCCGCGCGCAAGGATTAAATCGACGCGACCGCGCACGCGCAAAGTTTCATTCGCCGGCAGCGAGATCATCGCCGGCGAACCGAGCGGCCATTCCGTGGCCAGGCGCGGCCAACCCGTTAGGCCGGACAATTTCTCCGCTAGACAATCGGCCACGTAGAGCGCGTTGCTCCAACCCGAGCTCCACCAATCCGGCAACGGTCGCGCGCAGGCCGCGCAAAGATTTTGCACACGATCGCGAAATGCGCGCGCATCTTCCCGGACGCGCGCGCGAATTTTCCCGATATCGGCAAGATCGACAAGTTGATCGCCGTTCGAAACCTGCGCGGCGCCCGCAAGCCAGCGGTGCACCCATTGCCCGGTCGAAATCGCCCACGCATCCGCGTTCTCTTCGCCAGCTGCGACGCCGAGAAAAGTTTTCATCCAAATCAGCGCCGGCCATCGCAGCGCTTGTTCCCAATCCGTCACGCGCAACGCGATCGCGCGATCGGACGGCGTGCGCAGCGCGAACTCGTATTCGCTGCTTGCGCGCGGCTGCCGGCGTGCGTCGAACGCGAAACGCGTCCGCCCGACGCTGATCGAATCGATCTTCTCCGCGTCAACCGGCGACCAATTCTTCAACCAAGCGCGCGTTCCCTTTTCGAGCGCGTGCATTGTTTCCTGGCCCAAACCTTGCCCGCGCGCGCTGAAGTAGAGGCGCGTAAAAAGCTCGCCTGGATTCGCAATCCGGCTCGGAAAGGAATCAGAATAGAGATTCGCCGTCGCGCCAATTCCGCTCGTGGGAGATTCGATTAAATTGAAAAATTGCCGGAGCATGATCTGGCGGCGCTCGACCGAGCCGAGCAGGATCGTTTTGTTTTCGCGGACGCTCCATTGACCTTCGCCGTGCCGGCCGCGTTTCACCGCGCGCCGGTTCAAAATTTTCTGATTCAGCGCATCGATTTCCTGCTCGCCGATAAATCCGGGCTCATCCGCCACGGTGGGCCACGTTTCCTCATTCAAGCCGGCGAAAATGAGATGCGACCACGTATGCCCCTCCGCTTCGGGATAGCGAAGCAAATGGACGCGGCTGTGCCGATGCGCGCCGTACTCATCGCGTGTGAGCGATGGCGCGCCGAGAATTTCGCGCAACCAACGCAGATAGCTCCTTCGTGAAAAAGAATCGGTTACGCAGCCGCTCCAGTTCCGGCTCAACCGCTCGAGCTCGCTCCAATGTTGAGTCCAGCCGAGTTGTGCAAAAATCTTTCGTGTCTGCGCGAGGAACTGCGGCAAGGTCGCGCTCGCCGGCAGGAACTCGATTGCCTTTAATCCTCGAACGATTTCGGCATCTGCGCTTTCTCGCCCGAGATATTCTCGCAAGATGTCGATGTTATCGATGAGCACGTCGGCGTAAGCGCGCCGCAAAACTTCCTCGACCTCGAAGATCGATAACCGCTCGAATATTTTCGCCGGCAGCGCGTGCAGAAAATGAAGCAGCGTTTTTAATCGCGGGTTTTTCTGCAACTCCAGCCACGTCCGCCACGCTTCGTCGTCGAAAACACTCGGCGTCAAATGCGCAGCGCCGTCGTTGTGGGCAATTTTTGCCGACGCGAGAAACGCGGCGACCAGCCGGGGCAACGCACCGGTGCGCGGGAACACGACGCCGATGCACTCGCAATTTTCCTGACAAAGAAATTTCGCGGTCAACGCCACGATCGCTTTGGCCTGCTGGGTTGTGTCGCGTCCAACCAGAAAATGAATGTGCTCGTTAGAAGATGCCGATCTTTCCGCAACCGCATCGATGACCTGCGCGGCGCCAAAGACTTCCTCCCACGTTCCGACCCAGGTTTCATCGAGATCCCGCGCTTCGTCGCGCGGATCGCTCAAAACCACGACCGCATTCTCCGCGGAAACGACCGCCGCCCGCAGGAGCGGCCAGAGCGGCCAATGCGCTCCGTTAAATCCGCTGACGAGCAAGTGACCGAAACGCGGCGCGGATTTTTCTGCGTTCGCTATCGTTGCACGATCGGCTTCGTGGACAAATTGAAATCCGCAATCACGAACGATTTTCTCGAAACGTGCCGCGATTTGGCGTAGCGCACCCGGTCCGATCTCGTCAAAACTCCAACCGGCCGCGCCGAGTTGATCGAGCGCGCGCAAAAAATGATCGGGATCGCGTTCGACCGATTTGGCGATAGAAACCGTCGGCGTGCCGTTGTGGTCGATCTTTGCTTCGTTGTTCTCAGATACAAATTGTTCGGCCGCGACGGCCAGCAAAAGGCGAAGATGTTCGCGCAGCGGAATTCTGGCGCCGCTGTCGCGTAACAGCAGTTCTCGCAATTGCGCGGGCGTGAGAAATCTTACACCGAGCAGCGAAATCCCGCGTTCGAGCAACTTGGAACGCAGGAACGTTGCGTCGCTCGCGAACGGCGTGATAACGGCAACCGGCTCGCTCTCGGTGAACGCGCTCGTCGCGACCGATTCAAACCACGGCAGCAGCACGTTCTCCCATGCCGCTCGGAACGAAGCGCCGATATGTAATGAGACTGTCCGCGAATTCTCCGGCGCGCTTTTCCTCGGCATCAGTTCAATTTAGCAGATTCATCTTCAAACGAATCTTTGACGAAGCGCTCGTGCAACGTTCGTTCGTCACCGTTGCGTTTTGTAATCCCGGCACGATCGAGATGCTCGAGAAATGGAACGATGACGCGGCGTGAAGTTCGCAGCTCTTGTCGCAAATCGCTGACCGTCGAGGGCCCCCGTTCCGAAATGAATGCAACGACCGCGTTTTGCATTTGCTTAAAACTTTCGCGCAAGAGAATGACGTTCTGGCCAACATCGACAATCTCGCCTTGTTCAATTAAAAACCGAAGCGCCTGCCCCGCATCTGGATTTAACGCGATCTCTTTGCGGGACAGTGGATCAAATGGTTTTTTCGAGAGCGCTTCTCGAATTTTTGTCGCGGAAAACTGGAGATCAGGCGGCAACGCGGGTCGATGGGAATGTCGCGCGATCACCGGTCCTTTCCGGACAAAATCATCCGCGCACAAATGCAAGATGAGCGCTTCAAACACCTCGGGCGTTTGGTCGCGCAGCGCGGTGCGCAGCTCTTTCAAATCCAGACCAGCGCGTTCCGGATTCTTTTTGTGCGCATTGTCGATGAAAGCAACCGTTCGAGCGCGCAACGTCTGCCAGGTTTGAACGTCTGCCGCGATATCTCCACGAATGACAATTTCCTTGTGGCGTTGCAGACGCAGTGAAGCTTCGGCAATTTGGTCGTCGCTGAAGCGCGATTTGCGAAGCAGGGGTTCTCTTCGCATGAAACCACTCCGCGCAATCTCGGAGCGAACGCAAACAACGACATTGTCTGCCGGCTGGGCGCGCGCTCTTAGCAATTTTCGTTGCCCCGCGTTCCGAAATTTTTCCCGGTCGCCATCTGGATCAAGAACGAGTCCGCCAGCAATGGTGTGCTGTTCCGATGCATCGCGAAGAACGAAGCGGTCACCGAGGAAGGCAAAGATCGGTGAGGCCAGTCTCAGTTGCGCGATCGCTTCTTTGCCAAGTTCGAGCGCGCGCTCTTCAAGCAAAGCAATCTTGGCTGAAAATCGCGCGGTGCCGTGGTGAACGTAAACTGACGATCCATTTTTAAGCGGTCGTGCCGCTGGATCCTTTCGATCCAAACGCAGCGATTTTTCGAGAAGAACATCGAGTGTAGAGCTGGGCCGGCCAAGATCGACAGAAGTAATAACGTGGCCGCGTTTGACTTGTTCGGGGCCGGTGCCGATTGCGACATCTGGAAGATTGATTGCCGTGCGCATTCCCGGTTTCGCAGACTCCAACTCGCAGCCGTGACTTTGAATCGATCGGATGCGCGCTTCAAAATTTTGTGGTTGAACAACAACGTTCTGGCCGCGCCGAAGTTCGCCGCCAGTCAACGTGCCGGTTACAACCGTACCGATCCCTCGCAGCGAGAAGGCGCGATCGATAAACAATCGCGGCTTGCCGATGTCACGTTGCGGTTGCATGCCCGATAACTCGGAGGCGAGGGCGCGCTTCAAGTTTTCGATTCCCTTTTGATCGCGCGCCGATACGGGGACGATTAGCGATCGGGCAAACGCGGTATCGCGCAATTGCTCGCGAATTTGTGTGGTTGTTCTCTCAACGCCGCTAAGATCGCTTTTGCTAACTGCGATTACGGCTCGTTCCACGCCGAGATAATTCAGAATTTGTAGATGCTCTTCCGTTTGCGGCATCCAACCGTCGTCAACAGCGACAACGAAGAGGGCGAGATCGATCGAGCCGACGCCGGCGATCATGTTTCGGACGAAATCCTCGTGACCCGGGACATCGACAATCCCGATGTGGAGCCGTTGCTCATTAAGCCCATCGAGAATTAATTGTGTGAAACCGAGCTCAATCGTGATTTTTCTCGCCTTTTCCTCCGGCAACCGGTCGGTATCCGTACCGGTGAGCGCCTTAACGAGCGCGCTCTTGCCGTGATCGACGTGACCGGCAGTTGCGAGGATGAAATTTTTTTCTGTCACCAGTGCGAGAATTAATGAGTCCCGGCGCAAGCTGAGCGAATCGCATCGACCACCGCGTCATCCTGGTGCGGGAAGATCGTGCGCAGATCGAGTTTGAAACGCTCATTCGCGATGTAACCGACAACGGGCGGGACTGAGGTGCGGAGACTGGTGGCGAAGTCGCGCACGGAACAGTTTTCCGGGACAATGTCGATTGTGATTGACGAAATCATTGACCTTGGCAAGGTGCCGCCGCCGGCCTTAACTGCGCCGCGGCCAATGGTGATTTGCAGCGGCAACCCTCGCAGCCGGGCAAAGATTGCCGCCGCGCGCGCGCGCAGTTCATCCCTGGAAATTCGCAAGAGCGCGAGCGCCGGGATTTCGGATGTCGATTCATTCAGGTGAAGATCGACCGTCGATTGCAGGGCCGCGAAGATCAGTTTGTCGCAGCGCAATGCGCGGAATAATGGCTCGCGTTTTAACGCGGCGACAAAGCGTTTTTTTCCGGCGATGATTCCTGCTTGCGGACCGCCGAACAATTTATCGCCGCTGAAGCAAACAAGATCGGCCCCATCTTTGAGCGCTTCAGCAGGCGTCGGCTCGTGCTCGGGTATTCCAAATTCTTCCGTCGCAACCAGTGCGCCGCTTCCCAAATCCTCGACAAAGGGAACGCGCTTTTTTCGCGCGAGCCCAGCGATCGCCGCCGAAGAAGGCGATTCGACGAAACCGCTCATGAAAAAATTACTACGATGAACTTTTAGGATCATTGCGGTCTGTCTGTTGATGGCGCGCATGTAGTCAGCGAGCGTGGTTTTGTTCGTGGCGCCGACTTCGCGCAATGTCGCGCCGGTTGCTCCGAGTATTTCGCCGATGCGAAATCCGCCACCAATCTGGACCATCTCACCGCGCGAGATAACGATTTCCGGTTTGTTCCTGGTGAAATGTTGAACGATCAGCACCAACGCGGCCGCGCAGTTGTTAACGACCGTGGCCGCTTCCGCTCCGCAAAGGAGCGCGAGCGCATTCTCGATGTAAGTGCCGCGGCGACCGCGCTCGCCCGTCACGAGATCATATTCGAGATTGGAGTAAGCCGAACCGACTTCTTTGAGCGCTTGGACCGCCTCAGGCGCAAGCGGCGCGCGCCCAACGTTTGTATGAATGACGATCCCGGTCCCGTTGATGACCGGTTGCAGCCGGCTGGCGCGAAGTTGCTCGAGCGAACCGCGTACAAGATCGACAATCGATCGGAATTCGGGAATCTCGCCTTTCGCGCGAATCCGCGAAAGTTCCTGCCGGACGATGGTGACGACGACCGGCCGTGGAAGATCGATTTTGCCTAACGAATCAAGCACCTTCGTGACTGAAGGAATAGCGCGGCGCGAAACGATCACTTGTTTATGCATAGGAGAGGTTCGCGCGCGGGAACAATTTTCCCGATGATGGCCGCGCATGCGGTGCGATGGCGTTTCAGCAGCGCGAGCACTTTGTTGAGACGGCTCGGCGCAACAGAAAGGAGCAAACCGCCACTGGTTTGCGCGTCGGTGAGCAGGACTCGTCGCGAT
>WNFO01005438.1_pt1 | contig 11142 bp, 6 predicted proteins | sample 5400251 | NCBI WGS metagenome assembly WNFO01 (sample SAMN13153354, study PRJNA577476) | soil metagenome | isolation source: 100 cm saprolite under Madrone tree | place: USA:California | collected 2016-06-14 | reverse complement strand
CTTGAATTCCCGCCCGCACAATCTGCTGCGGATACACATCCAGCATTTCTGGCTGAAAGTACGGGTTATCTGAAAAATGCCGCAAGTCTCCGAGACAGTCCAACCGCCACCCTGCGCCCCGCTGCGTGCCATACGTTAGCGCGTGTTCCTCATCGAAATTCATCAGTAGAGGCGTCTCGCGGAAGGCGTTGAACCAGATGTCTGTCAGCTCTTTCTGGTAGGAAAAGTCTGGCATATACGGACTCCATCCTTCGCCCCAATATCCGATAGAGGATATGTCGACGCTGTCGAGAAATGGATTTCCGTCGTATCTCTTGCCTGCCTCGGTCACCAATTCACGCCAATACTTCAGAAACAACGGATCGGTATAGTCAGGTTGCCAGATACTGCCATCCTTATCCGACGGCAGGTTGGCACGCCGCGCGCCGGAATTGCGGTACCAGTCCGGGAGGGCGTGCTGGTCAGTGTATGGCATCAGCCGAATGGCCAGCGTTTGGCCGTGTTCTCGCGCTTCGCTCAGCGCCAAATCAATGATTTCCCAATGGAACTCTCCCCGTTTGGGTTCGATCACGTCCCAAACCCATCGGCAATAGGACACCGATGTCGGCGGAAATTCCGGTCTTGGTTCGGCGTCGACAAGCCTTTCCGTCGGACCCTCTTCCGACCAGGTCAAGGGCGGATTGAGCGCCTGGCCGTTGAAGCGCTGAAAGGTGGTAATTCCCATGCCGGGATTTACCAGTACATCATGGATTTCCTTAGGGCGAATGATGACCACATCTGATTGCGCGAAGGCCGGTCCACCTGCAAGCACGAATAGAGCGCTCAGGCCAAGCTCGATTGCTGGCGCCCAGAAATCAGCGCCGAAAGTCATGCAAAAGCGAGCGCGCTTGCCGTTTCGAAATTGCCGGCCGAACATTTTGGAAACTCCGTGCGGAAGCCATTGGACTGCCTTGGGCTCGGAGAAAATAAAACATTGAAAAGAAAAATGAAAGAAAATAAAAGCAAATTAATGACATCCTAGGGTTTCGCCTGGAGGTTCATGTTGTGAAGCACGGCGCCATTCACCGAACGGTGGCATGTCCACTCGCACTGCTGGCCTGGTCATCAATCACTTCCGCGCAGGAATGGCAATCCTATGGTGGCGACGCCGGCGGCACGCGATTCTTCTCGGCGGCCGAAATCACTCCGAAAAATGTGGGCAACCTGAAACAAGCGTGGGTCTATCACACTGGCGAAAGGCAGCGGCGCGGTACGGACCGGCACCGCATTCCGCCATTCGAATCCACACCTTTAATGATCGATGATGTGCTTTACTTTTCTACGCCGTCAAACCGCGTGATCGCCCTTGACGCGGACAGCGGACGGGAGATTTGGCAGTTTGATCCGCAGGCCGGTCATTCCAAGCCACGGCAATTCCACCAACACCGGGGTGTGGCCTATTGGCAAAGCGCTGCCGGCGACGACCGTCGAATTCTCTTCGGCACGTTTGACGGACGCTTAATCGCGTTGGACGCCAGGACCGGCAAGCTCTGTTCCGATTTTGGAAATCATGGTGCCATTGATCTGCGCGACGGTGTCGAGGAGCACCGCACCAATCAGCTTTACGCAGTTACCTCTCCTCCAGCCGTCTATCGCGATCTTGTGATTACCGGAGCAGAAGTTCCCGAGTATCCCTCAAACGGTCCAAGCGGCATGGTCCGGGCGTTTGACGTCCGCACGGGGAAGCTTGTCTGGACCTTCCACACCATCCCTCGTCCCGGAGAGAGTGGGCACGAAACCTGGGAAGGCGAGGCTTGGAAGGGTCGCACGGGCGCAAATGTGTGGTCCGTGATGAGCGTCGATGCCGAACGGGGTCTGGTATTTCTTCCGATCGGCTCGCCCTCGTACGATTTCTACGGCGCAGATCGCAAAGGGCAGAATCTGTTTGGCAATTGTCTGGTGGCGCTCGATGCCTCGAGCGGACGGCTCATCTGGTACTACCAGATGGTTCATCACGATATCTGGGACTACGATCTGCCTGCGCAGCCAGTGTTGATAGTCGTTAAACACAACGGCTCTCTGACGCCCGCAGTAGCCCAGGTAACCAAGATGGGCTTCGTATTTGTTCTCGATCGCTTTACCGGAGAATCGCTTTTTCCCATCGAAGAGCGGCCGGTCATGAAAAGCAACGTGCCGGACGAGGCGGCTTGGCCGACGCAACCTATTCCCATCAAGCCTCCGCCGCTCGTCAGGCAGTTTTTTACGGCGGCTGATATCAGCACGGTGACACGTGAATCAAATCGCGATTGCTCGAAGCTCTTCCATTCCCTTCGGAGCCATGGCATGTACGCACCTTTTGGCCAGGAAATGACCTTGGTGGCCCCTGGCTCGCTGGGCGGCGCGAATTGGTCCGGTGCTTCGTTCGATCCGGCCTCCCACTACCTGTTCGTGAATGTAAACGAGTTGGCGTCGGTCGGCGCAATGAAGGTCCAACCTCCGGGATCACCTGAACGATACCGGCGCGCCAGCAAATCGGGCGAGTATGCACGCTATTGGGACAAGCATCATTGGCCCTGTCAGCAGCCTCCTTGGGGTACTTTGAACGCCATCGATCTAGACTCGGGCGAGATCGCATGGACGGTTCCGCTTGGCGTGGTTGACGGTCTTCAGATGAAAACCGGCACGCCCAACATCGGAGGCTCGATTGTTTCCGGAGGAGTGGTATTCATCGGCGGCACGACCGACAGCCGTTTCCGCGCATTTGACGCGAAGACGGGAAAGGAGTTGTGGGTTGCGACTCTTGAAGCGAACGCCCATGCCACACCAATGACGTACCGGAGCAAAAAAAACAATAAGCAGTTCGTGGTGATCGCCGTCGGCGGAGGAGGAAACTTCGGGCGCAAAGTATCGGACACGCTGGTCGCTTTCGCCCTTCCGGACTAGTAGGCCATCTGTGTTGCGCTGCCCAAGATCAGCGGTCTTCCGTTCCTGATCGAATTGATCTTGGCTTGAGATGCCGCTTCTCGCTGTCTTACTCTGCGCGGAATGGAAGCCGAACTGTCATATGATTCGCGCTTTTCTTGGCGCTATCGTCAAAGGAGACGAATGTGATTGACCGTCGCGGTTGGCTGTATCACGTGGGTCTGCTCGCCGGAGTTGCCGTAGGACCGAGGATTTTAAATCCGGCGGTCTCGGCAGAAGGCCCAGAACCCGAACGCAAGCCGTTGGAGATTTCCGAGTATGCCCCGAAGAGCATGCTTCAGGTGCGGGAAACAAAGGTTGCCCGCTCGAGGTTCCCGGTCATCGACATCCATACACATCTTTCCGGGACCAAACACGCCGAGAAAGGCGTTTCCCTGTCCGCTGAGCGCGAATATCCCGAGACACCGGAAAAACTTCTGCAGGTGATGGACAGACGGAACATTCGCGCTATGGTGAACCTCACCGGAGGCTTCGATCAAGGCCTGGCCGAGGCGGTAGAAAAGTACGATCGCGCCGTGCCAGGCCGGTTCTATACCTTCACCGAACCCGCGTACTCACGCTTCAAAGAGCCGAATTATCCGAAGAACCAGGCGGAAACGATCGAACAGGCGCATCGCGACGGCGCAAAGGGCCTAAAGATTCTCAAAACGCTCGGCCTCTATCTGCGGGAAAATATCACCAGCGGAGCACTCGTGAAGATTGATGATCCGCGCTTTGATCCCATGTGGGACGTGTGTGGGCAGCTAAATATGCCGGTAGCAATTCATGTGTCCGATCCTGTCGCGTTTTTTACCCCCACAGACCGCTTTAACGAACGCTACGAGGAGCTCAGTAACCATCCGGACTGGTCCTTCTATGGTGGCGATTTTCCCAGCAACGCAGAACTGCTCGAGGCGCGGAACCGCGTATTCGCAAGACACCCCAAAACACAATTCATCGTTCTGCACGTCGGCAATTTTTCCGAAAATTTGCAAAATGTTGCCGAAAATCTGGACCGCTTCTCCAATATGACCGTGGACACGGCAGCGAGGGTCGGAGAATTAGGGCGTCAACCCCGCACGTCTCGAAAATTCTTTGAAAAGTATCAGGATCGCATCCTTTTTGGCACCGATGCGACGCCCCACGGAGAGGCATTTCCACAGCAGGTGTTTAACGACAAACTCTATGAGATTTATTACCGTTTCCTTGAAACCGACGACGAATATTTTGATTACGCCCCGACTGATATTCCGCCGCAGGGCCGCTGGCGGATCTACGGCATAGATCTGCCTGACTCGATATTGCGAAAAGTTTATAACGGCAATGCCGCACGGCTGCTGAATATCGCCGGCTAGCTTTTCCGACGAATGTTTTCTACCATCTGCTCGAAACGCGCCGGAGAAGGGACCGCGCCGCCGAGAAAGCTTGCTTGCCCCCGACACACGAATGTCTCACTGCCTCAGCCGTTTGGCGCTCGCTGGCGCTTCACCGCGTTCTACACCTCGATGACTTCGATGCCCCGCTTGCGAAGGCCGGCGGTAAATTCCTGTGGCGCTCGATTGTCGGTGATCAGGCGCTGGATTTTGTCGTAAGGACCAATCCTCGAAACGCTTCTTCGCCCCAATTTGCTGAAATCGGTCACCACGTTCACTTCCCTCGCCGAGCGGATCATCACGTTATTCAGCTGTGCTTCCAGCAGATCCGGAGTGGAAGGGCCGTTCTCAAGGTCAAAACCATCCACTGCCAGGAAAAGACGGTCCGCGTGAAACTCATTGAGCATTGCCTCTGCCTGCGGGCCAACAAAGGAGCAGGCCACAGGTCGCAACAATCCGCCGATCATGATCACGGAAAATCCAGGTAGATCCGCAAGCTCCACGGCGATGTTCAGCGCGTTGGTGATGACCGTAAGCGATGGTGTTTTCATTCTTTTCAGATGGCGAGCGATCTCCGCCGTAGTTGTTCCCGAGTCGAGAATGACCGTTTCGCCAGGCTGAATCAGTTCTGCCGCGGCCCGGCCGATCCGGATTTTCTCCTCGCGATGAAGCGTCTCTTTCGTGCGCAGCGGATAATCCTGGGTGGCTTCAAGACTCCGCACTGCGCCGCCATGCGAACGCACCACCGCTCCGATCGATGCAAGTGCGTCCAGATCGCTGCGAATGGTCACTGCGGAAATAGAAAACCGCTTCACCAGGTCCGCGACCGTAACCTGGCCCTCTTGGTCCACTAAATCGAGCACATTGCGGCGTCGTTGTTCGGTAAGAAGTCGAGCTTTTGGGGTCATTCACCTTTCCGTGGCCCGCAAGTATAGAGTTCCGGCGGGGCGTTAGTCAAAGAGAAAAGCAAGTATTGCGGCTGATATACTTTCGTCTACTTTCTCTTGGCGATTAGTTTTTGTTATTTATTGTTGCGTTTACTTTCTCCGTATGTTAAATCCTTTTCACAGTTTTTGCGGAGGTGTCCTTTGAAGCGCAGCACTGCGTCAATTTGCGTCATTTTTCTTCTGGGCCTCTTTCTTTACACGAGCTCCACTGCCTTTGCGCAGGGAAATCTGGGCGCCATCACCGGCACCGCACTGGATTCCAGCGGAGGTGTGGTTCCCGATCTCCCCTTCACCATCACCAACGTGGAAACGGGTGTGAAATGGACCGCTACCACCAGCAGCGCCGGCTATTATCGACTCGCGGTTCCCCCGGGCACGTATCGCCTGGAAGCGCGAAAACAAGGTTTCAAGACGCAAGTGACGGACAACATTATTGTGCCGGTCGCGCAGGTCGTCACAGTTGATTTCACGCTACAGGTGGGCAGCCAATCGGAAACCGTCGAGGTCAACTCGGCCGCGCCGCTGCTGACTCCTTCCACTTCCGAAGTCAGTTCCTCTGTCACCGCTCAGGAATTTGAGACTTTTCCGATCGAAGTGAGCGACGGTGGACGCCAACTTCAAACCTTCATCTTTACCAGTCTTCCGGGAACGGTCGGCGATACATTTGCCGGTTCCATCAACGGCGGCCAGCTCTTCAGCCATGAAATTCTAATTGACGGCGTCACCATCGGCCGTTACGACCTCAGCGGCGGCAGCTTGGATGAATTCAGCCCCGGCACCGACGCTATCGGCGAATTCAAAGTGCAGACCTCCAACTATTCCGCCGAGTACGGCGAAACCGGTGGCGGTATCGCCAATTTCAGTTACAAATCCGGCACCAACGATTTCCATGGAACGCTTTTTGAATACAACAAGAATCCCCTGTTTAACGCCGCCGGTGCGGTGGTAAACGCAAATCCCGGCACCCCCAAGGACAACGAAAAGGAAAACAACTTCGGGGGGTCGATCGGCGGTCCCATCAGAAGAGATCACACCTTCTTTTTTTTCAACTATGAAGGGGATCGCTTCCGGAGCTTTGCTCTTGCCGGGAAAATGACCTTGCCCACCGCTGCTATGAAGAACGGCGATTTCAGCTCTTGGCTGGGTGATCAGATTGGCACCGATGCACTGGGCCGTCCCGTGTTTGAAAACGAGATTTATGATCCAACCACCACCCGGAGTGTGACCGCCGGCCAGGTCGACCCTGCGACCGGCCTGACCGCCAACGCCGACGCGGTTATCCGCGATCCCTTCTCATCCGGCGGCACCTTGAACGTAATTCCCGCTGCTCAGTTCGGCACTGCTTCTTCCGCTCTTATCTCGCTCCTTCCCGATCCTCCGTTGCCCGGAAATAGCAATAACACGCTGAGACTCAGCGGTTGCTGCCCGATTCTGTCGCGCAACGCATACACCGGTAAGATCGATCACGTGCTTACCAGCAAGCAGAAGTTATGGGGATCCTTTACTTGGAATCATAGAGATCGCTACAACCGGAACAACAGCAGGACCTTCCCGCCTTTCCCCGGGCAACCGATGAACCCCGTCAAGCGCCAAATCGTTGGTGGTCCGCAGGTTCGCATCGCGCATTCCTGGACCATCAGCAGCCGCAGCGTGAACGAGTTTTCCGTGGGTTATAACCGTTTCAACAACCTGAATAACATCACCGACAATTCCAAAATCACTCCGCAGTTGGGTATTTCCGGCATTTCCAATGACTGTTTCCCCTCTTTGCGCTTCACCGGACATGTTCCGGTCGCCCCGCTTTTCGGCGTCGGCTGCAAAAACGTTGATCCTTCAGAGAGTTACGTGTACCAGGATACTTTCAGTCACTTGCAGGGCAAGCACAGCCTGAAGTTTGGTGCTGAGATCCGCCGCTATCGTTACAACACTTTTGAACCCGGTCCTCTCTCGGGTGATTTCACGTTCAGCGACCGTGAAACGTCGCTTCCAGGTTTCACATCGGACACCGGGCATCCTGTCGCCAGTTTCATCCTTGGCGCAGTTGACAGAGGCAGTAGCTCTGTTTTCACCACCGAGCCGGGCTATCGCGCTGGCTTGTTCGCCTTTTTCGTTCAGGACGATTTTAAGGTCACACCGAAGCTGACCCTCAACCTCGGTCTCCGCTGGGAGATTCCTTTTCCCAAGAAAGAAGTGTTGAATCGGGAATCCGGATTCGATCCGACTGCTCCGAATCCCGGCGCCGACAATATTCCCGGAGCGCTGGTTTTTCTCGGGAATTGTTCAACCTGCATCCACCGGAATTCGTTCCAGGACTGGTACTTCAAAGAATTGGGTCCTCGTATCGGACTTGCCTACCAGATCCAGAAGAATCTGGTGTTCCGCGGCGGCTACGGCATATCGTATGGCGCACCCATCGAAAACAACTTTGGCAGCCTGAATCTCTTTGGCTTCAACAGCGGCGTATCGCTCACCAGGGGTACTTCCCCTACTGGCTTTTCTCAGGATCCGGTCATCTATCTGACCAACCTTGCTTCGGCTCCGTTGCCGGCGGCGGCTCAGGTCGGTGTTCCCGCTTTTACGGGAACTCTTCCCAATCGTGATCCTGCGTCCGCCAATGGACAAACGCTTGACTTCATGCCGAGGAATGGTGCGGCGCAGCCCTACGTCCAGAACTGGAGCGCCGGATTCCAGTATCTGTTTCCGCATGACGTCATGATTCAGGCCGATTACGTCGGCTCCAAAGGCACTCGGCTTCTCAACGGTTATTTCGGCCTCTGGTTCAATCAGGCTCCGTCGAAGTACATGGCCTTGGGTGATATTCTCGCGGACGATTTGGCCACAGATTTGGCGGATCCCGTCAACGGGCCGATCCTGGCCAGTTTCGGCGTCACTCGGCTACCTTATCCTGATTTCGAAAACAACAATTACGATACAAGCGTGGCTGCCGCGCTGCAGCCGTTTCCACAGTATTCGGCGCTCGTGAACAACTACCCGACCTTTGGTAACTCCACGTATCACTCCTTGCAGCTCATGGCGCGCAAGACTGCACCGCACGGCTTGAGCCTCATCGCTGCTTACACCTTCTCCAAAACTCTCACCGACACCGATAGCGCCCTCTCTCTTTCCGGCAGCCAGATTGTTCAAGACTTCTACAACCGCCGGGCAGAGAAGGCCATCGCCAGTTTCGATTTCCCGCACGTTGTGAAACTGACCTGGATTTATGAGCTGCCTTTCGGGCGTGGCAGGAAATGGCTGAATAACGGCGGCGGGCTCGACCGCCTGGTTTCTGGTTGGCAGGTTACCGCCATCCAGAACTACTCGTCTGGCCGTCCGTTGGTCATCTTCGATGACTCGTTGACTCCAGGTATTCAAATGAATGGCATACGAGCGGACCTCGTTCCCGGCGTCTCACAAACCGTTCCAACCCACGGATTGGATCTGGCAAACGGGACTCAGTATTTGAATCCCGCTGCCTTCACGGACCCACCGTTGTCACCGATCAATGCCTTTCCATTGCGCCCCGGAAACTCGCCCGGTTTCCTGCCGCATACCCGCGGTCCGGGCCACAGCAACGAGGACTTTGGAATTATCAAAAACACGCACATCACGGAACGGACCACGCTTCAGTTTCGGGCCGACATGTTCAACGTTTTCAACCGGGTCGGACTCGGCGATCCCGATACCGATCTTGCGGATGGGCCGGGCACATTCGGCGTGATTTTCGACCCCGCGCACGGTGGGCGCGTCATTCAACTCGCGTTGCGGCTCAACTTCTAGCACCGCGCAATTGCGGTCCTAGTCCGCGAACGCAAATACTTTTGGACGCGTCGAGGGGCGGACCTGAGTTCGCCTAAAACACCCGGATCCGAGCGTGACGCTCGGTATCTGCTCGCACGTGATCGGCGACTCGCAGCGCCGAGCGGTTGAGAAGGTAGCCGGGATTTTGGACTGTCTTGGACTACAAACCACACCGGGGACCGAATCAATTCAACTTAGATGGAGCGGGCGATTGGAATGAACCCAATCTGTTTTTGGAGTGACAAAGATGGTTTCACTCAGAATTCTTACGCTTCTCACGATCGCGGCTTCTGCTGTTGCAGCCGGTGTTGGGGATGTCGCAACCAGCACGGAAGCGTCGGACGATGTTGCGATCAGTGCCGATCCAGTGTCTCCATTTTGGAGTCAGACGCAGCCCATCTTTGCGGAAAAGGACAAGAATGGACGGCCGCTTCCTGGTTATCGCACCGAGGTACGTTCGCGTTGGACCAAGAAGAATCTCTATTTCTTGTTTAGCTGTCCTTATGAAAAATTATTTTTGAAGCCTAACCCCACTACAGCGACCGAGACCAATGAACTTTGGAATTGGGATGTGGCAGAGGTTTTCATAGGCTCGGACTTCCAGAATATTCGAAGTTATAAGGAATTCGAAATATCCCCGCAGGGCGAATGGATAGACCTCGACATCGACCTCACGAAACCGCATCACGAAGAAGGCTGGATTTGGAACTCCGGCTTTCAGGTTGCATCGCGCATCGATCAGAAACGAAAAATTTGGTACGGCGCTATGAAGATTCCCTGGGCCGCTTTGGGCGAGCCGTCCCCGGCGCCTGGCAAAAGATTTAGAGTTAATTTTTTCCGCAGCCAGGGAGCGCTGCCCGACCGTAAAGACATTGCTTGGCAGCCGACGATGAGCGATACATTCCACGTGCCCGAGCGATTTGGCCTGTTGCGCCTCGCCCAGCATCAATAATCTTTGCTGCAAGTGCTATACGGCGATTTGCGCAGCCATTGAAACTGAAACCCACTATCGATGCCGGAAAGGATATCGTGTGATTCTCAAGAAATTTCCAGACAAAAAATCCCTGGCCTCGGCTGCCGCCGGCCGCGCCGCAAATATTATTCGCGATTCTATCGCAGTGCGCGGCAAGGCTCGCATCATCGCAGCCACGGGGGCATCACAATTTGAATTTCTTGACGCGCTGACCAAGGTGCCGAAAATTGATTGGGGACGCGTCGAAATGTTCCACCTGGACGAGTACATTGGTATTCCGGAAACGCACCCCGCAAGCTTCTGTAAGTACCTGCATGAGCGCCTTATCGATAAAGTCGGGATCGGGCAATATCATCTCCTGAGCGGTACGGCTGACCCTGCTGCCGTCATGCGGGACGTCGGTAACAAATTGCAGCAAGCTTCTATCGACGTCGCTTTTGTCGGCGTGGGCGAGAACGGCCATCTGGCGTTCAACGACCCGCCAGCGGATTTCGAGACGGAAGAACCTTATGTCATCGTTACACTCGACGAACCGTGCCGCAGGCAGCAGCTTAACGAGGGGTGGTTTTCGACTCTGGATGATGTCCCAAGACAGGCGATATCTATGACCATTAGACAGATTCTTAAATCGAACGAAATTCTATGCATCGTGCCTGACGCCCGTAAGGCAGCGGCGGTGAAAAATTGCTTTGAGGGTCAAGTCAGCCCGATGGCTCCGGCCTCCGCTTTGCAAAAACACCGCGACACGATTGTCTACCTCGACGCCGCGTCCAGCTCACTGTTAAGTTCCGATATTCCGTCGCACTAATTCACTCTCCAAAAGGTTGAAATCGGGCATGACTCAGATTTGCCGGACTAGTCCCTGCCGCGTGGCGCGGTTGTTGCGAACAAACAGAAGTACCAACAGCATGCCGAGGAACGGAATAACGCCGCCCGCCGCGAGAATCGTGTCAAAAGAGTGTGTCGCCGCCCCCTGGTGAGCGTCTGCCAGGCGCCCCACGAGCAAAAAAGCCGCAATGGTTCCGAGTCCAGAACCTGTGCCACCTAGGCCACTGACGCTGGCTACCAGGTGACTGGGGAACAAGTCGGTCGGAAGCACATGAGCAATCGT
>WNFO01005436.1_pt1 | contig 11142 bp, 10 predicted proteins | sample 5400251 | NCBI WGS metagenome assembly WNFO01 (sample SAMN13153354, study PRJNA577476) | soil metagenome | isolation source: 100 cm saprolite under Madrone tree | place: USA:California | collected 2016-06-14 | reverse complement strand
GTTTCGATTCGCTGGGTGCAGCGCTCTTTGGTCCAACCGGCCGCGTACTACAGCTGCCGCACTTTCTATCTCCAGTGGAGCCCGGTTTTTCGATTCGAACTATTGAATCTTTCGATTAGCTCCCCAATGAATTCTGGAGCGGTGGCTTTCCATCAGATGTAACATGGAGACAGTTGTCGAAGGGAGGGGATATGCCCAAGACGAGGAAAAGTTCCTCGCCAACAATAACGAAGCCGCGCACAGCCGGGATCCATCCGACAACGGAAGAGATCGCCTTGCGCGCCTACCAGATCTTTTTGGAGCGCGGCGGCGCGCCCGGAAATGCGCTTGAGGACTGGACTCGCGCCGAGCGTGAGCTGCTCGCGAACGGCAGCAAACCTCGCCGCAAGCCGGCGCCGAAATCAATCGCTGCTTAAGATCGCGTGGCCCCAAGCCACCGGTGATTTTCCTCAGCCAGTGCCACTCGCCTGTAAGTTCCGCAGGGCCGGCTTTTTTGTGCCTCATTCACGCTCGAATTTATGCCAAAATTCATCCCGCGCTCATTGCAGCGGGCTCACCTATTGCCGCTTGAGGTATCTCCATGAAGATCTCGCGTTTGGCGCCTTTGCTTCCCATGATCGCTTCTTGCGCTCTTGCCGTTTCAAGCCTGAGCCCCGCGAAACCAGCGCCCAACTCGCGTCAGCCACAAACATCGAATGGTTCTCCCGCCAGTTCCCTGGTCGTTTATGTCAGCGATTTCGAACTCGAAGTCCTCAATGGCCGGACGCCGAGGCGCGCACCCTCCCGCAACTCCCCTAGCACAATTTCCGGCAGCGCATCAAACGTTCCTTCAGCCACGCAAAAAAATACTCCTCCTGGTTCATTGCCGAAGAAACTCGCGCCTGCCCCGACGGCCGATTCCCAGCCAGACGAGACTCCCGCCGAACAGGCCGACAAGCTTGTCAACATCATGGCTGGAAATCTGGTAACCGCTCTGCAGAAGGCCGGTTTCAAGGTGAAGCGTCTGCGGCCGGGACAAGCGCTCCCGGCCGAGGGCCTGCGCATCCGTGGTGTTTTCGCTGAGCCCGATGAACAAAACCGCGTGCGGCGCCTTCTGGTCGGGAGCGATCCCCTGACCCCGAAGATGCTGCTGTACGTCGGGGTGAACAACCTCTCGCGCCCACAACAGCCGCTCTATGAGCTTGCCAATCCTCCGAGCAACGACGCCAAGCATGGCCCCGTCATTACCGTGACCTCATACTCTCCGGCGGTCCGTTTCGAGATGGATCGGAACGCCGCGGATGACGATTTCAAGAAGATCGCTTCGGAAATCGTAGCGGATCTAAACGCACTGTTGATCGCCAATCCGATGATGGCAACTCACTAGAGGCCTGCCGAGACCGCGCCTCGCGCTTCTTCGCGCGCTGCTCGCTGCGGACATCCAGGCCTGTCCCACAGTTCAGGTGTAACCGCAAAGGCAATTCAGCTTTTAGCTTCCACTTTGTCCGCTCGAACAATTCTAGAATCAAGGAATGACCCAGCCTTCCAAGGGTGCCTCCATCTTCCTGACGCTCTTCGGTTTGCCCTTCCTGGGAGGCGGTCTCGCCTTCATTTACGCACGGCTCCTGAGCCGCGGAAATTTCGACACTTTCGACATCTTCGCCAGCATCATGTTCGGCTCGGTTTTCGTCTTCATCGGTGGCGGACTTATTTACGCCGCCTTCCGCGGCTACGGACTCCTGAAGCAGCAAGCTGCACGCGAGGAATCGAATCCACTCTCTCCCTGGCTGTGGCGTCTGGATTGGGCGTCGCGCCGCGCGGAAAGTCAAAACAAGAAAAGTGAAATCACCTCCTGGGTATTCGCCATTCTCTGCAATCTGATCACTCTCCCGTTTCTCTTCCGCATGGTTCCGAATTTCGCGCACAATGGCGACCCACGTGTGTTTCTGCTCCTCGGCTTCAACCTGTTTGGCGTGGTTCTGATAGTCAAGGCCTTGCGCGCCACAATTCGCCATCGGCGTTTCGGTGACGCGTACTTCGAGTTCGAGGTCCTGCCGTTTTCTCCCGGCGAACGTGTGGGTGGAAGGATTCACCTGAAATTTGATACACGCGCGGAGCACGGCATCGACTTGCGTCTCTCCTGCGTGCGCAAACTCGTTTCCGGATCTGGCGACAACCGCAGCACCAATCAAATCGTCCTCTGGCAGGCGGAGCACAATGTTCCCGCGGGGGCTGTGGAGCCCGGACCGCTCGGCCGCGCCATTCCCGTGGATTTCTCTCCGCCCGCGGACAGCCTGATCACGGATCACGACAGTCCGAGCGATCAAGTTCTTTGGCTGCTTCACGCGCAGGCGGACGTTCCCGGCGTGGATTACTCAGATGATTTCGAAATTCCGGTTTTTCGGAGCGCAGCCTCGGCCGAGTCGTCAAGAGATTCCGGAACACGAACCACAACTGGAACGGACAGCTTCGGTTTCGCAACGCCGCCGCCCAGCGACGCGGATTCCGGCGCGGTCCCGCAGCCCGCGCACACGAAAGTGGTTGTGTCGATGGGCTCCGGCGGAACCGAATTTTATTTCCCGCCTTTTCGGAATCCCGGTCGCGCTCTGGTGTTATTTCTCGTTAATTTGGTGTGGACCGGCCTTGCCTTTCTGATGTACCAGAAGCATGCGCCGATTTTCTTTTTCATTTTTCTTGGGTTGAGCGATTTGATCATAATTGCGGGCTTTCTGCACGTCACGTTTGGAACCTCGCGCATCGCCGTCCGCAGCGGCGAAATTCTTTCGCGCACGGGAATTTTCGGCCTCGGCCGCACGCGCCGAATTCAAGTTTCCGACGTGGCCTCGATTGTGCCCGTCGCGAGCATGCAACAGGGCGGCAGCTCCGGAAATCAGCTCCATGCGATTCGAATGCGGTTGAAGGACGGGCGCAAAATCACGCTCGCCGACGAAATCGACAGCCGCCAGGAAGCGCGCTGGATCGTATCGCAGATCGAAACACTAGCCGGCTTGAAATTGGATACGCATGTGGAAGTGGATTTACCTCTCGGCGTATCTCCACAACCTCTCAAGCAATCGTCAGGCCAAGTTTTAACTCAGTCGCAGCAGCGCGTGCCGGCGGCCGCCTCCGCCGGGGTCTTCCTCGTCATGGTCGCGGGGATGATTGGCTTCATGGCATGGCGGATGACCTCGTTCAGTTCCCGCACGAACAACTCGCGTACAGCGGCAGCGGCATCGGCTGCCAAGCCAGTTACGCGGCGCGTTTTTTTCGCGCCTTTGACGGATGCAGACGTGGCGCGCGTGAGCGCACTGCCCGCACAGGCGCAGGCTGAAGAACTGCTCGAACGCGCCATCGGTCATGACACGCACGCGCTGGAACTTTTCGATCGGCAAGTGGAGAGCTGGATCGGCCAGATTCGAATGAGCGACCGCTTGCGGCAACTAGAGCAGCGCTCGCAGTTTTCCAAGGATCTTCGCGTGCGGTACGCCAATGTGGACATCAATCTTGCACTGGAAGGCTGGCAAAAGAACGAGCAGGCGGCCGATCTGTTGATCGAGCGCGCGCGCACCGACCAGCGTTACCGTGGCGCCGCGGTTTATTTTCTTGGCATGCTCGCGGGCCGCGGCGTCGACTACGAGCGTATCCACCGCGTGCTCTTGAATTATGCCCGATACGATCAAGACGCTGGCGTGCGGCAGTGGGCCGTCGAGGGCATGCGTTTTCTCGGCAAAGATGAAGTTCTCGATGAGCTGTTCACTTCGTTCACCGAAGATCCCGCCAACAGCGTCCGGGACCGCGCGGGCTGCAACATTTCCGATTGCGGTATATTCACGCGCAAACAACGTATGAGGATCGTGCCGAAACTCCTCGATCTGGCGATGAATCCACGCACAACAGGACAAATGCGAAGCTGGACGTTCCTCGCACTGCAGGAAATTACGGATGAAAATCTGCCCGCGGACGCGCTCGCTTGGAGCCGCTGGTATCAGGAACACGGATCGGAAAAGATAGCCGAATTCGAACGCCTCGATTGGTGGCAGGTCCGCGGAGACGAATAGCGACGTTCAAGACTCGGCGCGTTCTGGATGGCCGGAGGCCTAGTCCACTAGGACAACAGTTTGAAATTCACCATGATGGTAGTGTCGACTTCGATGGGCTCGCCGTTCAGGAGCGTTGGGCGGTAGCGCCATTTGCTGACCGCTTCCACCGCGGAACGCGTAAGTTCAGGGTCGATGTCGCCGTTCATCACTCGCAGCGACAACGGAGTACCGTCCATACCGATGATGGCATGGAGGATCACGGTACCCTGGATGCCGGCCGCCTTTGCCGCCTGCGGGTAGACTGGAGTCACTAGGTTTAGGCGTTTGGCAGCCTCGACGTCGCCGCCAACGCGAAGTCGCGCCGGTTTTCCTGATGTTCCCGATGAGGGCAAAGGCTTGGCTGTTCCTTCCGCAAGGACGTCCACTTCCTCCATGACGGCTGCTATTTTCAAGGTGACGTTCTGCGAGGCTTCGCGGCCGGGCTCCAGCACAACTTGCGGCGCTTTGTACTCCACGAATCCGCGCTTCAGCGCTTTCATCTCATACTCGCCCGCAGGCAAGGTCTTGAAACCAAAATTGCCCGCGGCGTCCGACGCGGTCATCTCGACTACGTTCGCTTTGTTGTTGGTCATAATGATGGTGGCGTTGGGTACCGCAGCGCCACTCACGTCACGGATAGTTCCCGAGAATTTCCTAGCCACGTTTTGAGCCGGAAGGCGCAGCACCGCAAGCGGGAGCAGCAGGCAAAAGGCGGAAAGAGCGGTTAACAACCTGGATTTCAACGACAAGCCGTGACGATTGACTGACGGATTGAGCATCGCAGCGAATCTTCTTTCAAGATTGGACCGGCGTGCAATCGCAAGCGCAAGGGACCAGGCACGTCCGGAATGTTGGAGCGACCGCGCAAGATCGAGCAGTTGATTGGCGTATTCCGAAGGCTGAATTCCTGAGTTCAAGACGCAATCATCGCAGGCGAGTTCACTCTCCTGGCGCAGGCGTTCCGCGGCCGTCCAAACCAGCGGATGGAACCAGTAAAACGCCCGGGCCAACTCGGCACAGACCTGCAAAAACCAATCACCGCGCGCAATGTGGGCAAGCTCGTGGGAAAGTACGATGCGCCGCCGATCTTCGGGCCAATCGGCAGAGGCGGAAGGAAATATGACCAGCGGCCGGAGAATTCCCCACGTGAGCGGCATGGCGGCGGGATGGCCGCATTCCAGCAGCCGCACGGGGCGCTCAATTTTGAAGGATTTAGATAGCTCCAGAACAGTGCGTGTCCATCCATCTTCGAACAAGGGCTTTGCGCGCGCGGATATCCATACAAGACGCGCGAGGCCCACGAAGAGCCTCATCGCAAAGAACAAAAAGCCGGCTGCCCAGACCAGCAGGGCCAAGCCGGCTAACTTGCCGAACAGCGGAGATACTGCGCCGGCGTCCACGATCATCGAAGGCAATGTCAGAGAACTGGGGCCGGAAGCTATTGCGTGCGCTGGGCCCCAGACTCCAACAGCATTTCCCAGCGCGGCCGAGTGCCACGCAGGTAGCAGTAGCGAGAGCAAAGGAAGAGTGAGCGAGCCAAGAATCCCCACCGCCCATGCGAAGTGGCGCAATGCGGAGGATCGATGGCGTGCGGCGCCCACTGTGACCCACGCGAGAGCTAGTAAAATGGTCGTCTTTGCAGAACACGCGATTAGAAACGCAAGTAAGAATGCGGAGTTGTCGAGCAGGCTCATTGTCAGCGCTCCTTTCGGTCCTTGGTGAAGAGGCGGGTTAGCCGGTCCAATTCCTCGCGGGAGATGCGCGAAATCTCTCCGCCAAGGAGTGCGGCGGCCAGGTTTTCCGCAGACCCGTCAAAAAAAGTTTCGACCAAGTGGCGAAGAGCAAAGCGCCGCGCAACGTCACGCGGCACCGTTGGAACGTAGACGTACCGCAATCCATGCTCTTCGTGCCGCACGTGCCCTTTTTCTTCAAGCATCCGGAGCTGCGCGCGCACGGTGGAATAACTGGGTTGATCCGCGAGGTTATTGAGCACCTCCGTGACGGTTGCCCGCTCTTGTTTGTAGAGCACGTCCATGATCTGGCGTTCGCGGCGCGTAAGAGTGTTCGGTTTAGGTTTTTTCATCATCGCATGCTAGTTTTATAGCAGATGTGCTATAGAAATAGCACCTCGTAGCGCGCGCGTCAAGCCAATTCTATTGACCCGGGATATGGGGGCGCCCCTCCGAGTGGCTGCGTGTCTCGAAGCTTTGGACAGCAGCCTTCGTCTTGGTGCCCTTCGTTCTTGTCACGTTCGTCGTCGTTTCGCGTACAAACATTTGGCGGCATGTAAGACGAATAGCGCGCAGCGCCTGGGCCTCACGCATTTGGAGGAGAATTCCGAAGACATGACCATCCAAAATTGAGCCTTGCAGGATAGACTACGTCCGCGCCCTATGGGGGGCTCAAGCGATGCCGACCGCTCAAGAAAAACAAGAGCAGATTCGAATTGGCGTGGATCTCGGCGGCACCAAGATTGAATTCGTGGCGCTCGAACGAGATGGCAGGGAGCTGCACCGCCACCGCATCGCCACGCCACGCTTTGATTACGAAGGTACGGTGTGCGCGGTGGCGCACGCTGCGGAAGGAATCGAGAAGGAACTCGGCCGGAGCGCTAGCGTGGGAATGGGAATCCCCGGAACCATTTCCACGAAAACCGGCTTGGTGAAGAACGCCAATTCCACATGGCTGAACGGGAAACCGTTCGACAAGGACCTGAGCCGCGCGCTGGGGCGCGAAGTGCGATGCGCGAATGACGCCAACTGCCTGGCGGTTTCGGAAGCGACGGACGGCGCGGGCGCGGGCAAGCACGTCGTTTTCGCAGTTATCTTGGGCACTGGTTGCGGCGGGGGAATTGCGGTCGATGGCCGCGTGCACGGCGGTTTGAACGGAGTTGCGGGCGAATGGGGGCACAACACATTGCCGTGGATGCGGCCGGAGGAATATCCCGGTCCCGCGTGTTATTGCGGGAGGAACGGCTGCATCGAAACGTGGATTTCCGGAACGGGGCTGGAAGCGGATTATAAGCGCGCAACGGGCGTTTCTCTCAAGGGCCCCGAAATCATTGCGCGAAGCGCTGCAGGCGAACCTGCCGCGCTCGCCGCGCTCGATCGATTCGAAGACCGGGTCACGCGCGGTTTGGCGCAAGTCATCAATCTTCTTGATCCGGACGTGATTGTGATGGGTGGAGGCGCTTCGCAAATTCCGCGGCTCTACCAAAGTGTGCCGGCCCGTCTGAAGGGATACGTTTTCGGCAGGGAAGCGGACACCCCGATTCTTCCAGCGAAGCATGGAGATGCCAGCGGAGTGCGCGGCGCGGCCTGGCTGTGGCCGTTGTAGCCAGATCGGGCGGTGCCGCTCCGCAATCAAATTTTCCACTACACGATGACGTAACTTTTGCCAGACTAGGACCATCTTGCGGGCGAGGACACCCCAGCAGTTCCTGCCAGAAGGAACAAAGCTATGACTGAGGCTCAAGCATCAGGCACGCAAGCCGTCGTTCGAAACATTTCGGACACCGCGCGGTGGGCGGCCGTTTTTCGCGCGCGCGAAACGAAGCGCGCTGATGCGCTCTTCCGCGATCCCTATGCAGAACGCCTCGCGGGGAAGATGGGCGTGGATATCGCCAACACGCTGCCGGAGGGAAACAGCCACGCGTGGGCGTGGGTGGCCCGGACTTATCTTTTCGATTGGTTCATCGCTCAGGAGATCGAGCAAGGCACCGACATGATGGTGAATCTTGCCGCGGGCCTGGACGCGCGGCCGTACCGCATGGGTCTGCCCGCTTCGTTGCAGTGGATCGAAGTCGATCTGCCGGAGATACTTACTTACAAAGAGGGAATTCTTGCGAACGAAAAGCCGGTTTGCGCGCTGGAGCGCGTTCGAGTCGATTTGTCCGACGGCAGCGCACGGCGAGCGCTATTTGCCGATCTCGACCGCCGCGCCAAGAGAATCCTGATTCTCACGGAGGGTCTGCTCATCTATCTTACCGCCGAAGAAGTTGCAGCTCTCGCCAAAGATCTCGCCGCGAGTTCGCATTTTCAGCGCTGGATTCTGGACCTTGCCTCGCCGGGACTTTTGCGGATGATGCAGCGTACAACCGGAAAACAACTCAGCGAAGTTGGCGCGCCATTCAAATTCGGCCCGGCGGAGGGGCCGGCTTTTTTCACGCCGCATGGTTGGGAGCCGATGGACGTGAAGGGGTTGCTGAAAACCGCTACGCGCTTCAAGCGACCGCCGTTCTTCCTGCGATTGCTGGGCCGTTTGCCTGAGAAAAAAGGGCCCGCAGGCAACCGCCCGTGGTCGGGTGTTTGCCTGTTCAAGAAACGCTGACGGCAAGGGGCGCACAGGCCGCAGAGAACTTCACCCGCTGCGCCTGGAAATCGAAAGGCCCGCCGTTCGCTTGGGAGTCGGCGGGCCTTTCCACGAATTTAATCGCAAGGGTTCAGCTTTGGCCGGCAGCCTTGGCCGCTTGTGCCGCCATGGCCTCTTTCTGACGGCGCTTCATATCCTCGGGAGCGACGTCCTCGACGTGCTGTGCAAGGCCCCACTGGTGGCCAAACGGGTCGGTGACCTTCCCGTAGCGGTCTCCCCAGAACTGATCCATGAGCGGCATGTCGACTTTGGCGCCCGCGGCAACTGCGCGGTTGTAAGTGGCGTCCACATTTTCCGTGTACATAAAGATATAAACGGGGTTCGTGGCACCGGGCGTGGGTGCGCAGGACATGCCGGGAAATTCATCGGACACAAAAATCACGGAGTCTCCGATTCTAAGTTCGCCGTGCATGACCTTGCCATCCGGACCAGGCATGCGCATGATCTCGGTCGCGCCAAAAACACTCTTGTAAAAATCAATGGCCCGGCCAGCATCTTTGCACGTGAGCGCTGGGGTAATGGAATGATACCCTTCGGGGATAGCGCGGACAGGATTCGGCATAACGGCCTCCTAATTGTCTTGGACGTGCGCGCTCGGAAAACGGGAGGGAGCCACAGCAGAGCGCGCCTAAAGGACTAAATACTCCTCTCGAGTGCCTAAGTCAACCATCAGATGCTAACAAGACGCCGAGGAGCAGAAATCCTTCCCAGTTGGGCTGCAGCCGTCCCTATCCGCTCCGAATTTGTCCTGGAGCGTGGAAGGATAATCGCTTTCGAGTGACGCGTTGCTTTCCTGCAAGCATCTAAGTTGACGCATGGGTTGCCGGGAGGGAGAATTCCCTTCGAGAGCGCTTTGCAGGATGACCATCATGCGATACGACTTTCTCTTGGAAACGTATGAGACGGAACGGATGAAGGTTGTGAGCGTGTGGAGTGAATTCCGCGATGAGGATCTTCCGGTCCGCCCGCGAGCGGGAGATCCGCGAGGGCGCAGCGTGCACGAACAGATGGTGCACCAGTGCGTGAGCGAGAATCTGTGGTTTATCGGCATGCTGGGGATTGACGTTAACGCGCCGCCACTGCCGGCGAGGGAGACTAGGCTGGAATTCATGAAGCGCTACGCAGAGGACAGCGGGAAGCGGCTGGCGGCGCTGCGAGCGAAAGACGATGATTGGTGGGAGTCAGGAACGAAATTTTTTGACGTGCGGCGATCGCGCGCGTGGGTGATGGTCCGGAGAATCGCCCACACCGCACACCATCGAGGCCAACAGATGGCGATGCTGAGGATGCTGGGAAGAGATTTGCACAGCAATTACGGTCCTACGGCGGACACCGGAGGGCTCATGCAGAATCAGGCACCGACGATCTACGGCTATGCGAGCTTGAACGAATTATTCGATGGAGAAGCGGCGGGGGGCGCGAAGGCGCCGCTTCCGGGCGCCACCGGCAAAGCGGTGACCGAGCGCCCGGACCGCCGTTAAAAGTCTTTGATTGCTAAGGCTGATAGAGGTTTGGAAAATCCTTTTTCAGGTTTTCCAGCTTGGGCAGGTCGTTGTAAACGATGTAGGGATTACCGGGATTGTGCTTGAGGAAATCCTGATGGTAGCTCTCCGCAGGGTAGAAAGCCTGGAAGGGCTCGACTTTCGTGACGATGGGCCGGGAGTAGACCTTCGCAGCATCGAGCTGCGCGATGTAGGCCTGGGCGATGCGCCTCTGCTCCTCGTTTGTGCAAAAGATCGCGGAGCGGTATTGGGAACCGGTGTCCGGACCCTGGCGATTCCATTGCGTGGGATCGTGCGCGACGGAGAAAAAAACCATCAAGAGCTGGCCGTAGGTGAGTTGCGACGGATCATAGACGATGCTGATGCTTTCGGCGTGGCCGGTCACGCCCATGCTCACGCTCTCGTAGGACGGTGACTTGACGTAGCCGCCCGCATAGCCGGAGGTCACCGAAGAAACTCCCTTGAGATGTTCGAAGGCGGCCTGGAGGCCCCAAAAGCAGCCTCCGGCAAGAACCGCGGCTTGCTGGCTCTTGGCGGTGGCCAACGGCGCATCAGTGGCTGGCGCGGGGAATGGTATTTTGGGGGTTTCGGGAGGCCGCGAGCCAAGAGCACGGAAAGCGGTCCAGCCGACAATGCCAGCAATCACCACAAGGGCGATGCCGCGACCAAAATAGGGACTCTGCATGGTTCGTCTCCCTAAACACCGTACTAGTTTACTCTTCCCAGGATTGATTGGATGCGGATCGATGGGTGTTGGATGGAGAAGGATTTTCTGCTATCGGGCGCACCCACCGAGTTCGGCGACTCATCCTTCGGGAAGTAACTGCAATTGGAAACGCGTGTCCGACTGAGGCATCATAGGAAGCGAAACGATATGCGTTTCTTCTGAAAGGACATCACCATGCGCGCACGAAGCATTTTCGTTTTAGCTTTTGCACTTTTTCTGCCTGGTCTGATGCAGGCGCAGGTCACGCACGGCCAGAAGCCGAAGCTGCCAGCACCGTTCACGACGAAGTCCGCGAGCAACTCACCAGAGGTAGCGAAGCCGCCCGCAGGATTCCTGCCCACGGTTCCGCAGGGATTTCGCGTGAATGTATTCGCCTCGAATTTCAAGTACCCACGCTGGCTGACAGTGGCCCCGAACGGAGACATTTTTCTGGCTGATTCCGGGGCCGGAGAAATCGTCGTGATGCGCGATCCGAAGAACACCG
>WNFO01020303.1_pt1 | contig 11145 bp, 7 predicted proteins | sample 5400251 | NCBI WGS metagenome assembly WNFO01 (sample SAMN13153354, study PRJNA577476) | soil metagenome | isolation source: 100 cm saprolite under Madrone tree | place: USA:California | collected 2016-06-14 | reverse complement strand
CGTTCTCCAGAACGGATTAAGATCCCAACCAGACCAGTTGGTAGATAGACCGCCGGTGGACACCTGGTAACAGGTGCAGCCCAGCGGCCCTAATGATCGTACGGCTTGCTCTCTCATCCCTCGGCAATATTGAGGTAATTGTTCTTCTTCGTGTAAAGCATGTAGGACGCAATCTTGCGTCCTATTTGTTTTTTGTGCAGCGGGCATGGTAGCCTGCGGCTACCATGCCCGCTGCACAAAAAAGCTGCGAGCCGCCGTAGTAGAGTGCCGATTTATCGAGCACGTGCGGCTCGCAGTCAGGTATCTGAATAGTTACTCTCTTCGACCCGAAAATCGCTCAAGGCACATACTATTTCTTTTCTTACTTCTTCATTGCTCTCATCTGCCAGCCTGGCCTGCAAAGCCTGTTTTGCTTGCTTACCGCCTATACGCCCCAGGGCCCAGGCGGCATGACCACGTACCAGCGGCTCATCGTCGTGGAGAGCGCCGATCAGGGCGGGCACAGCCTGGGGGTCACCGCTGTTGCCAAGCGCGACACAGACGTTGCGCAAAAGCCCACGCCGTTTCGTGCGCCGGATTGGGCTATGGCGGAATCGTTCACGAAATTGCTCTTCTGTGAGTGAGAGCAGCGGGATCAATTCGGGATTGCTGCCAATGTCGGCGCGAGGGCGAAACTCCTCGCGCCGGCGGAGCTGGATGGGGTGCGTCCTTACAGAAGAAGGTTCCTGTGTGGTGCTCCTGAAACCGAGTCGTTTCTCTGCGACCTTATTGACCGGACAGACCTGCTGGCAGATGTCGCAGCCAAAAATGAGGTTGCCCATCAGAGGACGCAATTCAAGAGGGATACTGCCACGTAGTTCGATGGTGAGATAGGAGATACAACGTGTGTTGTCCAACACGTAGGGGGCAGGGAATGCTTGTGTTGGGCAAGCATGAAGGCAGATTTCGCAGTTACCACAGCTTGCTTTGATGGGCGTATCAACTTCCAATGGAAGATTGGTGACTATTTCGGCGAGGAAAACCCAGGACCCCCACCCTTTGGTCAGGATGTTGGTGTTTTTGCCAAACCAACCTAATCCTGCTCGCTCTGCTACAGCACGATCTACCATGCGTCCAGTATCCACGAAGAGGCGTGTTTCCAGATCCCCGTCGATCTCACCGCGAGCATATTCGCGTAGCCATGCCGCGAACTGTTGCAGCTTGGGCTTGATGATCTCGTGATAGTCCTCGCCCCAGGCATAGCGTGAGATGCGCCCACGTGGTGTGTCGCTTTCCTGCTCATCCGGCTGCTCGGTGAGGTAGAACATCCCCAGTGAGATGATGGACCGTGCCTCCGGTAGCAAGGCGTCAGGATGACATGACACAGCAGCACGCTCTTGCGTGAACCAGGGCAGGCCATCCATCAATCCCTGGGCGATGCGCTCTTTGATGGTGCGCTCGGCTTCTGGAAACGCCTGAGCACTGGTGATGCGAGCACTATCGAAGCCAAGCGCATAAGCATATTCTTTGATGGTCGCGGTGTTGAGCATATGTTAGTTCGTGACATCTCGGCGCTCATTTACCCACCATGACAGGCCAATAAACAGCATCAGGTAGCCGAGGAGCACAAGTAGTGCGTGCAGGTCGGACAGGGTCGGCCCATTACTTTGTGTGGGCTGGGCAAATGCGTCCCCAAAGAGTGCCTGATACTGGTTTTGCTGGAGCGCCGTAACATTCGCGTTGATAAAGTAATCTGGCACAGTACGAAAAAAATCAGCTGCGGCCCCATGGGTAACAAGTGCAACGGTGTTGCAGATTGCTTTGAGCACCGTCTCTATCAAAAAGATCCAGACGAGTGTGCCTGCTATGCCTGCTGCGGCCGATCGTCCCAGGGTTGCCAGGAAGAGCGCCATCATGGCGTATACTGCACTGAAAAAACTGAAATCGGGTGCAATACCCGTAATAAGGTATAGCAACTGTCCCAGCACTATGCTCAGCAGGGTGATGCTCAGGACGCCAATTGCAATGCAAGTGATAGCGGCTCCCATTTTAGAGATGAGAAACTGTGTCCGTGACGGACCACGTGTGAACATGAGACGTATCGTTCCGACGCCATACTCGCCGCCGACGATGACGCCGACCAGGATGACAATCAATATCTGGCCCAGGGGAAATGCTATTTGCACTGCGACATACAATGAGCGGGGCAGGCGCAATAACTCTGAAATGGTGCGAACACTTTCTTGTGGCACAGTACTATTCAGTAAGAGTGCGACAAAAAGCGCGATCAAGAGAAACACCAGCACGACAGCGAGGATGCTGATGGTGCTCAGTACCTTCGACATCATACGCCGGCGGAACTTGTAGAGTTCCATCCCGGTCAAGCGTAGCACGACACTCATGAAATCCTGTCGGCCCAGGTGAAGGTTCTCTTGCTCTGTTTGAGATGCCATGTTCACCGTATTCCTCGCTTTCCATCACTGAGATCGACGCTTGTGGTTGGCTGAACCAGCCCACCGGCCAGGGCAGCCATGCCCGGATGCGTGTTTGCAGGCGTGGATGGGGTGGTGAGTTCGAGGAAGACTTCTTCCAGGCTGCCTTCATAGGGGTGGAGTTCGGCGGCGAAGAAGCCTTGTCGTGCAAGGAGTGCATTAATCTCCGCCGAACTCGTGGTTGGGGCACCCACCCGCAGCGTAGGATAGCCTTGTCGGTTGGTCTCAATCTGCACATCACTGATCCAGCCTGCCCCCCGCTCTTTTGCCTCTTGTAGAACTGCGAAGGCTGCTTGCGTCTCATCTGGCATGCCCATACGCACGAGGACCTGAGCGCTTTGCTGGAGGAGCTCACTGACGTTGCCCTGTTTGATGAGGTTGCCCCGTTGCAGAATCGCTACGCGATTACAGACCTGCTGTACCTCATAGAGGATGTGGCTGGAGAGAAAGATGGTCTTGCCCAGTGCAGAAAGTCGCTGGATGAGCTGGCGAATCTCGAAAACGCCTGCCGGGTCGAGGCCATTGGTGGGTTCATCCAGCAGGACAAGCTCAGGATCAGCGAGCAAGGCGGCCGCGATGCCCAGACGTTGCTTCATGCCCAGTGAGTACTTGCGGTATGCATCTTTCGCCTGTGCTCGTAGTTCGACGATGTCGAGTACTTCTTCGCTGCGCGATTCGTTTGCCTCACCAGAAAGCATGCCGGAGGCGGCGGCGATGACACGCAGGTTGTCAGCGCCCGAGAGATAGGGGTAGAAGACGGGCGTTTCTACAATTGCCCCAACACGCCGCAGGATAGCCGGCAATTGATACGAGTTGTCCATGCCAAAGATAATAGCTCGTCCTGCCGTAGGGCGAATTAAGCCGAGTAACATGCGAATGGTGGTTGTTTTGCCTGAGCCATTAGGGCCAAGGAAACCAAAGACATCACCCCGCATCACTTGCAAATGCAGGTCATTGACGGCTACCAGGTTGCCGAAGGCCTTCGTCAGTCTGCTCGTGCTAATGATGATGTTATCTTCATAGTGCGGGCCAGTGTCTTGCACATTTATGCTCCTTTTGGATTCCGCTAGATTATGTCCCTTTGGATTCCACTAGATTATGTTCGGTTTACCATAGTGTACACGCTGTTGGCAAGTTTTTTGAAACGTCTATGGTCAATGGTATTATCTGATATCAGAGAGATAAACACCATCCCTTTTAAGTCCTACACCTGTGATTCCCCTCGACACTTATGATAGTATAGAGCAGCAACCTTTGCTTGAGCATACAAAAGAGGCTAACCTTGCGGTAACTATTCAGCTGTCTGACTCCTCGCCGCACGTGCTAGATAAATCGGCACTCTACAGCGGCTCGTGCAGTTTGTGCTGTGGGCATGGCAGCCCGCGGCTGCCATGCCCACAGCACAAACAACTCTTGCGAACTGCCGTAGAGTGCCAATTTATCCGTAGCCTCCCGATTTATCGTGGAGGCGATTTATCGAGCACAGTAGGCCACCGATTTATCGAGTGGACACCGCAGGTGGGAGGAGTCCTGAAGAGTTACACCTTATAATAAGGAGTGTATGCGTGGAAACAGAAGATATTGCATCTAGCCAGAATAGACAGCAGCCATCTACATCGCCATCTCTGGATGATACAGCCCCGCGACCGGCAATCCGGCCCTCATCTCTCGAGGATACGGCCCCGCGACCAGCTATCCGGCCCCCAGCTCGGCGACAGCCCTCTCCTCCCCCCCCGGCGCAGAACAAGTTAGGCAGTGGGCCGAAAGTGCTAATGATCGTTCTAGTGTTTCTACTGATCCTGGCTGGCCTCAGCGCCTATTTCCTGAAACGCCCGCAACCGATGATAAGTGTGACCAGTGATTATCACGTCGGATCGCTCCCGGCAGGTGCGACGAACACCGTCTTGCATGTGAGCGGCCAGAAATTCTCCGCTAACTCTCCCATCACTTTCTTGCTGGATGGAGTATTAGTGCCTGGCAACACGAGCGCACATAGTGATGCTAATGGCAATGTCAGAATAACACTGACTGTCACTGATGGGTGGAGCATAGGCAAACATACACTCGCCGCCAGGGATGGGAATAACGCTAGCACCCAGGACAACGTGGTGATTGTGCCACAGGGCCAGGCTCATACGCCGGGCCCGAATGGCGCTCCTTCCGATGATATGAGCTTTTCCCTCCACACGAATATTCAGGTAGCGAACGCTGTGACAGGACTGCAGGTGGGGGTATTAACAGATACGCTGACGATTATGGGCCATCGCGACCCGGTTGGCGGAACAGTCTGTCAATCGACGGACAATGGTCGGCCTCAAATCCAGACAGGGAACACCAGCAGTGGGGTCAGTTACCATGAGACGGTTACCTGGTCCTGCAGCGGCACCTATAAGGGAGGAAAGCTTTCGTATACCGAGACGGCAACCAGCGACAAGATAGATTTCTCCAATGGGGTCTCTTGCATAGCGCAGACTGCAATCAGGGCCTGGGTACGGAGCACATCGCAGCCAGAAAAGGGATATGGACAGGGCAAATCTAATTGGCGATGGGCAGTTGTAAAGCACATCATAGACGTCTTGGAGGCTATGTGATAAACTCAATCATATGAAATGAGTCATTATAGTGTCATCTCTGATTTTGCAGAAGGAGTGTATCTATGGAAGCAGTGCTTCGCGGCCCCTCTGGCCGAACCGTCCTGGGACCTGCAGTATTGACAATTGGACGTGCAGCGGATAATCGACTTGTTGTAAATGATACAAAGGCATCATCCCACCATGCCGAAATGCGCCCCAGCGGACAAGGCTACAGTATCACTGACCTGGGAAGCACAAACGGGACCTTTGTCAATGACCAACCCCTGGAGCGCAATGTTTCACGTCCACTCAATAACGGTGATCGTATTCGCGTAGGTGATACCGTCTTCACGTATGAAATAACTGGCGCAACGGAAATAGCATACGGCACCCCGGGGAGTTTTGCCGAGTATCCGCCTACTATCGCAGTGGGATCATCAGAGCATACTGCATATGGGCAGGATGCACAGCAGCCATACGCACCCCTGCCAGAACAGTATGCACCACCACCACCTCCTGTATATCAGCCCTATGCACCACCATTACCCCCACAGCAACCACCATACGGGGCAGCAGGTGGGGTTCCACCCTATGGTGCACCTGTTCAGCAACCCTATGCACCGCCGCCTGCACCGAAGAAGCAGGGCGGTGTGTCGAGAATCCTGCTGATCGCGCTGGCGATCATCGTCGTCCTGGGTGGAGTTGTCGGCTTCCTCGTCTACCATGCTCTTACCTTACCACCACCCGTGATCAGCGTGACCAGTAAGTATGCCGTTGGATCAACTCCAGCAGGCTCGACGAGCACCATGTTCCATGTGAGTGGCCAGAAGTTCGCCGCCAATTCAGCCATCACCTTCTTGCTGGATGGAACACCCGCTCCTGGCGCCCCGACAGTGCAGAGTGATGCCAATGGCAATGTCATGGCGGACCTGACCATCACGAACGGGTGGAGCGTGGGTAATCATACACTCACCGCCAGGGATGCCGGTAACGACACGACAAAGAGCGGTATCTCGGTGACGATTGTGCCGCAAGGTCAGGCCCATACTCCAGGGCCCAATGGTGCACCTCCTGATGACATGACTTTTTCACTCCAAATCACAGTCCAGCATCATAATGTCAAGACTAATCAGCAGTATCCCCCCCTGAAACAGACGCTGATGATTACTGGTCGACCCGATCCTGCTGGTGGAACGGTCTGCCAACAGACGGATCATGGCCAGCCTCAGACGTATGATGGGACTCTGAACAGTGGTAGCATCAGTTTCCACGAAACATACACCGAGACCTGCAGTGGCACCTACAAGGATGGCAAGCTCTCCTATACCCAAACGGTAAACAGCGATCAGTATAGCTTACCCAATAATGTCACCTGTACGGTGAGCAATCCCTACCCCTATGAGCAGTTGCAAGGCGCCTTTACGGCTCTCAATACCATTAGCGGCAGCTTTAGTCTTGGTGCCATCACTGCACCTTGCAGTAATGGGAGTACTACGGTGACGTTCGGTGCCGAAGCGGGAACCTGGACGGGGCAGATGTAGCCTGGCCCCGCTCCTTTTCATATGCATAGAGAGGCAGGAACAATGCTTGACCACCCACAAAAGAAAAAGAGCCATCGAGGTTTCTGGATCGCGTTCGTGGTGGTTGTGCCCTTGCTCTCCGTGGTATTTGGCGTCTACAACGGCTTGCTGTACGTGAATCGTTCAACGCCGGAGAAGACGCTGAGTGCTTTCTGTAGTGCTATGCAGAGCAAGGATGATCTGAAGGCATACAGTCAGTATTCCAGTGCCTATCAGCACACATATCCCGAGCAGCAGTTTGACAGTGATATGTCGGTTGATAGAGTGACCTCGTGCAGCTATGGCTCCGTTTCGCTGTCTGGAAGCAGGGCGGTAACGAGGCTAAGGCTTCTCTATGCTTCCGGGGCAGCAAGTGACAATACGATGATCTTGAGACAGGATGGCGATTGGAAGATTGATGGCGGGGTGAACTTTCCTACGCCGCAGAGGACGCTTGAAACATTTTGCCATGCCATACTACATGGCGATTACCCGCTGGCTCACGACCAGTTCGCCGCCGCATACCAGCGTGCCTATTCCGAGCAACAATTTGAACGCGATGTGTTGCTCGACAAAGTGACCTCGTGCAGCTTTGGTCGTGTCTCGGTGTCTGGATCAAATGCATTAACGAACTTAGCGCTTGTCCATGCATCAAGGGAAGCGAATAACGATCCCATCACCTTGAGTCAGGATGGTAACGATGTCTGGAAGATTGCTCATGGGATAAATCTTTCTACGCCCCTCACGACCGTGAATGTGTTCTGCAATGCGATGCAGAGTGGGGATTACCAGACGGCCTACAACCAGTTCTCCGACCAGTTCCAGAAAACCGTTTCGCAACAGGCATTTGTGGACACTTTTTCGCGCAATAAAGTGACCACCTGCATGCATGACTCGCCCGCTATATCTGGAACGAGTGCCATGACCATGGTGAAGCTGACCATTGCTTCGGGCCTGGCATTTCGTGATGCCGTGATATTGGTTCAGGACAGTGGCGCTGGTTGGAAGATAGATGATGTGGAGCTGATGTAGCAAGATCTCTTCTAAGGAGGGACTAAAAGATGCCTGATCTGGTAGGTCAGCAACTGGGCACCTATCGTCTGATCCGTTCGATCGGCCAGGGAGGCTTCGCCGAAGTCTATTTGGGGGAGCACATCCACCTGGGCATCTATGCAGCCGTCAAAGTCCTCAAGACGCAGGTAGCGAGCGGCGATATCGAGCGGTTTCGCGCTGAGGCACGCACAATCGCTAACCTGCAGAATCCACAAGTCGTGCGTGTGCTGGACTTCGATGTGCAAAATGGTACGCCCTTTCTGGTCATGGAGTATGCCCCCAATGGCACCTTGCGTCAGCGTCACCCACGCGGTGGCTTGTTACCTCCGGCCACGATTGTACCCTATGTCAAGCAGGTGGCCGCCGCCTTGCAATATGCACATGATAGCAACGTGGTGCATCGAGACGTCAAGCCCGAAAATATGTTATTGGGGCCTGCCAACCAGGTATGGCTGAGTGATTTTGGCATCGCCGTGATTGTGAGTACCCGCACAAGTCTCAAAGAGACAGCCGGAACCTACTCCTATATGGCACCAGAGCAGATTCAAGGCCATCCATGCGCAGCCAGTGACCAGTATGCGCTAGGCATCGTCGTCTACGAATGGCTGTGTGGCTATCCTCCTTTTACGGGAATGCTCCCGGAGCTGGCGGCGCAACATATGTTCGCTCCTCCACCCCCCCTGCGTCAGAGAGTGCCGGCGCTCTTACCTGCTGTTGAGGCGGTCGTGCTCAAGGCATTAGCAAAAGACCCCAAGCAGCGCTATGCCAGTGTGACCGACTTTGCTACCGACCTGGAACAAGCATGCCAAAAAACGACGCGTCGTTCAGAACCCCTGTCTCCTATACCGCCTCCACCTCTACATCGTACTGAATCAGGCACAGTTCTTGATCCTACACCCCTGCACGCACAACCCATGCAAGCTGAGCTCGTTGGGCCTTTTGGGCGTATACCGCTAGGACCCACAGCATTACACATTGGACGTACACCCGATAATCAGCTCGTCCTGAACGATCCCCTGGTGTCAAAGCAGCATGCCGTCGTGCATCCACAGGGACCAGGGTACGCTATTACCGACCTGGGAAGCGTCAACGGCACCTTCGTCAATGAACAACGCCTGCCTGTTCGTGTAGTACATCCCCTCAATGCGGGTAACACCATCCGCGTTGGCAATACTCGCTTGAGCTATGGGGTGAAGAGTATGCCTCGACGTGAGATGCATAGTACAGCTGTACCACCTTCACCGATCCCTCCTTTCCCCGCACCTCATACACCAGTTCCTCCGCCACCTCCCCCTTGGCTGAGAGTCGTGCTCATCGCCGTGGCAATTATCGTTGTCCTGGGTGGGGGTGGTTTCCTCGCCTATCATTTTCTGACCCCACCTCAGCCCGTGATCAGCGTGACCAGCATGTATCATGTCGGCTCGACCCCGGCTGGCTCGACGAGTACCGTCTTGCATGTCAGCGGCCAGAAGTTCTCTGCCAACTCGCCCATTACCTTCTTGCTAGATGACAGGACTGTCCCTGGCATCCCGATGGTGCAAAGTGACGCTAATGGCAATGTCAGCACAAACCTGACCGTCACGAATAGCTGGAGCGTGGGGAACCATAGGCTTACGGCCAGGGATGCCAGCAATGACACGACAAAAAGCGATTTCCCGGTGACCATCTGCCAGCAGGGTGAATGTAATACCCCTGGACCAAATGGCGCTCCTCCCGATGATATGACCTTTACCCTCATCGTGTCTATAAAAGGCCAGAATATCACAAATAATAAGCCGTTTAATTCTCAACAAATACTCATCATTACTGGTAAGCCAGACCCTGCTGGGGGGACAGTCTGCCAATGGGTGGATACTGGTAGCTTGTCGCAGACGACCTATAATATCCTGAGCAATAACAATGCCCCATATACAGAGAAGCTTTCCTCAAGCTGTAGTGGCACCTATAAGGGAGGCAAGCTCTCCTATACCGAGACGATCAACAGCAAGCAGGTTAGCTTACCCAAAGGAGTCACCTGTACGCTGAGTAATCCCTACACCTTTGAACAGTTGCAAGGCATCTTTATGACTTCCAATACCTTTAATGGCAACGTTAGTCTCAGTGGCGTGACTGCCCCTTGCAGTGACGGGAGCAGTGTGACGTCCAATGCCGTGAAGGGTACCTGGACCGGGCAATTGTACTCCGCCAGTGAGAAGCTAGCGTTTAACGATCCTTTGCGTGATAATAGCCAGAACCATCAATGGGTTGAAGGTGCTGACTGTCAGTTTACACAAGGAGCTTATCATGTTAAAGTGACACAACAACATATACTTTCCCCTTGCTTGTCCTCTACCACAAGCTTCACCAACTTTGTCTATCAAGTGCAGATGACTATTGTCTACGGAGACGATGGCTGTATCGTTTTTCGTTACACAACGGCTAATAACGGGAGTTACTACGCATTTTGTATAGGTAGTAACGGTAGCTACGGATTGTTGGTCCGCAACCAAACTGGCAATGGGTTTACGTCACTACAATCTGGTCAGATTACTATCAGTTCAAACCAGGCGAACACAGTCAAGGTTATAGCGGAAGGAGCAGAACTCGATCTGTTTGTCAATGGGCAGTACATTGCCACGGTGAATGATTTCACCTACAATCAGGGATCTATTGGCGTGGCAGCGTCAGATGATACCAATTCGACTGACGTAGCATTTAGCAACGCGGAGGTGTGGCAGCTGTGAGTCTTACCTCACAGCATGGGTATCTTCACCCCTCGTTCCCTGGCGCACTCCATCGCCTCCTCATAGCCAGCATCCACATGCCTCATCACACCCGTGCCTGGATCATTCGTCAGCACTCTTGAGAGCCGTTCTGCCGCTTCTGATGTGCCATCAGCGACGATCACCTGGCCGGCGTGCAGCGAGTAACCAATGCCGACCTGTCGTCTAGATATCGTCTTTCCAGGGCTGCCAGACGAACTGGCTGAGACACGAGAACAGTGTGACAGAACGACAGGGAGAACGAGGATTCATGCAACAATCTCTCATCAGCCTGGAGAGCGGTTCTCTCTGGCTCATCGGCCAGCGCTTTCCCTGGCGGCTTCCCGCAGTTGTTGCACGTCGCGCATCGGTGGGACGCCGAAGAGGCTTTTGTACTCCCGATTGAAGTGGGAGGCGTCCTGGTAGCCCACGCGATAGGCCGCACTAGCCGCGTCGAGGTCTTCGCCCAGCATCAGACGACGGGCCTCCTGCAGCCGCAGCCGCTTCTGGAATTGCAAGGGGCTCATCGCCGTGACGGCTTTGAAGTGGTGGTGGAACCCCGAGACGCTCATGCCCAGCTCTCGCGCAAGGCTCTCGATGCGCAGTGGCTGGTCGAAGTCTTGACGCAGTCGTCCGACCGCTCTGGCAATGTGGGGGGTGTAGCCCCCCAGGAGTGCCAGGTGACGGAGTCGGCCACCCTGCTCTCCCATCAGGAGTCGGTAGATAATTTCCCGCGTGATCAGCGGCA
>WNFO01012000.1_pt1 | contig 11146 bp, 11 predicted proteins | sample 5400251 | NCBI WGS metagenome assembly WNFO01 (sample SAMN13153354, study PRJNA577476) | soil metagenome | isolation source: 100 cm saprolite under Madrone tree | place: USA:California | collected 2016-06-14 | reverse complement strand
TGAGCGAAGGTGAGATTTTTGGATGACAACAGGATAGACTGGGGGGAGAGAAACACGACTATGAATCGTTGCCGTACTGTCAATCATTAGAGCCAGTGTTCACGTGTTCGAGAGGGGGAGAGAGCGATGAGTATGGATTACCGGCCGTTCCATGGATTGTCGGAGATCGCTTTCGAGACGTCTTCCAGATTTGGTGATCCACGGGCCAAAGCAAGACAGTGTTGCGTGATGGACGAGGGAGGAAAAGAGGTGAGTGAATGAGCGGCCGTACTTTCGATCATTACAGACCGATTTCGTGATGTGTGGGTCACAGTAAGAAATTCTCATGCGTTGTGCAGACAATGGAATGGGGAGGCCGGCATGAAGACAACGGATGGGCATGCACCAGCAGTTAGAGTACGGTGACAGGACATGAGTAAACCTGACCCAAATTCTCCTGTACTTACAGTATGCTGAAATTGAGCCAAGTTTTGCTGAATGTTCTGTAGATTCTGATTTAGCAAGAGGTACAGCCGAATTTGGGTCAAGCTCAGCAGAATGTTGTGCAAATTGATGGACATTGGCAAGTTCTGTCAATGATGGATAACCACAAAGTTGGGTTGAGGGACGGCAGCCATGTGTGCTTGAGTGTAAAGGCATTTTATGCCGTCACGAGATCATGACATAATGTGACATTACCCCCTGAGCGAAAAGGCAAGCAATAGGTCGAGGCAGATAGCGGGCACTACTTTCATTTCATTATTTCCTTGCCTTGCTTTAGCATTTCGCGGGCATTGCACGGTATTGTTGAGTCCCTTAATGGTTAGGCGTCCTGGCTATCAGGCCAGTGTGTAGAGCATCCTTGCGCCCATCGTCTCGCCGAGTCAGCCAGATTCTGCTCCGAATCTAATCACTCATTCAGGACGTTGCCGGAAGGACGACCTGGAGACACAAAGCGAGCTGACTCAGATACTTTGATAATAAAAATAAAAATGCCGACTCTTCAAGGGGACGACGGGTGTCCACTTGACGTTAAGGATACGTATACGGTAATTGGATAATGCCCTCGGGCTGGCCTACTTGTCTCACTGGAGGTTCAAGCACGAGGATGTGAATCCAAGATAGGAGAAAAAAGCTTTTGTCAAAACCCTCCCACCAAAGACATAGATTCGGAGGACCATGTATAGATAATACACTAGGCTCATCTGATTGTAGGCTAGTGAATGTTGACGTCCAAGCCGGAATTTAACTGAACATGCGTTATATCGGCGCAGGGGTGCAGTGATGCACCAGAGGCACTACGAATCATCCGTGCATCAGCCATAAGACCATCGCGGGTGCAGTCATGGAAACACAGAGGATCCGATACGTTTTCGCTACGATCTGACGGTTCATGTTGCGGATGTGGACACGTTTGAACCCCCCCCTTTAGTGAAGAAATAAGAAACCAGGTTAAAAATAACTTGCTCGTCGACCAAAGTGGGCCTGATGAGAGATAGATCCCAGATAGGTCAAAGCAATTTGACACCGTGACATTGTGCAAAAGTTACGTATGGCGCCTATCCAACTTGAACTGGAGGGACTCCGAGTCGGACTACTCACTCCACATCAACTTACAACGGTGTTGTTGTGGCCCCACATTTATGTATTTCCAACCGGATTCGGTCACTGTCATGCACATACCAACTCTTGCAGTTGGATTCCCATGCATTTATGCATTACTCACTGGCATTCAACCATATCCTTCTTCCGACCCCACTGCCCAGTCACTTCCAATAGCTGTTTGGCCTATCTAGCCAACGCTACCCCACTTTGAGCCTCTCATTTGCACCCACACGAACCTCCGATTACTAACCCCCGCCTTGGGGGTTTAAAATCGTCTCTTGTCAATCGGAACGATTACCGAGCTCAGTAGTTCGAGGAACGTTCGGAGAGGAGGTAAATGCGCCGCTCAGATACTCTTGGATTTATTAACTCAAGTGGACCCCGTTTCCCATTAGCAGTGATACTTCCTGGACGATCCCCACATCATGGACATAGCCTCGGCTGAGGAAATTTCCGCCGTTCACGCAGTCATGCGCATTCATGAACTCGAAATTGGATCCATAGATATCGCAATTCAGGACGTTCTGCGACAACTGCAACAGCTTCGCGCAAAGAGGGTATACCACCTGGATACGGTTGCTAAATGTCGAGGCTCCGTCTCATTGGCGCGACGGGCTCCCGACGATGTTCTTGCTCTCATCTTTGAGCATGCCGCGGCTGGCGGGTGGGTCAACGCCCCTCTTGTTACGTCTCAAGTCTGCGTCAAGTGGCGTCGGGCTAGCTTTGTTCCTCGCGTGTGGTCCCATATCCATCTCTCAAGCGAGAGTTTGCATCCCGTCGCGAAGACCCGTCTCTGGCTCTCCAGGGCCCTCCAATCTCCACTTTCCGTCACAATCGACGTCCGAGTGTTCGACCCTCATATCCTCGATGCGTTCGAACTTATTCTGGATCACGCCTCCCAGTGGCGCACTCTAACCTTAAGTACCAGGTTTGCCCAACAGGCCGACGATCTTTTATCCCAATGCCGTTGCCGTATCCCTTACCTACAAACTGTCGATATCACGAGCTTTTCCATCGGTGTCGCAACGGAGCAAGGCATGGACGAACTCACGGGAGTCGCCGACGCCTTCGCCGACGCTCCTTCCCTCTCCCATGCTCGCATCATCTCCAATAGATTTCCTGTTAGCGTTCCCCAATCAATTGTAGATTTGTCTCTCCAATTGGGCGACATAGCTTCTTCGCGACCATCATTGTCTGCGGCTCTACAGATGCTAGGAACCCTTCCCGTTCTCCGGAACCTAACTCTTGTCGTCCCCAGACATTTTGTACAAATCATCTACAGTGGCGATGATCCTACACCAGAGACGTGTTTACATCATCTAGAGCGCCTGATCATAGAGGCGCCTCCCGATTTCAACGCCATTCTACAGTCCATCCAAGCGCCCGCTCTTCAATATCTCCACCTTCGGTCGACGGAACCGCCGCTAAATCACCCACACGAAGGTACAGGCGAGGCCCTTCTCCAGTTCATCAAGTCATCGAAGCCTCCAATGAAGCTGCTCGAACTTCACGATGTAGACATCCGCCGTGATGACTTTGTTCAATGCTTCCTTTCCCTGCCACTCATGGAGGAGTTACGTCTCCATGAGACAGAGATTTCGGACGACGCATTGCTTTCCCTTCACGGGCCCACGGGCGCATGCCCCCGTCTGAGGCGTCTCGATCTTCGCTGGTGCGAGCAACTGGCTGGCCGAGCCTTAGTAGATCTTGTTCATTCTAGGGTTGATTCAAGTGGAAATCGGCGGGGGTCTTTCGACCCCATCGAGGAAATCACTGTTATCAACTGCGCACTTGTAGACGAGGCCAGCGTTCTCGACCTAGCTCATGCCACGGTCTGCAGTGTTTTCGTTAGAAATTTAGAGGATCACTGTCGTACGTCCCGCCATCACCAAATATTCATTTGAGTACTTAACGCTTGGCTAGGCTCTCGTGGTTGTTGCAATAACAACCGATATCGACAGAGATTGCGGCTTCGACACCAGAAGGACCTTGAGTCACCAAAGTGGTCCAATTTAAAGCTCGTATTAGATTAGCTGGCGCACATGCGCGTAGCTCAGCAGATTTGGGTAACGTGAAGACTGGTCCCTTGGGATTGGAAGGCAATGATACATTACACGAGGAAGTATACAACAGAACTACGGATAGCTGGAATAGACAATGTTTTGATCCCGAATGACAGTAGTTAATTTCTTAAGTTTAGCTATGGGTATACTGTACGCAGCCTAACTTGTTCAAGATGTGGTGTCACCAGTGGCCCGAAACCAGCGAGATTACCCCTAAAAACAATGAGCGGATAAAAGGCGATGTGATTAAAGATGCTGACTCTGAGCGTGTGTGGGACAAGCGAGGGCTAAACGAACGATCTGTTCCCTGGGATCCCCCGAAACTGCTGTCTTCCGAAGGGTCTCTGAGCGACCCAATGTTATGCAGCTGTTCAACAACACGATGTATACAACCTACATCTGTATGTGTCTGTGATAACCGCGTCGATCCAAAGAGACCGTTATTGGTGATACTGATCGCGGAACAGCGGAACGGCTTGAAATCGGTAACGATCAGAACAGTTTAAGGGAAGCCCTTCAAGCCCCAATGATGAAACAACGGACCCATTTGATGTGTATTGGCCTAAATGAACGACCTTCGGGCGAAGGGTGGCCTCGCTTACGTCCGATCCATCATCGGTATAGTTCTCGCCCGTCCTATACGCAACCACCTTATCAGTAAGCGACTTGCCTCGAAGCAGATAATCACATCCGACTCGCTTGTATACAATGTGTCCGTGTTCATCAGTCAACTCGACTGGTGCTTCGTCGTACCCGTCGAGATCACCTCCCCCGCTAAAGTCGCCGACACTAAACGAAATTTGGCGATGGTCAATGGCAGTCTAGATTAAGGGAAGTGAATTGGTTGACTTGCCGCTTCAGTTCGTTGCCATATTCGTCGCGGAAGATGACGTTCATCCCAGGGGGTACGATGTAGTAGGTGCGCTTGGTGTTAGGGTTATAATCATGTGATTCTCGCGGCGCGAGTCGACGTCGTTCGAGAGGATGACGGGGAATCTGATGTGCCATCGATTACACAACCCGTTCACAAACGGCCACTGGTTAGCACGTAACGAAACACGACGAACCGGAAAGCGATCCCCGTTGTCCATCATCTGCACTACATCTGACGCTGAGCGACTGCTGTCGGGAGGAACATGCACGTGTGTCGGACCCTGTTATTATTATTCTCTTCAGTCGGACATGGAAATGGTGTCCGTCTCTCTAATAGACAGAGACACATACACATACCTGGAAGGCATGCTGGGATGGCTGTCGGTGCGGAGGATGATTATAACCGTGACGATGCGGACCCCCGTACGCCTGGCGGTTTTGAGAAGCGGTGCGATGCAGGGAATTGGAGTGCGCTGGCGGCGGCGCGCCACGCCGGTGTCGATCGTAACCGCCGTCGTACACGTTTTCGACGCCATCCTGCAGGTCCAAGCGGGTCACGGACGCAGGCACCGGAGGCGACCTCGCAAATTGCTCGTACATACGACTACTGGACTGGGGCGAGCCCTGTCTGTACACGGTGGGGACGGGGCTGTCAACCCCAGTGCCAGTGGACTCTGAGAGGGTATGGATCGGCACGCCCGTGCGAGATATAGACCCATCGCTATGTCGATCGCCTTCTTCAGAATAGGAAAATTCTTCAGGGTCACGATCGCGTGGGCCGCGATAACCTGAATAGTCCGGATGCTCCACTCGATACCAGGACTGTCACACAATGCGAGTGTTATTTTGTGAAAAGACAATGTTCAGGACATTGGGGATGGGAGATACGGCAAGCGGTCGTTCGCACCTGGTCATTTGTTGGAGAGTCGGCGTACCGCTCGGGGGCGGAGTTAGAAACTGAAGAACCATGAGATGGGTAGTGTTGCGCCCTGAAGCCAGCTTGGGGCTGAGTGGGACGGGCGGAGCGACCAAAGCCTGTAGAGCGAGGACCGTACGCCGATGCTTGATTGTAGACTTCAGATTCGTGCAAGTACCTATCTGGAGCCCTCGGTAATGACGTTGAGCGTGCGCGCCTTGACTTGAACATATTGAAGAAAGGCATGATGAGGGTTGATGTGGGGAACCCTCGCAACCAGCCGGATTCATATAGTATCACGACAACGATGTACGCTTGGCCTAGACCATGAGCCAGCCATGCACGATAGGGGATGCCATCACCTGCCGTGACACGGAGTGCCCCATATCCTGGCGCAAGGAGAAAACACGAGGACATCACATGCCCTTGAGCCAATAATGATAAACTGATATCTGGCGAGGGTTTCTCATCTAGGTAGTGAGTAAGGTATAACGCACTACGGAATACCGGTTTGGTCACGGAGTCGGAACCACAGTCGCACTTGTCTTGCGCCACCATTTCACGCTTTTTCAACTCTTCACAACATCTTCCCAACCACGTTCTTCACCTACTCTTGATTATGTCTTAACGTGTTTATCACTGCCAGGGCTTGCCCAGCTTTAGCAATGACATCTACTGTTTGAGAAATGGCAATGGGGTTGAGTATTGACTGGCCGGAGAGGTGCATGAGCCTCTGAGACAGAGCACTTAAAGTAGCCTCAAGCGCCTTGCTCGAGTTAGCAAGAACGTCATCCGATGTGAAAACAGGCTGCAACAGATGCGGGATAATGTATAATATTTCACGGCTTCATTTAGCAAAGAACGTACCTCGGAGAAAGCGCGGCGGCTAGGGGGAGTCGGCACAGGTGGGTTCAACTCCCGAGTAGAAGATGAAGTTATGGGGAAGGCAGGAGTAGAGTGCGTGACCTTCGAAATTCTGACAGCAGGCAAAGCAGGTGCAACTACCTAGAAAAGTGCCATTGGGGCAATAAGTTATTGTTTATTGCCCGTTCTTTAATAGAACATACCGCCGGTACAGCAGGGCTCTCCGATGTTTTCTCTTTGCCTTTGGTTGTTGCACTTGAACCTTCCATAAATGTGCTAGACGTGATCGCTTCCCGACTTGGCCCGGATAGCGTACCAGGCACCAAGGGTTCCCGCCCTTGAGCCTTTTCTTCTGTTTCTGCAACGTAGACAGTGCCACATACAACACATTCCTGTTGGCGTTATGACAATGTTCTTCGGGATCATCTAAAAGAAGCACACCTTTCTAGGGTCTTTGTCACGACCCGCCGTTGGAGGCCGAACCAACGGAACGCCATAGCAAGTGATCCTGGGACATTCATCAGCAAGCATAGCCCATCCTTTCAAGAGTCGTTTTCCTATTTCCGCCGAGGCAAAGTCGGACTGCTGCCGTCGCCTGATCGACTCTTCTGTCTCCACAGGCAAGGCAAAAGTGATTGAGCTTGGATCATGAGACTCTTCTGTCGGTGGAGTTGAAGACCGAGAGTAGTGAGTGCTGGATGCAAGACTCGGTGAGGAGAGGTGTTGTTGTTCCGACAGACTTTGACCAGTGACGAGGCTGCGGGCTGTTACGAAGTCAGAAGGTCAGGCAGGCACTGATGAGGACAAAAGACTCCCCACTCCCATCGCCTTTACAGCTAGTACAAAACCAAGTAACCGAATTGTGTCCCTCGGGTGAACGCAACAGGGGAATGCCGCAACAGCCTTCAGCTGGACACGTCTGGTCGGAGGGGGCCTTCAAATTATGAGAACGACTCGAAGGGAGAAAGTCTAGACTGTTCACATACCCATCCCTTGAGAAGTAATTTCCCAAAATCATCAGAAACGTTGAAGACCCTAGACATAGCGATACGACGCGGTTCAGCACGCGACAGTTGTGACGACAAACGTAAAGTGGTGGCGCTTACGGGACACGTCCGAGCCTTAATCAGGTTACCCCCCACTATCCACAACACCCCGCTTGGCTCTCAAGCGCCCCGCTCACCTCCTCGTCGGAGGACGACGCACTGCATGGGCTGGTTATTACGATGGCCAGAGATATTTCTGGCAGTCCTTGTCGCTGCTCTTGAAGCATATCGATTTGGTAGCACGACCACGCCCATGGTTTCTCATGCTGCGTGGACACCCCAACGGAAGCTTGAAATGCGGTAGCGTAAATAACTCGTTACACATCGTAACCAACTGAAGGATTTCCAAGAAACGAAGTGCGCGACCTTTGGTATCATGGGTATACTAGCTATATGCGGTTCGGTCAACTGGCTTTTCTCATTTGTCAGGGCTTGCCGGGTTCAAGTGAAAACTTCGCACACAACGACGTTGCTGGAAACTTTTCGCTCACGCTAATAGACTCGCTCGACACCCTGATAGTGCTCGATGACCGGGCTGGGTTCGAGGATGCCGTCCGCAAGGTTATCCACTGGGTATCTTTCGATGTCAACACTAGACCTCAGATTTTTGAGACAAATATTCGTGTCCTCGGGGGTTTATTGTCTGGTCATCTCTTCGCTAGCCGGACAGGGCAACCATTTCATCTGCCTTGGTATCGTGGTGAACTGCTTGCAATGGCCCATGACTTGGGTCAGAGATTGTTACCCGCATTTTCCACTCCGACTGGCCTGCCTTATGCAAGGGTGAGTGACAGCGATTCACTTGGGGTTTGTACTTGCGAATGGATATATGCAGATAAACCTTCGCCATGGGATTCCCCCAGGCGAAAGCGTCGGAACCTGTGAGTTGGGTGTGTGAACTTTATCGCTGTCCGTGCTAGAGCGGGATACTTTCCTCAGGTACCGCCGGTGCAGGGTCCCTCATCCTTGAGTTCGCCACTTTGAGTCGGCTTACCGGGGACCCTAGATTCGAGAAAGCTGCTCACAAAGCGTTCTTTGCCCTCTGGAATCGTCGTTCGGATATTGGGCTATTAGGAAATACGGTCAACGCATGGACTGGGGTTCGTGTGTCTTCAGCTCGCATAGCCTAACTCCAAATTCGTGATCTCAGGATTGGACATATCCACAAGTCAGCTCAGTCGGTGCTGGCATTGACTCGTTTCTCGAATATGCTCTCAAGTGGTATATCTTGAGTGGTGCGTAAGGGGAATCTCTTCAAATGCAATGACCCTGAGTGTTGTATTTTACTAGGCGATCATGAGTTCCTTGATGTATGGAATGAATCATACGCGGCCACCATGCGTTACTCCAGGTCGTTAGATGGATTTTGGGTATGGTTGCCTTTCTTGTCTGGGCCATTAATCTAACGTACTGTAGTATCGACAGGTACATATGAAAAACGGCGAAAAAGCATACGATACCCTGGATTCGTTGTCGGCATTTTGGCCAGGGCTTCAAGTTCTTGCTGGTGATATCGAGAATGCCATCAAGTCTCACCTGCTTTGTGAGTGTTACTTTTTCAGACACTAATCTTAAAATACTGATTCCCGTTAGATTGGCAAATATGGAAGCGGCATGCAGGTATACCGGAAGTCTGGGACATGAGTTATAAACAAGCTACCTCCCTACAATATCCTTTGCGCCCTGGTACGTCGCTGCGACGCGTTTCATAGGCTCCCAAGAAATTGATCAGAAGATAGAGTTCATTGAGTCGACTTGGTATCTTTACCGTGTATGTCTCTCGCACCTCCGCTCGATCCATCATTAATTGATACGCAGGCAACACATGATACTATGTATCTCGACATTGGGAAGACTGTCTTCTCCGATTTGCTGCTTCGAGCAAAGGTCGAATGCGGGATAGCCGGCATTCGGAATTTGAGAAGCAATACTCTCGAGGACAGGATGGAATCGTTTGTCCTGTCAGAGACGTTGAAGGTTCGCAGTTAGCCACCTATCAGCTAGCTGATGCTTAATAAAGAACCTCTAGTATCTTTATTTGCTATTCGATGAAGAAAACCCATTACACAATGACGACTCGAACTACGTTTTTACGACGGAGGGTCACATACTATCATTGGAGCAGAAGTATTTGAAGCTCCCGTCAGCCACAGTGCGGCGGCTTCGTCGTGCAGAAAGCCCGCAATGCCCTGCCTATGAGGCTCCGTATTTTATTGGCGCGGGTGATATGCCCGGGCTATTCGTCGGCATTCGCTCCCGAGCAGACTTCGATTATGCTCGCTTCCTTATCAGCACAGCGCTCTCAGATGGAGATGAAACGTGGTGGCATCCGAACGGCTGGTGTACGGTCCCAGTGGTCGACCCTTACGTGAGTTATGTCCACACTACCCTGGATTGGTAGTTGAGATCTCGGCCGGTTTCCCCAGACACAGGAATTCATACTCTCGGTGGATGGCAAACTGGTAGAGGAGGACACCAAACCTAGTCTCGAGAAGATGTATCCTATTTCTGATGGATTTATGGTCCAAAGTATCACCGGTGTTAGAACCCGAATAGTGAGCCGATTAGACGGCAAAGGATATGATGTTGCCAAATGTTGGTTTCTTTCTCAGACTCGCTACGCTTTGCTAGATCCACTGATATCTTCGCGCAGTGGGCCCACATACCGTGCTCACAGGTCAAACAGTCTATATAAATGACACCGCACTCGCCATGGCGCTTAACCACGGCAAAGAGATGCAACCCGAAAGACGACATGGCAGCGTCCAGCTTCGAATCCTTATTGATTTTGTCGACCCAAGTTCATATATCTCGTATGTTGCTAGGGGCCTTGTATCCGATGCAGTCTTCACAGCTAGCACTGGGCTATTCGCCGGCGACCCAACGATGCCCCATCCACGTAACGGAAAGCCTTTGCGTTTCGGACAAGGAGAAGGCGTCGGGTTAGTTCGAGACCTTGAGAATTCCACTGGATGCCGGGAATACAAGCAGACGTTCGTCGATGAGGCGATCCTTGTGCGTCGTGGCGAGTGCACGTTCCTCGAAAAGCTAATGCGCGCGCACGAAGCGGGAGCCTCGGGTGTTGTGGTCATTAATGACTCTGACGTGGTTATCAACCCATCGGCGAACGAGGGAGACCTCAAGGGGATTGGTGATTCATTGGACGACGTAGCTGTTGTGGTGCTGCGTGAATCGGACGGGCGCCAGGTTTTGGCGATGTTGGATGCAGCAGAGGACCACCACGCTGGACGGGTGGTGCTCACCTTGGAGAGCATGCAGTACGATGCTGCCTCGGTGGAGCACAAGTGGGTTCAGGAGGACTTTAGATCTGCCGATGAGGATCCGGTGTTATATATTAACGGGCACGCCCTGCTTAATACAAAACTGTTGGTCTAGAAACATTCTTTCTTCTATGGGGGATGATCACCCTTCCGGTCTAGAATGGCTACTCGTCTGATTGAATTATAGAGTAAACTGGCGCTTTAAGTTTAGACGAGCCTCCAAGGGGGGTGATTTCGGCGATAAACAGATACTGCAGCAGTTTACCACCTTGCTTCTCCACGAGTTCGCCCGCAGCAGCAGCCGACCCACCTACAAGACGCGGAACATGCAAGAACATGCAAGTACCAGGGGAAGAAGAGCCGGAAATAGTGATTCGAGTCAAGACCCGTCGTGTAAGTAGTAGATGAAAAAATGCACGCACCCGTGGCTATGACGTCGTCGATGATAACAACGGTTTGCCCAGGCGTGATGGCATCCGCCTGCATTTCAAACCCGTCCTATACCGGGGTATAAAACGG
>WNFO01005429.1_pt1 | contig 11147 bp, 11 predicted proteins | sample 5400251 | NCBI WGS metagenome assembly WNFO01 (sample SAMN13153354, study PRJNA577476) | soil metagenome | isolation source: 100 cm saprolite under Madrone tree | place: USA:California | collected 2016-06-14 | reverse complement strand
TGGGACTTCCGTACCGACGGCATCGACGTTGGAAGGTGGCGTGGTCGGACCTTTCTGGTAGGCAACGCCCGCAGGTGTCAAGTCTCCGTCTTGGTAATAGAGCGAGGTCCTGTCGCTGCCGTCTTTCATCCACGGGGGCAGAGAGAACCAAGCATACCGCTCTACGAAGGGAAGTGTCTCGAGCATCTCGATGGACTTCGATGCGAACTTTGCCTGCTGCTCCCAGCTAGGATAAGTGGGCGGGTTACTCCAGCGAATGAGACTGTATTCCGTGAGCCAGATAGGAAGCTGGAACTTATGGTGTACGGCCTGAAGAAAATTCTTGAGCCTGTTGACGGCGCCGTCAATGTCGAACTTCTGTCCGTACCAGTGAACACACACGAAATCGACGCGATAGCCGCGTGCCTTGGCGCCGTCCATGAACTGTTCGAGCCAGCTCCCCGACGAGGAAGGATCCGCCGCCGTGGCCGGGCTGCCGATTCGCATGCCCGTCGCTGTTAGGTGGGGCCAGAGGTCCAGCGCCTGCTGCACTGTCAGGTTGGCCTGGTCGGGGTGGTCGGGTTCATTGAACCCGAGCAGGACGGCACCGCTCTTCTTTGCGAGCTCCAGCTGCTTGGGTTCGACGAACGTCTGGCCCCATATCATCGGGACGAACTCCACCCTGTCGGGTTTGGTGATCCGCATTGTGTGCGGTTGCCAGGTGTAGAACCAGGACACATTGATCTCGGCGATTGCCTTGTCCACGTGCGGAAAGTCCCAGGCGCCGACCCCTTTTTTCGGAGAGGCGACAGTGCCGCATCCGGTTACGAAAACGCAGCTGACAAGAAGAAAAATTCCCCAGAGCCCTGCTGATCGTGGTGCGTCTCTGGGCCTCATTTTTCAATGTTTCTGTAGGAAAACCTTCAGATTTGCCCAACTTGTGTCGAAATCGGATCTTTAAAAGAATGACAAGTTAACGGAGTTACGCGTAAGTCCCGGCTTAGTCGACGAGTCGATGCGTGCTCGCCCGGCACCCCATACTTCTAGATCGAACAGCTCGATCCAGTCAAGGAAACGCTGTCGCGTCCCCCCTTCAATTGATCTCATAAACGGAAATGTTTCACGGGCGGTTACGTGGATATGGCAAGACCGTTGCGAAGGACGCCATTGGGTTGAGAGGCTTGGCAGGAGCAGATTTTCATAAGAGAGCAACGCAGCTCCCGGTTCTGAGAGACGGGCAACCATCGTCGAGCCGGTGATGCGCCAACAGTACCGTGAGATTGAACTGAATTCTCCGTCAATCAAATCACACAGATTCTCACCGTCTATCTTCTGTGCGTTGAATTAGCAAAGCCAAAGCAAAGTCAATCAAAGTACTCTTTGTTTATAAGCGGATAACGGCGCTCAGAGAATTCAAAGTCCTCGTTGCATTCGATTCGGCTCCTTTTCGCAAAGAGGATTGCGAATCCTCGTGTCGTTTCTTTCGATTCGGGCGAGTTTCGATACCAACACAAGCCGAAAAGCGGCATGCTTTCATATGGCAAAAAGCCGTGAACTCGTGACAGGCTGTGCTGAAGCCCACGATGGCTTAGCCCTTCGAGCGGGATATACAGGAAGAAAACCGGCACGGGTCAGCTGCTTCTCGCTTGAAGGCGTGGAATTAGAGCTAACGCCGAGAGGTCGCCATCAGGGCACCATTCTTACTTCGCCGCAAAGCAGTAGAATCGGCCCGCACCTCCGCCGGGAGCGGTATCGGCACAGCTTCGACTCTCATGCGCCGAGTTCCACGAACCGGAGGCTCCCGCGGTATTGCCACCAAGGCCGATCCCGTCAACGTGACCCACTTGCGCCTGCATGTCGGGAGATTCTGATGTCCAGTCGTTGCAGGTTTTCCCTGGCACGACTCTACCTTCGGCTGTCGAGCCGGTCAGAATGTCGTGTTCGTTGGGTTTCGGCGACCCAGGCCAAGCACCCGGAACCGATTGGCCCCGTTCGTCGACGAACAAAATCGGGTTTCCTTTGCGCTCGTGGAGGTCGGTGAGATCTTTTCCGACCATGAGGCCGTTTGCATTGAACCAGGGGCCGTTGCCGATTCGATCGCGCGCATTGGTGGGCTGATTGTTGTTGGCAGGATCGCGCTCGACACTCAAGTATGCGCGCCACGTCTTATCCCCTTGCCCCACGGCGGTCGCCAACGTTTGGCAAATCCGATCCGCGCCCGCCAAGCCGCCCAGGTTGCCGGTTTTACTCTTGGCGCTCGTAACAAAAAAACCCATGCTCGGGGGTGGGGCGTCCGCGGCGTCAACAATCCGGTCCATACCGGCGGCAACAACCGCCAACGTTGCGATTGCAAGCAGCGAGTTGTAAAATTTCATAAGATCCTCCTCTTCAAGATTAGGTCCGGTCCTGAGTTTCATCTTTGCAACGGCGCCGAATCTGGCGCTTCTCCGCAGCGCTGGGCCGTTTGCTCGAGTACAACTTACTAAACTGTATGCCTAACTTGTCAGTACACAGATCCGCGATTAACTAGCTTTGATTTTCGTAAAGTCCGGATTCTCCTTTAGTTCCCAACTCTTTGTCAAGCGTTTCGCCCACTCCTCAATGCGTCATATACAGGTCTGCGAAACTAATATACCCGACCGCGATGAGACCCACTGCCCTTTTCGGAGGAACATTTCCCAATGAAAGGACGGGGGACGATCTATCGTGTCGAAGGAGTGTTCGCCGAGGTTATTTCAACTTAGTGAGACGTGGATGGATTCGAATCTATTCGTTTTTTTCTTCTGGCAAAGTAATGGCAAAGCAGAAAAATTCTTCGGTGATTTCGGTTGGTTAGAGGCGGGACGAGAATCAACAATCCTCGTGTCTGTCGGATTCGCTTCCTGCCTCTATTCTGCGGACAACATCAATAGCAGCAGTTCCCAAAGATCTTGTGCCTCATTCGTCTCGTCGCGTTAAAGGCGAAAGGTACATCTATTCAGGGCGGCCGGAATGGATCGACATGGGGCCGGTGAATGAAATCGTTAATGAAGCGCTGCAGAACCGAAAGCGCCGGGACACTTCCTCGGATTCTCGTCCTTAGTGAAGGAGCTATTAATCGAACTCCAGTCAGGAGTTGTTGAGGTTAGCGTGACATCAAGCGGTCGTAAGAAAAGGACTTATCTGCCCATTTTTCATGCCCGCCGATACCATGTTCGATATTCCATTGCATCACGTCAAACATGCGCCCGGTAATTCCAGTCGCATCTTGCGAGGCCAGGTGTAACACGAGCGGTGTCACATGCTCGGGTACGACCGGGAGAGGTCCCGCCTTTCCTCCAGATTGCAGACGGGCCCGATTCTGTTCGTCAAACCCGGTGGTTCGAGTGTGCCCGGGAATAATTGTGTTGACCGCGACATTGAACTGCTTCACCTCATCGGCGAGGTAAAAGCTCAGCGTGGCGAGCGCCGCCTTGGACGACATATACGGCATTTCCATGCTGTTAGGCCGGAGCGCGGCATAGCCTCCTCCATGGGAATGATTGACTATCCCACTGCTCACCACATTGATAATGCTTCCCTTACGTTTCTCGATCATCGGCCGAATGAACCGTCTGATAACTTTCAAGGCACCGAACACATTAACCTTGAATAGTCTCTCCCAATCTGAATCTTTAGTTTCAAGCGTTGTCGCTCGTCCTTTCGGCGGGTATAAATCGCGTGAACGCATCGCAGCATTGTTAACGAGAATATCCACCGTCTTAAACTTATCCAAAGTGGCCTGAAAAGTGTGGTCAATCTGAGCATCGTCCGTGACATCCATGTCCGCAACGAAGATATTTTCGTTGTGATCTTTGAGCTCTTCCTTAAACTCGTCAACGCCAGACCATGATCTATCTGTCGCAACAACCTTCGCTCCTGCTAACAGAAACGCCCGGACATAAGCCCTCCCCATTCCTCTCGCTCCGCCAGTAATAACTGCTACCCGGTCCCTTAAATCATTCGCAACCCTTTCCATTAAAACCTCCACATATTCCGTTTTTCGCTGGATAGCAGGGCTTGTGTCTTTTCAACAATGCCCGGCAAGCCAAACTCGTCCCAACGAGCAGCAACCTTGTCGATAAGTGCGCTACTGACTTTATTGACCGGGGGGAACTTCGCATCCTTGAACTTCATGGTTGCATCGATTCCCATACCGCGACTCGGTGGATCGAAGTCTACCTCTCCGCGCTCTCGCTGCTGTACTCTACTCGCGGCTTGTTGGTCGCTGCTTCCTGTTTCATGTTTCACCCTCCACTCTTTTGGAAATCATCGTGGATTATTCAACCCGGATTCCGCAATTCAATAGCGAAGACACCCAACTGTGCAGCTTCAAAGTCTTTTTTGCTCTTAGCGTGTTGCTTCATGGGTAACGTACTGACGCACAGCACTTACCATTGTTGCCATGCTCAGAGGCAGAACGCATTGTCTTCACTATCGAAGGTTTGCTCCTCGCTCATGACTTACGTTCAACTGCGGAACCTTACTTAATTATTGCCGAGCTCTTCGCGCTGCCTCGGCCCCCTTAGTCATTAGATCATCAAGTTGATCCAGCACCGTGCTATAAGTCCCTTGATTCATGTAACGAACGCCCCCTTTTTCGTAGGCGTCCACGCCCCCGCGATCTTCCATGCTGACATCGATACGCTCGTTCTTCGCCGGATCGCGGAAAGTGTTCATCGGGTCGCCGCCCTCCTGAACAATTTTTATTTGTTCCTTGAGCATATTGCGAAACATGACCAGACCGCGGTCCGATTCGCCCAGTCTTTCCTTGGATCGATCGAGAATCTCTCCTTGTGCGACCCAACAGAGGAGGTCTTGGCCCAAAACAAAATCTGGCAGATTCTGGATCGGCACTTCGTAGGCGGGCACGGGGTCTTGTTTCGGCACGTCAACGTCCGGACCTGGAAAGAAAACCTGATATCCCAAATGCCACGTGTGGGTGTCATCCATTGGAACACGAATCTGAAACTCCGCATACCCGGGTTGGCCGATTCGCACGTAATTAGGGAAAATCATCGGGTGTCCGATTCTCCATCGTTCATTATCTTCCGAATCTCCGACGACTAGGCGCCGTTTCTGAATTCCGAACGGAACATAATCAAAGGCAATCTCTTTGTGCGGACGACTGATGCGCTGGAAGGATTTGATTTTTCGCGGATCGGTTATGCCGCGTCGTTCAATAGCATAAAGCCCAAAAAGTCCGTGAGCATAAGAGGTATGAACGGTGTCGACAGCGTTTTCCTGACATTGCAGCCAGTTGCATGGCAGCAGCGTGGTGCCGATTTGCCGGAAGACACCATCGAGCACGAATAGATCCCAGCGAGGCAGCAGCGGCGCGGGCTGTGGACCAATGTAGGCCCAAACAAGTCCACCAAGCTCCTGCACCGAGTATGCTTTTAGCTTGACGGTATTTTTGAACGTCGTCTTTTGAGTCTCAGCGGGTTGCTCGAGGCACTGACCAGTCCGATCGTACAACCACCCGTGGTACGGACAACGCAAGCCTTCGTTTTCAGGGATGCCGTATTTCAAATCGACACGCCGGTGAGCGCAACGCTGGTCAATGAGACCCAAACGACCTTGGCGATCTTGAAACAGGGTCAACGATTCGCCGAGCAGGCGAACTGCCTTCACCGGATTCTCTTTGATCTCCTGAGAGGTCGCGACCGGGTGCCAATAGCGGCGCATCAACTCGCCAACAGGTGTTCCAGCGTCTACTTTGGTCAACATTTCATTCTCGTCAACGCTCAACATGGCCGTCTCCTCTGTAGTGGGATAGTTTGCTTTCTAGAGATGTATGATCCCTTCATCTACCGCGCTGCTTAACGTCTGCTCCAATTGTGCCTTTGGAAGCGAGGACGGGAGAATATGAGACTTTGCGTTTTCATCCGGACAATCAACGCCTCTTCACTACACCGTGCGCGTGCTGGGGGCGAAAAGGTCCGCAACTTGTTCCTTGCCGGGCGTTAGCCCCTGCTCATAGGAGAAATCGATGGTCGTCTGGAGAAATTTTCGATTCGCCTCGACGCCGTAGGGGAACGGATCATGACCAAAAATCTCACGTGTCTTTGCCAAATACTCGGGCCCGAACACTAAGCTCTGGGGAATCCGTCTCGCTAGTGTTTCCTCCGCCAACTTCTTCGCTTCCAACAATGCCGAGTACAGGTTAAACGCAAGCCAGGGATACTTCTTATAGACGTCACCCCTGATAATGATTGTGTGATTGGCGGGGATAAAGCCGTGTGCGTTGAAGAATCTCGTGCCTTCGGCGATTTTGTCTGGAAAGAGAGGCTTTACTTTGCTCCAATCGCCGCCCGACGCTCGTATCCTTGTGGAACGGTCGACGATGTTCTGCTCCGGTCTAAAAGCGCGGGACACTGGAGCGGCATCGAGCTCGTGGTTAACAAGCATAGAGGCCAAGCTTTTATTTTCCGGGATACGCTGGAACTTGATACCTCGAGGAGGGGCAAACCCGGTCGCACCGCCGTGGCTAAGGTCCTCGGATCTTTCCATCCACCACTCAACTTCATACTGAGACACGCCAAAATCGTGCTCGAGAACACCACGCGTCCAGAGTGCTGATGTTTGCTGGTAATCCCCCACGCCGATTCTCTTACCAGCAAGGTCTTCTGGTTTCTTAACTCCCGAATCCACGTTGATGAAGAGCTCGGAGTGCATGAAACGGCGCGCCGGAAAAGCGGGAATGGCAATCATATCCATCCCTTTGGATCTCGCGATTAGATAGCTCGATAGCGACATTTCGGATATTTCAAATTCCCCGAATGTCAACTGGCGCCAGAATGTGACCGATGGATCAGAAATCGTGTATACAAGATTCTCAACGCCTTCGATCTTTACTCTGCCATCGAGCAACGGCATCACTCTTTCATGGGGTCCCGTAATGAAGCTCAACCTTAGATTAGCCATAGACGTCAAAATTCCTTCGAAATTGCGGGGCTAGATCATCTAGAAAGCGCTATACACACACCACCCCAAGGCTGTCAATGGTGTTTTACCGATGCCGCCGCCCGGGCTCCTTTGAAAATAGGAGTGGTGACGGACGCAGCACCCCTCCTGTGTCCTCCCCGTCGAGGGGAGGAGCCGGAATCTGTGCATCCATCCGAGCCTTTCCCCTCGACGGGGAAAGGTTGGATAGGGGTGAGACCTTGTGGAATGCGTTTAATTTTCATCTTCTGTGGACGAGCGTACGCTCATGAAACACTTCGTGCTGAGATCGAATTGTTTCTTTAAAATCGCTGTCGCAACATGGGTCAAGCGGAAAATTCGACGGCGCGCCGGTGCGCCTGCCGCTCAACGAAGAGACCGCCTGGGAGCGCGCGCAGCACGAGAAGTTCCGCGCCCGTTGGGGCGGCGATCCGTTCAAGGGTTGTTTATTTTTTTGTACTCTCAGTGGCTCCGCTGTAAACCGCACCGCAGGCATTGTATAGAACCGGCCTTATGAAATAAAACTGTCACAGAAAAACGCCAAGGGAGGAGAGACGCATGTCATCCAGCCGGAAGTACGCAGTCGTCGGCCTCGGAGTTGTCGCCGGGCCGCAACCGAACAGGACCCGGCGTCAGGTAGCGGCGGAAGCGGTGCGTTTAGCGATCGCCGATGGGGGCCTCAAGCGACAAGACATCGACGGTGCGATCGAGGTCGTGCGCGGCGCGGGAGCAGGGGAGCGGGCCACCTACGCGGACCCATTCCCGCGCGTGCTGGCGTTGCCGATCAATTTCTTTTTTTCGATCGAGCGCGGGGGCGCGTTGGCCGCTCTGGGAATTTCCGCGGCAATGTCGTTTCTCGATCGCGGCATAGCCAAGTACGTCGCGCTCTGCGGTGTAGTCGATGACTGGACCAAAGCGCAGGAAACGAAAGCCAAAGGTCTTCGCGGCATGGTTCATATTGAAAAGGAAGGCGCCTGGGGAAAACCTGTCGGCGATCTGCGCGCGTTTAGCCATCACTCATGGATGGCATCGCGGCACATGGCGGAATACGGGACGACGAGCAGGCAACTCGGCGCAATTGCTGTGGCGGAGCGGGCCTGGGCGAATAAGAATCCCGAGGCAAAAATGTACGGTCGGCCGATGACGATCGAGCATCATCAAAACTCGCCTTTGGTGGTAGAGCCCTACCATCTTCTGGATATCTGCCTCATCTCGGACGGCGGCGTCGCGTTTATCCTCACCACAGCCGAGCGTGCGCGCGATCTCCGCAAGCCGCCCGTGTACGTGTTAGGCCAAGGGTTTGGCGAAATCATTCGTGAGCTGTGGTGGGAAAAGAAAAATTACACGCAGATGGCGGTGAAGACAGCAAAGGAGCAGGCATTTAAAGAGGCAAGTCTGGAGCTAAAAGACGTGAAGTGCGCGCAACTCTATGATTGCTTCACCGGCGAGGTTTTGTTTCAGCTCGAAGACTATGGCTGGTGTAAGAAAGGGGAAGGCGGACCTTTCGTGGAAAGCGGCGCGATTGCTCCCGGCGGAACAATCCCGGTTAACACAGGCGGCGGGCTCTTGAGCTGCTATCACCTCGCTGACTTGACGGGCTTCGCCGAAGCGGTGCGTCAGCTTCGCGGCGAGGCCGGCGCGCGCCAGATCCCAAACTGCGATGTGGCGATGAGCACAGGCCACGGCGGAGAATTGCTTGCGCCGGGCATGTGCTCGATCCACTCGTGCACCCTACTCGGGAGGTAAGCATGGCTACCGACAACGTCCGTCTTGTTTTCGAACCATTCACAAAGCCTTTGCCGAATATAGATCTCGATAATCAGCCATTCTGGGATGGGCTGCGTGAGCATAAGTTCCTTTTGTTCAGGTGCATGACCTGCGGCGCCTATTACTGGCCGAAAGCTTATTGCCGCTTCCATGACAATGAGCCGTTCATGGGCAATTTGGAATGGGCAGAGGCGAGTGGAAAAGGGAAGGTGTTTGCGTTTAACATCCATCACTGGCCTCTGCACCCTGGCTTTAAAGAAGACGTTCCTTACGTTTACGCGCTGATCGAGTTAAACGAAGGGCCTCTTATCAGCAGTAACGTCATCAATATCGATCCGAAGGACGTTAAAGTCGGAATGCCGGTTGAGATCGTCTACGAGGATCATCCAAGTGAGGACTTTACGCTGCCGAAGTTTAGACTGGCCACAACTTAGGCAGTGCGTGTTTGCGAATTCACCAACTATGCATGCGCGCGATGCGCGTCTTTTGTTGTCGCGTAACATCTTTAAGAAAATCAACGCCTAGTCCACGCGCGATAGGGTCCGCATAAGCGTATTTATTAAGGCCGATTTGCTGGACGTCATCGATGCCTTCGTGTGAGGCTATCAAAGAAAAGATTCTTTGGAAAAACCCGGCACCTTTACGGCCTTGCGTGAACGGAGAAACTAGCCGGTGGAAGGTTGTCATTGGGAGGTTATATGATGCGGAGAAACTGGAAGTCGGTCTTGTCTATAGGAATCACAAGCCTACTGACGTCCGCCGGCATGCCGCGCTTGGCGGTCGCCCAGACGCGCGTTTCCATCGGCGTGACAGAGACGATGGAAACGTACAACCCCTACGGCGATAGCGTTGCTCTTCTCTATGACTTGTACAGCGAGGTCACCGGGCCCTTCTGCTCATACAATTTCGCGACCGGCGAGTACGAGGGCCGTCTCGCGCAGCGCTGGGAGATCAAAGACCCCAACACTTGGGTCTTTTATCTGGACAAAAGATACACATTCAACGACGGCTCCCCCGTTACCTCGGCCGATGTGGTCCACTCCATGAGCCGGGTTCTCGCCCCCGACAGCAAGCATATAACCTTGGCCAGCCCGATGCTTAAAGCCGAGGCTGTGGACAAATATACGGTGAAATTGATCACCAAGAACCCCACAGCTCCGCTTCTTGATTTTATCTGCGATCGCTTCATCATCACGAGCAAGGCTGCCTACGAGAAATACGGCGCCGCGGATGCGGACAGATATCACATGCTCGGCGGTGGCCCCTATGCCCGCAAGGAAATGGTGCCCGGCCAGCGCATTGTTTTGGTCAAAAGGCCGGACCATCACGAAGCGAGGAAAAATCCTCAAGCCCCCGATGAAATCGTCTTCCGGCCGATGCGCGAGCCGGAACAAAGGGTCACCGCGCTGCTCAATAACGAGATCCAGATCGCCCAGTTCATACCTCCTCATCTCCGTAAGCGCGTGGAGGCTTCCCCCCACCACAAAGTCGTCGGTGTGGACTCGCTTGAGCTCATGTTTCTCGCCATGCAGCCCAAGCCTCCCTTCGACAAAAAGGAGGTACGCCAGGCGGTCTGCTATGCCATCGATCGGGACAAGATCATCGCTACGCTCTTGGAGGGTTTCGCTGCACGTTTGGATGGCCCGATCGGTCCGGGTCAATACGGCTATGACCCGAATCTACAGCCGAGGTACGGATACAATCCGGAAAAGGCAAAACAGCTCCTGTCCCAAGCCGGTTATCCCAACGGCGTGGATGTCGAGCTGCAAACGCCGGTGGGGCGCTATACCCTTGACAAGCAGATCACCGAGGCGATGGTCCCGATGCTCAACGCTGTCGGTATTCGCACCAGGCTGGCCACCCCCGAATGGCCCACGCTTTGGGCCAACGTCCAGGCTGGCAAGGTCCCTTTTTATTACATGGGAAGAGGCCAGGTGCTCGATCCCAGTCCGCCGCTTCACCAGTATTTCAGGACTGGAGTGACGCCTCGAATCGGCTATTCCAATCCCAAGGTGGATGAGATCCTCTTTAAAGAACAGCAGGAGTTTGATCCTGCGAAGCGTAAGAAATACCTCGCTCAGGCGATGAGCTTGATCACCGAGGAAGCCCCGGCCTGCTTCATGTGGCGTCATAAGCTCCTCTGGGGCATCTCGGAGAAGGTGGACTATCAGCCGGCCCCTGACGCTGGGATTTTCGGCCTCCATATCAAAAACCGCAGGTAAGAATAATTTCTCATTACTTTAACTCCAGATGTCCAGAACCTTGGAAGAAAGAAGCGAGCAGTCACTACCCGGTTCAAAGTTCAGTGCGCCGGTCAAAGCCGGCAAGGTGTTGTGAATGGAAGTTTCATGCAGTGAAGGGCTAGCGACCCACACTGACCCCGAGTCATGCATTTTAATTGTCCGCAAGGGCACAAGTGAAGCGTTGACAGGGGTACG
>WNFO01005428.1_pt1 | contig 11147 bp, 10 predicted proteins | sample 5400251 | NCBI WGS metagenome assembly WNFO01 (sample SAMN13153354, study PRJNA577476) | soil metagenome | isolation source: 100 cm saprolite under Madrone tree | place: USA:California | collected 2016-06-14 | reverse complement strand
CGACAGGGACCTCGCCATCGTCGCCGACGGTCCGGTGTTCGCGATCCACCAGCCGGATGAGGTCCTCGCACGGATGGACGACTGGAACCAGAGGCAGCACAGCTCGTCCGGGCTGCTCGCGCGCGTGCGCGGCAGCAGGGTGAGTGTTGCGGAGGCGGAGGCGCGCACGCTCGAGTTCCTCACACCGCTGGTGGCGGCCGGCACATCGCCCATATGTGGCAACAGCATCTGCCAGGATCGGCGCTTTCTCGCGCGCCACATGCCGCAGCTCGAGCGCTTCTTCCACTACCGCAATCTCGATGTCAGTACGCTGAAGGAGCTGGCTCGGCGGTGGGCTCCGGCCGTGGCCGAGAGCTTCGTAAAGCAGGGCACGCATCTCGCCCACGCGGATATTCACGAGTCGATCCGCGAGCTGCGGCACTACCGCGCGCGCCTGTTTGCGCCGGCTTATGCTGGAAACTGACAACAGCGCGTCACGGAAACCGGCCGGCGTGCCGGACACAGCCGCTCGCCTGGCCGGCTGAAAGCGCCGCGGGCGCAGCCACTGAGCTAGCACAATGCACTTCCGTCGGCGACGGGCCGGTCCGCCGCGGCGAGCACGATCGCGCCGTCCTCACGCGCGAAGCCGGTCACCAGCACTTCGGACTTGAACCCCGCTACCCGCTTCGGGCCAAGCCCCGTGGCGCAGATCACCTGGCGGCCGAGCAGCTCATCCGCCGAATAGAGCGCCGTGAGCTGCGCGCTGGACTGCTTGATGCCGAACGGGCCGAAGTCGATCCACAGCTTGTAGGCGGGGCTGCGGGCTTGCGGGAAGGGCTCGACCTTGCGGATCGTGCCGGCGCGCATTGCAACGCGCTCAAAATCGGCCCAGGAGGCATGTTGCGGCGATGTTGTCGTCATTGCAGCGTTTCGGGAATCGCGAGCCGTGGGTACGTGCCGGGATGTTGCCGCGATCCACGCGCCTCCCACAACCAGCGCGCACGCTGCGAGGCGGCCGGCGGCGCTACCGCGCCGTCACTTGGGCGCTTCTCCCAGGAACAGCCACGTCTCCACGACGCTATCGGGGTTGAGCGACATGCTGTCGATGCCCTGCTCGAGCAGCCAGCGCGCGAAGTCGGGATGATCCGAGGGGCCCTGGCCGCAGATGCCGATGTACTTGCCCTTGCTGCGGCAGGCGCGGATCGCCATGGCGATGAGCAGCTTCACGGCCGCGTCGCGCTCATCGAACTGCTTGGCGACGAGCGCCGAATCGCGGTCGATGCCCATTGTCAGCTGCGTCATGTCATTGGAGCCGATGGACATGCCGTCGAAATGCTCGAGGTACTCAGCGGCGAGCAGCGCATTCGTGGGCAGCTCGCACATCATGATCACCTTCAGGCCGGCCGCGCCGCGCCGCAGACCGTTCTGCGCCAGCAGCTCGGTGACCTGCTGCGCTTCCTTCACGCTACGCACGAAGGGAACCATGATCTGCACGTTTGCGAGGCCCATGGTCTCGCGCACGCGCTTCAGTGCCCGGCACTCGAGCTCGAAGCACGGGCGAAACGCCTCGTCCACATAGCGCGCTGCCCCACGGAAGCCGAGCATGGGGTTTTCCTCCTCCGGCTCATAGCGGCTGCCGCCGATGAGGTTGGCGTATTCGTTCGACTTGAAGTCGGACAGGCGCACGATCACCGGCTCGGGCGCGAACGCCGCGGCGATCTGGGCCACGCCTTCCGCGAGTTTCTCAACATAGAAACCAACGGGATCGGAGTAGCCCGCCATCTGCGTGCGGATCTGCTGCTTGAGCTCGCCGTCGAGCCGCTCAAACTCGAGCAGCGCACGCGGATGCACGCCGATCATGCGGTTGATGATGAACTCAAGGCGCGCGAGCCCGACACCATGATGCGGGATGCCGGCGAAGTCGAACGCGCGGTCCGGATTGCCGACGTTCATCATGATCTTGACGGGGATCCTGGGCAGGGAGTCGAGCTCGATCTGCTTACGCTCGTACTCCAGCAGCCCCTCATACACGTAGCCAGTGTCACCCTCCGCGCACGAGACCGTGACTTCCTGCCCCTCGCGGACGCGTTGAGTCGCGTCCCCGCAACCGACAACCGCGGCGATGCCGAGCTCGCGGGCGATGATCGCGGCATGACACGTGCGGCCGCCGCGGTTGGTAACGATCGCCGCGGCGCGCTTCATGACCGGCTCCCAGTCCGGATCCGTCATGTCGGCGACCAGCACGTCGCCGGTCTGCACGCGCGCCATTTCGGAGACCTCACGAATGACGCGCGCGGGTCCCGAGCCGATGCGCTGGCCGATGCTGCGTCCGGTAGCGAGCACCCGCGAGCGCGACTTCAGCGAGAAACGTTGGATCGTGCGGCCCGCGCGGCTCTGAACCGTCTCCGGCCGCGCCTGCAGCATGAAGATCTCACCGGTCGCTCCGTCCTTGCCCCACTCGATGTCCATCGGTTTGCGGTAGTGCTCCTCGATGATGAGTGCCTGGCGCGCCAGCGCCACGATATCCGCATCGCTGAGGCAGAACCGGCCGCGGTCGGCGGGCGGCACGTCCAGGGTTGCGACGCGCTCGGCGGAGCCCGCGGCCGCGTACACCATCTTGATGGCTTTGCCGCCGAGATTCTTGCGCAGGATCGCGTGTTTCCCGTTGCGTAGCGCGGGCTTGTAGACGTAGAACTCGTCCGGGTTCACGGCACCCTGCACGACCGTCTCGCCGAGCCCGTAGGAGGCGGTGATGAGCACGACGTCGCGAAATCCGGAGTCGGTGTCGAGCGTGAACATGACACCGCTTGCGCCGAGATCGCTGCGCACCATGTGCTGCACGCCCGCGGAGAGCGCGACGGCGCTGTGCTCGAAGCCCTGATGCACCCGATACGAAATGGCGCGATCGTTGAACAGCGAGGCGAACACCTCGTGAATCGACTTGAGCACGCTCGCCTCGCCGCGAACGTTCAGGAAAGTCTCTTGCTGCCCGGCGAACGAGGCCTGCGGCAGGTCCTCCGCGGTCGCCGACGAGCGCACCGCCACGGCGATATCACGCCCGCCGCTCATGCGGCGCAATTCTTCGCGCACTGCCGTCTCGAGCTCCGGCGGAAACGCACTGGCCAGGATCCACTGACGGATGCGCGCTCCGGTGGCTGCGAGTCTCGCGACGTCATCGACATCGAGAGTGGCGAGCTCGGCGCGAATGCGCTCGTCCAGTGCGTGCTGCTTGAGAAATTCGCGATAGGCGTGCGCCGTCGTGGCGAAGCCGCCCGGGACCCGCACACCGAGCTGCGCCAGCGAGCCGATCATCTCGCCGAGCGATGCGTTCTTGCCGCCGACCGTCTCGACGTCACGCATCGCTAACCGTTCGAAGGGGATGACGTAGGGGTTCAATGCCGCTCCTGCGGTCTACTCAGGCGCCGCAAGGCGCGTAAAATCAGTGACGCGCGCTAATGGCGAACGATCGGGCCCGGCGGCGGCGGCGTCGATTTCCGTGGGGCCCGGAAGGTGACCTCGAGCAGTGAGCCGGCGAACGGTTTTTTTCGTCTCGGACCAGACGGGCGTGACTGCGGAAACGCTGGGCCACAGTCTCATGACGCAGTTCGAGGGACTGGAATTTCGGCCGGTGACTTTGCCATTTGTGTCGAGCGTTGACAAGGCGCAGGAGGCACTCCGGCGCATCAACCGCGCCGCGCAGGACGAGGGCGTGCGGCCGATCATCTTCAGTACCCTGGTGCAGGACGAGCTGCGCGATATCGTGATGGCGGCCGATGCCCTGTTCCTCGATTTCTTCGCCGCATTCGTCGGTCCGCTGGAGCGCGAGCTCAACACCCGTTCCAGCCACAGTGCCGGCCGGGCGCACGGCATGGCGGACCTCGCCGCCTACACGGCGCGCATCAACGCGACCAACTTCGCGCTCGCGAACGATGACGGCACCGGCAGCGATTACGCCCGTGCCGACCTCATCCTCGTCGGTGTCTCCCGCTCGGGCAAGACGCCGACGTGCCTGTACATGGCGCTTCAGTATGGAGTGTTCGCGGCGAACTATCCGCTCACCGACGATGAGCTGGAGGCCGGAACGCTCCCCGCGCGCCTCGAGCCCCACCGTCGCAAGCTTTATGCCTTGACGATCAAGCCGGAGCGGCTGCAACAGATCCGCAACGAGCGCCGTCCCGAAAGCCGCTACGCCTCGCACCAGCAGGTCCAGTACGAGACCCGGGCCGCCGCGGCGCTGTTTGCCCGCTACGCGATCCCCACCCTCGACACCACCGAGTGCTCGATCGAGGAAATTGCCGCCCGCATTCTCAACACCACGGGGATCGAACGGCGCCTGCGCCCGTGAAATGCACGAAACTTGCAAGCGCCTGCGGGGCGCGCAAAGCGCGCGCACCCGGCGGTCGGCGGGCGAGCATCTTGCATATTGCCGCCGTCTTGAGTAGGGCGTCTCAGTAGCAGCTCACCGGTAGTGCCTGCCCGACTTGCACAGTCGCCAACGTGCGTTATAGTCGGGGCGCAATGCTGAAGCCACCAACGAAACTGAACTTCGCACGAGCTGCGCAGGTAGATCCTCGAGCAAGACGCCCGCTCGCGCGCAACGCCGTGGATGACACGTTGACACTCGTTTCATGGCGCGCGCGGCCGCGGAGCTTCGTCGCTCTCATGGGACTGTACGAGAGCAACTTCATCCGCCTGGGGTGGCTCGTGGAGCACCTCACGACGCTCGCCGGCCGGCACCGTTCCGCGGTGGCGGGCGATTGTGACCTTCTTCTCAGCGTCACCGAACGCTCCCCGTACACCAGCACCGTGAATTTGACCTATCTGCTCCCCGGGGCCGATGGCACCCTCCAGTATCCCGACATGCGGCTGCGCATCTACTATGACGCGCATCTGGTCGAGGCGCTGGAATGGGCCGGGACGCACAGCCAAGCGGTTCTCAAAGCGCTGCGCAGCCATGCGGAGCGTGAACTGGATCAGCGCTGGGCCCGCAACGTAATGTTAAACAAGTGGCTGGAATATTGCGTGGAGCGAGGTCATCGCTTCTCATCGGCCACAAGGCTCAGCGCCGGCGAATGAGAGGTGGCGGACCGCCGCCATTTTGCTCATGAAGGCGCTTCGGCAACTCGGCTTCCTCAAGCTCAACTTGCGTCCGGACGGGTCCCCCGCGGAGGACGGCCGGGTCATGGCCCTGTTTCGCAACCGCGCCGAGCTCAAGAAGGCCTACGGTGAGCTGCAGGAGGAGATCTACCGCCTCAAGGACCGCGTCAAGCAGCAGGAGGGGGCGACGCAGCGCGTGCAGGAGATGTTGAGCGCGCTTGAGACGCGCCTGGGAGTTGCGGAGACCGGCTATCCCGCTCTGGTCTTCTACCAGTTACGCAAGCTCTGGCAGTCCGGCCGCGAGCTGATCGAGCAGTTCGTCCAGGACCTCGTGCGCCAGCAGGACGAGCGCGAGCGCCGGCAACATCTCGCCGAGCACAACCGGCGGCAGTTCACGATTCGGCAGCCTGCAGAGCAGCAGTTGCGTGGCGCGGAAACGCGTTCCATGGAGGCCGCTGGTCAGGTCGCGCGGCTGGAGGAGGAGCGGGCGCGACTCACGCGATTCTGGCACTACTTCAAACGCCGCACCCTCGATCAGCACCTCGCAGGGGTGCGCGCCGCCGCTACGGCTGCCCACGCCGCGCTGAGCGACGCGCGCGCCGCCCTCGAGACGATCGACAAGGAGCCGATTCCCGAGTTTCCCGGTCTGTCGATCGAGGCGCGGCGGGCAATCAACCTGGCCGCCATCGCGTATGCGGAAGCGCTGTGCCTGCGTCTCGTGAAAACGCCGCTCGTCGGCTTGGCGCGCGAGGCCACGAGCCGCCGCGAAGTGACGGACGAATACGGCTCGCAGCCGGAATGCGAGGCGCTCATGGGGCAGATCGAGCGAGCCCAGGGGTTGATTCAGGCCCGCAGCAACATCACTCAGGAAATCAAGAGCCGCACCGAACGTCTCAAGCAGGTCGCGCGCTACCGCGGCGCGGCCGACACCTCACCAACACTGGAGTCGCTCGCGTTTTCCGAAGGTGACGTGCTCGGCGGCGAGGCCGTCGGCGCCGGCGCGGCGCGCATGCCGAACGTGCTCGCCGGGGATACCTGGGACCTGTTCCGTATCCTGTTGCGTTAGCTCGCGTTGCCTCAGTTCTTGGTCTCCGTGCGCGCCGTCTTCTGTTGCGCCGGCTGCGCCCGCACTCCGGTTACCATGTCCGCCATGACCTCGGACGACTGATTGAGCACGACATCCGGGATCTCATCCTTGGCCTTGTCGATCTCCTCGATGCTCTTCAGCGGCGGCAGATTCTTGGCGGCGCGCCTGCTGTTCTCGCGGTCGAGCCGCTCCTTCTCCTGGCGCGCGCGCTCCTCGCGTCGTGTCTTGAGGTTCAGGGACACGCTGTGCTGCTCACGCACCGAGTCTATCGCAGCGATGTCCGACACCAGCCAGCGGTAGTCGGGGTCACGCTGGGCGCGCGAGTCCTCCTCCGAAGCTAACACGGCAACAGGTGGCGTCACCGCGGCGCCCGCGCTTGCCTGGAACGGAACGCCGGCGATGCGATCCCACGGCAGCGCGGCTTCCAGCGCGCTTTCGCCTACTTCCTTCATGTCGATTGCCGAGGGCAGCGGCACATCTGGCTCGACACCGTGGTGCTGAGTGCTCTCGCCGGTCACGCGGTAGAACTTGCCGATCGTCACGGTCAGCTGGCCGCTCACGGGCTTCTGCGACCAGCGGTCGAGCGGCACCAGGTTCTGCACCGTGCCCTTGCCGAACGTACGCTGGCCGAGGATCACGCCGCGGTGATAGTCCTGGATCGCGCCGGCGAAGATCTCGGAGGCGGAGGCGCTGAAGCGGTCGACGAGTACGGCGAGCGGGCCGTCGTAGGCGGCGGCCGCCTGCGGGTCGTCCAGCACTTCCAGCCGGCCGCTCGTGTCGCGCAGCTGCACGACCGGTCCGTGATCGATGAACAGCCCCGTCAGCGCGGTCGCCTCCGGCAGATAACCGCCGCCGTTGCCGCGCAGGTCGAGCACCAGCCCATCGATGCCTTCGGTCTTGAGCTCGCGCAGGAGCCTCAGCACATCGCGAGTCGTGCTGCGATAGTTCTGGTCGCCCGCGTTCTGCGCGGCGATATCCTGATAGAACCCCGGCACCGTGATGACGCCGATCTTGAGGTTCTTGCCGTTGCGGGCGACGGTCTTCACTTCCTTGTGAGCCGCCTGCGCCTCGAGCGTCACCCTGTTGCGCACGAATTCCAGAACCTTCTCCTGGGTGCCGGGGGCCGCCCCCGCCGGCAATACCTGCAGTCGCACGTTGGTGCCGGCCTTGCCGCGGATCAGCTGCACGACATCGTCCAGGCGCCAGCCGATGACATCGGTGAACGGACCATCATGGCCCTGGCCCACGCCCGTGATCCGATCGCTGGCGCTGAGCGTGCCGGCCACGGCCGCCGGACCGCCTTCGATGACGTTCATGATCGTGACGTAGTCGTCCACGAGCTGCAGCGAGGCGCCGATCCCCTCGTAGTTGAGACTCATCTGGATGCGGTATTCCTCGGAGTTGCGCGGCGAGAAGTAACTCGAGTGCGGGTCGAAGGCGCGCGCGTACGCGTTCATCAGGTTCTCGAAGACGTCCTCGGGCGTGATCTGATCCACGCGCCTGAGCACGCGCTCGTAACGCTTGCGCAGGACGTCGGCGACGTCCGGCCATTGCTTGCCGGTGAGCAGCAGCGACAGCGCATCATTCTTCACGCGCTTCCTCCACAACTCATCCATCTCCGCCTGGGTCGCGGGCCAGAGCGAATGCTGGCGCTCGAACTCGAACGACTCGTTCACGGTCCAGTCCGGTTCGGACTTGAGCAGGGCGATGGCGTGCTGCATGCGGTCGCGGTTGCGCTGCTGGAAGCGGGCGAAGATCAGGTACGCCGGCTCGATGTCGCCGGTGCGGATCATCTCGTCGAACTTGAAGCGATAAGCGGAGAAGTCGTTGATGTCGCTCGCCAGGAAGTAGCTGCGCTGGCCGTCCAGGAAATCCAGGTAGCGCTGATAGACCTGCTCCGACATCTTGCGGTCGATCGGGGCGCGGCTGTAATGCGCCTCTTCCAGAATCCTGCCTATCTTGCGCGCGGTCGCCCGCTGGGCGTCCGTGGGGGCGATGGCGCCCGGAGGCAAAATCGAGGTATTCGCCGGGACCTGGACCGACGACCCCGCCAGGGCAAGCGCGAGGACCGTCAGAACGGAGGCGGCGATCCAGCCGGATGACCGGCGTAGGGGCTTAGACATCGTGACGACGCTCACAGGTTCGATACACTTTGGAGCACGGCGCCGGCAAAAAGTGGCGCCTTCCGCCCGCGATTGACCGGTCGCAGGCCGCTTTCAAGGACAGACTAGAGCGTGCGGTTCGTATCAGCAAGTACGAAGGCCCCGATTACCCACAGAATGAAATGCGACCCCTTACCGTACTCCTTGGAATCGTGATGGGCTCCACTGTTTCGCTGGCCGTCGGCCTGCTGCTCACATGGGTAGTCATCCTGTTCCTGCCGCAGGATGAGGCCCAGTTCGCTCCCGAACACCTGCCGCTGCTGCGAGCGGTGGCGGTTTTCACGCTGTTCGCGGCGGCATCGGCCGCCAGCTTCTACGGCGACCTGCGTAGCCGCTCCTGGCGATTCATGGCCCACGGCATGACCCTCGCCATGCTCGGCGTGGCGGTGTGGATGTACTGGCCGGGCTAGGGCCTGGCCGGCCGCAACGCCCCGCCTGAGGGCCCTTGAGCGGGTTATCCTGGCCCGCGGCATTCAGGCTCGCTTGCGTTTGAAGCGCCAGATGTCCCTCGGGCGAGCGGCGGTGTCGTACGGGTCGTAGCCGCGCTCCGGGTCGATCGGCTCCACGAGCAGCATCAGCACAGAAGTGTCGGCCGGTCTCTCGTGCTCGGGGGCGGCGGCACCGCGAAATGGCGCCGGGGGCGGGCCAGCGGGCCGCACCTGGTTGTTCATAATCCCGTGATCCGTTCTTATTGTTCGCTCTTGCGCGGGAATCATGTCACACGAATTCGCGCACCGGAGCGACCCGCGTCACAATCCGTCCGGGAACGGACCTGAGGGTCGTACGAGCGCGCGCGGGGGGGTGGCTTGGGACGATCATCCCCGGGGCGGCGATAGGGTAGCGGGCAGAGCGCGGATCAAAGCGTACAGCACGCGGACGATCAGCAGCAGCAGGGCAGGACCGAGCGCGACGAGCCAGAAGACGAGGGATCCGTGAAAGAGACCTATGAAAAAGTCGCCCAACAGCGCAAACGGACCGGCGCGGAGATTCTGACCGTGCGTATACGGCCCCAGCACCCGGTTGCCGACCATCCAGATGAGAACGGGCATCAGCAGCAGGCCGCAGCCGAAGGCAATCCCGAAGATGATCAGCTCGCGCCGCGCACGGGTCTGGGCCCTCATGAGGGAGGCGCGCACGCGCGTTTCCAAGGGCTCCAGTCCGTTTGCTGAGGGCGTCGTGGCCATACGATCCCGGGAGTCGTAACGCGGGCGGGCATAATAGCGTTCCCATGGACAAAATCAGAGCCGCCGTCATCGGTGTCGGCTACCTCGGCCGATTTCACGCGCAGAAGTACGCGCAGGCGACCCAGTGCGAGCTCACAGCCGTCTGCGATTCGCGACAGGAGGCGCGTGAGAGAGTCGCCGCGGAAGTTGGAACGCGGCCGGTGGCGGATTATCGGCAGTTGCTCGGGACCGTCGATGCCGTGAGTGTGGTCACGCCGACGCCTGCGCATTATCGCATCGCGCGCGAGTTCCTGGAGAGCGGCGCCCACGTGCTGGTTGAAAAGCCGATCACCGAGACGCCAGCCGAAGCTCGGGCGCTGATCGACCTCGCCGCACGCGGCAAGCGTGTTCTGCAGGTCGGACATCTCGAGCGCTTCAATTCCGCCATCCTGGCGGCGGAGCCGCATCTGAGCACGCCGCGCTTCGTGGAGTGCCACCGGCTGGCGCCCTACCGGGAGCGCGGCACCGACGTCAACGTTGTGCTCGATCTCATGATTCACGACATCGATATCGTGCAGACGATCGTGCGTGCGCCTATCACCGCGATCGATGCGGTGGGCACGCCGGTGTTTTCGGACGAGATCGACATCGCCAACGCTCGCATCCGCTTCGCCGGCGGATGCGTTGCAAATGCGACCGCTTCGCGGGTGAGTCTCAAGACGGAGCGCAAACTGCGCATTTTCGAGGACGACGCGTATCTGTCGCTGGACCTGCAGCAGAAGATTCTGACGCTGATCCGCAAGCGCGCGGCTCCCGAGGCGGCGGGACAGCTTCCCGTGACGATCGAGGAGCAGAGCCTGGAGCAGGGGGATGCGCTCAAGGCGGAGATCGAGTCGTTCCTCGATTGCATCCGCACCGCAGGCGTGCCCGTGGTGACGGGCGAGGCGGGACTGATGGCGCTCGAGACGGCGATGCGTATCACGGAGCAGGTGAATCACTCGCTCGCCGAGCGTAAGCCACGCCGGTGACACATGTCGGAAAGGTCTGCGATGTCCCCTGAGCCTGAGCACTTTCAGCACACCGCTCGACCCGTGAGCGTCGCCGCCATCCAGATGGCATGCGATTGGAACACAGGCAGCAATATCGCAACCGCCGAGCGGCTGGTACGGGAGGCCGCGGCGCGCGGCGCGCAGATCATTCTGCTCCCCGAACTGTTCGAGACGCCGTATTTCTGCATCGAGCAGGATGCCCGTCACCTCAAGCTCGCGCATTCCGTCGAGGAGAACCGGGCAGTGCGCCACTTCAGGGAGGTGGCGCGCGAGCTGGGCGTTGTGCTGCCCATAAGCTTCTTCGAGCGCGCCGGCCCTGCATACTTCAATTCCGTCGCGCTCATCGACGCCGACGGGGCCAACCTGGGCGTGTACCGCAAGTCGCACATCCCCAACGGGCCGGGCTACCAGGAAAAGAGTTACTTCAGTCCAGGCGACACCGGCTTCAAGGTGTGGAACACGCGGTTCGCGCGTGTCGGTGTCGGCATCTGCTGGGACCAGTGGTTTCCCGAGACCGCACGGGCCATGGCGCTGCTCGGCGCGGAGGTCTTTCTGTTCCCTACGGCCATCGGGACAGAGCCGCCGCCGGCGTTACCCGTGAACTCCCGCG
>WNFO01007143.1_pt1 | contig 11150 bp, 13 predicted proteins | sample 5400251 | NCBI WGS metagenome assembly WNFO01 (sample SAMN13153354, study PRJNA577476) | soil metagenome | isolation source: 100 cm saprolite under Madrone tree | place: USA:California | collected 2016-06-14 | reverse complement strand
AAAGCGTGCGCGAAGCAATCACTCCGCGCAATTTCAAGATTTCGAGATACGCGTCCCAGGCGATTCTCCCCAGCGCCAAGATCGCCTTCGGCTTAAAGATTCCGAGTTCGCGTTCAAGGTAACCGCGGCAATTCGAGATTTCTTCGGGGAGTGGTTTGTTCTCTGGCGGCGCGCACCGGCACGTCGCGCTAATAAACGCATTTTTCAAACGCAACCCGTCATCTGGGTGCAGCGAAGTAGCCTGGTTCGCAAAGCCCGCTTTGTGCAGCGCCGCGTACAGAAAATCGCCCGAGCGATCGCCCGTGAACATCCGCCCCGTGCGATTCGCTCCATGCGCTGCTGGTGCCAGTCCCAGAATCAAAAGCTGCGCGCAAGCGTCTCCGAATCCCGGTACCGCTTTCCCCCAATACGTCCACTCGCGGTACGCGCGCCGTTTTTCCCGCGCCACTTTCTCGCGGTAGCTCACCAGCCGCGGACACTTCCGGCAGGCCACAATTTCCTCATTCAAAACACGAAGCAATTCAGGTTTTTCAGGCATGAAGTTACGAGATCTGGCGTCCCATCATCCGATTCAAATCGGCAAAGGGAACCGCGCCATCGAAAAGAGAATCGGACGTTCCTGTATCCATCCATTCTCTCCCAATCCGCCGAACGAGCCCGAGTGCAGCACGCATCACGGTGGAGCCTGCGCTTACCCGTGCGACTCCCATCTTTTCCAGTTCCGTGAGCGAAGGACAGTTGGGTGAGATCAGGATGTTGAGCGGGGCTGCAATCGCCTTCACTAACTCGGCGATCGTGTCCCGGTCGCTGACTCCTGGAGCGAAGACGCAAGTCGCCCCCGCTTGACGGTAAGCGCGCAATCGTTCCACCGTTCGCTCGAAGCGCGTCGTGGCTTCACCGATCGGCATCAAGTAAATGTCCGTGCGCGCATTCAACACCAGGGAAACACCGTGTGATGAAGAAATCGCGCGGATCGCGCGGATCTTTTCCACTTGTTGCTCCGTGTCCACCTGCGAGCTTTCGTCATCACCCGTCACGTCTTCGAGGTTCATTCCGATAGCTCCCGCAGCAATCACTGCTTTCGCGGTTTCCTCCATGTCTTTCACCGTTGTGCCGTAGCCGGCTTCCATGTCCGCGGTAACCGGAACGCGAACCGCATGCGCGATCCGTCCTACCACTTCCAGCATCTGATCTCGGGAAACGCGCTGGCCGTCCGGATACCCGAGAGAGAAAGCAACTCCGGCACTGCTCGTCGCAATCGCTGGATAACGAGCTTCTTCAAGGATTCGCGCACTGGCCACGTCCCAGGCGTTTGGGAGCGCCAGGATATTCGGTCCTCCATGCAATTTTCGAAACCGCTCGGCTTTCTCAGCTTGTATGCGGACGTCCATGACGCCACCTCACTCCAGAATCTTCAGCACCTCGTCGTGAATCTTTCCGTTCGTGCTGACGAGCTGCCCCGAATAGATCGTCCTCTCGCCACGCAGATTCGTCGAGCGGCCCCCCGCCTCCTCCACGATAATTCCCAGCGGGGCAAGATCCCATGGCTGAGAGGTAAGGTCCACCGCAACTTCCGTTGCGCCCTCGGCGACAAGCATGTGCTGCCAGAACCCGCCAATCGAGCGGCCATTTCGCGCCATATCGGACAGCAAGCGCAGTTTCGCCCGCATTGCTGGATCTTTCTTTGGTCCAGTGCCGGTTGTGAAGATCATCGCCCTGCTGAGTGTGTCCACGCTCGAGACGTGAATCCGTTTGCCATTCCGGTAAGCTCCTTCCCCGCGATAAGCCCACCAGCGCGAGCCCAATCCCGGAGCGCTCGCCATCCCGGCAACAATTTGGCCATTTACCTCGATCCCGATAAGCGTCCCAAATGTCGGAATTCCACGGGAAAACTCTTCCGTGCCATCGATTGGATCGATAATCATTCGGGCTCGCCCCGAAGTGCTCGCAGACTGCGCATCGCCGCCGCCCATTTCTTCACCCAGAACGTCCAGCGCCAGCCCGCTACCTGCAACTCTTGCCCGCGCCATCTCTTCCACGCTACGGTCCGCCTGCGTAACCGCCGTGCCATCGCCCTTCCTTTCGATGCGCAGCTCATCCGCGCGGAAATACCGCATCGCAATCGCATCTGCCTCCTCCGCGATCGCCTCCAACAGTGACCCATACGTTTCCCCGTATCCCATTCGTTCTCCCTATTCGAGGTACATCATCGGGCTGGCATTTTCAGTCACTAGTCACGAGTCACCAGTCACAAATAACCAATCACCTGATTTGACTCTCTCCTCGCGCACCCCTAGCATACAAACTTACGCCAATGTCTGCTCAAACCAACACCGGAACCGTCCTCGATCGGATTCTCGAGGCTCGCCGCGCCGAAGTCGAACACCGGAAACGCGTCTTACCCGAGACCGCGCTGAAGTATGGCGTGAAGGCGGCCACTCAGCTCCGCAATTTTTCCGCAGCGCTCTGCCGCGATACTCTAAACGTACTTGCGGAACTCAAGCCTGCCTCGCCTTCACGCGGCGTCCTTCGCGATCCCTTCGATCCCGTGGCCCTCGCACAATCGCTCGAAACTGCGGGCGCTTCCGCTCTCTCCGTTCTGACCGAAAGCGAATTTTTCCGCAGCTCGTTGAAAAATCTCCGCGACGCCCGCAAGTCGATCCAGCTCCCGGTTCTGCGCAAAGATTTTATCTTCGATCCCTGGCAGGTCTGGGAGACTCGCGCCAACGACGCGGATAGCTTTCTCCTCATCGTCTCCATACTCGAAGATGCGCTCCTTCGCGACCTCATTGCACTCGGTCGCGAAATTGGCATGGAGCCGCTCGTCGAGGTCCACACCGCGCATGAGCTCGACCGCGCTCTCGCCGCCGGGGCACGCATCGTCGGCGTAAACAACCGCAATCTCAAAACGCTCACCGTCAGCGTCGAAGCATCCTTCGAGTTGATCGGCCGCATTCCCGACGACTGCATCGCCGTCAGTGAGTCCGGCTTGCGCACCCACGACGAACTTGTGAAGCTTCGCGCCGCCGGTTTCGACGCTTTCCTCGTCGGCACGCACCTCATGCTATCTCCCGATCCCGCCGCAGCTCTTTTCGCTCTCCTCAATTCTCCCCCAGGAACATCGTAGGTGGCCATGATCCGCGTCAAAATCTGCGGCATCACCAACGCAGCGGACGCCTTCGCCGCCATCGAAGCCGGCGCCAATCTCCTCGGGTTCAATTTCTACGCGAAAAGCCCCCGTCACATCACCGAGGACGAAGCTGCAAAGATTCGCCGGCAACTTCCGAAAAAAATCAAAGCTGTGGGCATTTTCGTCAACGCCCCACCGGTTGACGTCGCCGCGCTCTGCAAGTCTCTGAAGCTCGATGCTGCCCAGCTTCATGGCGACGAGACCCCGGAAACCGTTGCCGAACTGGCCCACAACCTCCCGGTTTTCAAAGCCTTCCGCGTGGAGCCTGAATTTCGCTTGGGAACTCTCGATGAATACCCCGAGGCTTTTGCCTTTCTGTTTGACGCCGCGCACACAGGCCAATATGGTGGTACGGGGCGGACCACGGATTGGGATGTTGCGCGGCGAGCCGCGGTTGGTCGCCGTATCATTTTGGCAGGCGGCCTGAACGTCGAAAACGTAGCTGCGGCCGTGCGTATTGTACGCCCCTACGGAATTGACGTCGCCAGCGGCGTAGAATCAAAGCCGGGGAAGAAAGATCACGGCCTGCTCCGCGAGTTCATTCGGGAAGTCCGCCGCGGCGAGCGGAAGTAGAATTATCAAGCGGAAAATTCACGGATATCCATGAGCTCCATCCTTCAATCACCGACCACATCGCCAGGACGATTCGGTCCCTACGGCGGCCGCTACGTCCCCGAAACGCTGATGGTGCCGCTCTTCGAGCTCGAACGTGCCTTTGAAGCTGCGAAGTCGGATCCCTTGTTTCAAACTCGCTTCAACGATCTTCTAAAAAATTTCGCCGGCCGCCCGACGCCGCTGCAGTTCGCTTCGCGCCTCACAGAAAAATTCGGGGGGCCGCGTATTTATCTCAAGCGGGAAGATCTGCTCCATACCGGCGCGCACAAGATCAACAACGCCATCGGCCAGGGCCTGCTCGCCGTGAAGATGGGCAAGCCACGCATTATTGCAGAAACGGGCGCGGGCCAGCACGGCGTTGCCTCCGCCACCGTCGCCGCGCATCTCGGCCTCGAATGTGTCGTCTACATGGGGACGCAAGACATGGCGCGCCAGGCTCTCAACGTCGCGCGCATGCGCATGCTTGGCGCGCAAGTCGTCGGCGTCGATTCCGGAAGCCGCACGCTTAAGGATGCCATCAACGAAGCCATGCGCGATTGGGTCACCAATGTCCGCACAACCCACTATCTTCTCGGCTCCGTCCTTGGCGCGCATCCCTATCCCACGATGGTCCGCGATTTTCAGGTGGTCATCGGCCGCGAGGCCCGCGAGCAAATCCTTGCCGCCGAAAAGCGCCTGCCGACGCATCTTTTCGCCTGCGTCGGCGGCGGTTCGAATTCCATCGGCCTCTTTTACAATTTCCTTCGCGACGCCGGCGTGAAAATGATCGGCATCGAAGCCGGTGGCCGCGGCGCTGAACTTGGTGAACACGCCGCTCGCCTCGCCGCGCAGCAAGGTTTTTCTGGAGCGCGCCCCGGTGTTCTCCAGGGCACTTACACCTACGTCTTGCAAAACGAAGACGGCCAGATCGCCACGACGCATTCCATTTCTGCCGGCCTCGACTATCCCGCCATCGGCCCCGAGCACGCCTGGCTCGCCGACCAGCGCCGCGCCGAGTATTCCGCCGTTTCCGATCAAGCCGCACTCGATGCTGCGAGCCTCCTTTCGCGCACTGAAGGGATCATTCCCGCGCTCGAGTCCGCCCACGCCATCGCCGGCCTGATCGAGCGTCTCCCACAATTGAAGAAGGACGACCTCGTCATCCTCAATCTCTCCGGCCGTGGCGACAAGGACATGGACACTTACTCCCGCCTGCTCTAATCTTTCTTTCCAAACCAAATGACCGTCGTCGCTCCCAACTCGACCCGCATTTCCAAACGCTTCGCCGAATTGCGCGCGTCCGGCGAACTTGGCATCGTCGCTTACATCACCGCCGGCGATCCGTCGCTCGACGCCTCGTTGAAATTCGTCCGCGCACTTGCTGACGCCGGCGCGGACGTTATCGAACTGGGCGTGCCCTTCAGCGATCCTCTCGCGGATGGGCCGACGATCCAGCGCGCTTCGGAACGCGCTTTGAAAGCCGGGACGACTCTCACCGCGGTTCTTGATCTTGTCCGCCGCATTCGTCAATCTTCCCAAGTCCCGCTTGTTCTCTTTAGCTACTACAATCCAATTTTGCAGATGGGTCTCGAAAAATTCGCATCTTCCGCAGCCTCTGCCGGCGCGGACGGAGTTCTCGCCACCGATCTCACGCCGGAAGAATCCGACGACTATCGACGCATTCTCGCGCACCATCTCGACACCATTTTTCTTGGCGCTCCTACTTCCACAGACGAACGCCTGGCGAAAATCGCCGCCTGCTCTTCCGGCTTCCTCTATCTGATTTCACGCACTGGAGTTACCGGCGCAAAGGATGCTCTCCCCGACGATCTCCCCGCGCTTATCCGCCGTACCCGCAGCGTCACGCAGCTCCCCATCGCCGTCGGCTTCGGCATCTCGCTTCCCGGCCACGTTTCCGTTCTCGGCGGCCTCGCCGATGCCGCCGTCGTCGGCTCCGCTCTCGTCGCCGAAATTGAAAAGGCGCAATCGGTGGACGCCGCTGCCGTGGCGCTTGCGGAACGCGTTCGCTCGTTCAAAGAAGCCGCCCGCCACGGCCTCTCCCGCCGCGACGTCCCGATCCATCGGGGCGAGGTCACCACATGAACGTCAGTGACTGGCGCCGCCGCATCGATGAAATCGACAAGAAACTCGTGCAACTCTTGAACGAGCGCTCGCAATGCGCCCTCGAAGTGGGCAAGCTCAAACAAGCGGCGAAAATTCCGCTTTACCAGCCCGACCGCGAAAACGAAGTGCTCGCCAATGCCGAGCGCAATAATTCCGGTCCGCTAACAGACGCAGCCATTCGCCGCCTCTTCGAGCGCATCATTGACGAAGCGCGCGCCGCCGAACGCGACGCCATGCATTCCGGCGACAGTCAGGCCAAAGGCGGGAATGAATGACCGGCCAACGCGGTATGTGTAGATCGGGTTGTTGTAGCGGCCGGACTTTAGCCCGGCATTTCCGGTTTGAGCATTTGTAGTGGCGGAACTTTAGTCCCGTGCTTTTCGCTTCGAATCTTAGAGAAGGAAACAGGAAACTCTCATGGTCATCGTGATGCAAGAAGGGGCCACTGACGCCCAAATCCAGCATGTCATCGACCGCCTCGTGGCCAGCGGCTTCAACGTTCACCGCTCCACCGGCGAATCGCACACCGTCCTCGGCGCCGTCGGCGTTCACCGGGACTTCGATCACCGCGATTTCGAATTGCTCGACGGCGTGCGCGAAGTCATGCGCATCACCCAGCCGTTTAAACTCGCCAGCCGCCAGTTCAAGCCCGAAGGCACGATCGTCGATCTCGGCCGGGGTGTCCGCATCGGCGGCCCGGAAGTTGCCGTTGCCGCGGGCCCGTGTTCGGTCGAATCACGCGAGCAAATTCATTCCATTGCGGAAAGCGTCGCCAAGGCCGGCGCAAAAATCCTGCGCGGCGGCGCCTTCAAGCCGCGCACTTCTCCTTACGCCTTCCAGGGCATGGGTGAACCCGGCCTCAAGCTCATGCGTGAAGCCGCCGACAAATTCGGCCTCTTTACCATTAGCGAAGTGATGGACGCTTCGCAAATCCAGATGATGATGGGCTACGTGGACATTTTCCAAGTCGGCGCGCGCAACATGCAGAACTACTACCTCCTTCGCGCACTCGGCGAAATCCGTAAACCCGTTCTCTTGAAGCGCGGCATGTCCGCCACCATGGAAGAGCTTCTGATGAGCGCCGAATATATCCTCGCCGGCGGCAACTACAACGTCATACTCTGCGAGCGCGGCATTCGCACGTTCGAAACTTACACTCGCAACACGTTCGACATCGCGGCTATTCCCGTCATCAAAAAGCTTTCGCATCTGCCAATGCTTGCCGATCCCTCGCATGGCACCGGTCGCCGCGACAAAGTCCCGCCGATGGCCCGCGCCGCCGTCGCCGCCGGAGCTGACGGCCTGCTCATCGAAGTCCACAACGATCCCGACCACGCGCTCTCCGATGGCGCGCAATCGCTCGAACCCAACGCTTTCACTCAGCTCATGGCCGAGCTCCGCATCATCGCGCCCGCCATCGGCCGCCGCATCGCGTGAGGGAGTATTCAGTTATCAGTTGTTAGTTTTTAGTTCCGGAATCAAGAGGGCCACGTCTTGCGGTTGGCGGAGAGACAAGCCAGTTCTCCGGTGAGGTCAACCTGTTTGTGCAGATAATTCGAGGGCGCGGTTTTTCCGCCAGCCTTTGCACCTTAGGCGTCTCTGCGTTAGCATTTGTCCTCCGATTTGTTTCTCGGACTGGGAACTAACAACTGACAACCAATAACTAAAAACTCTCAATGTCCCAGCACCGCATCTCCCGCGTCACCATCCTTGGCACCGGCCTCATCGGCGGCTCCTTCGCCCTCGCGCTCCGCAAATACACCACCGAGATGCACATCTCTGGCTGGGACCGCCCGGATGTCGTTCGCGAAGCGCAAAGTCGCAGCGCCATTGACGAATCCTTCTCCGGTGAGCTAGCGCCCGCACTGCATAACTCCGATTTGATCTATATCGCGCTTCCTATCGCCGCGACAATCGATGTTCTTCCGGAAATCGCGCGCCACGCTCCTCCTCACGCGCTTGTCACCGACGCGTGCAGCACCAAAGTCCGCATCGCGCAAGCCGCCGCTGAACTTTTCCCCGGCGAAAGAGGCCCGCTCTTCCTCGGCGGCCATCCCATGGCCGGCAGGGAACTCCCCGGAATCACACACGCCGATGCGGATCTTTTCCGCGAGAACACATACGCGCTGATCGCCAAATCTCCCGAACCCGTAGTGGCGGGTCTTCAGACCCGTTCTTTTCCCGCTGGTGAACGCGGGTCCTCTGAAGATCCCCGTGTTTCGGCCTTCGTCAAAATTCTTGAAAAAATCGGCGCCCGCCCGCTCTGGCTCGGCGCGCCGCAGCACGACTACGCCGTCGGCCTGGCGTCCCATCTCCCACAACTCGCGGCTGTCGCTCTGGCGGGATTCCTGTACGACCGTCTCGACGAAAACGGCCTTCCCATCACCCTCGCCGGTCCCGGCCTCCGCGATTCGCTCCGCCTCGCCGGCAGCCCGTATTCCACTTGGCGCGATATCGTCCTCACCAACCAGGAAGTTCTCGCCGCGGCGCTCGATCTTTTCGCACGCCGCCTCGACGATCTCCGTGAGAAACTGGCCTCACGTGAGCTCGAGGCCGACTTCGACGCCGCCAACGAACTCTACAAGCTCCTCCGCAGCCTTTGACGTGGGCCATCTCATCACGGCGCGACGGGTGTCTTCCCGCTCCAACACCCGATGAAGTAAACTGACCTGAATACTTCGGAGCACCGTATGGACAAACGCATCGCCTCCGCCGACGCCGCCATCGAGAAAATCCACGACGGCGCCACGATCCTCATGGGCGGATTCGGCCTCTGCGGCATCCCGGAAAACCTCATCGCCGCCGTCCGCCGCAAAGGCACGAAGGACCTCACCATCGTCAGCAATAATGCCGGTGTCGACGATTTCGGCATCGGCGTCTTGCTCCAGCAGCGCCAGGTCAAAAAAATGATCTCGACCTACGTCGGCGAAAACAAACTCTTCGAGCAATTAGTTCTGAGCGGGGAATTGCAAGTGGAACTCAATCCGCAAGGCACTCTAAGCGAGCGCTTGCGTGCTGGCGGCGCCGGCATTCCCGCGTTCTACACCCCCACCGGCTACGGCACCATGGTCGCGGAAGGAAAAGAAACTCGCGAGTTCGACGGCCGCATGTTCGTGATGGAACGCGCTATCCGCGGCAATTTCGCTTTCATCAGAGCCTGGAAAGGAGACCGCTGGGGAAACTTGATGTACCGCAAGACCGCGCGCAACTTTAATCCCATGATGGCCACCGCCGCCGACTACGTCATCGCCGAAGTCGAAGAACTCGTTGAACTAGGGCAGCTCGACCCCAATCAAGTTCATACGCCCGGCATCTTCATCGACGCCATTTTCCGGGGTCCCAAGTACGAAAAGCGCATCGAGCGCCGCACGACTCGAAAGATTTAGGAGGACATGCATTCCTGCCTGTCCTCCTGTGATTGTTCTTTGGTGTTAACTGTAAACCGTCAACTGTGAACTTCTCATGCCACTGACCGAAGACCAAAAACGCGAACGCATCGCCCGCCGCATCGCCCTCGAACTTCGCGACGGCTACTACGTCAATCTGGGCATTGGCATGCCCACGCTCGTCGCCAACTACGTCCCCAAAGGCATGGACGTGATCCTGCAATCGGAAAACGGCATGCTCGGCGTCGGTCCCTATCCGCTCGAATCCGAAATTGATCCCGACCTCATCAACGCCGGCAAGGAAACCGTCACCGAGCTCCCCGGCACGTCTTATTTTTCCTCTGCTGATTCTTTCGCCATGATTCGTGGCGGCCACGTCGATCTCACTGCGATGGACCTCGTTGCCGGGGCTAAGCGCGTGTTCATCGCCATGGAACACGCCACGCGCGACAACAAACCAAAAATCCTGAAAAAATGCACGCTACCACTCACCGGCGTCGAAGTCGTCGACCACATCGTCACCGAGCTAGCCGTCATCGACGTCACTCCCGACGGCCTCCTTCTGCGCGAACTCGCCCCCGACGCCACGCTCGAACAAGTCCAGTCCCTCACAGAGCCTAAGCTCCTCCTCCCACGCGGCGGCCCCAAACCTTTGCCCGTTTAGCATTCAAATGTTGTGAGCGAAGGCGTGCCATATGAAGCCCAAGAAAAAATTTGCCAAAGTAAAATCCAAGCGCTCGAAGATGCCGAAGTTTTACCCCATCGACGACCAGATGAAGGAACTTTCGGCCATGCTAGAAAAAGAAATCTCGGATTGGCCCGGGGTTTCAAGGAGGCCCATGTTCGGATACCAGGGTCTCTATCGAGACGGCCAGATCTTTGCCGCTCTTCCCCGATCCCGCGCCATGAAATCACCGACCTCCATCATGATTAAGTTCGCTTCCGCCTCTCCGGCCGTTCTGGAGTCCGTCAAAAAGGATTCCAGAGTTGCTACCGTTTCGGGCATGTCTGGCGGAGGATGGTTTTTCTTTGAGCTGGACGATGCCTCGGCCACAAAGGGCGCCCTCGGCTGGCTCGGCCGCGCTTACGAAGCCGCCAAAAAGTAGCCGCCGCCTCAGCGCCTGATCGGATTTTCACTTCTCTTCTGGAGTGGGACCACTGGGGTGCCGTGCGGTGGTGAACGAATAGTGGAAGCTCGATACCACGCTCAATAGTGTAACTATGTAAATCAGCACGCGGACAAATGTGCCCAGCTTAAGATTGGGATATGCAGCCGCGAGAACCACAGTGAAAACAAGGACGATTTGCGTGGCGGTAGTGGATTTGCCGTAGATGCTGGGCGGAAAAGGCCGGTACCCGGAGACAAGCAAAATAACAACAGCAACGATCAGGATCAGTACGTCGCGGCTAAGAACGATGATCGTGAGCCACCAGGCCAATTGCTTCTTGAATGCCAGAATGAGGAAAGAAGAGGAGAGCAAGAGTTTGTCGGCGATGGGATCGAGATACGCGCCGAGAGCGGAACGTTGATTGAGGCGGCGGGCGAGAAGGCCGTCGATTCCGTCCGATAGTCCCGCCACGACCAGAACGAGAAGAGCCCACCGGTACTTCTCGTACGACATGAGTATGAGAAACAGCGGCAGAAAGCCGAGCCGGAGAAACGTAATTTGATTGGGTACCGTCCAAATGCGGCCTTTCATTGTGATTCAGAATAGCGCAGTTCAGGCGAATTGCGCGAGATAGTCGGAAAGGGAACGTCCCACCTTGCGCGCGAAAAGCTCGTTCATCGAGGGGATGGAGCCGGAGGCTTCGTCGAGAGAGATGCGCTCGAGGCGGTTCATGGGAAAGAAAATGGT
>WNFO01031448.1_pt1 | contig 11151 bp, 16 predicted proteins | sample 5400251 | NCBI WGS metagenome assembly WNFO01 (sample SAMN13153354, study PRJNA577476) | soil metagenome | isolation source: 100 cm saprolite under Madrone tree | place: USA:California | collected 2016-06-14 | reverse complement strand
ACTACAGTCCTATCCACGCTGGGTAAAACTCACGCTGACCGTGTACGCGGTTGCGTTTCTAATCGGCACGTCAACACACCTTAACGTGCTCTTCCATGGAGGGTGGCTCCCTCATCATCCGTTCCTGAATACATATTGGACGGCACTCACCTTTCTCGACCCATTGGTGATTTTTCTTTTGCTTCGGTCCCCGCGGGCAAGGCTGTTACTCGCTTTGGCGATCATGATCACAGATGTGGGGATCAATTCCCTCGCCACATACCTGTATTTTGATACGGATGGGCACTATACGGTCGATTACTTCGTTCAACTGCAAAGCGCGTTTCTTGGGTTCGTTCTAGGTTCAGCCCCATTTCTTTGGACGCGTCTCGTTGGAATACCGCAAATGTTGGAGGCTCCAAGGCAACCCGGGAGAGATTGATGCTCGTTTGCTCGGACTCGCAGCCGAAGCGGAATGTCAGTGTCGCGGGCGTCGTTGCCGGCGGAGCCGAGGGCGTAATTACGCAAATTACCCCGAAGCCCTGTTGCACGGGCTGCAGAAGCGGTACCGCGAACTTTGTGGCCATGGGAATTCCTGGAGAGTAGTTGAAACGCTGGCGCTGAACCTACTGGATCTCATTGACGGCTCCAGACTTGGTCTGTATCCGATAATTGTAGACCTCTGGAGGTGGAGGCGCATTATTGCCGGGCACATCAGGTCCTAGATTCAACTTGATGACTTCCCGTCGGTACTGCTGTTTGAAGGCATCGGAGAATCGCACAGTGATTCGTGTGTTTGTCCACGCCTGCACTGACTGAGCGTCAACTGGAATCCAGTCTGTGTACTTCAGCGGCGGCAACACGGTCATGTCCACAGTGAGTTCGTGACGGTAGGCGACACGGATACTCAGCACGCCCGGTTCGTTACCGAAGTTCGTGCCTTCGATGATGAACTGCTTGTTGAGGCCAAAGTCGAACGAGAAGATCGACGGACGCCCAGCGATGAGGTTCTGCTGAGTGCTGCGTAGAGTTGCTATAGCCTGATTAGTCTGCTCTGTCGCCTTGATTAGGCGGTCGTTCAGAGCCTGAATTTCCTTGTTTATCTTCGCCGTGCTTGCACTGAGAGCGTCCATTTTGGCGACGGCTGCGTCTACCGTGTCCAATTTTGCCTGGGCCTGATCACTTTGTTTCTTGATCTCAGCTATCGAGATGTCGTTATCGACCATTTCCTTGCGGGCACGATCTGTCAGCGGCGCCAACTCACGGTCGAGGTTCGCCTTTACGTCGTCTTGAACTGACTTGGAAACGCTGGTCTTGATGGAACTGATGCCAACGAATGTCAGCAGGCCAGCAACGACGCCAACGACTGTGAGCCAGAATGTCACCCGTTTACCGAAGTGCTCCGTGGCTGCCTCTACGACACGGTATCTGGCGAGTTCGATGACCTCATCGGATAGCGGCCTTGGGTCTGGAGTTGCAGCAGGGGGCTGAGCGGGTGGTGTCGACGCTGGAGTATTCATACGGCTAAGGTTAGCAGTTGGACGCTGCGACAAGCGATGTATAGGTGCAAGCCGTAATACAGGCTGTATGCGCTGGAAATACTGGATGAGCGATCAAAGAAGTGTGTACTTCCGGTAACCGTGCTTGACGCTGGCGGGCTGTCGCTGTAATGAGTTTACCGAGTGATAGTCACCCCGTTACCTGCGGGCGGAGTGTCCGGTGACCGATCAGAGCAAAAAGGTGCCAACCATTGAACTGACCTCGCGCGAGCTGCACCTTCTTTTGGAGTACGGCTATCCGTTTGAGGAGCAGGCGCAGATCTTGCGAGCGAGCAAAGCGGTCCGCGGTTTCCACCGAGTGAGGCTCGATTCGTTTTGGATCGAGATGTTGCTCGGTGACGTTATCCGGTCGGCTCGGGAGATCACCAACCGCAGGCTGCTTGACGAACTGGACGGCGTGTGTGGGGCACTTGAGTGGGCGCTGAGCGAGGCGCACCGTGTCGGCCTACGCTGATCGGCGGTACCGACGGATTCAAAGACGGCCGTAACGCAAACTTCGGTTGACCGCATTCAGATCAAAGCCCTCGGAGTCGAAGGCACCGCCGGCCCAAGTGAGCATGCTCTCATGTTCGTTATGGAACGGGTTTTTGATGGCGGCCAGGAACTCGAAGTAACCTGTTACGCCGCCGACATCGTCAGGCGGTGCGGCACGCTCACCGGCGATGCACAGCGGATAGGACCATTCGGCCTTCGGCTCGGCGATCGGCTGCACCTTGATGCGGTGGCGCCAGCGATCACCAAAGTCATATTCGTAGACAAACTCGCGCACCGAGTCGCCAAGGGCCTTCTCAAGCGTGTATTTCTTTTCGTCGAGCATCTCGAGCTCGTCGAGGTCGGCGTACGCTGCACTGTAGGCTTTCTCGCCGATCTCAAAGCTGTGTAAATGCGAGTCTGTCCAGCCCATCGCACGCTGTAGCAGCGCATGCAGTTTTGATAGCTTGATGGAACCGGGTACGAGGATTCGGCGCCAGATTGCTGGGTGCAGATTCTCCAACTCGACGTGCAGTTCATAGACTGTCGGAGGGACGCGCGTTCGAGTGGGCATGCGTAATCTCCAGGCGGTGAAGGCGCTGATCGTAGCCTACTTCGCGCCGCTGTGCAGCTCGCTTAAGTTACGCGGGGGGATCCGGTCCGGCGTCATGCTCTGAGTGCTGTCCCGCGTAATTCCAGGGCATCCAACCTTGAGGATTCGCAGCACTCGCTGCGGCATTGCGTAGAACCGCGACCAGGTATTCATACGCCGACACCTCGTTCAGCTCGGCGGTGTGGATCAGGCTCATAAACACATCACCGACGTGGGCGCCGGCGAGAGTGCGATAAAACAAACTGTTCTTTCGATGTAAAATAGCCTTCTTCAAGGCTCTTTCGGCCGTGTTATTGTCGAGAGGCACCCCTTCCACGCGCAGGAACAAGGTCAGTTCCGGCCAGCGCTTTTGCATGTAGAGGATCGCGGCGCCGAGCGCGGAGTTCGGTTCGACGAGGCGCTCATCAAATTGCCGTTGCATCCACTGCTCGAGCGCCTTCATCGGCGCCGCGCTCTCGGCCTGGTGCAAGGCGAGTCGTTGCGCCGGGTCGAGACTCTGTTCGCGGGCGCGCGCGTCGGTGATATAGACCTCGCGCAGGGTTTCGAGCACAAAGCGCACCTCGGCCGGGAACGTCTCGGTCAGTTCCACATACTTTCTCCTGGCATGGGTGAGGCACTGCGAGAGGATCGTGTCGAACTCGGTCGGGATATTGCGCGCCAAGCCATCGCACATCTGGATCGGCGCGGGCAGATCAGCGTTGCGGCGGGCAAGGACCGCGCTCAAGTTCTCCCCGGCGTGTCGTACACCGGTGAAGAACAGCGCGATTTGATGGGTCTCGTCGGTCGCGACGATCCCGGAGGTGAAGATGCCGGTGCGTTCCTGGTCCGCATCGTCGGCGAGCGCCGCGGCACGCTGCTTGAGCGTCAACTGCAGCACCTTCATGGTGGTATCGTCGTTATAGAGCACGCGTCCCTGAGCGGCCTGGCGCAGCAACTCCTCGTGCACCGGCGCCAGTGACTTCGCCGCCGCCTGCACGAGATCCCATTGCGTCGCGGCGGGCAGCGGGATGCCCATGCTCTCCTGCAGTTTTTCGATGCGATTGAACGGCAGTCCGGCCCCGTATTTGAGCAACCCCACCATGCTGGTCGCGGTCGCATCGTATTTTTCATTGCCGACCCCCTCCGGTGCCGGGGCGGTGAACACCTCACCGCAGAGATTGCAGCGCAGCCGGTCGCAGGAGTAAACGCTCGCCGAGAGCGGTGCCATGCCGGTGATGCGCACGAGCTTCGCCGGCTCGTTCTGCGGATAGAGTTTCCCTGACTCGCAACCAGGACAGGCTTCGCCGCCATGGAGAGTGGGATGCGCCACCGTGACTTGGCTTGCGCCGGTGTACGCGGCGGCGGCATTACGCCCATGACCGGGCGGCTTCGGCCCTGGGGTCCGTACTGCGTCTTCGCCCGTCGATTCCACGGCAGTCTGCTCGCCGCGCTTCTCCCCGAGGACGTTGCGGGTGGATTCGGTCGTGGCGCCAAAGATCATGCGTCGTAATCGATCGACCGACGCATCCTTGGCTTGTAACTGCTCCGTGATGAGGGCAAAGGTATCGATCGCGGCCTTGAGCTTCGCGTGTTCCTCCGCGCTCAGCGCCCCGGTTTGAGTCCGCTCGACAATGGCGGAGATTTCCTCTACCGACACCTCAATGCGCTCGGGATGCGATTTCTGCTTCTTGCGGCTCATGCCAGGCGGTTCAGGCGTTCGCGAAAGTCCCGACACAGCGCCAGCCCCAAGATGTCTTTGAGGGTCCGGTTCGGCTGATGGGTCAGATCATCCTTGCCGCGACCCTGGGTTTGCCCCAGATACTGCCAGTTCGCCGCCCGGTAGCAGGTCCCGCGATAGCGACTGCGGTCGATGAAGGTCTCGGCAAAATACACGGGATGGCCGTAGACCGTCTGCCATTCCTGCGACAGCACACGCGTCATCCGCCCGAGCAGGTGCGAGGCCAGGTGCTCGACTTCGGCCCACGGCAAGATCAAGAAGCGTGAGTTGTAGGCGATGCCGGCGATGTTCCGACGCCGAAAGGGATTCCGCGGGCGTGCGCCGCACCTGCACGAACGTGAGCGGTCCCAGCTCGCGTAAATGTACACGCAGCGCCGTGGTGTCCACCGTCACCGGTGCCGGTCGCGCCCGTACGCAGAACGGATTCGGCGGGTGGTGACGCACCGCCGGCAGCTCGATATGCCCGGCGCGCCACAGCGCCAGCATCAAGCCGCGGCACACCATCGCGCGCGACGCACCGTTCGCCTGACGCCAGTCCCAGGCGCTACACAGCGTCTCCGACAGCGCCCGCCGGCTCTGCTCCGGGTGGTTCGCGACGAGTTCGCGGATCTGATGCACATCGTCCCGCGTCACGGCACGACCGCGATAGCGCAGCAGCGTTTCCATGGGTGAACAAATTATCACCCTCCCTGATGGAACGCAAGCCGTGGGTCCCGATCACGCCACCCGCGGTAGTGGTCGCCATGCCGACACGCCGCGTGCCTGAAGCGGATCCGCGCCCATCAGCAGTACCTGCAGCTGATGCGCCGCAAGTTCTTGGATCGGCCCGTCCGTCGGCCAGTACGGGAACTTCCCCTGCGATAATCGCTTGTGGCAGACCCAAAAGCCCTGGCCGTCGTACGTCAAAATTTTCACCGCCGTGCGCCGGCGATTACAGAAGACCACGAGCCACCCGCAAAATGGATCCACTCCGAGCTGCGCCTTGCAGATCCGCGCCAGACCATCGATGCCGGCGCGAAAGTCGATGCTCGCCACTGCCACCAGGATGCGCATCTGCGCCGTCAGTTGGATCATGGCGATGCCGACCAGCCCGACCGGCACAGCTGCAACACCATCTCCGTTGCCGCGCCGGGCGCCATCTCCAGTTGCAATCGCTCACCCACGGGGCCTCGCAGCGACACACGACATCCACCAGGACTCGCCGGCAACACGCCGGTCAGTTCCACAAACTTCATCGGTTTTGGTGTCGATCGCACCGACGCCTTGCGGGTCACCCGGGCGATCACGCCGACACTGGCCGCCTTGAGTTTGTTGTATTCCAGGCACAGTGCCCGCGCCGTCACGTACACCCCGTGCCGTCGAGCCACTCGCCCCGCTGCCGACCACAGCTTCTCCGGAAATGTCCGCAATAAATCCCGCGGTTGCTTCGCCGTGTCTCTCGCTTGTCTCGCCATCGCATGCTCCCATCACCGTCAATCGGTGTGGGCGCCACACTATCAACCCGGCCAGGCCTCAGTCATGCACGTTCACCGGAAGCACACCCTCGTACCGCGCTTTTTCTTGACCGATGTCGCCGTCGACTCCCGGGCGATTTACGGACGGTATGTGATTTTCGGGTGGTGGCATCTCCGCCTCATGTCATTTATTTCGCACCAAGCGATCTCGTAAGACGCTTTGGCGAAGTTTGGCAATGGATTCTTGTCCACGCTCTAATTAGAATCCGTAGGTATTTGTATGGAGCCCGCGATATCCAATCGAGACCATTTAGGACGACGCATGCACAGCGATGGGTCCGGTCGTGGGATCGTCGAGATCGCAAGCAACTACATAGGTGGCCACCGTCCTAACTCCTTTGCAAATAACCATTCGATTCTAACATTGCTCAAGCAAACTTCGACCTGACCAGGATTGACGCTGTTCTCGCTGGGACTCGGCCCGTCGCCTTTCTTTGGACTTCCCAGTTTTTGTGGACGCGAGAATCTAACGGCGCTACCGACGTGGAGAAATGCCGATGCACATGAAAGCCAGTACCGGGAAGATCCGTCAGACCTACGGATTCATAAGGGGCGCACCGCAATCGGTTCGACGTGCGAACGATGTGCTGGGTGATCGAGGTGGCTCCCGGGGGCCTCGTTCTCGACGCGGAGCCCGTGCTATCAGTTCGATTGCTGCAAAAGAGACACCATAAGGTTGCGGGAGTTTTGCGGGAGTCGGCCCTGCTTTGTTGTGCTTCGTCGTGCTCTGGGGTCGATTTGCAACGGACATCCCGCGAGCAAAGTTGTTAAAAATCAACTAGTTAAAAATGCTAAATAGTCCATATACAATGCGACCGCTATCTACGAACCAGGAGGCCGGGAGTTCGAATCTCTCCGGGCGCACCAATCCCATAGAAGTCATTGAAAATAAAGTAAAAAAATCGGTAAAAATCGCCTGTGCAGGATCTGTGTAGGTTACTGCGCGTGACCGAATCCCGAAGCGGGAGCGTGCAGCGGGCATCCATTCGTTGATACAGGCGCTGCTCGTCAACCGGATCGATTACCTGACTTGGTTTCTGACGCGACTCGCAGGCCACCAACAGCAGTCACGTTGACGGGCTTTTCCCCAACGCCTGCGTCGCTACCTGACACCCATCCGCCGCTCCTCAAGGCCGACGGCGCCGAAGCACCGCCGGCCTCTGATCTGCCGGAGTCAGTCGATCCGGTTTCGCTTCAAGTGTCGCACGAGCGCGTCGAGCTCGTGTTTCGGCAATCCGCCTTCGGAGACTAGCGCAATGCTCTCCAGTACCTCGGCTTTCGGTCCTCGCTCCGCCTCTGCCGCTTCGATGATCAGCCGCCCAAAGCTGACGTGCACCTTCACCACACGGCCGACGAGAAAGCCGGCGCGCTCCGGCCACGCGCCCTGCAAGCGCAATATGGGAGCGGACATCGGGCGCCCGTCCGGCCCGTTGACCCTTCGCGTCCCGTAGTACACTGTGAACCGCGGGATTTGCGGGCTTTCGGTCGATATGTGAGTGAAATCACGAGCAATGGGATCCTGTGCCGGCGGCCGCGCGAAGCGCGCTCGCGAGCACGGGCCGAAGGCCCGCGCGCAGGCCTTGACGGCGAGAGAGCCACGAAGTGGTTAACCATGCCCCTGGCGAATATGCGCGCGGCGATGTCACCACCCACACCGTCGAGGGCTTCTTGGAGTTCCCAAGATGGGCATTCGTGGTGTGTACCAGCATGTTAGCCCTGAGCACCTGAGTCGCTACTTGAACGAGTTTGAGTTCCACTATAACCATCGCAAGGCCTTGGGCGTGAATGATTCCGAACGCGCCGACAATCTTCTGTCCGGGTTTATCGGCAAGCGATTAACCTATCAAACAGTTGCTGCGTGAGGCCAAAGGCGACCGGAGGATTTATGCCATCAAAAAGCCAGCGCACCGACCCTGGGCAAGGCGATCGCTTCATCGAGGCCGCAAGAAAAGCGGAGGCGGATGAGAGCGGGAAATCGTTTGAGAAAGTGTTCAAGAAAAGAAACTGCTACTTAGAGCGCGAAAAAAGCCGTGAAATTCTCTCCGTCGCGTTATGGCGGAGATTCTTCCATTTGGTCCCGCGCGGCGGAATGAATCCCTTAACTATCGCTGCTCCGAGTTCTTTTTTGAGGGATCTCCAACGCTGGCGGCTTTGAATTTGGCTAACTCCTGGCACTTCCGCTAATTGTTCCTTCCATCTTGCTAGATCATTCTTTTCAAACCTGAGAGCGGCATGTTCTTTTCCTAGGAGGGAATTCCCATCAAGAGAACCTGCGTGCTTTCCATTCGTTTCATGCGAGCGTCTTAAATGCCATGCCAGCATATCGGCCGCTTGCAGCGGCAAAACCAATTTGTCGTCCTTAAAGGTTGGAGTGCCACTTACAAGCTTTTTGGCGGCCGGCGGAAGGTTTTGCGCCATATGACTGAATAACAGCGCTATATCGCCGTCCACTCCTTGTTGCTGATCGAAAATGAATTCAATCGGAATATTAGCGCCGCGACTCGCAGCGTATTGAGAGACCACTGAAACCATTCCGAAACAGCAAGTGAAATAGGGATTTCCTAGCACATAGGGCGCGCTGGGATTAACCAACTCCCGATAGTCGGCCAAGCTGACTGACACCTCGAAGGATGCTGGTTGAAAATGGCGAATAACGCGCGCCAGACCCCTCAACTTTTCATCCCTGTCCGGTTTGTTCCAGCCGTCGAACTGATTCTTGAAGGAAAAAGCCTCGGCCATTTTGAAATATTCAATTGACGGAGATACGCGAAGTTCTTCGTCCCACGCTTCCGAGAACAACGCCCATTTGTCCGTGGTGTTCAGATATCCGGCAACGTATAAGCGGCGATCACCTCGGTGGCTGGCGGAATCGTCGAAGTACGCCTGAAGAAACGCCAATGGTTTTCTCGCGCGATGTCGAGGGGCATAGCCGCTGACGTGCGCCCATATGGCGGCGAGTCTGGCATGACCATGGGGCGCTCCCACTGCGCGACTAGGTTCAGCGGAAATAGTTATTGTAGCCGAAGGGGCGAGGCACTGCATTCGTTCGGCGGCAATGAAATCAATGGTCGGGGTGACGGGGTTTGCTCTGTCCCTGCGGGGTCTGTCAGGGTATGCGTGAAGGTGGCGAAAGTCAGGAGATAACCGCGGAAGGGTAGCTCGGCAACCCGTGGGTTAGTTGGGGGAGGATGGATCGGCGAGCTCGACGCGACGCGCGGGGCGACTGATCCGCTCGCCGCACGAGGCGTCGTAGAGATATGGCCGGAGACGAACCAGTACCGTTAGACGCCGATTAAAAAGGGATCTGCGTCGCATTCGACCACGCGAGGCTCGTGATAGATTTCCGGTCACAATAAATCACCAGCGACAGGGATGTGGCCATGAGAATTGCTATCACCGGATCGACTAGCGGATTTTTTGAGTCATGCTTGCCGACAAGTTAGATCAGATCGACGAGATCCTCCTCAATCAGGTTTGTAGCGAGAAGTGGGACGAGTCGTCGACGCTGGAATTCAAAGCAATACTCCCGAAGCCTGCTCCGCCAGACGACAAACCAAAGCAGGAATTTCTTAAGGATGTCGCAGCACTCGCCAATGCCGCCGGCGGCGATATCGTATACGGCGTTTCCGAGATCAATGGCAAAGCAAACGCGATAGTTCCGATCAGCGAGACCACCGATCCAATCGACTGATCCACCACTAGTTTCCGCGTCGTTTGTAGATTTCTACCAGCCGCCGTGTCGCGTCAAGGCCGGCCTTGAAAGAAATCTCCTCGTCTGGTCTGGCAAACGACACGTTGTGCACGAACTCCTTATACTCATCTGCCCACATCCGATCAGTGCTGAGCCGTTCTATCATTAAAGCGAAGCGGTCGGTGGGGTCGGCCGGGGCCTGGGCGCCGCCCCTGCCGGTATCCGCAGTTGCGGCAGCTAACAAGATGGTTCTAAACGTCGAAGCCGCCGCTGCGAGCGTTTCGAGCGCAGCAAGGTCGTGAAGGTGACGGACGATTGTCGGATCGTCGTCTTCCGCGCTTCGGTCGCGCACGCAGACACGCCAGGCGAGTGCGCTCAGTTTGTCGGCCGCCGTTTCGACCGGATCAACGCACGCGAATGCCGAGAGCTCCGGTCCGTGTCCCTGCGTCTGCGCCACGAGCGAGCGGATAGGACGCTCGACGGGAGGCAAGGCCGGCGTCTGAAACGTCATTTCGATACGAAGGTGTGGCCGCAGACCGGGGGCCGGATCGAATGCGCTCTTGTAAGCAAAATCGGCAGCGAAGAAGGAACTGCTATTGCGGACGAGAGGCGTTCCGATGAGTTCGAAGTCTACTTCACCGAGGGCTGAAAGAATCTTTTCCCGATAAGCACTTCGTTGCGCGCGCGCTTTCGAAGCGGTGGAGGCTGACGGTGCCGCGACCTTGAAATCGATATCTTCCGAAAATCGCTTGATTAACCCCCAGCCTATCGAGAGAGATGTTCCGCCCGAAAACGCAGGCCGCAGATCGCCGTGATCGAGCGCCGCAAGTACCTTGATGGCGCGGACGACGTGCCAGTCCTTTTCAATCAGGCCCTCGCCGCCGGGACGCAGCCTGTTAGCGATATCCTCAACGAGGCGACGGTCGAGCACGCTCGAAACTCACAAGAACACCGTTGAAGCCGATCTTCCGGCGGACGCGCTTATTGACCGCCACGCGGCGGCCGGCAGGCACCTGTGTGGTTTTCCCGGCGCTATAGTCCTGCTCAAGACGTGTTGGCGCGGTTTGAACGCCGAGACGCCGCAGCTCTGCATCGGCAAGGGCGCGGAGACCCTTCACCGGGGTCGGCGCGCCGTCCAGGGTCGATGGCCGTGTGCGCGCATAGAGGCCCGACCCGATTCTCAGAAGCTTGCCCTGACGGACGAACTGCCGCAGTACGCGACCGACCTGATCGTAGCCGCCGAGATCGTCAAAATCCGCACGCAGAAACACGTCGCCGCGCTTGCGGTAGATCCGCTTCGATACTTGGGTTTTCAGCGTCTCTCTCATGCTGTCAATGTACGACATTTAGGAGACATTTTCAATATAAAATCAAAGACCTATTCGATTCAAAACATTGGGCGACTATTCATTTGCCACCGGGCTGCCATTGAAATTGACTCGCCCAGCCCCGAGCTCTAAGAAGGTGTTTATGTAAAAAAGGCCATTCCATGCACTACCAAGGTTGCGCAGGCGGTCTCTATTTCGCCGTTCAACGGTCGGCTGCCAAGGGGTTCGATCATTACGGCATCGTCGACATCGGCAACAGGCGAAGAGCGCCGAGTATGG
>WNFO01030829.1_pt1 | contig 11151 bp, 7 predicted proteins | sample 5400251 | NCBI WGS metagenome assembly WNFO01 (sample SAMN13153354, study PRJNA577476) | soil metagenome | isolation source: 100 cm saprolite under Madrone tree | place: USA:California | collected 2016-06-14 | reverse complement strand
CATGGCAAGAATCAGGACCATGCCGGCAATTTCGGGCGCCATCTTGCCTGGCTCGAGTTGATGCTGCCTTCGGGCGAAATCCGCCGTCTCATGCCGGAAGACCGCCTGTTCAAGGCGACGCTCGGCGGCCTCGGGCTGACCGGTATCGTGGTCGCCGTCGCCCTCAGGATGATGCGCGTGCCCTCGCGCTTCGTGGCGCTGCAGGAACGTCGCGTTCGCGATCTCGACGAATTTCTGGAGGCCTTGGAGGAGGTTCGCCGCACCGCGGCCTATTCCGTCGGCTGGATCGATGCCCTGGCCCAGGGCCGTCATCTCGGTCGGGGTATCGTTGAAAGCGCCGATCCGGCGCAGCCCCAAGCCGGTGATCGCTATCGCGAGGCTAAGGCCCGAAGTTTGCCGATAGACCTGCCGGGTCTGGCCCTCAACCCCCTCGGCATCGGCCTGTTCAACGCGCTCTATTGGCGTCGCGTGCCGCCGCGCGGGCGGGCGCGACGCTTGGCCTATGATCGATTCCTTTATCCGCTCGATGCCCTCGCCGGTTGGAACCGGCTCTACGGGCGCCGCGGCTTCCACCAGTTCCAATGCCTGTTGCCCGAAGCGACGAGCCGCCAGGCTCTGCGCTCGTTGCTGGAGACTTGCGTGGGCTCTCGCGCGGCTTCGTTCCTGGGTGTCTTGAAGACCATGGGGCAGGACGGAACCGGCCTGCTCTCCTTCGGCGGCCGGGGCCATACGCTGGCGCTGGATTTTCCCGCCCGGCCGGGCATTGACGATCTGCTGATCCGCCTGGAACGCGTGGTGCTCGACCACGGCGGGCGCATATATCTGGCCAAGGATGCGCGGATGTCGGCCGCGGGATTTGCCGCAATGTATCCTCGATTGCCCGAGTACCGTGCCATCCTGGCGGAAGTGGATCCCGATGGCCGCATGATGTCCGATCTAGCCCGCCGGCTCGACATACGGGGAGGCGGACCATGAGCGAGCGGCCGCTCTGGCTCGTGCTGGGCGCCAGTTCGTCGGTGGCCCGGGCGTTTGCCCGCATCGCCGCCGAGGCGGGCGCCGATCTGATCCTGGCGGGGCGAGATATCGCCGATATCGATCGCATCGCAAGCGATGCCCGGATTCGGGGCGGCGGACGGGTCGAAGTCCGCGCCTTCGATGCCGCCGATCGCGCCAGCCACGCGGTCTTCGTGGCCGATCTGCCGCGTCGCCCATTCAACGTGTTTCTGGCTTTCGGGCTGATGGTTCCGCAAGGCGCCATCGATCGCGATCCGGCCTTGGCGGAGCAGGTGATCGCCGTGAACTATCTGGGCGCGGCGTCAATTCTGTCACGCCTGGCCCCACGCCTGGCCGATGAGGGGCGGGGAACCATCGTCGTCTTGAGTTCGGTTGCCGGCGATCGCGGGCGACCGTCGAATTATGTCTATGGCTCGGCCAAGGCTGGCCTCAACGCCTATTTGCAGGGCCTGCGGGCGAGCTACGCCGCCAAGGGAGTCTCGGTCATCACCGTCAAGCCGGGGTTCATGGATACATCCATGACCTATGGGATGCCGGGCATGTTCCTGGTGGCGACCCCCGAGGCCTGCGCCAGGGCTTGCCTCCGCTTTGCCGCCAAGGGCCGCGACGTGGCCTATTTCCCCGGTTTCTGGTGGCTTATCATGGCGATCATCAAGGCAATCCCGGAACGCATCTTCAAGCGCCTGCGGTTGTAGCCTTTTGTCACGAAAGTGACCGCTGACTTTCATAAATCTGTCACTTTCGCGACATACTGACGTTGGTTATACGACGACGGCCCGTAAGCGAATGGATGAGTTCGATCCGTTGACGGAATCCGACCGCAGGTGAGGGAGCCGTATGGCGGACGAAGTTGAGCTGAAACTCACCGTCGCGCCTGAGCGGGCGGCCGCGGTTCGCCAAATGCCACTGCTTCGCAGCATGGCCGAAAAGCGGGCGGTGACGCGCCAGCTCAGCACCGTCTATTTCGATACCCCCGATCAGGCGTTGGCCAAACGCGGCATCGTGCTGCGCATCCGCAGTACCGGGCGCCGGCGCATCCAGACCATCAAGCTGCCCAGCCAGGGGCTGGGGGGCTTGCAGGTCTTGCGCGAAATCGAGACTTCGATTGCCGGCGACCGGCCGGAGCTGGACAAGATCGCCGATCTTCGCCTGCGCCGCCTGTTCGCCGACAAGGCAATCACGTGCCGCCTGGAGCCGCTCTTCGCCACCGATTTCCGCCGCACCGCCTGGCTCTTGCGCTTCAACGAGAGCTTGATCGAGCTGGCCTTCGATCAAGGCGAGATCAGAGCCAAGGGCGGGCGGTTGCCGATTTCGGAGATCGAATTGGAATTGCGCGCCGGTCGCCCCGAACATCTTTTCGAATTGGCGCTTGCCGTTCACGATTGTCTGCCGGTTACGCTGGGCACCGCGACCAAGGCCGCGCGGGGCTATGCGCTACTCGCCGATGCCGAGCCGTCGCCGGTGAAAGCCACGGCCGCGGGGCTGCTGGCCACGATGACGGCCCGCGATGCCTTCGCCGCGGCGGCGCGCAGCTGTCTGGCCCAAATGCGTGCCAACGAGGCGCCGGCACGTCTGGGCAACGATCCCGAGGGCATCCATCAGCTGCGCGTGGGCTTGCGCCGTTTGCGGGCCTTGGCCACGGCCTACCGCGATACGTTTGCCAACGAGCCCCATGAATATCTCTCCCGCGAGCTGCGCTGGCTGCAGCAGGAGCTTAACCCTGCGCGCGATTGGGACGTCTTCATCGCCACCACCTTGACGCCTATCGCCGAGCGGGTGCCGGGCGTTCGTCCGGGTCTGGACGCAGCCGAAGAATTGCAGGCGCGCGCCCAGACCCGCGCGCGCGGGACCCTCGATTCCCCGCGCTATACCGCCCTGTTGCTGCGTTGTTATTCCTGGCTTGCCACCGGCGGTTGGGCCTCGGCCGATGCGACGATCCTGGAGCGACCCGTCGGGGATTTCGCCGCCGCCATCTTGCACCGGCGCCATCGGCGCCTGCGCAAGTTCGGCGGCAAGCGGGCCGATATGTCGGAAGCCGAATTGCATCGCCTGCGCCTGATGGCCAAGAAGCAGCGCTATGTGGGCGAATTCTTCCGCGAACTCTATCCGCGCAAGGCGACCGGCAAATATATCGCCGCCCTCGCCGCCATTCAGGACGTGCTGGGTTCGCTCAACGATGCGCTGGTGAGCCGCCATCTGGTGGAGGAGTTGGAGCGCTTTCTGGCCAATGTTCCATCTCTGGGTCCGACGGCAGCGGCGCGCGGCGCCGGAATCATTTTGGGCTGGCAGGCAGCGCGCATCGCCGAGGATATGGGCAAGGTCGCCGGCATTTGGAAAAGCTTCCTGGGACGCAAGATCTTCTGGCCCCGCCCGCAGATTCTGCGACCGCGCTAAAGCCTGATCTTCCCGAGCCGGTTCGGCTTAAGACGTGAATCAAGCTCTATCAGGCTTAGTCGAGATCGCGAGGCACGACGAAGCGATCGAGCTTGCCCATGCCTGCGCCGATATCCGCCCAATGCTCGACGGGAAAATCGAAAACCGCCAGGCCCCCGGTGGGAAATTTAGTCGCGAGCCGCGTGCGCGCCGCCATCTCGCCTCCGCCCACGAGTTCAAGGGCGAGCGCCTGAAGACCCGGGTTATGGCCCACGATCACCACCGACTCCGATTTGTCCGACACGCCCTGAATCGTCTTGAGCGAGGAGAGAGCAAATGCGGGAATCAGGCGCTCCCGGCGCATATAGCGCCCCAAGGCGGGGGCGGCCCGGCGCCCCCGGGGGCTGAGGGGGCGATCGGCATCCACCCGGTCCGGGTCTGCCCAATCGGACTTCGCATGGCGCAGCAAATAGAGGCGTTTCATGGACTTAGCCTATCCCTAGAATTCGGTCGGTTGTCATGACATTTTCATTTCCCCCCACTAAACTGCCGGCTGGAGGCGCCAGAGCATGGATGACGCGGTAAAGAATACATCGGAATCGACACTCGCCGAGCGGCCCGCGGGAGGCTTGCGCCTGCCTGATCCGCCGGAATCGCGTTTCATCAACCGCGAACTCTCCTGGCTCGCCTTCAACGAGCGCGTATTGGAGGAGGCCGAGAACTCCAACCATGCCCTGCTGGAGCGCCTGCGGTTCCTGTCGATCTCGGCCAACAACCTGGACGAATTCTACATGGTCCGGGTCGCAGGCCTGAAAGGCCAGCAGGCGGCCGACATCGTGACACCCAGCCAGGATGGCCTGACGCCGGCCCAGCAACTGGCCGCCATCAATGTCGTGATCGGCGAACTGATGCGCAGCCAGCAGGCAAGTTGGCGGCGACTGCGTGACGATTTGCGCGCCAATGGGCTGGCTGTGATCGAATCCACTGAGGTGACACCTGAGGAGAAGCAGTGGCTCGATGGCTTCTTCCTCGATCAGATCTTCCCGGTGCTGACGCCCATGGCCATGGACCCGGCCCATCCATTTCCCTTCATTCCGAATCTGGGCTTCGCCATCGTACTCGATTTGCGCCGGGCGGAAGACGGCCGCCAGCTTCGCGCGCTGGTCGTGCTGCCCCCGCAGATGGCGCGCTTTGTGCGGCTGCCGGGCAAGGCGATTCGCTTCCTGCCGCTGGAAACCATCGTGGGGATGTATCTGGATCGCCTCTTCCCCGGATTCAGCCTCGTGGGTCTCGGCTATTTCCGCATGATCCGCGACAGCGAAATGGAAATCGAGGAAGAGGCGGAAGATCTGGTCCGCCTGTTCGAATCGGCGCTCAAGCGCCGGCGGCGCGGCACGGTGATCCGTCTCGAGGCCAATACCGCCATGGCGGAAGATCTGCTGGCCTTCATCGTCGACGAGTTGAACGTGAAGCCCGAGGATGTATTCCTGCAGGATGGGCTGCTGGGCCTCGCCTCCACCAGCAGGCTGATCGTCGACGACCGGCCCGATCTAAAATTCCCGCCCTATAACGCCCGCTTTCCCGAGCGCATTCGCGATTTCGGCGGCGACTGTTTTGCCGCCATCCGCCAGAAGGACATTATCGTCCATCACCCCTATGAGAGCTTCGACGTAGTGGTGCAGTTCCTGCGCCAGGCGGCGCGCGATCCTTCGGTGGTGGCGATCAAGCAGGCTCTCTATCGCACCAGCGAGGATTCGCCGGTGGTCAAAGCCCTGATCGAGGCCGCCGACGCGGGAAAATCGGTGACCGCCCTAGTCGAGCTCAAGGCGCGCTTCGACGAGGAAGCCAACATCCGCTGGGCCCGCGACATGGAGCGGGCAGGGGTGCAGGTGGTCTATGGATTCCTGGAGTTGAAGACCCACGCCAAGGTCTCCATGGTCATGCGCCGCGAGGGTGCCAATCTTCGCACCTATGTCCATTTCGGCACCGGCAACTATCATCCGGTGACGGCCAAGATCTATACCGACCTTTCCTTCTTCACCTGCGATCCGGCACTTTGCCACGATGCCGCACGGTTGTTCAATTATATGACCGGCTATGCCCGCCCGGATCGGTTGGAGAAAATCGCCGTGGCTCCGGTCAATCTGCGCAAGATGGTGCTGCAGTTGATCGACGATGAGATCGCCCATGTCGCCGCCAGCCGGCCGGGCATGATCTGGGCGAAGATGAACTCAGTGGTCGATCCGGAGCTGATCGACGCGCTTTATCGCGCTTCGCAAGCGGGCGTGCAGATCGATCTGGTGGTCCGCGGCATCTGCTGCCTACGGCCCGGCGTGCCCGGCATGTCGGACAACATCCGGGTCAAAAGCATCATCGGCCGGTTCCTCGAGCATAGCCGGATTCTCTGCTTCGGCGCCGGGCAGAAGTTGCCCTCGCGGGCGGCCAGGATCTTCATGTCGTCGGCCGATTGGATGCCGCGAAATTTCGACAGGCGCCTGGAAACCCTCGTGCCGATCGAAAACTCGACCGTCCATCAGCAAGTCCTCGACCAGATCATGATAGCCAATTTCAAGGACAATGCGCAGAGCTGGGTACTGGGGGCCGACGCTCGCTATGCGCGGGTCGTCGCGGGACCGGGCGCCTTCAGCGCGCATACCTATTTCATGACCAACCCCAGCCTCTCGGGCCGCGGCAGCGCGCTCAAGAAATCCAAGAAGGCGCCCCAGCTTGATTTGAAGAAGGCGTGAGGGGCGTGGCAGTTGCGCGTAGAGCGCGCCGGGCGCCGCCGCGAGCGCGCCAGGAACGTGCCGCCATCGTCGATATCGGCTCCAACTCCATCCGCCTGGTCGTCTTCGATCGCGTCGTACGCGCGCCGCTGCTTCTGTTCAACGAAAAGGTGCTCTGTGGCCTCGGTCGGGGGCTGGACGAAAGCGGCCGGCTGAACGATTCCGGCGTCGAATCCGCTCTGGTCAATCTTGCCCGCTTCGTGCGGCTGGCCAAGGCCATGGACGTGGCACGCCTCGATCTTCTTGCGACTGCCGCCGTGCGCGATGCGACGAACGGGCCGGAATTCGTCGCGGCCGTGCGTCGGCGCTGTGGCGTGCCCGTACGTGTGCTGTCCGGGGCGGAGGAAGCGAAGTTCTCGGCGCTGGGCGTCGTCTCGGGCATTGCCGAGGCCGACGGGATGATGGGCGATCTCGGCGGGGGAAGCCTGGAACTGGTCGGCCTCGATCACGGGCGCCTTGGCCCCCATGTCACATTGCCCCTCGGCCCGCTGCGGGTCGGCGAGGCGGCCTTCGGCGAGCGCGAGCAGGCCCGCCAGCTGATCGACAGCCACCTGGAAACTGTGCCCTGGCTCAGCGATCTGCGCGGGCGGAATTTCTATCCCGTGGGCGGCGCCTGGCGGTCGCTGGCGCGCATCCATATGGATCAGACCGGCCACCCGCTTCACATCATCCAGCAATATCACATCGACCGCCGGCAGGCGGAGAATCTGCTGCGCGTCATGTCCCGCTTGGGGCGACGCTCTCTGGCGGCCATCTCCGGACTGCCCCGGCGGCGCGTCGATACGCTGCCCTTTGCCGCTTTGCTGCTGGAGCGCCTGCTGCGCATCGCCCGGCCCGAGGCGGTGATCTTCTCGGCATATGGCCTGCGCGAGGGCTATCTCTTCCACCAATTGCCGCCGTCGCAGCGCCAGCGCGATCCCCTGCTGGCAGCGGCTAGCGAATTGGGCGATCGCGACGGGCGATTCGGGGCCATGGGGGACATTCTGGAGAGCTGGACCGCGCCCCTGTTCGCCGACGAATCGGCAGCGGAGCATCGCCTGCGCCATGCGGTCTGCCGCCTCAGCGACATTGCCTGGCGCGATCACCCGGATTACCGTGCCGAGCAGTCCTTCGACCGCATCCTGCGCCTGCCCATCGGCGGCATCGATCACGATGAGCGCGTCTTTGCCGCTGCCGCCGTGGCCGCCCGATACGCGGGCACATTGGATCCGGTGGCGGGCGAGCCGGTGCTGCGCATGATCGAAGAGCCGGCCATGGCGCGCGCCCTTGTCCTGGGCCTGGCCTTGCGCTTAGCCTATTCGCTCTCCGGGGCGACGCTGAAGCTGCTGGCCCAGAGCGCACTCAGGCTCGTCGGCGAGCGCCTGACACTGGTTCTGCCTCAGAACGGATCGATCATGTACGGCGAAGCCGTGGGCCGGCGGCTGGAAGCGCTCGGCCGCGCGCTGGGCCGGAGCGTGGTGACGGCGAGCGGAAAAGAGCGCCGTTAGGCAGCGCTACCCGAGAGCGAGACCACCTTCACCCGCCGCCCAACGGTTGTCAGCGCCAGCCGGCCGTGTTTTAGCGCGAGTGCATCGGCGCCGAAGATTTCGCGACGCCAGCCGGACATGGCGGGGACATCGGCCTCGTCGTCGGCGGCGATGAGTTCAAGATCGTCGGCGCTGGCCACCAGCTTCTGTGCCACTTCGTGATCCTCGCAACGCATCTTCAATAAGACACGCAGCAGCTCGACCACCGGGCCCAGCCCCGCGGGCAGATCGCGGCGCGGGGGCACCGGCGGCAATTGATTGGCCGGGATGTCCAGGCCGCGCTTGACCGCGGCCAGGATGGCCTGGCCTTGCTTGTTCTCGGCGATCGATCGCGACAGACCGCGGCAGCGGGCAAGTTCGTCGACATTATGCGGGGCGTGGGCGGCGATCTCGCAAAGCGACTCGTCCTTGAGAATGCGCCCGCGCGGCAGATCGCGGCGCTGGGCCTCTTCCTCGCGCCAGGCGGCGATCTCGCGCAGGATGGCGAGCGCCCGGGGCTTGTCGTTGCGGAATTTGATCCGCCGCCAGGCCTCACGGGGCTCCAGGCGGTATGTCGCGGGGCTGATCAGCACCGCCATTTCCTCGGCCACCCATTCGCTGCGCCCTGTTTTGGCGAGGCGGCGCGCCAGATGTTCGTAGGCGGGTCTGAGATGGGTGACGTCGGAGAGCGCGTATTGGAGCTGACGATCTGTCAAGGGTCGCTGGGCCCAGTCGGTGAAACGCGAACTTTTGTCGATCCGCGCGCCGGCGAGCTTGGCAGCGAGGTTTTCATAGCTTACGGAATCGCCGAAGCCGCAGACCATAGCGGCCACCTGGGTATCGACCAAAGGTGTCGGGATTTTGCCCGTCAGGTGGAAGAAGATTTCCACGTCTTGACGCGCCGCATGGAACACCTTGGTGACCTTGGTATCGGCCATGAGCTGGTGCAACGGCGCCAGATCGATGCCGGGCGCCAGCGAATCGATGGCGGCGGCTTCATCGGGCCCCGCTATTTGCACCAGACAGAGTTGCGGCCAATAGGTCTTGTCCCGCATGAACTCGGTGTCGATGGCGATAAATTCGGCTTGCCGCTGANNNNAAATTCGGCTTGCCGCTGACGCTGGCAGAAATCGGTCAACGCGGCGTTTTCGGCGATCAGGGTCATCGAGGCTTGCTATACACGGAATTCGGCGGGGGTCCAACCCGCCATCGTCCCCTGCCAAGGCCAGCGGCGAAGCGCCGGAACTGCTCCCGTGAGCGGGTTAATCCCAGGGTTGACAAGATCGAGGCAAAAATGCCTTTTGCCGCGGGCTTTTCGGGATTTGTACGATGCATGCTTATCGCTCTCATACCTGCGGCCAGCTTCGCCTTGGCGATGCCGGCGAGACCGTGCGGCTTTCGGGCTGGGTCCACCGCAAGCGCGACCACGGCAATCTGCTGTTCGTCGATCTGCGCGATCACTACGGGATCACCCAATGCGTTCTGGATACATCGAGCCCGCTCTTTGGCAAGATCGAGGCCGTGCGGCCCGAAAGCGTCGTTAGCCTGACAGGTCGGGTGGTGAAGCGCACGCCCGAGACAATCAATCCGAAGCTGCCCACCGGCGAGATAGAACTCAGGGTCGACGAATATCGCCTGCAGTCTGCGGCCGAAATGCTGCCCCTTCAGGTCAACAGCGACGAGGACAGCAGCGAGGATCTGCGGCTGATGTATCGCTTCCTCGATCTGCGGCGCGATCGCATCCACCGCAATATTCTACTGCGCTCCCAGGTCATCGCCAGCATTCGCCGGCGCATGGTGGAAGGTGGGTTCACTGAGTTCCAGACGCCGATTCTGACCTCGAGTTCGCCGGAGGGGGCCCGCGACTATCTGGTGCCCAGCCGCATCCACCCGGGAAAGTTCTACGCCCTGCCGCAGGCCCCGCAGCAGTTCAAGCAGTTGCTGATGATCGCGGGATTTGACCGCTATTTCCAGATCGCGCCTTGCTTTCGCGACGAAGATGCACGCGCCGACCGCTCGCCGGGCGAGTTCTATCAGCTCGATTTCGAGATGTCCTTCGTGACCCAGGAAGATGTCTTCGCCGCTTTGGAGCCGGTGCTGCATGGCGTGTTCGAGGAATTCAAAGGCAGCCGGCGGGTCAGCCCGCAGCCCTTCGCGCGAATTCCCTATGACGAAGCCATGCTGAAATACGGGTCGGACAAGCCGGATCTGCGCAATCCGCTTCTTATCACCGACGTCAGCGAGATTTTTCGCGACTCCGGTTTCGGAATCTTCGCCAAATCGGTGGCCAGCGGCGGACTCGTTCGCGCAATTCCCGCGCCGGGGACGGCCGAACGCCCGCGCAGCTTCTTCGACAAGCTCAACGAATGGGCGCGCGAGCAGGGCGCGGCGGGGCTGGGCTACATCATTTTCGCCGAAGGCGGCGCCAAGGGCCCCATCGCCAAGAATTTGGATGGGCCGAGGATCGCGGCATTGCGCGAGGCGACCGGCCTCAAGGACGGGGACAGCCTGTTCTTCGTCAGCGACAAGAAGCCGGCGGCCGAAAAATTCGCCGGCGCGGTTCGCGCCAAGCTGGCTCACGAGCTGGGCCTGATCGATGCGGGCGAGTTCCGCTTCTGCTGGATCGTGGATTTCCCCATGTTCGAGCGCGATCCCATTACCGACAAGATCGGGTTCAGCCACAATCCCTTTTCCATGCCCCAGGGTGGCCTGGAAGCCTTGGAAACGAAGGATCCGCTGACGGTCAAGGCCTTCCAATACGATATCGTCTGCAACGGAATCGAACTTTCCAGCGGCGCCATCCGAAACCATCTGCCCGAGATCATGTACAAGGCCTTCGCCATCGCGGGCTACAGCCAGGCGGAGGTGGAGAGCCGCTTCGCCGGCATGCTGAATGCGCTGAAATTCGGGGCGCCGCCCCATGGCGGCTCTGCGCCGGGCATCGATCGTATCGTCATGATGCTGGCCGACGAGCGCAACATCCGCGAAGTCGTGGCCTTCCCGTTGAACCAACAGGCTATGGATCTGATGATGCAGGCGCCCTCCGCCGTGCCGGCGGACCGATTGAAGGAATTGCATATTCGCCTCGATCTGCCGCCGGTAAAGAAATAGCCGACGGACGGACTGCGCCCCAATTTGCTCTCCTGGTTCGACAGGCTCACCATGAGGTTCTTGTTTTCACCTCATACTAAGTCTGGCGAACGATGAGACCGCCAAACTGACCCTCCGATGAGGCGCGTTGCCAAATCGCCTCGCTGCTTCTAGAGTTGGTCACCCCGAAACCGCTGAAGGAATTGACATTGTCGCGACCTCCCGATGACGGATTCAGCCTGCCTGCCGCCTGGGCGCCGCATAGCCGTTGCTGGCTGGCCTGGCCGACGCGGGCGGAGACCTGGGGCGAGCATCTCGACGCGGTGCGCGAAGTCTATTCCGAGGTCGCCAAGTCGATCGCGCGTTTCGAGCCGGTCACCTTC
>WNFO01009676.1_pt1 | contig 11153 bp, 8 predicted proteins | sample 5400251 | NCBI WGS metagenome assembly WNFO01 (sample SAMN13153354, study PRJNA577476) | soil metagenome | isolation source: 100 cm saprolite under Madrone tree | place: USA:California | collected 2016-06-14 | reverse complement strand
GCCGCCTGCACCGCGTCGGGGGTACCTACATGCATCCACACGCCGTCAAGCTGCAGGCCGAACAGCCGCTCCTGCTCGTTGGCGCGGTCGAACATTTTCGTCAGTGAAAATTCGCCCGCGGGCGCGTCGGCGAAGATTGACGGCGACATCACCGCAACGCCCGCATAGACGAACGGGACCACCTGATGTTCCTTGCGCTTGCGGAGCGTGCCGTCGGGCAGCATGGCGTAATCGCCACTGCCGCCATAACCGATGCTGCTGGTCGTCGGCGCCATCAGAAGCAGGATGTCCATGCGCGCGGGGTCGAACACCTCGGCCAGCCGCGTCAGATTGGGCCGCACGCCATCGATCCACATCGTGTCCGCATTGACGTGAAAGAACGGCGCATCGCCGAGCAAAGGCAGCGCCTTGACCACGCCACCGCCGGTGCCCAGCACTTTATCTCGTTCATCCGATATGACCACGCGGGGTCGTTTGCGCGAGCCAACGTGATCGATGATCTGGTCGGGCAAATAGTGCACGTTGACGATCGCTTCGCTCACGCCAGCGGCGCCGAGTTTGTCGAGCACATGGTCGAGCAACGCACGGCCCGCCACCTGCACCAGGGGTTTTGGCATGTTGTCCGTCAAAGGACGCATGCGCACGCCAAGGCCAGCAGCGAGGACCATGGCTTTCGCAGGGTTGACGGACATTTCGGAAGTTCTCGTCGGAAGTTCTCGGAACCGCTGTTTAACGCTCGCGAATCATATCACGGGGCCTGCGGAGGCGCATCGATGGCTGACCGCCATATTCGTTCGATATGACGGCCATACGACGACGGCAACGATGCGGCTTCAGACCTCGGCAGGTTGCGCCGAACCGCGCCGCGCTGCCTTTTTCTTCTTGTCGCCGGTTTTGAGGAAGTTGACGCCGATTTGATCGCCGTTGACCCAGGACAATTCACAGCGGCGGTAGGCGAGGCCGGTGGAGGAAAGCAGCAGGAAAAACTCCTTCAGGTGCAATCCCTCGACGGAACCCTCGACCGTGAGCTTGGCGCCGGTTTCGGAGACATCCTCCATGATGCAATCACGCCGCCACGTCCCGTCGATTCCCATCATATGGGCGCGGAAGCCGCGTTCGAAGACGACGCGCTCGCCCTTTTGCCGTTCTGCAACCATGGCGGTCCCCTCCTATCGTCCTTGCCGTCAAGCAATCGCGCGCCCCGCGCTTACGCGCGGGAATTCGCAACCAGATTAGGGGAGGGTTGGCTAAGAAGAGGTAAAGAATGCGCTCAGGGAACCGGCGGCGGGACGTTGGCGGCATACCAGTCGCGAAAACGCGACAAGGCAGGGTGAGCCAGCGAGCGGTTGAGATAGGTCCAGATCCGGGGCTGGTGGCGGAGATATTGCGGCTTGCCGTCGCGGCGGTTGAGCCGGGCAAAGGTGCCGAGCAGCCGGGTATTACGCTGCGCCGACATGATGGCGTAAAGCTCGGCGAAATTGGCGGGATCGAACGTCTCGTCGGACGCGCGCCGCGCCTTGATGTAGCGCGTCAGCAGCGCCAGTTCGAGTTCTTCGGGCACATCGATCCGCGCATCCTGTAACAGTGACACCAGATCGTAAGCAGCCGGTCCGAGCACCGCGTCCTGGAAGTCGATGATGCCCACTTGCGCGAGGCCCTCGCGCTGCTCGAGCCAGATCAGATTGGGGGAATGAAAATCCCGCAGCACCCAGGTCTTGGCGGCCGCGGCAGGCGTGCTAAGCAAATCGCGCCACATCATGACGAATTCGGCGCGCATGTTGTTGGTCGGTTCAACCCCGCGGTCCGGCAAGTACCATTCGAGCATCAACCCGACCTCGGTCAGCAACGCGTCGGTGTCGAAGCTGGGCAGGGCGTAGGTGGTCTGCGGCGTTAAGTGAAGAATTTCCGGCAACGGTTCGCGGTGCAGTGCCGCCAGCACGTCGGTCGCCGCCTGATAACGCGCCGCGATCGGTGCGGGCGGGTCACCTTCGATAAAACCCGCGCTGCCGAAATCCTCCGTGATCAAAAATCCGGCGTCGAGGTCGGCGTGACGGGTTGCGGGCGCCGAAAAGCCGCGCTCGCGCAAAGCGCCAGCGATGGCGACAAACGGCGTGACGTCCTCGGCCAGATGCACCGCGGCGCTGTATGATTTGCCGTCATAGATTGCCGGTCCGTCGGGACGTTGCGGCGAGTTCATCAGGATGACCACGCCGTCGTCACGGATCAATCGTGCGTAGGAGCGGATGGACGCGTCGCCCGCCATGCGCTGGCGTTTGGCGTCGGCAAAGCCCGCGCTGTCGAGAAAATACCGCAACGCCTTGAGCCGCGCCACTTGCGCCGCCGCTTTTCCGTAGCCGGTGATCTCCGCGGCGCGGGCGGTCGATCCCAATGCCGGACGATGACTGAGCGCGACATCGATTCGGTCGCGCGGAAGCGCGTCTGGAGCGCGCTCCGGCCATTCGATCAAGGCCACCGTGGGGCTTGGGACTTCGATTGTGTCGTCGCCGGCGAGGTATCGGATCATGGCGCGGGCGGCGGCGGTTTTGCCGGCGCCGAGATCGCCGGAAAGCGTGATGGCGTCGCCGGGTCCGATCAGCAACGCAAGATCGGCCATCAGCTGCGCCGTCGCCGTTTCGTTCGATAACGCAACCGAGAAGGCGACGGGACCGTTCATTCCGCGGCGCTGCGATGCGCCGTCTGATCGATCGGAAAGTCGCAGGTGACGGTCGTGCCCCTGCCGACGATCGAATCGACGCGCACCTTGCCTCCGTGCAGTTCGACGAACGATTTGACCAAGGGCAGGCCGAGCCCGGCGCCGCTTCGCCGCGAACCGTGGGAATGACTCTCGAACCAGTCGAACACTCTGTCCTTGACGCCCGGAGAAATCCCCGGACCGGAATCCTTCACGGTGAAGATGACGCTGTGTTCGGTTCGCCTGGCGCTCAAGCCGACGGTCGTGTCCCGCGGCGAAAAGCTGACGGCGTTCGCCAACAGATTATACAGCACCTGCACCACGCGACGTTCGTCGCCGACGAAGTTCCCGATATTGGGATCGACGTCGAGCTTGAGCTCGATGCGGTCGGTTGCGAGCCGGTCCTGGATGCCTTCGGCGGCCGCCTCGATGGCTTTTTCAATATCGACAGGGCCGAGTTCAAGCCTCATGGCACCGGCGTCGATCGTCGCCAGGTCGAGAATGTTGTCGGTGAGCGCGAGCAGCGCATTGGTCGATTTGGTCACGTAGTCGAGATACTCAGCCTGTTTCGCCGTGAGCGGTCCGGTGGACGGATCGCTCAGGAAGTGCGCAAAGCCGACGATCGTGGTGAGTGGCGAGCGTAGTTCGTAAGACACGTGGTGGACAAAATCGATCTTCATCCGATCGGCGGCCTCGAGCGCGTCATTGCGCTCGCGCAGCGCACGCTCGACATTTTCGGTATCGGTGATGTCCTGGAAGGTCAGCATGGTGGCGCCGTCCGGCAGCGGCATAACCATGCAGTCCAGTACGCTGCCATCCTTTCGCTCCAGCTTCAGCGGCACTTCGACCCGGTTCTCGATCGATGTAATCGCTTCGCGGAGCGTCCGCCATATCGGCGCCTCGTCGAACAACGGTTTGCACCAGGCCTCCACCGTCTCGATATGAGGCTGCCCGCCCATTGCCTCAGCCGACAGCTTCCACATTTTGGCGAAGGCGGGGTTGAACAATTGCGCGCGGCCATTGCTGCCGAACACGGCGACGGCCTCGGCGAGATTGTCGAGCGTTTCGCGCTGGACCCGGATCAGGCCGTCGAACCGCCGGGCGAGGTCGAGGGCTTCGGTGACGTCGTCGAACAGATAGGTGACGCCGCCTTCTGGATTGGGCGTGGTCACGACGCTCACCGCGCGTCCGTCGGGCAGGTACCAGGTGTCCTTTTCGGGCTCGATGGCGCGGTAGGCCTCGTGCAGCTTTGCCTTCCAGGCCCGAAAATCCGGCTGCTCGGGGAGTTTTCGCGCGGCGCGGAGCCGATCGAGGACGATCGAGTCCTCGGGATTGCCGTCGAGAAACGCCCGGTCCAGGTCCCACAGCCGCCGATAGGAATCGTTGTAGAAGGCGAGCCGCCGTTGGCCGTCGAACACCGCGACGCCGGACGACAATTGATCGAGGGTGCGCCGATGCGCCTCCGCCATCCGCACCAACGCGGCGCTCAGCGCGGTGGCCTCAGAGGCGTCAATGGCAATGCCGATGCTTCCATCGCCGACATTGAGCGCATGCACGTCATACATGCGTCGTTCGCCGCCGACCACGATCGGCAACCGCGCGGTATAGGCCGTCGTGCCATTCAAGGCGCGCTCCAAATCGCGGCGGTCGGCGCTGTCGAGCAGTTCGAGGTCGCGATCGAGCGCATCCGCGACACTCGCGGCCTCGGTCGCTCGCGCATAGGCAGGATTGGCGTAGCTCAGGCCGCCCTCGGCGCGTTTGGCCCAGATCGGCCAAGGCGCGGCGGTTGCGAATCCGCGCAGCATCTCGGCTTCTTCCGAAAGCGCCTTGTGCCGGAGGTTCGTTTCGGCCAGCTCCTTGCGCAAGCCGCTGAGTTCGCGAATCCGCACAATGGCTTGGCCGCCGATCGCGCGGCCGATCGCTTCGATGGCTAACCCGTTCGACGTCGTGAGATTGAGCAAAAACCCCTCGCCGGCTTCGCGCAGCGCGTCGACCGCATGATCGATCTGCCGCGCGGGCTCCGGCGGCAGCCAGGTGCCAAAGGCAAGGATGCGCTGCGGGTGATGGTCCCGCGAATCGGGCGGCATAAAAAGCGAAATATCGCCGGCGATCTGCGGGCGATTGTCGCCCGCAGCCCATGAGATCAAAATCTGGGGCTCGGCGAACAGGAGCGCGCGGTAGCGGTCGGCCTCGGCTTGCAGGGCCTGAATATCCGAACGCAGCCGTGCCTCATTGCTTGCCGCGCGCGCCCGCGCGCGCATCAGCAGGATCGCCGCCATCACCGAAAAGCCGAGCAGTGCCAGCGCCGTTGTCAGTACCGCGATTTCCTGGCGGTTGAATTCGAACAGGGTTGCGATCGCGTCCAGCGGCGGTAACCCGTCGGCTCGGGCCGGGGCAACCGAGCTCAGCGTGGCGCCAAGGACGATCGGGCCGTGGTGCGCCAATGATGTGCACGACAGCAGGATCCGACGTACCGCCCCGATCACGCCCGACATGCTTTGCCCCAAACCGCGCGACTTTGCGCCCGGCGTGCGGTGACGGTCCGCCGAACGCCGTTCGCGAATCGAATGACAATATCTCCAAGGGGAGTCAGCCGGTAAGAGTCCAGATCGTGAACGTAGGCCGCATCAAGAAAAAATGCAGGGTTAACTTTTGCCGACGGTATTTTTGCCGACGTATTGTTGCGGGAAAGGCCGCTCGACCTAGCGCCCGGTCGAGCCGAACCCGCCACTGCCGCGCTCGGTCGCGGAGAGCGACGTTGCGGCAACCAGCTCCACATGGGCCACGGCCGCAATCACCATCTGTGCGATCCGCTCGCCGCGCCGGATCGGGAACGGCACATCGCCATGGTTGATCAGGAGCACGCCGACCTCGCCGCGATAATCGGCGTCGATGGTGCCCGGCGCATTCAGCACGGTGATGCCATGCTTCGAGGCGAGGCCCGAGCGCGGTCGGACCTGCGCCTCATAACCGGGTGGGAGCGCGATCATGAGCCCGGTCGGCACCAGCGCCCGCTGTCCGGGCGAAAGAACGAGCGGAGAATCCTCCGCCACGGCGGCGAGCAGGTCGAGCCCCGCGGCGTGCTCGCTCTGATAGGTCGGTAATGCCAGCCCTTCGCCGTGCGGCAATTGCCGGATATCGATCTTGACGGCGCTCACGAGGTTTTCTCGACGGTTTTGGCGATGCGCGCCACCAAGGCCGCGGCGACCTGTTCCTTGGTCATCGCCGGCCAGGATTCGATCTTGACGTCGGCGGCGGTCTCGCCTCCGTCGCGGCTCAAGAGATGGATGGTGTTGCGATCGCCGCCCATCACGCCGGTCGCCGGCGAGACGTCGTTGGCGACGATCCAGTCGCAGCCTTTGCGCGCGAGTTTCGTTTTGGCGTTGTCGATCAGATTTTCGGTCTCCGCGGCGAAGCCGATCACCAGGCGGGGCCGCTTGTCATGCAGTTTCGAGATCGTCGCCAGGATGTCGGGATTCTCGACAAGTTGCAGCGGCGGCACGGCCGCCGAGGTCTTTTTCAATTTTTGCTCGCCTTCCTGGGCGACGCGCCAGTCGGCGACCGCGGCGGCGAAGATCGCGATGTCCACCGGCAGCGCGGCTTCGACCCGGTGCAGCATCTCGCGGGCGGATTCCACGTGCTTGACGGTGACACCGGGAGGTTCGTTCAACTCGACCGGCCCCGAGATCAGGGTGACGTCCGCGCCGGCGGCTTGGGCGGCGGCCGCGATAGCATAACCCTGTTTGCCGGAGGAACGGTTGGCGATGTAGCGCACCGGATCGATCGGCTCATGCGTTGGCCCCGCGGTAATCAGAACGCGCTTGCCGGCGAGGGAGCGGGGATGGGGCGGGCGCAAAAAACGCTCGGCGGCGGAAGCGATTTCCAGAGGCTCCGCCATTCGGCCGACACCGGCTTCACCGGCCTCGGCCATTTCGCCGGCATTGGGTCCGACCATGGCGACGCCGTCGCGTTCGAGCTGGGCGACGTTGCGGCGGGTTGCGGCATGGCTCCACATCAACGGGTTCATCGCCGGCGCCAGCAGGATCGGCCGGTTGGTCGCGAGCAAAATAGCGCTGGCGAGGTCGTCGGCATGACCTTGTGCCATCTTCGCCATCAGGTCGGCGGTCGCTGGCGCCACCACGATCAAATCGGCTTCACGGGCGAGACGGATGTGGCCGGCGTCGAACTCGCTCTCGGGATCGAAAAGGTCCGTATAGCAGCGCTCGTGCGACAAGGCGCCGGCGGCAAGCGGCGTCACGAATTGCTGCGCCGCCCTGGTCAAGACGCAGCGCACGTGCATATGCCGCTCCTTCATCCGCCGGATCAGATCGAGTGCCTTATAGGCGGCAATCCCGCCGCCGATGATCAGGGTGACCCGCGGCAGGCCGGCGGCGAAAGGGCTGTGTGGCTCAATTGCGGGGCGTTGCGGGGCCGCTTGCGAACCTGCGGCGGCGACGGAGGGGCTCTGCTGCGAGGCTTCCCGCAGGATCACCCGCACCTCGTCTTCAACCGAGCGGCCGTTCCGGGCGGCGCGCAGCCGCAACTCGTCCCGGATGGCATCGTCGAGCTTGCGGATCGTCAGGTTCGCCATTGGCGTCTCCGAGTTGCTAGCAATGCTAGCACATTACGCATGCATTGCAATCACAACTGTCGGACGGCCACCCAAATCCCGATAAATGTCAGCGCGATGATCCAGAGCGCCAGCGTGCGCCAACGGCTGTTGCGGGCCTCGGTTCGGCCGATTGCCGCGATCGTCTCGGGCGCCAGCGTGAGCCCTTCCCGGGTCATGGTTTCCAACTGCTCCAGCACTGCCATCGATCGCGAGGCGATCGACGGCAGGCTCGTCAGCACGCGGCCGAGTTCACCGGCGCCGGACATCGCGCCCTGAATGCGTCCCACCGGGCCGAGATTGCGCTCGATCCATTCGCGAACCACGGGATCGGCGACCGTCCAGATGTCGAGTTTCGGGTCGAAGCCGCGCGCCACGCCTTCCACCACCACCATGGTCTTTTGCAACAAGATCAGTTCGGGGCGGGTCCGCATGTCGAACAAGCCGGTGACCTCGAGCAGAAGCGCCAACAGCTTCGCCATCGAAATCTCTTCGGCGGTGCGGTTATGGATCGGTTCGCCGATGGCGCGGATTGCTTGCGCGAAATTTTCAACCGAGTGATGGGCGGGCACGTAGCCGGCCTCGAAATGCACCTCGGCAACGCGGCGATAATCGCGTGTGATGAAGCCCAATAAAATCTCGGCCAGGAAGCGCCGCTCCTTCATGCCGAGCCGGCCCATGATACCGAAATCGACCGCGACGAGCCGGCCGGCCTCGTCGAGGAACAGATTGCCCGGATGCATATCGGCGTGAAAGAAGCCGTCGCGCAGCGCGTGGCGCAGGAAGCTTTGGATCACCTTGCGGCCCAACTCGGGCAGATCGACCTGCGACGCTTCGAGGCGCGCATGATCGCTGAGTGCGATACCTTCGACCCATTCCATCGTCAGCACATTATGCGTGGTGCGATCCCAATCGACGGCGGGCACGCGAAAGTCCGGATCGTCGTTTGTGTTTTCGGCCATCTCCGACAGCGCGGCGGCCTCCAGCCGCAGATCCATCTCCATCGCCACCGAGCGTGACATCGTATTGATGACTTCGATCAGCCGCAGCCGCCGCGCTTCCGCCGAATAGGCCTCGGCTTTGCGCGCGACAAAGAAAAAATCGGCGAGGTCACGGCGGAAACGCGCGCCGACGTCGGGCCGCAGCACCTTCACCGCAACCGATTTGCGCACGCCATTGCGCTCGGTTTCCCCACGATGCACTTGCGCGATCGAGGCGGCCGCAACCGCCGGGCCGAGGCTCACAAACGCCTGTGCGACGGGGCGTTCCAGCGATTGCGCGATCACGGCTTCGGCCTCGATCTGTGAGAACGGCGGCAGGCGGTCCTGCAGGCTTTCCAGATCGCGCGCCATCGCGACCCCGACCACGTCGGGTCTGGTCGCGAGAAATTGTCCAAGCTTGAGATAGGCCGGCCCCAACCTCGTTAGCGCACGCGAGAGGCGTGTGCTGGATTTGGCACCTCGGCGCTCGATCAATCGCGCGATGCGAAGTGCGAGCTGTCCGGGCGGCGGCACCAGGCTCGGATCGACGACGCCAAACACGCCTTCGCGCGCGAACACGAAACCGGCACGTGCAAGCCGGATGATGTGAGTAAATGCAGAAATCACAAACGCCAGCCCGAATGCAATGCCACGATGCCGCCCGAGAGGCTTTGCCAATTGACGCGGGAAAAGCCGGCGCCGCCGATCATTTCGGCGAACGCGGCCGGCCTGGGAAACTGGCGAATCGATTCCACGAGATAGCGATAGGATTCGGCATCGCCGGTCACGATCTGACCGAGCGGCGGGATCACATTGAACGAAAAGAAATCATAAAGCCGATCGAGGCCGGGCACGTCCACGGTAGAAAATTCCAGGCACAAAAAGCGGCTGCCGGGTTTGAGCACGCGGAACGCTTCGCTCAAGGCGCGATCGATTCGCGGCACATTGCGGATGCCGAACGCGATGGTATAGGCGTCGAAACTGCGATCAGGAAACGCCAGCGCCTCGGCATTGCCTTCCACAAACGATACCCGGTCGTCGAGATGTTGCGCGGCGGCGCGCGCGCGGCCGACGGCGAGCATGTCGGAATTGATGTCGCAGACGGTCGCCCGAAAACCCCGGCCTGCCGCCTTGGCGGCACGAAAGGCAATGTCGCCGGTGCCGCCGGCGACGTCGAGCAGCGCAAACGGCGGATCGGCGCGCGGCGGGTTGAGTGCGGTGATCATCGCCTCTTTCCAGACCCGATGCAGGCCCGCGGACATCAGATCGTTCATCAGGTCGTAACGGGATGCCACGCTGTGGAACACGTCGTTCACCAGCGTCTGCTTGTCGCCCAGGGGCACGTCCTTGAAGCCAAAATGGGTGGTTTGGTCGGGCCGATCCATCAACTTTTCTCCAATGCCCGACCATAGCGCGCCTGCCGCAATGGCGCTATCACGTCGATCTCTCAAGGTGAATGCCGATCCATGCCCGAATTACCTGAAGTCGAAACCGTCCGCCGCGGCCTGCAGCCGGCGATGGAGGGGTCAAAAATTGTGAAAGCGGAAGTGCGGCGCAAAGACCTGCGGTTTCCTTTCCAAAAGGATTTTGCCGCCCGGCTGACCGATCAGACCGTGATGGGTCTGGGCCGGCGCGCCAAATACCTGATGGTGGACCTGGCTTCCGGCGACGTACTTTTGATGCATCTGGGCATGTCCGGCTCGTTCCGTGTCGTCACGGTCGACGAACAAAAGGCGCCGGGCCAATTCCATCACCCCCGTCAGGAAGATCGCGCGCATGACCACGTGGTGTTCCATATGTCGTCGGGCGCCGCCGTCATCTTCAACGACCCCCGCCGCTTCGGTTACATGAAGATCATCGCCCGCAAGGCCCTCGACGACGAGCCCCTGCTCAGAGACCTCGGTCCCGAACCGCTCGGCAACGAATTCGACGCAAAAATGCTGGCGCGCGCCTGTGCGAACAAAAAGACCAGCCTGAAGGCCGCGCTGCTCGACCAGCGCGTGGTCGCAGGGCTTGGCAACATCTATGTCTGCGAGGCGCTTTATCGTTCGCATCTGTCGCCGCGACGATTGGCGGCGACGCTCGCGACCAAGGCCGTACCGCGCAAGGGCGTTGCCGGGGGCGAGCCGACCGAGCATGCCCTGCGTCTGGTCACGGCCATACATGACGTGCTCAATCAGGCGATCAAGGCCGGCGGCTCCTCGCTGCGCGATCATCGCCAGACCACCGGCGAGCTTGGTTATTTCCAACACTCGTTCCAGGTGTACGACCGCGAAAGCGAGAGGTGCCAAACTCCCGGCTGCAGCGGCATTGTGCGGCGCTTCACCCAGAACGGGCGCTCGACGTTCTGGTGCCCGAAATGTCAGAAGTGATTTTGTCTTGCGTATGTCAGCATCGATCTCATGACATTTCGGCTCCATTGAAGGCGCCGCAAATAGACACATCTGCTTGGTAGCAATACGAGAGCGAAGGATAAGACCCGCAAATGCTGAGTGCCGAGGAGCTCGAACGCTACGCCCGCCATATCGTGCTGCGCGAAGTCGGCGGCCCGGGCCAGGCCGCTTTGAAGCAAGCTGCCGTGCTGGTGGTGGGCGCCGGTGGCCTCGGCGCGCCGGCGCTGATGTATCTTGCCGCGGCCGGTATCGGCACGCTCGGCGTTGTCGATGACGACGTCGTGTCGCTGTCCAATCTCCAGCGCCAAATCATTCACACCACGCCGGATGTCGGTCGCCGCAAGGTCGACACCGCGGCGGAGCGAATTCAGGCGCTTAATCCGCACGTCAGGTTTGCGGCGCACGCCGTGCGGCTCGACGCCGGCAATGCCATGGCGCTGATCGGCGCTTACGATCTCGTGCTCGACGGATCCGACAAT
>WNFO01005677.1_pt1 | contig 11153 bp, 5 predicted proteins | sample 5400251 | NCBI WGS metagenome assembly WNFO01 (sample SAMN13153354, study PRJNA577476) | soil metagenome | isolation source: 100 cm saprolite under Madrone tree | place: USA:California | collected 2016-06-14 | reverse complement strand
CCGCGGCGCCTCGTCGCGAGCCACGCCGCGCGCTTTGGATTGACGTTTGTCGAACTCCCCTTCAAACGAAAGCCGGACCCGATCGTCGCAGTTGCGACCAAGGCTGCGATGATGGACAAGGGCATCGCCTTCGTGGTCGCGATGCGAAAGGGCCGTCGATTTGCACGTTCGCCGACCATCGCGGCCTTTTGCGCCGCCCATCCGCGGCGCCTCGTCGCGAGCCACGCCGCGCGCTTTGGATTGACGTTTGTCGAACTCCCCTTCAAACGAAAGCCGGACCCGATCGTCGCAGTTGCGACCAAGGCTGCGATGATGGACAAGGGCATCGCCTTCGTGGTCGATGTTCTCGCAGCGTCCGCCGCGCCGGAATAGGGGCAAGACCGAAGCCTCGCTGGACCGGACTTTTGCCGTTCCGCTCAGGTCCCTGGCCTGGAGACCTCCGTCTCCTTGCTGGTGATGAACTCCAGCAGCACCGGCACGCCCTCCTGGGTTTTCAGGATGCCGCGCTTGATCGCCGGCACGATGTCGTCCGGCTTGGTCACCCGTTCGCCATAGCCGCCAAAGGCCCGCGCCATCGCCGCGTAATCGCCGGAAATATCGGTCGAGCGGTACTTTTCAGTCGAGATCGGCATCACCTTCAGCTCGATCGCCATGGAGAAATTATTGAGCAGGATCGACATGATTGGGATCCGCTCGCGCACCGCGGTCTCGAAATCCATCCCGGTGAAGCCGATCGCGGCGTCGCCCCACACATTGATGCAGAGCTTGTCGGGTTTGGCGAGCTTGGCGCCCATCGCAAGCCCGAGTCCGTAGCCGAGCTGCGTGGTCTTGCCCCAGCCGAGATACGAGAGGGGCGCAACCGCCTTCCAGAACGGCGACAACTGATCGCGCGGGCTGCCGGCATCGTGGGTGATGATGGTGTTCTCGATGTCGACGGTGTGCTGCAGATCCCAGAGCACGCGATAGGGATTGAGCGGCGCGTCGTTGTTGGTGAGCTTCGGCATCCATTTCGCCAGCCATTCCTTGTGGGAGGCGGCGATCTCGGCGGCAACGCCGGTGGCGTCGCGATCGGTGGTCACGGTCTTGCCGATCGCCTCCAGCAGCGCCTCGAGCACGAGGGCGGCATCGCCGACCAGGCCAATCCGGGCCTCGACATCCTTGTTGAGATGGTTGGGGTCGAGCGTCGAATGGATGATGGTCTTGCCCTTCGGCATGGCGATGCCGAAATTGGTTTCGGTGAACGAGCAGCCGACACCGAAGATCACGTCGGCTTCGGCCAAAAATTTCGGCACCGCGCGCGGCACCGCGAGGCCGCCTGATCCGAGCGACAGCGGATGGGTCTCCGGAAACGACGACTTGCCGCCCAGGCTCGTGGTGACGGGGCTCGCGAGCCGCTCCGCCAAACGCCTCAACAGCGGCCATGCTTTCGCATAGTGCACGCCCTGGCCGGCATAGATCACCGGGCGCTTCGCCGCCGTGAGCAGGGCCGCGGCCTCCTTGACATGCACGGGGTCGGCGCCATAGCGGGTGCGCAGCACCGGCCTGTAGTTCAAGGGCTCCGGCACCTCCTCGTTCCACATGTCGGACGGAATCTCGACGATCACCGGGCCGCCGCGGCCGTTTTTCAATTTCGTGAAGGCGCGGCGGAAGATGTTGCCGACCTCGCTGGCCAGGATGATCGGCTCCGACGATTTGGCGAACGCCTTCATCGCCTGGCTGGAATTGAAGTTGGGCTCGATGTTCGAAATCCGGCGCGCATAGCCCATCGGCAGCACCAGCACGGGCACGGATTCGCCATAGCATTGCGCCACGCCGCCCATCGCGTTCTCGGCGCCGGGTCCATGCTGCATGCAGAAGGCACCGATATTGCGGCCCGAGGTGACCCGCGAAATCGCGTCCGCCATATGCAATCCGATTCGCTCCTGGCGGACCATCACGGGACGGATATCGGCGTTGGCGGCATGCTCGATCAGATGATTGACCGGGTAGCCGCAGAGAATCTCGATTCCCTCGCGCTTGAGGATTTCCGCGATCGCGGTGCCAAGTTTCATGGCGGCTTCTCTCCCTTTTCGTGATGCCGGTTGGGCCCGGCTGGTTTTGCGACATTGGAGCAGGAATTATCGGCCGGCACGCCACTGTTTGGGAAGACCAGATATGCGTGTCGTTGCCTGACGTGACGCGAGTGTTGAGAAATGTCCCTCATCTGCAACAGCGTTGTCAGAAAGGGATTCTCCTTTCAGAAAAAATTTGTGATCGCGCGTGATCGCGCAATCACATCATGCGCCGACGCGCCTGCGTGCGCGATGTCGTCGTCGCAAACAATGATCTCTTCGGTTAGCAAGCCGTCATCCATGCAATTGGGGATGCAACAGGAGACTTTGATGACGACGGCGCGAAACCTCACTTTTCTTCTCTGCTCGGCAGCGAGCCTGACCGTGATCGGCGGCGCAAGGGCGGCCGATCTTCCGGTCAAGGCCAAGGCCGTCGAATATGTGAGGGTCTGCTCGCTCTATGGGGCGGGCTTTTTCTACATTCCGGGGACCGATACCTGCATCAAGTTCGGCGGCTATCTGCGCGTCGACACAACGTTCAATGCCGCCGGCGTCCAGGACCAGCCGTCCTGGAATGGTGATGCCGGCCAGGGCAACCGCTACCACGATTACTTCTCGACCCGTTCGCGTCTGGCGTTCACGGTCGATACGCGTACCGCCAGCGAATACGGCGTGGTCCGCACCTTCGGTCAGGCCGACTTCCAGTTCGATACGCTCGGCGGCGGTACGTTCAACCCGAACTCGCTCAACACCAACCTGGGCAACAACGGCAACCTGCTGAACTCGGCGGGCGGCGGTTACACCGCGGTTGAGTTTGCGTTCCTGCAGTTCGCTGGCTTCACCTTCGGTAAGTCGGCCTCCGCCTACGCCACGCCTTGGCACGGTTATCCGGGCAACAACTCGTCCAACCTGCTCGGCGGCCACGACACCGTCACCGGTGTGAACAACATCCAGTACACCGCGCAGTTCGGCAACGGCGTGTCCGGCACCATCGGCGTCGACGATCCGACCGTGTTCAACCGCACGTCCGTCTTCAACCTGACGACCGGCATCAACGCCACCGGTACCACCGGCAATGCTTACGCCGGCGTGCACTCGCCCGACGTCGTCGGCAACATCCGCATCGACCAGGCCTGGGGTCTGTTCCAGATTTCGGCCGCCGCGCATGAAGTTGACGCTTCGTACAACTCCCTGACTGCGACCACTGCAGCTCCGCTTGCGACGTCGGAAATCTCTGGCCACCCCGAGACCAAGTGGGGCGGTTCGGTGATGGCGGCGTTGAACATCAAGAACATCCCGACCGGTCCCGGCGACGACATCAAGATCGACGCGAGCTATGCCAAGGGTGACACGAAGAACGTGATCGCCACCTCTGGCGCCTCGCCGAGCTTCGCGATGTTCAGCGGCAGCGGTGCCGGCGCCTATCAGAGCATTGGCTTCGGTGCGACCACCGACGCGATCTACTCGCCGGTCGCCGCTGGCGGTGACGGCGCGCTGCATCTGACGGAATCCTGGGGTATTCGCGGCGCCTATAACCACAACTGGGATCCCTATTGGTCATCCAGCTTGTTCGGCAGCGCATCGTGGGTTCGCTACGATGGCACGGCGAAGGCCTCCTACTGCGCCGCGTACAATGCCGGCAACAAGTTGACGGTCGGGGTGAACACCTCGGCGGACTACAGCTGCAACCCCGACTTCGCGGTGTTCCAGATTGGTGGCATCACCCGCTGGACCCCCGTCAAGAACCTGACGTTCTCGGCCGAAGTCATGTACACTCGCCTCGACCAGAACTTCACTGGCTCCGCGACTTTGACGCCCGCGGCTCCGAAGCCGACCGCGGTCTACCAGTTCAAGGACCAGGACACGGTCTCGTTCAACGTTCGCGCGCAGCGTAACTTCTGATCGCAATCGTCTGACGCTTTGACGGGAGAGCCCCGGACGGGAAATCGTCCGGGGCTTTTTCATTGGCTTGCCGGCGCGAAGTGATGCGCAACTGCAACGATGGACAGAAACAGGCCAATTACTCAATAATCTTATTTACTCAGCTAAATTGGTTATGTATTGTGTGTCTCAGGTAGCCGGGCAAATCGTTTGCTGGCAGCTCAGTCTCAAGGAGACGACCTCTACCTTTATGATAAACCTCCAAAACCACCGGCAATGCCCTGCCGGTGGTTTTTAATTTTTGGGGGGTACGGTCGCGCCACTGCGCTGCCCGGCCTGTGACCGGGGTCGCGATGGTCACGACCGCAATCATGGTCAGAGGGATGGCAGGACCGCCACTTCAAGATCGCCATTTGCGACCCGCAACTTCTGCTGGCGATTCCTGTCGTGGCTCTGGCCACCCGCCGAACGACGCGTCCGGCGCCGTGAACGACGGAACACGTCACCCGTAAGACACGGTACTCTCGAAAACGACCGGCTTTCGTCGGTCTTTTGGCGCTTTATTTGTTTGCTGCAGTGCGGGAACGCATTTTGTTCATCTTTCCTTCAGAGTGAAAAGTGCTTTTCCTGAGGCAAGTTAGACCGGCGGTTCCAAGCGGGCCAGCCGGAGACACGGAACAATCATGCTTGATCTTGCAATCGTAGGTGGCGGCCCCGGTGGGCTGATGAGTGCTTGGTATCTGAAGAGGAAGCTTGGCGAACTCTGCCGCGTCACCATTTTTGAGGCGTCCGACCGGCTCGGCGGAAAGATTCTCACGCGCAAATTCGATTCGGCGCCCGCGATGTATGAGGCCGGCGTCGCCGAGATTTATGACTACTCGATGACGGGGCCCGATCCGCTGCGCGAGCTGATCCAGCATTTCGGCCTGCAGACGATCCCGATGGATGCCGAGCAGGTGCTGCTTGATGGCGAGCTGTTGAACGACGTTCCGGGCATGCGGCGCAAATATGGGGCGAAGACGGCCGAGGCGATCGAAGCCTTCCGCAACCGCTGCGCCGAAATGGTGTCTCCGATCGAATATTATGAAGGCGTCGGCGCGCACGATAACGAGCATCCCTGGGCTTTCATCACCTGCGAGGAGCTGCTCGACCGCGAGGTCGAAGATTCGACTGCGAAACGCTTCCTCAAGGTGATGGCGCGTTCCGACATCGCGACCGAGAGCCACAACACCAACGGGCTCAATGCGCTGAAGAATTTTGTGATGGATATCGAGGGCTATATCGGCCTGTACTCGATCCAGAACGGCAACGAGCAATTGGTCGACTGCCTGTTGTCCGAGGTCGATGCCGACATCCAGCTCAATCACCGCGTTCTCAAGGTGGGCAAGACCGAGGCCGGCCGTTATCAGCTCAACATGATGAACGGCAAGGGGCCGGAAACGCGGGACTTCGATCTCGTGCTGATGTGCCTGCCGCACTCCTGGCTTTCGACCATGGGCTGGAACGGCGAGGCGCTGCGCAAGTCGATGGTGAAGCACGTCGCCTATTTCGATCGGCCTGCGCATTATCTTCGCGTTTCGATCCTGTTCGACGAACCGTTCTGGGGCGAGAAGATTCCAGGCTCGTGGTTCATGTCGGAAGCCTTCGGTGGCTGCTGCGTTTACAATGAAGGCTCGCGTCACGACGTCGGCAGGCACGGCGTGCTGAACTGGCTGATCGCCGGTGCCGACGCGCTGGCCTTCGCCAATCTCAGCGATCAGGAACTGATTGCCGCGGCGCTGAAATCGTTGCCGGCGTCGCTCGGCAACGCCCGTGCTCACTTCATCGAGGGCAAGATTCATCGTTGGCTGTCGTCGGTCAACGCGCTGCCGGGTGGCCTGCCGGCGCGCGACGTCATGACCAATCACCGGCCGGAGCCGAAGCAGCATCCCGGCTTCGTCGTGGTCGGCGATTATCTGTTCGACTCGACCTTGAACGGACTGCTCGATTCCTCCGACGCCGCCACCGACATCATCCTGACCGAGACGATGCGGCTGCGCCGCGTCCGCGCGCAGACCAACGAGCCGTTGTCGGACAAGATCGACCGCGATTATTTCGAAGATTACCGCGGGCTCGGTCCGTATTGTGAGGTCTGGAGCCACTTCACCGATCCGGACTATCTGATGGAACTGATCAGGATCGTCTGGAACCGGCCCAAAGAACAGCTCAAGGAACTGACCAAGGAACTGACCAAGGAACTGACCAGCGGTTACAAGCTCTTGGTGGCCGGTTCCGCCAGCGGCGAGCTGGTGGGCGCGCTGCGCGAGCGGGGAGTGGATGCGTGGGGCATCGAGAACAACCGCGGCATCCACGCCAAGACGCCGAAGGCGCTGAAGAAGTTCAACAAGCTCGGTTCGATCGTCGATATGCCTTTCAAGGACGGCGAGTTCGACTTCGTGTTCGAGACCAGCCTGTGCCATGTCGCGGAAAGAAAGGTCGTCCGCGCGGTGCGCGAATTGAACCGGGTGACCAGGACGGGCGTGGTGTTCGGCTCGGTCACGTCAGACATGGCGCCGGCGCTGATCGACCGCTACGACCTGCTGCGCGGGGTGAAGAAGCTCGGCACCTGGTGGGAATGGTCGGAATTGTTCTTCGGCAACGGCTTCGACCTGTCGATGCATCGACGCGACTGCACCGACGCGGTGTGGGCGGCGACGCTCGCCGCCAACAAGGGGCCGGGGCGCTGGTACGCTGACTCCGACAGCCTGCGCTACTCATTTTTCGACAAGGTTGCCGACGAAGATTAAATTCAACCAGGCGTCCTATTCTTTCGAGCGGTGACGTTCAGGCTCTAACATTCCTGACGGGCCCCGCTATAACGGGATGTGAGTGTGAGGGCCGGGATGCTGCATGTTGCGGTCGTGCCGGCCGAGCAGCATTGGTTGGTTTAATGGCGGCAAAGCCTCTCCCGTCGGATGACGAAAAGACACCGGGCTCCGCGGACAGTGCGGCTGCAGCGGAACTGGACAAGCAGCTTGCCGCGAAAGCCGCCGCGGCCATGCGCGTCGTCGGCGACAATCCGGCCGCGTCGCCGCCCTCCGGGAACGAGGATGACGAGGAGGACCACGAGCTCGACGTCGAGGACGACGACGATGAAGAGGATTTCGTCGTCTTCACGGCCAAGGAAGCCGCCGGCGCGCTGGCGACGATCTGGGGGTTCGTCAAACCGTATCTCGCCAACTACAAGAAAATACTGACATTCGTCGCCCTCGGCATCGTCGTCGAGACGCTGTTCAATGTCATCATGCCGCTCAGCCTGAAATTTTTGATCGACGACGCGCTGGGCGAGGAGGATTTCGAGGCGCTCTACAAGATCCTCGGCGTGCTGGCGGCGGCGGGGATCTTCACCTCGATCGTCGCGGTCTGGTACGAACGATGGGACGCGAGGCTGGCGGCGTTTCTGATTTCCGACGTGCGCAAACGCCTGTTCGAGCACGTGCAGAATCTGCCCTCGGCCTATTTCGCGCGCACCAAGCGCGGCGAGATCCTGTCGCGGTTTTCCGTCGACCTCTCGGCTTTCGAGGGATCGGTCAAGAGCTTTGCCAATAGCGCCGCGCTGCCGTTCCTTGAACTGATCGCCGGCATCGTCCTGATGCTGTTCTTGAACTGGCAGCTCGCGGTGGTGGCGCTTCTGGTGTTTCCGATCACGCTGATCGGCCCGCGCATCCTGACGCCGAAGGCGGTGCAGGCCAACTACGAGCAGAAGCTCAACGAATCGGCGCTGCTCGGCATGGTGCAGGAAAACATCGCGGCGCAAGCGGTGATCAAGGCGTTCACCCTGCAGCGCCGGGCTTTCGGCTGGTTCAACATGCGCAACGACGACGCGCGCGACAAGATCGCCGCCGCGATGTTCCTGTCGACGATGGTCGAGCGCACGGTCACGATCGCCGTGCTGCTGTTGCATCTCGTGGTGCTCGCGATCGGCGCCTATCTCGCGACCAAGGGCCAGATCACGATCGGGACCTTCGTGACCTTTGAAAGCGCGTTCTGGGAGGTGTCCTACAACATCGCCCATGTGATGCACTTCATCCCGGTGTCGATCTCGTCGGCCGCGGCGGTGCGCCACATTCAGGAAATGCTGGACGAACCCACCCGCGGCGCCGATCGCCCGGGCGCGCCGGACCTGCCGCGCATCACCCACGACATCACCTTCGAGCATGTCAGCTTCAAGTACGAGGGCAGTTCGACGCCGGTGCTCGACAATCTCAGTCTCAGGCTCGATGTCGGCAAGCGCATCGCCATCGTCGGCCCGAGCGGATCCGGCAAGAGCACGCTGCTCAACCTGATTCTGCGGCTTTACGTTCCCGATGAGGGCCGCCTCACCATCGATGGCGTGGATATCCGCAAAGTGACGCGTGGATCGCTGCGCAGAAGCATGGCGGTGGTGTTCCAGGAGAACATGCTGTTCAACATGTCGATCCGCGAAAACATCAGGCTCGGCAAGGAAGGGGCGACCGACGAGGAGGTCGAGGAAGCCGCGCGCAAGGCCGAGATCCACCGCTACATCATGAGCCTGCCGCAGAAATACGACACCCTGGTCGGCGAGCGCGGCGATACGCTGTCGGGCGGGCAGCGCCAGCGCGTCGCGATTGCGCGCGCGATCATCCGAAATCCGTCGGTCTTGCTCTTGGATGAGGCGACCTCAGCGCTCGATCAGACCACGGAGGCCGCGATCAACCGCACGCTGCTCAAGGTCGCCAAGGACAGGACCATGATCTGGTCCACCCATCGGCTGACCTCGGTGGTGGAGATGGACGAGATCATCGTGATCTCCGGCGGCCGGGCGATCGAACGCGGCTCGCATGCGGAGCTGCTCGCCAAGAACGGCGTCTATCGCAAGCTCTGGGACGACCAGGGCCACAAGCCGAGCAGGACCGATCAGGCGGACGGTGACAACGAAGACGACGAAGACTGACGCCGCCTGAGGAACGGAACCGGGGATCGGGGCGTTCCACGATATCGGCCGCCGATATCCGTGACCGTTTGCCGGAGGCGGAACTCCGCACTTCGGGGAAGACCATGCCAATCGATCGCCGCGCCATGCTCGGGAGTGCCGCCCTGATGTCGCTGGCCGGCGTGCTGCCCCGGCTCGCGCGAGCCGAAGAGGCGGTCAGCGCCGGGAAGGCTGACGCCACCTTGCGGATCGCCAATGGCCTAGTGGAGCTCGCACCCGATCACATCGTCTCGACGGCGCTCTACAACGGCCAGTTTCCAGGACCGCTGCTGCGATTTCGGGAAGGGCAGCCCGTCGTCGTCGACCTCTATAACGACACCGACACGCCCGAACTGGTGCACTGGCACGGGCAGATGATTCCAAGCGAGGTGGACGGCGCCGCCGAGGAGGGCTCGCCATTCGTGCCGGCGCACGGCATGCGGCGGATTTCGTTCACGCCGAAACCTTCCGGCTTTCGCTACTATCACACGCATGTCGTAGCGGGCAGCGACCTGAACCGCGGCACCTATACCGGTCAGGCCGGCCCGGTCTACATCGAGCCGCGAAGCAATCCCGGCGGCTACGACCGGGAGATCTTCCTGGTGCTGAAGGAGTTCGCGCCCAGTTTCAGTCGCGGCGGCGACATGGCGATGGATGCGCTGGCCGGCGCGCCGGTCAAGGCGCTGCAGGACATGGGCAAGGCGGCGGACGAGGCAGCGAACGACAAGAGCAGGGGGTTCGAGGTCGGCTACGATCTCTTCGCCATCAACGGCAGGATGCTCGGCCATGGCGAGCCGATCCGCGTGAAGCAGGGGGAGCGGGTGCTGTTTCATGTGCTCAACGCCAGCGCCGGCGAAATCCGCAGCCTCGCGCTTCCCGGACACACGTTCAGGATCGTAGCGCTCGACGGCAATCCGGTGCCAACCGAGGCCGAAGTGCCGTTGCTCTGGCTCGGCACCGCCGAGCGCGTTTCCGCCGTTGTTGACATGAAGCATCCCGGCGTCTGGATCATGGGCGATCTCTCCGACGATGATCGTCAGCGCGGGATGGGGATCGTCGTCGAATATGCCGGCCAGAAGGGCAAACCGCAGTGGATCAAGCCAAAACCGTTCCGCTGGGACTACGGCCTGTTCAGCAGGCCGAATGACGCGCCCGCGGCGCCCGACGAGACGATCGAATTTGTGATCGTCAAGCACAATGCCGCAATCGATGGCTTCAATCAGTGGACGCTCAACGGCGAAGCCTTTTCGATGGACACGATGAGGCCGATGGTCCGGATTCATCAGGGACGGCGCTACCGGCTGAAATTCCGAAATGCCAGCGACGACATCCATCCGCTGCACCTGCACCGGCACAGCTTCGAGCTAGTGCGGGTCGGCGGAAAACCGGCGGCGGGCGTCATCAAGGATGTGGTGATGCTCGGCGGCTTTCAGGACGCGGAATTCGATTTCGTTGCCGACAATCCGGGGCCGGCCCTGTTTCACTGTCACCAGCAGCTGCATATGGATTTCGGATTCATGGCGCTGTTCGACTACGCGTGATCGCCGCCGCCAAAGCGCTTCGCGCGCGAGAGGGAGGCCATGACGAGACCGTCGTTCATTCGCCGCTTTCTCGGGCTCGGAATCATGCTCGCGTTTCGGCATAGGACGCCGCTCGTGTCTGGTCCCCTCAGGCAACGCTATTTCGCCGGGCTCTCGCGCAATACATTCCTGCTCGCTCTCTCCAGCCTGTTTGCGGATATCTCGACCGAGATGCTCTACCCCGTGCTGCCGGTCTTTCTGACGCAGGTGCTCCATGCCAGCGGCAGTATCGTTGGAATCGTCGACGGATCGGCGCAGGCCGCGCAAAATATCGTGCAGGGATTTTCGGGCACGATTTCGGACCGGCTGCAGAGGCGAAAGCCGGTCGCACTCATTGGCTATCTGCTGGCCGCTTTCGCAAAGCCTTTGATGGGGCTTGCGACGGTATGGCCGGCCTTATTGGGGGCACGGTTGCTGGATCGCCTCGGCGCCGGCATGCGCTCCGCGCCGCGTGACGCGCTGGTGGCCTCGTCGGTGGACGAGCGCGACAGGGGCAGGGCGTTCGGGCTGGAAGGCCTTGGCGACAACGCCGGAGCCTGTCTCGGCCCCCTGGTGGCGTTGTTCCTGCTTTATGGGCTGCAGCTTGATCTCCGCAGCATTTTCTATCTCGCGATCATCCCGGGACTGCTCGCCTTTCTCATGGTGCTGCTGGTGACGGAAAAGCGGGTC
>WNFO01008596.1_pt1 | contig 11154 bp, 10 predicted proteins | sample 5400251 | NCBI WGS metagenome assembly WNFO01 (sample SAMN13153354, study PRJNA577476) | soil metagenome | isolation source: 100 cm saprolite under Madrone tree | place: USA:California | collected 2016-06-14 | reverse complement strand
GCTTATTTGGGACATACCGTTCGCAAAGCCGTCATCACCGTGCCGGCTTATTTCAACGACGCCCAACGCCAAGCGACTATCGACGCCGCTCAAATCGCTGGGTTCGACACCGAGTGGGAGTTGGAAGACCCCAAGACCGGCAACAAAACGAAGCAGCGGATGCGGATCATTAACGAGCCGACGGCCGCTTCGTTGGCTTACGGACTCGAAAAGAAGAAAAACGAAAAAATCGCAGTCTTCGACCTGGGTGGCGGAACGTTCGATATTTCCATCCTCGACGTGGGCGACGGCGTTTTCGAGGTGAAAGGCGTCAACGGCGATACGCACTTGGGCGGCGACGATTTCGACCAGGTGCTCATTGATTACATCGCCGAGGAATTCAAGAAGGAGCAAGGGATCGATCTCAGGAAGGATCAGATGGCGCTTCAGCGTCTGAAAGAAGCCGCGGAGCGGGCCAAAAAGGACCTTTCGCAGGCGACCACGACCGACATTAATCTGCCGTTCATCACGGCCGATGCTTCCGGACCCAAGCACTTGCAAATGAACTTGACGCGAGCCAAGTTCGAGCAGCTCGTCGATCACCTGGTCGAGCGCTGCCGTGGCCCGGTGATGCGGGCTTTGCAAGACTCCAAGTACAAACCGTCCGACATCGACGAAGTCGTGCTGGTGGGCGGCATGACGCGCGTGCCGAAAGTGCAAGCTTTGGTCAAGGAGATTTTCGGCAAGGAAGGGCACAAGGGAGTGAACCCGGATGAAGTGGTGGCGGTCGGCGCGGCCATTCAAGGCGCTCAACTCATGCTTGGTAGCAAGTCCGACGTGCTGCTCCTCGACGTGACACCGCTTTCGCTCGGCATTGAAACGCTGGGCGGGCGGTTGACCAAGCTGATCGAGCGGAACACGACGATCCCGACGATGAAGAAGCAAACCTTTTCGACAGCGGAAGACAATCAGCCGGCCGTGACCGTGCGCGTGTTCCAGGGCGAAAGCCCGATCGCCGAAAGTGCGAGCAATCGGCTCTTGGGTCAGTTCAATCTGGATGGGATTCCCCCGGCGCCCCGCGGCATGCCGCAGATCGAAGTCGCTTTCGACATTGACGCCAACGGCATTCTCCATGTATCGGCCAAGGACCTGGCCACGGGCAAGGAGCAAAAAATTCGCATCGAAAGCTCCAGCGGCCTCAGCCAATCGGAAGTCGATCGCATGCAGCATGAAGCCGAATCCCACGCCGAGGAAGACCGCCGAAAAGGAGACTTGATCGATGCCCGCAATTCGGCCGATCAAATGGTCTGGCAAATGGAAAAGTTGCTCAAGGAAAACGCCGAAAAGATTTCCGATAGCGACAAGGCGCCCATTCAGGCCGCCATCGACAAAGTCAAAGAAGCGGCTAAGAAGGACGACGCCAACGCCATCAAGCAGGCCGTCAATGAGCTGCAGCAAGCATCCCATGCGATGGCCCAGCACTTGTATGGCAAAGGTCCGGGAGGAGCAGGACCAACCGATCAGGGACCTACCGGCGGAGGTCCAGGCTCACGCCCTTCCGGCGATGGCCAGGGGGGAGCCAAGGGCAAAGACGACGTGATCGATGCGGAGTTCGAGGTGAAGAAGTAATTCGACGAGCGGGATTGCGTTAGCGCCCCGAGTGCTCCCGGCGCTAACGCAACCGGGCTCGCCGCGAGAAACGCCAAAGTCGCCAAGGTCAACTTGACGATTTTGGCGTTTTTGCCTTTTTTCCTTGTCAACATGTCCATCCGCCGGGTAAGGTGAAGGGGTAGTGACCGAGGAATCAAATCTCTTTCCAGGTCGAATCATGGCACAACAAGCTCCTGCTCCGCCGAATCCCAAGTCCGTCGGCCCCACAAATAACCAAGTGAAAGCGAAGCCGAAAGCGCCCGCCGGCCCGGCGCCGGCGGAAGAGCCCTTTTGGAATCGTTACTCCCCGCATCATGAATTCCCGCTTTCGTCTGCTACTTCCATCGCCTTGCATGTTCTGGCGCTGGTCTTTTTGATTGTGGCCGGTTGGTTTGTCGCGTCCATGATCGAAAAAAGCAAGCTGGAGGTGGGCACTCTGGAAGAATCGACCTTGGCGGGCGGCGGCGGCAATCGTCAAGGCGAAGGCAATGCGCCGGGCGATCGTCCACCGGAATCCGGGACCGAAAATGTCGAAAAGCCCACGACTGAAACCCCCAAGCCGAGCGCCGAAGTCGCGGCTCTCGATCCACTCAATAAGAAGATCGTCGATCCGCTCGACGTCGCTCTCGAAGATCCCAGTGGTCGCACCATCAACCAAGCGAATGAAGCCGTGCAGAGTTTGTCCAAGCTTAGCAAGGACGTGCGCAGCAAACTTTTCAGCAACCTGGGTCCCGGCAAAGGAGTTAAAGGGTCGGGAAGTGGCGGGGGCAAGGACACGGGCAAGGACGTAGGCGAGGGCCAATTCCAAGGCGCCGGCAAAAGCAAGTTCAGCTCGCGTCAGCAGCGTGTCCTGCGCTGGGTGATGCGCTTTAACACGCTCAATGGAAACGATTATCGCCGCCAGCTGGCAGGGCTGGGCGCGATTCTGGCGTTTCCTCAACCTGACGGCGGCTACATGGTTTACGAGGATTTGAGAGCCCCAGCAAAAGGCGAGATCAAAGACATCGCCAGCATCAAACGTATTTTTTGGGTGGATGAAAAGAAAGATTCGATCCGCTCATTAGCCCAGGCCATGGAAGTGCCCGTGCCCGATGGCCCGATTGTCGCCTTCTTCCCCCAGGAATTGGAGGCCGACTTGCTTCGTAAGGAATTGGCCTATAAGGGCAAGAAAGAAGAGGACATCAAAGAAACCCACTTCAAGATTAACCCCCGTGGCGGGAAGTACGTGCCGGAAGTGGTGGAGCAATACTAATTGAGGCGGCGAACGCGAAGACCCGCAAGCGAAGCCTGAGTCGCTTGCGGTTTCGCGCTCGCAGACCAATTAGTTTTCCTTAGGCGATTCCTCGGGAGATTTCTTCATATAGAGCGCCCGCTGCACGCCGGCGCCCTGAGCGGCGTCTTGAATCGCCACGACCGACGCCCACTCGACCCCTTCGGCGTCAATAACCAGTTCAGTCTTGCCCTTTTGCTTGACGTATTTGGAGATGACAAAACGTAGATTTTTTTCGGCGACTTCTTCGCCTTCGACATGATAAGTCGTTTCGCCGCCCTCTCCAGGTCGAGCGGTTACCTTAATGAGCAGCTCATCGATTTTCTCTTTGGTATACACCAGCCGGCCCGAAGCTTTCCGAGCCCCCGATGGCATCTCCAACACTCTTTGGATGGCGGCGTAGCTGGCGGTCAGCATGAAGAAGACGAGGAGCACGAGCGCCACGTCGATGACCGGGTTCATGTCCAATCGGGTTTCATCGACTTCAACTCGGCCCAAAGGCGGCTCCAAATCGGCGGCCAATTCTTCGAATTGAGGATGATTTTCGATCGCCATCCATTCTTTATCTTCCGGCCCCTTCACCTCGTCGTCCGGCTCCCATTGGCCATCCTGCAAGCCCTCAGCCACTTCGGCCACGGTCAGCCCTTCGACGGATCGGGGCGAGCCTTGATGTCGTATCGAGTAGGTCATTGTTTTTCGCTCACTTCGGCTAGAATGGAATTGACGCGTTTGTCGGCTTTGAACTGCTCCAAATCGGAGGTCATGTCGCGCACCACCTCGTAGGGCAAATGTAGATTCGCTTTGATGCGGACATCGACTAGACGATGGCCCTTTAGCATGTCGTCCACTTCCACGAGAAGTTGGCGTTTATCGCGGAAGCTTTTCGGCTCGCCTTGTTCGCCTTGGCCTAAATAGTAGACGAATTGGTGGTTTTTCTCGGGATCATCGATGCCGACCCAAATCATGTTCTTGTCGATGGCCAAGAGTTTATGCTCGGCGGGCGGCGTCCGGATGAGCGAGGTGGCGCCGCCGATGGCCGCGGTGGTCATGATGAAAAATACCAAGAGGACCAGGCTCACATCGATGAGCGGGATCATGTCCACGTCGTCGTCTTCATCTTCGATCCGGCGTTTCCAGGCGACTTGGACCTCAACCGGCTCGAGCGCCTCGGCCGTGTCGTCGGCCCGATGCGGCTCGGATCGTGGAACGAACGCGGCGAAAGCGGGCAGATCGGCTAGTCGCGACCAGTCCTTGACGCCCGACGGCCGCACCTTGTCCTCCAAGAGCAGCCGGCCCTGCTGTACCCAGTCGGTGACTACTGTGTACGGCACATTGCGATAAGCCGCGTTGGTTTCAAGGATCCAGACATCGAAAGATCGATTGGCGTCGGCCACGGGTAAACCTCAAATGAAGAAGGGGTGTTCCGTTGGAATTAATGGCATCGCTTGCGGCTTAGCGTGATGTATTAGCTAGCGCTAAGCCGCAAGCGATGCAGTGGCCTATACCGCACGGACCGGCTGCGCTTCTTTCGGGGCCGGAGTCGCGGTCGGGACCGCGCTTGCCGGTTGTCCGGCGACAGGTTTGACAACGGGTTTTGCTTGCATCAGCACGAGCAATTTTTGAGCCGCGCTTTTCATTCGCACTTCAAACCTGGAAATCCACGCCTTAAAGAGCACATGGCTGAATACCAAGGGTATCGCCGTCATGAGGCCCAGGGCGGTAGCAAAAAGCGCCAGGCCGATGTCTCGTCCCTGATCTTCCGGCTTGGCCGAGCCTTTGCCCATTTCATTAAACACGAAGATCATGCTCACGACAGTTCCCAGCAGCCCGACCATCGTGGCAATCTTGGCGATGGCCAAGATCGACGCCAGCAGGAAGTTCAAATCCGGGACAATTTCCAGCTCGATGACGCTGGCCATGGTGCGGCGCATGGCGGCCGAGCCTTGCTTCGAGCATTCGAGGGCGGCGGCAAACAGCCGGCGGGGAATGTAATCCTGCCGTCCCCGGCAATAGGTGAGTGCCCCGGCCGGGCCTTCGCGCTCCAGCCGTTGCTGAAATTGGGGCAAGAATTCGTTCAGGTCCGTCCTGGCATTCATGTTGAGCATGATGCGCCAGATGACCAAGGTGATGGCCACCAGCGACATGATGAACATGGGAACGGCGAAATACCAGTGACGGGTAATGAACTCAAAAAAGGCATCCATTGGCTTTTCCTCGGTGGTGCAGAGATCGATCTTGTGGATCTTGTTATGGTGGGCCGAGTCTTCAAGGCCCACCTTGAAACTCATAGGTTACGTGCTGTTGGTGGGTCTCGAAGACTCGACCCACCCTACGGTCGCTACCGGTTCGGTGACATGGAGATTCTATTTGGCTTCCAATTCTTTGACGACCTCCGCGAGCAGAGCGGGGTTGTCTTGCTTGAGCAAATGATTGATGCGGGATTGGGGTATTCCCAGTTCTTGCAACGCCTTGATAGCGGACTCCCAGGCACGCTGCCGTTTTTTTCCTTGGGCCAAGAATAACTCGCTGACTAACTCCCCCAGCCGCTGGCGCTGGATCGTTTCCTTATTATCATAATACCGTTTGATGACTTTTTGTTGGTAGGGATTGTAGTCCGGCATCGGATTGCCAACCTCCTTGAAGACATGCAACTCTTCTCTTTGTAAATTGAGGCAATCAAGGGGATGTGTCAAGCTCGAATACTGTTTAGCCGGGAGCCAACGGCGACCGCGCCCTGCTTAACGCCGTCGTCGATGGCTCCGGGTTAAACGACTGCGGATGCGAAGATAGCCATGCGAGCGGTAATTCAACGCGTGTCGGAAGCGAGAGTGCGAATCGGGGATGAGATTGTCGGGCAAGTTGGTCCAGGGCTGCTGGTTTTGTTGGGCGTGGCCAAGTCGGACACCATCGAGCAAGCTCGCTGGCTGGCCGACAAAATCGTCACCCTTCGAATTTTCAACGACCAAGAAGGGAAAATGAATCGTGATGTGGCGGAGATCGGAGGCGCGATCCTGATCGTCAGCCAGTTCACGCTCTACGGCGACTGCAACAAGGGCCGGCGTCCCAGCTTTATCGATGCTGCTCCACCGGAACTCGCCATTCCTTTTTACGAGGCCTTCATCAATGCCGTCAAGGCTCATGGGATTCCTACCCAAACGGGCCGATTTGGGGCCATGATGCAAGTCGAATTGAGCAATGACGGACCGGTGACTTTAATTCTCGACAGCAAATAATCCCATAAATCGTCAGTCTTATCTTGCGATTGCCCTCAGGGTACTAGATAATCATTCCCCGTGTAAGTTACTCGAGAGACCGGGGACTTATTCAGGTCACGAGGCCAACAATGTGGTTTTGGAATCAATTATTCGCCAAGAAATCGTTGGAGACGCTGCACGCCGAGATGGAAGGTGAAAATCGTCTCCGCCGGGTGCTGGGTCCTATCAACCTGACGTCCCTGGGCATCGGGGCGATCATCGGAGCGGGCATCTTCGTCATGACGGGCCGGACCGCGGCGGCGGATGCGGGGCCGGCAGTCATCATGTCGTACGTGGTGGCGGGCATCGGCTGCACGCTGGCCGCCCTTTGTTACGCCGAATTCGCCAGCACCGTGCCCGTGGCCGGCAGCGCCTACACCTATGCGTATGCTACGCTGGGGGAGCTGTTCGCCTGGATCATCGGCTGGGACCTGATTTTGGAATACGCGATGGCCTGCGGTGTCGTGGCCTCGTCCTGGTCGAAATATCTCAACAAGCTTCTCGAGCTCGTGTCCAATAACGCCCTCAGCATTCCCGAGGTGATTGCCAGCGATCCATTTTCGGATCCGACCAAAGGGGCGCTCTTCAATTTGCCGGCCGTCGCCATCATGCTCCTGGTGACGGTGGTCCTGGTGATCGGCATTCGCGAAAGCGCCACCACCAACGCCGTCTTGGTCATCATCAAGGTGGGCGTGGTCTTGTTTGTGATTGTGGTCGGCGCCTTCTTTGTCAATCCCGCCAACTGGACCAGCGTTCCCGTGACCGAGCGGCTCATGCCCGAGGAGGTCCTCGTCCCCACGTCAGCGGAAGACGAAGTCAAGGACCAGATCAAAGACCAAATCAAAAAGGGAGAAAAGGTTCCCAAAAAGGAGAGAGAAGCGCGAATCAAAAAGCTCACGGACGAGGCGATGGCCCTCTACAAGATCGAAACGAAACGTCAGGAAGTTGCCGACCTCCAAAAGCAAGGCCAGCTTACAGAAGCCCAGGCGAAAGCCGCCCTGGAGAAAACACTGAGCCAGTACGAAGCCAATCTCCCCCAGACCGATGAAGAGAAGGCCCAGGTCAAAGCCGTGATGACTCGAGTTGAAAAAGATCTTCCCGACAAAAAACTGGAAAAATGGGGCATCCTTGGCTCGATGGGCCTGGACCGCTGGCTGGGCAATATCGACAACTCGGTGCGTTCTCCTTTCGCCCCCTACGGCCTGTCGGGGATCATGCTGGGGGCAGCCATCGTGTTCTTTGCTTATATCGGTTTCGACGCCATTTCCACGCACTCCGAGGAAGCCCGAAAGCCGCAGCGCGACGTTCCGATCGGCATTCTGGCATCTCTGGCCATTTGCACGGTCATGTACATTGCCGTCTCAGCCGTCATCACGGGAATGCAAAAGTATCCGACGATCGATCAAAACGCGGCCGTGGCCTCGGCCTTTGGCGACGCGGCCAAAGAGGCCAAAGCACGCGGGGAACCGAGCTTTTTGCTGACGGCCTCCGGCGTGCTCATCGCCATCGGCGGCCTGGCGGGTATGACCAGCGTTCTTCTGATCACGTTCTTAAGTCAAGCGCGAATTTTCCTAGCCATGGCCCGCGATCGGCTCCTGCCGCCGTCGATTTTTGCAGCGATCCATCCGAAGTTCCGTACTCCGCACATCTCCACGATGTTGACCGGAGCCGTCATTTGCGTTGTGGCCGCCTTCACTCCCATTGTCGATCTGGAAAACATGGTCAACATCGGCACGCTCATGGCCTTTGTCATTGTTTGCGCGGCGGTGTTGGTCCTGCGCGTCAAAAGGCCGGACGTTCATCGTCCGTTCCGCTGCCCGGCGGTGAAGGTCCTCGCGCCTTTGGGAATCGTCGTCAACTTGACCATGATGCTGTTCCTGCCCCCCATTACCTGGCTGCGGCTGGTCGGGTGGCTGGCGGTCGGTTTGGTGATCTACTTCTGCTACGGCTTGTGGAACAGCACGCTAGGCAGAAGCATGCGGGGCTTGCCGACTCCGGCGATTGTGGCGGCGCAAGAGGCCAAGGTATGAGCACGGCCGGGGTCTCTTCGCGGGAAAGCTCGTCGCCCGGCGCCGCGCATTTTCAGCAGCGCCTGGGCCTTTTTGATTCCACGATGTTGGTGGCCGGGGCCATGATTGGCTCCGGCATTTTTATTGTCTCGGCAGAAATCGCGCGCGACCTCGGCTCCGCGGGCTGGCTCTTGGCCGTCTGGGTTGTGACGGGCATCATGACGATTGCCGGCGCGCTGAGCTATGCCGAGTTGGCCGCCATGATGCCCCATGCCGGAGGCCAGTACGTCTATCTCCGCGAAGCCTACAGTCCCTTCTGGGGCTTTCTTTGTGGCTGGACACTGTTCTTGGTCATTCAGACCGGCACCAGCGCGGCAGTCGGGGTTTCTTTTGCAAAATATTTGGGCGTTTTGGTTCCCGAGCTGGGGACGCAGAAGGGAACGGGCGCCTGGATCCTTCCCCTATGGGGCGACTTCTATTTTTCCGCCGGTCAAGGCGTGGCGGTCGTCGTGATTGCCTTCCTGACCATGCTCAATTGCCTGGGCGTGCAGGAGGGAAAATGGACTCAGAACATCTTCACGGTGGCCAAGACGTTGGCTCTGGTCTTGTTAATTGTTTTGGGACTTCTTGTTGCCGCCAATTCTAAAGCAATTGAAACAAACCTGGCGGACCTGTGGGGAGGCGCCAGACAGACCCAGCGATACTTGGATATTCAGAAAATTGTGGGGTTTGGCGGGCTCGCGGTCGTGCTCATGGTGGCCGGCGGCTCGATGGTCGGCTCTCTGTTTTCGGCCGACGCGTGGAACAATGTCACGTTCACGGCCGGAGAGGTGAAAAATCCGCGCCGCAATTTACCGCTGAGCCTCGCCATTGGAACCACCTTCGAGCGCGGGATTAGCTATGCTCAGGACGATCGCGTCGCCACTGCCTTAATGGAAGAAGTATCGCCGAAGCTGGGACTGGATCGCATCACGCACAACTTCGGCCCCGCTTTCATGGCGGTAGCGATCATGGTCTCGACCTTCGGCTGCGCCAATGGTTTGATTTTGGCGGGCGCTCGTCTTTACTATGCCATGGCGCGCGACGGTTTATTCTTCCAATCTGTGGGACGACTTAACACCCGCGGCGTACCGGCGATCGGACTCGTCTTGCAGGGCATCTGGGCAGCCTTGCTGACTTTTTCGGGCACCTACAATCAACTGCTCGATTATGTCATTTTCGCGAACTTGTTGTTCTATGTGCTCACGGTCACCGGGTTGTTCGTTCTCCGCCGCAAACGGCCGGACGCCGAGCGACCTTACCGGGCCGTTGCTTATCCGGTGTTGCCGGCGATTTATGTGATTCTCTGCGCCGTGATCATGCTTGATTTGTTAGTGGTCAAGCCACTCTACACCTGGCCGGGGCTAATCATTGTCTTGACCGGTATTCCCGTATATTTTCTGTGGCGACGGAAGGCTTGGGCATCGCAAGCAAATGTTCCCAGCTAATGGCATTCTTGGCCGGCTGGAGCGCGGTACAATGGCTTGAGGAGGAAATTCCTATGGAAAACTCACCGCACATCACCAAGACTCCGGGCGTCTGTGGAGGCAAGGCCTGCATCGCCGGTCATCGAATTCGAGTCATGGATATTGTGGGCTGGCATGAAAAGAGGGGCTATTCCCTGGATGAAATTGTCACATGGTTTCCAGGAATATCATTGGCCGACGCTTACGCTGCTATGGCTTATTATTTCGACAACCGGGAAGAAATCGAAAACGATTTTCGACACGACGAGGAGCTAGCCGAAACCCTGAAACCGCAATTCCTTCCATCGAAATTACAGGAAAAGCTCCGTGGCTGAGCCTGTCCGATACTATTTTGACCAACACTATCCAAGCCCCGTTGCCAAGGCACTTCGCCATCGCGGCATTAATGTGCTTACTGCCCAAGAAGCGGGGCGATGTGGCTTCTCGGATCCCGAGCAGTTACAGTTTGGCACGGCAAACGAGCGAGTTCTAGCGACCTTCGATGTTGATTATCTCGCGCTTCATGCCAGTGGCGTTCAGCACGCCGGCATCGCTTGGTCCCCGATGATGAAGTATTCCATCGGCCAACTTATCTTCATGCTCGTCCTACTCCATGCTGTTCTCGACCTGGAAGATATGAAAAATCGCGTGGAATATCTATAACCGACTTACGGCATGCTGGACCAAGTTTGACCTCAAAAGCTTCTCTCCGGTATAGTGTATATATGAGCACTATATCGATACTTTCGCCAAACACATGGGAGACGGCGGTTGTGAGCCAACGGGAGTTATTTCCTGTCTCGGTTGACGTTTCCCCATCGCCTTCATCGCCGGTCAGTTTGTTCGCCGACGTCGTCTTTGATCTGCCGCTGGATCATGCCTACACGTACGGAATTCCCGACCAACTGCTCAACCACATTGCGGTCGGTTCTCGCGTGTTAGCGCCCTTTGGAAAAGGTGATCGGCCGACTCCCGGTTTCTGCGTTCGGCTCACGGATCACTGTCCAAGCCATTCTTTCAAGACGTTGATTCGTGTGCTCGATGATCGGGTTTTGCTGACGCCGGAGCTAATGAGGCTCACGCGGTGGATGGCTGACTATTACCTTTGCGGCTGGGGACAAGTTCTCAACGCGGTGCTGCCGGCGGGCGTGAAAGCTCGGTCTGGCACTCGAAACGCCATCTTCGTCGAAGCGCTACCGCAGGCCGTGCTGCCTGAACCCCTTCCGGGTCTCTCGGCCAAGCAAGAGCTGGCTCTTGCCAAACTTCGTGCTGAAGGCGGCCCGGTGGAAGCACGCTGGCTGGCTCAAATGGCCAAATGCGGCATCGGCCCGGTCCTCGCCTTGGTGGAAAAGAAGCTGGCACGGCGCACGATTCGTCGCATCGAAGCCGAACCGCCAGTCGATTCAGCTGGCATTACCCAAGACGATGAAAAAGCGGATCCCCTGGTCTCGTTGAACGACGATCAGCGACAAGTGTGGGCCCCGATT
>WNFO01005917.1_pt1 | contig 11155 bp, 8 predicted proteins | sample 5400251 | NCBI WGS metagenome assembly WNFO01 (sample SAMN13153354, study PRJNA577476) | soil metagenome | isolation source: 100 cm saprolite under Madrone tree | place: USA:California | collected 2016-06-14 | reverse complement strand
TGAGCTGGTGCGTAGCGGGCGGCTCGGCGCGATCCGTAAGGTCGTCGCGGAGTACTCGCAGGGCTGGCTCGCGCAACCCGTGGAGCGCGAAGGAAACCAGCAGGCGGCATGGCGTTCCGACCCACTCGCCGCCGGTGCGCCTGGCGCTGATCGGGGGCGGTCCCGGGTCCTTCATAGGCCCCGTTCATCGAATGGCTGCCGAGTTGGAGGGGCGGATGAAGCTCGTCGCGGGAGTGTTCAGCCGCAACGCGGATAAGTCGCGCCGAGCCGGGGAGGCATATGGCATCGCTCGCGAGCGCAGCTATGGCGATATTGACGCATTGATTGCGGGCGAGCGAGCCCGTGCCGACGGGGTAGATCTCATCGCGATAGCGACTCCTAACAATAGCCACTTGAGCTGGTGCGTAGCGGGCGGCTCGGCGCGATCCGTAAGGTCGTCGCGGAGTACTCGCAGGGCTGGCTCGCGCAACCCGTGGAGCGCGAAGGAAACCAGCAGGCGGCATGGCGTTCCGACCCACTCGCCGCCGGTGCGGGCGGCTGCATTGCGGATATCGGCGTGCATGCCTTCCACTTGGCAGAGTTCGTCAGTGGCCAACATGTGAGCCGGATTTATGCTGACCTCGCCTCGGTCGTGGCGGGACGAGTGTTGGACGACGATTGCCAACTCCTGCTGCGCTTCTCGGGTGGCGCGCGCGGCGTGTTGCTTGCCTCGCAGATTGCCGCCGGCGACCGGAACGGCCTGCGTATCCGGGTCTGGGGTGAGAGGGGTGGGCTCGACTGGAGCCAAGAGGAGCCGGATCGGCTGACCGTCAACTGGATCGATGCGCCCAGCCAGGTGTTGCACGCCGGAAGTACCTACCTGAGTGAGCCGGCGCGACGCGCGAGCCGCTTGCCGCCCGGACATCCGGAGGGCTTCATCGAAGCGCTCGCGAACCTGTATGGCGACTACGCCGAGGCGATTCGAGCCGGAACTCCCTTGGATCACGCCAGGCTCCCGGGCATCGACGCGGGAGTGCGCGGACTGGAGTTCGTGGAGCAAGCTGTGGCCGCGAGTCGCGCGGGCAGCTGGGCGCAACTCGATGACATGGAGCGGATTGGATGAAAACCTTGCGCGGACCTGGACTTTTCCTGGCGCAGTTTCTCGGCCCCGGCTCAGGGTTCTATACTCTCGAAGGCATCGCGGCCTGGGCGGCCGGCCTGGGCTATCGAGGCCTGCAAATTCCAACCGGCGACCCCGCGATCTTCGATCTCGCCAAGGCTGCGGAGAGCCGCGCCTACTGTGATGAGGTTCGTGGCGTTCTGGCCCGGCACGGCCTCGAGGTCACCGAGCTATCGACTCACTTGCAGGGGCAGCTCATCGCGGTCCACCCAGCGTATGAGGCGCTCTTTGATGGATTCGCCGCGCCGCACGTTCGCGGGAACCCTGTGGCACGACAGCAATGGGCTGTCGATCAGTTGCTGCTCGCTGCCCGCGCCAGCCGCAATCTCGAACTCGCAACCCACGTCACGTTCTCCGGCGCACTTGCGTGGCCATATTGTTACCCGTGGCCCCAGCGCCCTACAGGCCTCATCGACGAAGCGTTCGCCGAGTTGGGAAAGCGCTGGCGTCCGATTCTCGACGCGTTCGATGCGGCCGGCGTCGATATCGCCTACGAGATTCATCCGGGCGAGGACCTGCATGACGGTGCGACGTTCGAGCGCTTCCTCGATGCGGTCGATGGTCATGAGCGCGCCGTCATTCTCTACGACCCGAGCCATTTCGTTCTGCAGCAGCTCGATTACCTGGCCTTCATCGACCTCTATCACGAGCGGATCAAAGCATTTCACGTCAAGGACGCGGAATATCGCTCCTCGGGCCGATCCGGGGTGTACGGGGGATACCAGGCCTGGATCGACCGGCCAGGCCGGTTCCGCTCCCCTGGCGACGGCCAGGTGGACTTTGGAGCAATCTTCTCCAAGCTCGCGCAATACGACTACGTGGGCTGGGCCGTGCTCGAATGGGAGTGCGTGCTCAAACATTCGGAGGACGGCGCTCGCGAGGGCGCGCCTTTCATCCGCAACCATATCATTCGTGTGAGCCCGCACTCTTTCGACGATTTCGCGGCGTCGGGCGTCAGCCCGGCGCTCAATGCACGGCTCCTCGGTTTGAAGAGGTAATAGCGCGTGCCTGCGAGCTTTGTCGAATCAGGCGACTCCGCGACCTCGGGCGAGCGCTTCAGTTCCGCCGCGACGACTCGGGACGGCGGGCGGTCGACCTGCGAATGACGAGCTCCGTCGGCAGCACCCGTTTGCGCGGCGATACTTCGCCGCCGTTCAGGGCCTCGATCAGCATGGTCATGGCTTCCCCGCCGAGCTGGTTCTTCGGTTGCGCGATCGTCGTCAGCGTTGGATCGCAGTAGCGAGCAAAACGGATGTCATCGAATCCGACCACGGAGACGTCTTCCGGAACACGCATGCCATGCATCTTCAGTGTGACCATCGCGGCGATTGCCATTTCGTCGTTGGCACAGAAGAGTGCCGTGAATTTCTGCTTCGACGCGACAAGTGTTTCGACTCCGCGCGCTCCCGCCTCGAAGGAAAAATCGCCGCTGACGATCAGTGAAGGGCTCACGCGGAGGCCAGCCTCGCGCAGCGCCAGCTTGTAGCCGTGCTCCCGGTCGGCGCAAATGGGGCGTGAGTTGGGTCCCGAGATGAACGCTATGTCCCGATGGCCGAGCGTAATGAGGTGGTTCACGGCCGTGCTAGCGGCTTGTACGTTGTCGATATACACACTGGTGACGTTCTTATCCTTGATGTACTCGCAGGCGTTCACCAGTCGCAGCCGCCACTCCGGAGGCAGGTGCGGAAAATGCGGCAGCAGAGTGATCAGGCCGTCAGCCTGACGGGCGGGAATCATATCGGCGTAGACCTGTTCGCGCGCAAGACTGTTTTGCGTATCGCCGAGCAGAACCGAATAGCCGTTCTGATGCGCGACCTGCTCCATGCCGCGGATCACCTCGGAAAAGAAGGGATTGGCAATGTCGGGAACGAGTGCGATCACCAGCCGCGTGCGTGCAGTCCTCAGCGTGCGGGCCTGCGCGTTCGGGGTGTATCCGAGGCGGGCGACGGTGTCGTAGACGCGCTGGCGAGTCGTCTCCGCGACGACCTGCGGCATCTGGAGTGTCCGCGATACCGTCGCGACCGATACGTTGGCCGCTTTCGCGACTTCTCTGATGGTCTGCAATCGGCGCGGGCGCTCCTGCGTGGCTCTTTTTCCCTTCCTGTACACAAAGTCTCCATTTTCAATGAATTTGCGGACCCGAGCGCTGTGCGCACAGGTCTCACGACGTCGCGCCTGACTGTATCGTACACAGTTTGCCACCCCCCGCCTCTTTTGATGCGTTTCTGCCACGCACAGCCAGTATCCGGGGAGCAGATGAGAGTTCAGCCCTGAATTTTAGGTCCGACATTAGTGCGGAATGATCGACAGCGATGTCTTTTCCTGGCGGGGAAAAGAGTTCTTGCGGTTCGGACAATCGTCAGGTACAAGGTATAATGTAATCAATTACATTCACGCCATAAAAGATTCGATCCTTACGAAATCGCTATAGGGAGCGAACATGTATAACAACCTTCGCAGGAGAGCGGGGAACGCCAGGACGGCAGTCAAGGTACCTTCTCACAAGTATGCGAGCGTGTCAGCGTGCCCAGCGGCACGTTCGTCGCGCTCCGCGCTGCTGGACATCGCCATCGCCGCGTGTCTGCTCGCCGCCCGCGACGCGGCGGCACAGCAGTCCCCTGCGGCGACGAGGGGGAACGTCGACTCCGGCCAGCTCGAGGAGGTCGTCGTGACCGCTCAACGCCGAACGGAGAACATGCAGGACGTGCCAATCGCGATCCAGGCGATCACCGGTGAAACGCTCCAACAGCTGAGCATCGACAACTTCGATGACATCGTTAAGTATCTGCCGAACGTGCAGGCCGCCGGCGGCGGCCCAGGCCAAAGCAATATCTACATGCGAGGTTTGAGCGTCGGCCCGACCGTCATCCAGGGTAACGGCGCGGTCGGCGATTATCCCAACGTCGCCGTTTATCTCGATGAACAGTCCGTCCAGGTGCCTGGCCGCAATCTCGACGTGTACGCAGCGGACATCGAGCGGATTGAAGTGCTCGAGGGTCCTCAGGGAACGCTGTTTGGCGCAGGCGCGGAGGCCGGTGTCGTCCGCTATATCACGAACAAACCCAAGCTCAGTGTGTTTGAAGGAGCGGTCAACGTCGGCTACGCCTTTACCGCGCATGGCGATCACAGTGCCAATGCCAACGGTGCGATTAACTTGCCCCTGGTGGATGACACGCTGGCCATTCGTTTGGTGGGCTATAACGATACGCGGGGCGGTTACATCAACAACGTCCCCGGAACATTCGTGCGCGAGAGCACCGACGGCGGAATCCACTACGCCGGTTACGTCAACAATATCCCAGGTCCGCCGACGCCGCTAAATTCAGTCAACAACAACAACATTGTGGCGAATGCGATCAACCCCGTGACCTACACCGGCGCCAGAATCGGGGCGTTGTGGAAGATCAACGGGGATTGGAATGCGTTGCTGGTGCAATCCTACCAAGACATGAAAGCCGACGGCGTCTTCTATGAGATGCCGCAGAGCTCGGGCAGCCCCCCCGTTACTCTGCCGGATCTGTCCGTGCAGCTCTACAATCCGTCCTACGACAAGGATCGGTTCTCGAACACGGCGTTGACCGTCAACGGCAGAATCGGCGAGCTCAGTTTGGTCTATAGCGGCGCGTATTTGATACGCCATAGCGAGCAGGCACAGGATTACACGAACTACGCGCGGGGCACCTACGCCGACTACTACCAGTGTCTCTCGCCCGCACAGACCGGTAAGCCCGGCCAGTGCTACAGCCCAAGCACGACCTGGCACGATAAGGTTCGCGACGTGCACCAAAGCCACGAATTGCGGTTGAGTACGCCCGACGACTGGCGGCTGCGAGGGATCGCCGGACTATTCTGGGAAAGCCAGGTCTTTCACGACAACATCGATTGGTTCTACAAAACCGCGCCCGGGTTCACACCGGTTGGTCCACCGCCTTACGTGTATTCCAATGATCCGAGTATACGCAATAGCAACGACTCGTTCTTTGATGATATTACGCGCGGCTACAAGCAGAGAGCGGCGTTTGCATCATTCGATTTCGATATCGTACCCAAACGGTTGATTGTGACAGCAGGCACGCGCTACTACCGATTCGACAACTTCGAAATCGGCAGCGCCGTGGGCAGCTTCGGTTGCTATAACGCGGGACCACCCCCATGCCTCAACAGTCTGCTCAATCTTGATGCGGAACACCTAAAGGATACTGATTCCGGTTTTAGAAGCCGCGCGAACGTCACCTGGAAAATTACGCCGGATGTTTTGCTTTACTACACGTGGTCGCAGGGCTTCCGGCCCGGAGGGTTCAATCGCAGTGCGCACTATAGTGCGAGTCTCAATTTCAAATCTCCGCTTGCATACACCCCGGACACGCTGGTCAACAACGAGGTCGGTTGGAAGACGGAATGGTTTGAACACCGTTTTCAGCTGAATGGCGCGATCTACCAGGAAAATTGGAAAAACGTCCAGAACATATTCTTCAATCCCCAGGCTGCGCTCGGCAATGTGGCGTTCGAGCTGAATGGTCCGAACTATCGCGTCCGGGGTGCGGAGATCCAATTGGTTGCGCGAGTGACGACCGGGCTGACCCTGAACGGCTCCGCGTCGTGGAACAGCAGCAGTCAGCTGAACTCGCCCTACTTGCGTCAAGTCAACGGCGCGCCAGTCACAGCCATTCCCAATCCGTTCGGTGCACCGGGCAGCTCCCTGGCGCAGTCCCCACCTTTCGCGGGAAACCTTCGCGCTCGCTATGAATTCGAGATTAATCAGTACCACCCGTTTGCTCAGGTCGGCGTTCAACATCAGGGCGAATCGCATTCAGCGACCGGTTTCGCACGGATCTTCCAGCAGCCGCCCTTCACCACCTACGATGCGTTCGCCGGTGTCGGCAAGGACGCTTGGACAATTCAGTTTTATTGCGAGAATTTCACCGACACTCGGGCGGTACTGTACGAAAGCCTCAGCCAATCGGCGGGGGCCATCACACCGAACCGCCCGCGGACGACAGGTATGAATTGGAGTTACAAGTTCGGAGATGCCAAGTAGCCTGACAAACTCGCCGCGAATCTGGAGCCGCCTTATGTGCGAAGAGTCGATTCCCGTTCGTCAACCCATTGCCGCCATGGCGCTGACCGGCGCGTTGCTCATCGGTCCCGCCGCAGTCGCCGCGGACTACCACCCGATTACGCCCGATGCCGACGGCAAGACGATCACACTCACGGGCCATGACCTGACGATTGAGCAAGTGATCGAGGTTGCGCGTCATGGCGCTCAGGTAAAGTACAGCGCCGACGCCGTCAAACACGCAGCGCAAGCCCGTGAGCTGAAGGCCGAGGCAGGCGCGGAAGATATTCCCGTCTACGGGCTCAATCGTGGCTCGGGCGCTCTCCGCGAGGTCAAGAATACACCCGAGAAGCCCGCGGATACGCAGGTGCTGCCGATGCTGGGCGGCGGCGCTCTGCCGGAGATTCCCGACGAGGATCTGGTGCGGACCGTATTGCTAATCATCGCCAACACCTCTCCGTTGGGCTCCGCCGAGCCTGACAACATGCAAATGCTCGTGGACTTGTTGAATCACTGGATCACCCCGGTGGCCTATACGCGAGGCACGTTGGGCGAGGCGGACTTCCCGGCGGTCAGCAATAACATCCAAGCGACCATGAGCGGAAAAGGCGAGGTTTATTATAAGGGCGTGCGCATGAAGGCGGTGCAGGCGCTTCAGCAAGCGGGGTTGAAGCCTATTAAACCGAGCTTTGGCGGTGCCGAAAATGCCTACGGAGATGCCCGGGCGGCGCTGCTCGTGGCTGACGGCCGGCAGACGCTCGAATGGGTCGATCTGATCTACGCGCTCGACAAGATTGGGATGAATTCCAGTATCACGCCGATGGTTTCACCCGTTCAGGCACAACGGCCATTCAAGTGGGTGAATTGGGACGCGGCGAGGGTCATGGACATCCTCAAAGGAAGTTATTTGTTTGAGGACGATCCTAAACGCATCCTGCAGGATCCCCAGAGCATGCGTGCTTCGTACGTTCGCCAAGGTTCGGCGTGGCAAGCATGGGCGGCACTCAGGGACAGTGTTCAGTTGCAGATAAATTCCTCGGACTTGAATCCCATGGTGATCCTCGACGGCTCACCCTCCGACTCCTGGGAGCTGTCGACCCCCCAAATGATGCGGTACTACGTCAAAGGTGGACCGCTGAGCCACGGTCAGCACGGCTTCGTGTTTTCGACGGCCAACTGGGATCCTTATCCGATGGCGAACGACATCGAGGCATTCACGAATGCTTTAGCGAACATGGACATCGCCGTGGCGCAGCGGATCGAGCGGTTCACCGATCGTGGGCCCACGGCATTTTTCACCGGGATCAAGCCGGCCGATGTGCTGACACCGGAGCAGATCACCAAGTCGCCCGCTCTTTCGGAGCCATTCTGGGTGTTCATGGATCTATGGCAGGAAATACAGAGTCTGTCGCAGTCCCTCCCGCCCGAGGGAATCGCCGCGGATGTCGGTGTTGCCGATATCGCATCCTTGACGAGACTCAAGGCGACTCGCGGACAACAAGTGGTGGAGCTCACGCTGCAGCTGCTGGGCTACGATTTCTGGAATGCCACCTATTGGATGGACGTGCGCAAGGCTCAGGACCCATCGAGAAGCTTCGGGCCGGTGCCGACCGCCGCTTGGACCGCTTTCCGCAAAGTACTACCCTGGCAGCAGGACCCCGAAAGCAGACCTCAAGTACCCTATGGCATCGTCGCTTATCAATTCCTCAAATCTACGCCGGCCACCACCTTCTATCCGGCAGGCCCGGCCATGCCGACGACCGAGGATCACCTGATCGCCGCGCCGTCGCCGAAGAACAAGAGGAACCCGAAATGAATGCCGCAGCCATGCCGGCTCGCCGCACATAATCGAATGATCGCCCGTGCGGTCTTACTGAGTCTCGTGTTGCCACTCCCGGCGTCGATTGCCCTGGAGCACTGCCTTCGCTTCTTTCAATCGCAGGCCAACGTCCTCGACTCGCCCACAGGGACGATCAACTGCCTGAATCGGGACGCTGAGTGGCAGCGCGCCGGGGGATTCGATCAGCACTTGAATAGTGAATCTCATCGAGGGCCTCTTGGTAAGAACCAGCGGCCAGTGTCTGCAAGGCCCGATTGATCCGCCGCCGATCAAATCGGTCCGGGTCGCAATCGTCGACCGAGTCGAAGTGTTCGTCATCCAACTCTTCCTCGAAATCGTCGAGTTCCTCAATGGATTGCCGGCGACCTCGAGCCGCGGAGTGTCCTCGATTTGCCATGAATGCATGGGGTCCGCCGCAATCCTTGGGGGGTGCCGCGCACTTCCCAGCCACGCACGTCGGGTAGGTTGTTCGCGGGTTGATGGGCGGCGTCACTTCTAAGCGCAGGTCGTGAACCCAACTGTCCCCAAAATCATATTCGTAAACAAATCGCTCTAGTCGGCGAAGCTTCAGATCGCGGCGATGCAGCATTCGCAGGTATCCGTTGGGGGAACGCGCTAATCGACCGTGGCTAAGCGTGCATAAATTTCCGTTTCGTGAGCTGACCCCGTCTTGACGGTAGTGAGATGCCTGCTGTACTGTCGGGCTGTAATTGATTACATTTTTTCCCGCACTCAGGGAGCGACCCGGCATGAGCGATCCTCAATCCAACACTCGACGCCAGTTGTTGGCGCGCTCCGCGTTGATGGTGGGGGGGTTGCTCGCAGCGCCGGCGTTCGTAACGGCGAAGGAGAAGCAGCGACGGCTCGGTGACAACGCGAGCAACGTGTTCACGCTGTCGCAGAAGCAACTGGTGAGGTCGCTCTGCGACACGATTCTCCCGGAGACCGATACCGCGGGAGCGCTCACTGCGCACGTGGATGACTTCATTTCCGATACGCTCGAGTTGTGGTGCACGCCGATCGAGCGCCGGGCATTTCTAACCGGCCTCGACGCGTTTGCGCAAAACTGCAAACGCACGCTGGGTAAGGGCTTTAGCGGTCTGTCGGCCGCGGATCGCCTCGCCTTCCTCGAGCCCTTGGATCGCGACGCCGTCGAGGCCCGGAAAAAGCGGGTCGATCCGCTGCCATTCTTCGCGACCATGAAAGAACTGACGTTGATCGGTTACTACACCTCGGAGGCGGGCTGTAAGGCGATCGGCTACGTCGGGCCGGTGGGGACACATCCCGGTCCCGATGGGCCCCTCAATACGCCGGTCTGGATCTAAGCCCATGGCAAATTGCAACGTCTACGACGCGATCGTCATCGGCTCGGGTATTACGGGAGGATGGGCGGCGAAGGAACTGTGCGAGCGCGGCCTGAAGACACTGGTGCTGGAGAAGGGGCCGCCGGTCGTGCACGGTGAGAGCTATACCACAGAGCATAAGCCTGACTATTGGTTTGCGTTTCGCGGCATGGGCGACCGGCAGCGGGTCATGATCGATCAACCCATACAAAGCACGGGCGGCAGCTGCAACGAGGCATCGGCTCACTTTTATGCCAATGACAGGTTGAATCCTTATACCCACGATCCCGGCAAGCCCTTCACCTGGATACGCGGACACCAACTCGGCGGCAAGTCTCTGATTTGGTATCGGCAGTGCTATCGCTGGAGCGATCTGGATTTCACCGCCAATCTTAAGGAAGGCATCGCGGTGGATTGGCCGATTCGATACGCCGACATCGCGCCCTGGTATGACTACGTCGAGAAATTCATCGGCGTGAGTGGACGGGCGGAAGGCTTGTCGCAATTGCCGGACGGCCAGTTCCTGCCGCCCCTGCCGACGAACGTGGCGGAAGATCACATGATGAAGGTGTTGCGCGAGCGCTTTCCGGACCGACGGGCGACGCCCGGCCGCACCGCGGTGCTGACGCAGGCGCACAATGGCCGCGCGCCGTGCCACATGTGCGGTCCGTGCGAGCGCGGCTGCTCGGTCGGCGCGTATTTCAGCAGCTTGAGCTCGACGCTGCCGGCCGCCCAGGCGACCGGACGCCTGAGTGTGCGCACCAACTCGATCGTGCATTCGATTATCTATGATCCCACGCGCAATCGGGCAAGTGGGGTGCGTGTGATCGATGCGGTCACGCGACGGTCCACCGAATATTCCGCCAAAGTAGTCTTTGTCTGCGCCTCCGCGCTGGAATCCGTGCGATTGCTGCTCAACTCCGCCGATTCTCAATTCAGAAACGGCCTTGCCAACAGCAGCGGTATCCTCGGTACGCACATCATGGATCATCAGTGGGGCATTGGCGCCTCAGGCGAGCTGCCGGGTCTGCCGCTCGCAGACGGCTACCCCAGCGGATTTCGGCCCAGCGTGATTATAATTCCGCGGTTTCGAAATGTAACGGCGCAGAATCAGACCTTTACCCGCGGCTATCAGATGGAATGCTCGGGAAGCCGAGTTGGCTGGCAACGCGGTATCGCTGAGCCAGGTCTGGGCGTGGAACTGAAGAATCGCCTGAAGAACCTGGGTCCCTGGCAGGTGCAATTCGACGCAAACGGCGAATGTCTGCCGTACGCGGACAATACCATGCGTCTCAATAAATCCGTGGTGGACGCCTGGGGAATTCCGGTACCGCACTTTGCGGTGACCTATCGCGAGAACGAAGCGAAGATGCGCGCAGACATGGCGGCCAGCTGCGCTGAAATGATTGAAGCCGTCGGCGCGAAGAACGTCATACTGGCCACCGCAACGGCCATCCCTGGAATCAGCATCCACGAGATGGGTGGCGCGCGCATGGGGCGCGATCCCCGCACCTCGGTGCTCAACGCCTACAACCAGGCCCACGATGTACCGAACCTTTTCCTGACGGATGGCGCGTGTATGACCTCCAGTGGCAATCAGAATCCGTCCTTGACTTACATGGCGCTGACGGCACGCGCCTGCGCGCACGCTGTGGAACAGTTACGGGACGGCAGGATTTGAACATTGCCGCATTAGGGCTTTGGGCGGTCGCAGCCGCTTTCTTGGGTTGGAGCGCGGCGCAGGCGGAGGGAGTGGG
>WNFO01005421.1_pt1 | contig 11155 bp, 10 predicted proteins | sample 5400251 | NCBI WGS metagenome assembly WNFO01 (sample SAMN13153354, study PRJNA577476) | soil metagenome | isolation source: 100 cm saprolite under Madrone tree | place: USA:California | collected 2016-06-14 | reverse complement strand
TGCGTCATAGTCCACGATCTTTTCCTGAACGAGACGGCGAACTACGCGCATGTGTTCTTTCCGGGATCGACCTTTTTGGAAAAGAACGGCACCTTCACCAATGCCGAACGCCGCATTCAGCGGGTCCGCAAGGTGATGTCGCCGCGCAACGGCCTGGAAGACTGGGAAGTCACCCTCGGCTTCGGCAGGGCTTTGGGCTATGATATGCACTATGCGCACCCGTCCGAAATCATGGACGAGATCGCGGCGCTGACGCCGACCTTTGCCGGCGTGTCCTTTGCCAAGCTCGACGAACTCGGCTCGGTGCAGTGGCCCTGCAACGAGAAGGCGCCGCTCGGCACCCCCGTCATGCATATTGACGGCTTCGTGCGCGGCAAGGGCAAGTTCATGGTCACCGAATATATCGCGACCGACGAGCGCACCGGGCCGCGGTTCCCGCTGCTGCTGACCACTGGCCGCATTCTCAGCCAGTACAATGTCGGCGCGCAGACGCGGCGCACCGCGAATGTGGTGTGGCATCAGGAGGACCGGCTGGAGATGCATCCGCACGATGCCGAGCAGCGCGGCGTGCGCGACGGCGACTGGATCAGGCTCACAAGCCGCGCCGGGGAAACCACCTTGCGGGCGCTGATCACCGAACGCGTGGCGCCGGGCGTGGTCTACACCACGTTCCATCACCCGGACACCCAGGCCAACGTCATCACCACGGAGTATTCCGATTGGGCCACGAACTGCCCGGAATACAAGGTCACGGCGGTGCAGATTTCGCCCTCGAACGGTCCGTCGGAATGGCAAAAGGCCTATGACGAGCAGGCTCGCCATTCCCGGCGCATCGCGCCGGTCGTGGAAGCGGCGGAGTAGCGGATGCACGATCCGGTTCAGAGCGTGAGTCGCAAGGTCTGGCGCGGCGATGGCGCCAGCGAGGGCGCGCGCGCCATTCCCGAGGAGATCGCGATCGCATTGACCTACAACGGCGGCACCTATGCCGTGATGATGGGAACCCCCAAAAACCTCCGGGATTTCGCGGTCGGATTCAGTCTCAGCGAAGGCGTCGTGCAATCGGCCGACGAAATCGAACAGCTGGATGTCGTCGATCTCGATGACGGGATCGAGCTGCGAATGTGGCTCGCGCAAACCAAGGCGGACCGGCTCGCCGCGCGGCGGCGACATATCGCCGGACCGACCGGCTGCGGATTGTGTGGCATCGATTCGATCGCGGAGGCGCTCCGTCCGGCGGCCATCGTCAGGCACGGGCGGGCGTTCTCGCCGCAACTGATCATGACCGCGATGCAGTCGGTTGCTTCGCTGCAGAAGATCAACATCGAGACCCGCGCGGTTCACGCCGCGGCGTTCTGGACACAGGCGCGCGGCATCATTGCCTTGCGCGAGGACGTCGGTCGCCACAATGCGCTCGACAAGCTGGCCGGCGCGCTGGCGCTGGAGAAGGTAGCCACGGACGACGGCATGGTGCTGCTCACCAGCCGGGTCTCGGTGGAAATGGTGCAGAAGACCGCGACCATGGGCGCGGCGCTAATGGTGGCCGTGTCGGCGCCGACCGCGCTTGCGGTCCGGATGGCTGACGCCGCCGGCATCACGCTCGCCGCCATTGCGCGCGCCGACGGATTCGAGGTCTTCACCCACCCCCAGCGAATTGCAGCCGGTGTCGCCGCGCAAGGAGCCTTCCATGTCGCCTGACCGGCTGATCTACATGGCCAACCAGATCGGCAAATTCTTTCACAGCCAGGGCCACGACAAGGCGGTGCCGGGCATCGCCGAGCACATCCGGAAATTCTGGGATCCCCGCATGCGCGCCGCGATCTTCGCGCATCTCGACGCCGGCGGCGCCGGCCTTGATCCCGACGTCCGGGATGCCCTCACGACGCTCAAAGACGCCGACGCAAAGCTCAAGGCCTGATCCCGGCATCGCTGAATCAGGCTGGTCGCTTGTCTATCTTTAACTGGAGCACGAACTGATAATTCGAGCTTGCCGGGCGGCTTGCTCGATGTCCGCTATGATCCCAGTTTGCGACCGAATTCTGCAGCGCGGCGAAATGATGCGATGTGCCAATTGCACGAAATCGCTGCGCGATAGCCCGCTGCGCGGGTAGCCCAACCGTGCTGCCAGAAATTTGCGGCGCGTTGCGGCGGCCTTGTGGGCATGGATGTGCATCATTCTTAATTTAGACTAGCTACGTAAGGCCGCCACGGAAGCTACCACGTCCTCGATCTGCTCGGCCGAAAGCATCGGCTTGCCTCGCCAGGACCCGAGTAGCAGAGGAGGCATGTGCAGCCGGAACAGGCCGCCGCTCCGACCGGCGGCTCGGAGGAACCCACCGCAGCCTTGGTGATCGACGCCAAGACGGCTCCGGCGGGAATGAAAGTGCGAATCAAGTGCATGAACAACATTCACCAAGTCACAGCGGCTTGCGGGCCGCCATTTCAGGCTCATGCAAATTGTATGTTATGATTCTTGAGCGGAAACGACCGGATCCGCTGACCCGTCGCATTAAAGAAGGCATTGAGAACCGCGGGGCCTGCAACGCAGATCGTCGGCTCGCCAACGCCACCCCAGAAGCCGTCGCTTGGCATGATGATGGATTCGACCTTGGGCATCTGAGCGATGCGCATCGAGTCGTAAGTATCAAAGTTCTGTTGTTCGATGCGCCCGCCATTAAGCGTGCACTCTTGATAAAATAAGGCGGACAAACCGTAGACGAATGAGCCTGCGATCTGCCGTTCGATCTGCGCCGGGTTAACTGCAGTCCCGCAATCCGTCGCCGCCACGATCCGGTGGATCTTGATCTTATTTCCGTTATCGACGGAGATTTCGGTTGCGGCAGCCACGTAGCTGCCAAAGGCCATCATCTGCGCGATTCCCCGATGAATCTCCTGCGGAGGAGATTTTGCCCAACCGATCTTTTCCGCGACCGCATTGAGCACGGCCAGGTGCTTGGGATGCTGCGCCATCAGCCTGCGCCGGAACTCTAGCGGATCTTGGCCAATCGAGTGGGCAAGTTCATCCATAAAGCACTCGAGGTAGATGGCGTTGTGATTGATATTCACACCGCGCCAAAAGCCGGGTGGAACAGGTGGATTTCGCATCGCATGGTCGATCAGCAGATTCGGGATGGTGTAGCCAATCGCGGCTTCCGGTCCACTCGGGTTGAGCCCTTGGAACGTCGCCGGATCGCGTCCATTCTGGAGGCTCTCCGGACGTACGGAGGCGAGGATGGATTGCCCCGAGATCCTCATATGCAATGCGGTTAGATTCCCGTTCGCATCAAACCCACCGACCATCTTTGCCTGGGTGATGGGATGGTAGCGGCCGTGCGCCATGTCCTCTTCCCGCGACCAGAGCAGCTTCACCGGTGCTCCCGGCACTTCCTTGGCAATGGCAACGGCCTGATGAATGTAGTCGGTGAAGGTTCGGCGACCGAATCCACCGCCAAGCGGGAGCTTGTGAACCTCACATTTTGGAGCGGATAGACCGGATGCCTCGATCACGGCCGCCAGAGCACGGTCGCCGTTTTGAGTAGGGCACCAGACCTCGCATTTATCGGCCGTGTAGAGCGCGGTGGTGTTCATCGGCTCCATGGTCGCGTGGTTCTGATACGGGTATGAGTAGACCGCCTCCACCTTCTTGGCCGCGCTGGCGAGCGCGGCCTTGACGTCACCATTTTGATTGCCCACGAACGTCTGCTCGGCATCAAGACCGGCCTTTAGCCATTCGGCAATCGACGCACTCGAGATGTTTGCATTCTCGCCTTCGTCCCACTTAATCGGGAGGGCATCGAGTGCCGTCTTGGCCTGCCACCAAGTGTCGGCCACGACAGCGACCGCGGACTCGCCAACTCGGACGACTTTCTGCACGCCCTTCATCCCCATAATCTTTTTGGCGTCGAAGCTTTTCAACTTGCCCCCAAACACAGGACAATCCTTGATCGCTGCATTCAGCATTCCCGGCAATTTCACATCGATGCCGTAAATCAGTTGGCCCGTGAGCTTATCAATCGTGTCGAGCCGTTTCAGCGGCCTGCCAGCTATCTTCCAGTCCTTCGGATCCTTAAGCTGCACGTCTTTGGGTGGCTCGAGTTTGCCGGCGGATTCCGCAACTTTGCCGAAAGTCGTCGTTCGTCCCGAAGACTTGTGGGCGATCACGCCGTTAACCGCGCTACACTCTGAGACCGGAACATTCCAGCCATTAGCTGCAGCTTGGAGCAGCATCTGACGGGCCACAGCACCCCCCTTTCGAACGAGTTCTTGCGATTCTCTGATACCGCGACTGCCCGCGGTGAACATGGTGCCCCACACTTGCTTACGGGCGAGGTTCTGGCCTGGAGTGGGATATTCAAACGTGACCTTCGACCAATCGCATTCCAATTCCTCCGCGACCAGCTGAGCTAGTCCTGTGATCGTCCCCTGGCCCATTTCGGATTTCGCGACGCGGATAACAACAGTCTCATCGGGCCGAATCACCACCCACGCATTCACTTCCGGCTCGCTCGCTGCAGCATCAGCCTCGCCAGACCCGATCTGGAGTTCGAGCCCAAGCGCAAGCCCTCCGCCGACGGCAGCAGTGCCAATGACAAAAGACCGGCGGTTCATTCGCACAACGTGATTCATGGCGTCCTCCCTCTCACGCGTTCGTCGCCGCGTGAATTGCCGCGCGCACCTGTTGGAAAGTGCCGCAGCGGCAGATATTTGTGACCGTGCTGTCAATGTCCGCATCACTAGGCTTTGGCTTTTCCATCAGCAGTGCTACTGCAGCCATGATCATGCCGGTTTGGCAGTACCCACACTGTGGCACGTCGTGCTCAAGCCAGGCTTTCTGAACGGGATGCAGAACACCATTCTGAGCCAACCCTTCGATCGTAGTGATTTGCTTCCCTTCAGCCTCGCTGACAGGAAGGGAGCAGGAGCGGACAGCAGCGCCGTCGATGTGCACGGTGCAGGCTCCGCACTGCGCAATTCCGCAACCGTATTTGGTCCCGGTGAGGCCGACCTGCTCCCGTAATACCCAAAGCAAGGGGGTATTAGGATCCACATCGATGTCGTGAGATTTACGATTGACGGTAATACGGGCCATTCTTCTCCTCCCTGATTAAAGGTATCTGCTCGGAAAAGACGGGGGGCGACGTGTCTCAAAGGTGCCATGAGCCGACATTTCAACTTAAATTTTATCGGGGAAACGGATGATGAAGCCGCCACGGTTCGGCATCCGCACCTTGGGCAGCGTCTCGGGGTTCATCGTGTCGGTCTCACCTATAAGTTTGTTTTTCGCCAGGATGAACGCGGTCAGAGCGTAAACCTCGTCGTCGGTGAGTGACTTCGGCTGCTGCCACGGCATCCCTCTACGGATGAAGTCGAAGAGCGTCGTGGAATAAGGCCAAAAGTTCGCGATGGTCTTCATCCCGGCCGATATGTCGGTGATCTTGCCGCCTCCGAACAGTGGTGAAAAACCGAATTTGTTCTTGCCGTCGTTGTCGTGGCAGGCGACGCATTTTTCCGCGTAAATCCGCTCGCCTTGCGCCGGCGTACCGCTTCCTGCCGGCAGGCCGGCGCCGTCAGGCATAACGCTGATATCCCAAGCCGCGACGTCGGCGGGGTCGATAGGCGTGCCAAGATTGGGCCCGTCGGCGAACGCTACGCTGATGCTCAGAGCGAACACCAACGAAGCGCTATCGACCAAAATTCTATGTATAGGCATGGCTGATCTGCCCTTTGGCGTCGACCGCCCAACTAGTGACCGCGTTGAAGTGCTGGTTGGGAAACGCCCCGATCGGTGCGACATTCTTCAACTCGCCGCGCTGAGCTACGAACTCGGCGCGTGTGGGTTGGAAGTTCCCAGCTTCATCCCAGGCCCGGCTTTGAAGCATTGCGGCGCCACCGGTCCAATGCCAAGCCATGCGGAAACGGGTGAAAGCCTTCGCCAATACCGGCTCCTGCAGCGCCGCCTCGGCCCAACTCTGCCCGCCATCGGCCGAAACCATCACCCTGGCGATACGGCCGGTGCCGGAATATGCGACACCGGAAATCTGGTAAAGGCCGGGCTGCTTTAGGGTCATTCCGGGAGACGGCTGCGTGATGAACGATTTGACTTCTTGCAGGAAATAAAACTGGTATGCCTCGCCGTTCGGGAGAAGCTGCGTGTAGGTCTTGGTCTCCCAGAAGCCCATGGCTGGTTCCGCCACGAGCTTGATGCGCCGCAGATACTTGACGTTCATGTTGCCCTCGTAGCCGGGCAACAGCAGGCGCACCGGATACCCGTTACTCGGCGTGAGGCGCTCGCCATTTTGATAGAGGGCGATCATGGCGTCGTCCAAGGCCTTCGCCACGGGCACGCTGCGTGTCAGGTGAGGCGCGTCCGCGCCTTCGGCGATGAACCATTTCGCCTTCGGATCAATGCCGGTTTCTTCGAGCAGGGTGGAGAGCTTCACACCCGTCCACTCAGCACAAGACGCGAGGCCGTGCAGTGCCTGAACGTTGCCCTGCAGCGGCTGGGGGGAAAACAGCGGTGCGCTGTTGCCGCCGCATTCCAGGAAGCTGATACGCGACACCATCGGATAGCGCGCAAGTGCCTCAAGCGTGAACACCAAGGGGCGTTTGACGAGGCCGTGGATCACGAGGCGGTGTTTATCCGGATCGATGTCGGGCGGGCCGCCATAGGCGATCACGAAATGCAGGCCATTCGGCGTGATCATTCCGTTTAGCATGTGATGCGGGGTACGCGCAGTTTGAACGAATGGCAGGCCGTCGGGGTTGTTCAGCGTTCGCGCGACGTTCTTCTCAAACCGAGACGGCAGCTCATACGGTTTGATGCTCGAACCGGGCTCAAGGCTCCATGGATCATCCTTGAGTGGCTCGGCCGCGGCGCTTGTCAGCGAGGCCCCGACGCCCGTGCTGAGCGCGCCTGCTATAGCGACGCCCTGCCCGAGCAGTGCACGCCGGTCAATCAGACCGTTTCCAGCTACAGCATCCCCCGAAGGATGACGAATTCCTTTGGGCATGACCGCCTCCTCAGCTGTCGCGTGCCCGTGCGCACGGCGAGTGCTCGGTGAGAGACCGGCACAAAAGGACTGTCGGTTTTATTGAGAGTGCGATGCCCGCCGACGGCATTCCCGCTGCCCGTCCACCTCGAACGGAGACGTCGGCACGTCCCGTCTCGAAGAGCAGCTCAAAACAAGTTTACACCATCCCACATCTATCCAAAAGACCTCATATTGGCCTGGGCGGAACAAGCAATTCGGCCAAAATCAGCCGACCGCAATGTCTGAATCGGGTCAATTGCGCGCTAGTTCGTCCGTTGAGGCGGTGCGGCTTGTCTGCGAACATGGTGGTCACGGATAGAACGGTCCGCAATCCCGCGCTCAAGATGCGGAACATATGAAAGAGGCCGCCAACTGAGGCGGCCTCCCGCGGGCCTTAATCAGGCCATTAGGTCGGTGATCCGCATAATTCCGACCGCGTTCCCGTCATTGTACGCCTGCTCTTTTGTGTCCTTGTTGCAGGTCCAGACAAAGTTCTTCTTGGCCGTAAAAGTCTTTCCCTCCTGCTCGATCCGAAGCTCCCCTTCGGTGATATGGCAGACCATGGCATTCATCATCGGAGGACCCATGGTCTTCGATCCCGGCTGCATGATGATGTCACGCAACTGGACGTTCTTAAAACCGGGGATGATCGCTGGTGTCTCGCCATAAACGCGCACCACAACGCCCGGCCACGGCGTCGAGTCCTTGCCGACGATGTCCGTGGTTTGCGATGCTGCTGGCTTCACCATTGCCGCCGAAGCGGCTGCCAAACCTAGTGCCACTGCTGACCTTCGATTTACTTTTTGCATTGACCTTCTCCTCACGCTAAGGCCACGAGGCCGCAAAGTTGCTCCTATCGCCCGATAGGGTGACCGTCCGCGATATACGCGAGAGAGTCGCCGGGTATCCCCAGCGGCTCGCGCGTTGCGTAGCGATGTGGTACGATGCGTAGCTCGCGTGGTGGAACGTTGCGATATGCCGAGGCGCACGCGTTGCCTACCGCAATGTCGATAAGTCCTACGCGTCTCGTCGACTATGCTGACATGACTGGTCGCGAGGCGACTTCAAGACAGCGCTACTGCCATAATCGCCATCTCTTTCGATCGCTGCCGTAATGAGATGTAACAAAACCTGCAACGGTCGGTTTCGGCGCTGACGACTGCGATGCTTGCGCTTGGTGCCGTTGGGCCATCGTACCTGCCGAAAAGCCGTGGCAGGGCCAAGGACCAGAAAGCCCGAAGTCATGGTGTCGTCTTGTGGTTCATGACCATCACCGGGGCGATATCCCGCTTGTATCTGTCGACAAGCGGTCTTCCGATTCGAAGTCCTCCGACGCTGCAACCCGTAGCGAAGCGGCGCAGGCCTGGACCGCCATCAAAGACACCAACGACCCGGCCGTGCTGAACGCGTTCATCAGGCGCTTCGACAACACGTTCTATTCGGACCTCGCCAGAAATCGACTGCAGCAGCTCAACAGGACCGAGATCGCTACGACGACGCCGCCGACGGGCAATCCCGCCCAGCAAAACAGGGCAAGCGCTCCGCCGGGTCCGCCGGCGGATGATCCCCAGACGGCAAGCAACGGTATTGTCGGACAATGGTCCTGGCGGTCGCATTGCGGGATTTTTGGAAGCTATCAAGGCAACGTGCAATTCACCCAGTCCGCGAGCAAGAAACTGGCCGGGGTGATGTCAGACGATTCCGGCGACTGGACGCTGTTCGACGGGCGCGTCGGCGACGGCGTGATTTCCTTCCGCCGGAAGGTGAAAGGCGGCGCCACGCAGCACTGGACGGCTACGCTGGACCGTCCGAAGAGCGGCAAATATCTCCTCAAGGGCACGGTCTCAGACTCGCGATTCTCGATCGGAAGCTGCACCTGGATTGCGACGAGAGGCTGAACGATTCAGCAACGGCCCGCGCTCTGCGGCAGCGGATGAGACAAAATAAACGCCTCTCCCGCGCGCCGGTTCTATTGCAGGAGAACCGGCAGATTGAGCGGGCCGCGGAAACCGAATCCGTGCCAGCGCACGCTCGCGGGATCAGGCAAGGTCATGTCGGGGAAGCGTTCGAACAGCATGGGCAGCAGGATGGCGCCAACGGTTCGCCGCGACAGGTGCGCGCCCGCGCAGTGATGCGGGCCGTTGCCAAAGGCCTGGTGAGGATTGGGCTCGCGCAGCCCGTTGTAGTTCTCGCCATCTTCGAAGACGTCCTCGTCTCGATTGGCCGACGCCTGGATCGTCATCACGGTGTCGCCCTTCGGGATGAAGCATCCCCGAATCTCCGTGTCCTCCATGACGAGCCGTGAGCTCGCCTGGATCGGCGCCACCCACCGCACCCCTTCCTCGAAGGCGGCGCGCCATTTGTCGGCCGCGCGCACGGCTTCAAGCTGATCCGGATTGGTCAACAGGCCGTAGATGATCGTCAGCAGGGCGTCGCGCGGCTCGTTGATGCCGCCGCCGATCGCGATCTTTACATTGGCGATCATCTGGCTTTCCGGAATCGGATTCTTCGCGTTCACCATGAAGGAGAGCGCTGAGGAATCCGGCTCGGCCCGCACCCGTTCGGCGTTGGCGCGGATACATTTGTCCATCTCCGCATTGGCGATGTCGGTCGCATCGAAAGGCCCCGGCGTCCAGCCGAAATTGCCGGCGCCGTCTATCAGCGTCTGCGACCATCGCTGCATGTCCGCATCGCTCGCGTCCGGAACGCCCATCGCATGCGCCAGAATCCGCGCGGCGAGCGGTCCTGCGAGAGTGGGAAAGAGATCGACCACCTCGCCGCGCGGCAGCCGGTCGAGATACGCCGCGGCCAGTTTCGCATACAGCGGCGCCCAGACGGATTCGATCGTCTTCGGCATCAGGGCCGGCATCATCGCCATGCGCTCGGTCCGGTGCTCGTCGTGGTCCTTGCGCATCAGCGTATGCGCAAGAAAGGCGCGCTTCATGGGCGTGTTCGGGTCGTCGGAGCTGAACAGCACCGCGTTGTCCTTCACATATTTGGTGTCGGCGGCCTTGGTGAGGAAGGTGCGGCCCACGGATTTGACCCGCAATACCGGCGCTTCACGTCTCAGGCGCCTGTAGATCGGATAGGGATCGCGCGTGAGCTCCGCGATCGTGATGGTCTCGTCCAGGGGAGCCAGGCCCGCGGTCGGCATGAGGTGATCCTGTTGCTGCGGGCCGGTGTGTGCCGAGGCGGAGCATAATGGCCGGTGCGAAACAGCACAACCCCGGCGTCCGCCGCGCCGGCAGGCGCGAAGCCGGCATGCTCGCCGCATCGCCTTGCCCGATTTGCGCCGGACGAAGCGGAGCCTGTCATCGGGCGTGCCTTCGCGCGACCCGTTGGCTTCGCCGGGAGAATCACGAGGCCACGATTGGGCCCTCCTCGCTCGAGACGCATCGCTTAGGCGATGCTCCCCGGTGAGGGTCTAGCGGCGCGCCGCGCGGAGTTTGGGTTGGACCGAGTCAACAAAACCGATGTCATTGGCTTCCCGCAGCAAGCTTTCGACCTCGCTGTGACCATTGCGCGCGGCGAGAGTGGCAGCTGTGTTGCCAAATGCATTGCGAGCTTTCGCGTCGGCGCCATAGGCAAGCAGCTCTTTCACAACATCAACGTGGCCGCGATACGCGGCCCGCATCAGAGGCGTACAGTTGACGATGTCCCCGGCGTTGCCGTCAGCGTGATGAGCAAGCAGAATTTTGACCGCTGCCGCCCGGTTGTTCTCCGCCGCCCGCATCAGCGCGGTCTCGCCGTTGAGGTTCCCGGCGTTGACATCGGCTCCGTTCTTGAGAAGCACCTTCACCAGCTCGATGTGGCCTCGTTCGGCGGCAAGTATAAGTGCCGTGTCGCCGTCGCAGTCGCGCGCATTCACGTCGGCTCCCTCATCAAGCTGGGCTATCGCCGTCTTGACGTCCCCCTGATACGTAACCGTGATCAAATTATAGGCCTGCTTCGAATCATTCCCGTTCATGAAAATCTCCCGTTACTGTCAAACCCCAGCCAGGAATCTGCAAACTCGCGGACTGCTGTCATGTGACCGCCCCCGGATCAGGCGAGAGCACGCTGGGCTCTCAGTCACCGAGGGATGCCGATGGCGATGCGGTGATGGAGCCAGTATGGTCCCCGGTCCC
>WNFO01005420.1_pt1 | contig 11155 bp, 9 predicted proteins | sample 5400251 | NCBI WGS metagenome assembly WNFO01 (sample SAMN13153354, study PRJNA577476) | soil metagenome | isolation source: 100 cm saprolite under Madrone tree | place: USA:California | collected 2016-06-14 | reverse complement strand
ATCGTGCAGGGCGTCGGCTACCCGAACCCGACCTTCTCGCACTTCGAGTCGATCCGCATCTGGGAGACGGGAGACCCTACGCGGCGCCAGGTCGATGGCTGGCTGGGCCGCACCCTCGCGAAGGCTTATGACTCCAACGGGCATCCGCTGACCGGCTGCGCATGCGGAGCGACCGACGTGCCGGGAGCGCTGCGCGACCTGCAGGCGACCATGACCGTGATCCAGAACCAGAAGACGTTCGGCTTCACCGGTGGTTCGGAGGTCGAGGCCGCTGTCGGCGCCCTCTACAAGGGCACGCCCGGCATCTACGGCGCGCTGTTCGACACCGCCATCGCGACCGCCAACGACACGATCGCGACGCTGCGGACCTCGTCCACGAATTACCAACCGATGGCGGACTACTCGGACAAGGTGCAGCTCGTCTACTCGTCGAAGAACCAGCTCGCGGCGGCGCTGCAGCTTGCCGCGGAGCTGATCGTCACCGGCACCGGGGTCAAGCTGCTGCACGTCACGCTCGGGGGTTTCGACACTCACTACACCGAGCTCAACCGGCATGACGACCTGATGGGATACCTCGACTCGGCGGTCAGTGCGTTCTACCAGGACCTCGCCGCGCATGGAAAGGCGGACAAGGTTCTGATCGCGACCTGGTCGGAGTTCGGGCGGCGACCTAAAGAGAACGCGAGCGGTGGCACCGACCATGGCGCGGCCGCGCCTCTGCTGTTGATCGGCGACCCGGTGAAGAGCGGGCTGTACGGCGCGGAGCCCAGCCTCACCAGCCTGGATTCAACAGGCAACCTCAAGTTCGCCGTCGACTTCCGATCCGTTTATCAGGAGATCCTGGGCGGCCACCTCGGCGCGGATGCGAACGAGATCCTTGGCGCGTCCTTCGACAAGATCCCGTTCCTCAAGGCTCCGGTCGCGGCTTTGTAGCCTCTCATGCGCACGTTCCTGTTGAAGGTCGGGGCGACTGTGCTCACCCTGGGCACGACCCTGGCGTCGACTCTGTACGTGACCGCGCATTTGAAGAATTCCTCCGCGCCGCTGCAGCCATCGGTGGTCGCGACGCAGGGTTTCGACGTCGGCGGCCTCACGGTCACGCCAGGCGTCCGGCAGGGCGACGTCCAGCCGGTGACGTCGACGTATGCGTCCTAGACCCGTCATCGTGGCCCACCATTTCGCGGCTCTCGGGACGAGCTGCAGCCTGTTTGGGCTGGGCGTTTCCCAGACGCAGCTGCTGAACGGAGAGGTCTGGGTGCGAGAGCTGGGCGCGCGCATCACTCGTTTCTCCGACCGCAGCGAGCTGGCCGCGCTCAACCAATCGGATGGCGCGTGGGTGGACGTCAGCCCCGAGACGGAGGAGCTGCTGCGGGAATCGCTGCGGGCGTACGAGCTCAGCGCCGGCCTCGTCAACGTTGCGGTACTGCCATCGATGCTGGCGATCGGCTACACGAGGCCGCTGGCGGAAGGCACGTCGAGCGCCACACCGGAGCGCGCCGCACCGGCGCCCGCGCTCGCGGATGTGCTCAGGGTGCGGCCGCGACGCGCACGACTGCAACGGGGCTGCGGGCTCGACCTCGGCGGCATCGCCAAAGGCTGGATGGCGGACCGGCTGGCTTTGAAGCTTGGGCCGGATTCGCTTGCCAACATCGGCGGGGACCTCCGCGCTGTCGGGCCTGGTCCGGCGGGCGACGGATGGCCGGTTGGCATGGGTGGGGCCACCGTGATGCTTCGAGACCAGGGCGCCGCGACGAGCAGCGTGCGGAGGCGCAGATGGGGCGATCTGCACCACCTCATCGACCCGCGGACGGGGCTTCCATCCAGGAGTGGATTGGAAGAAGTTTCCGTCGTGGCGGCCAGTGGTTGCGACGCCGAGGTCGTCGCCAAGACAGCGCTGCTGCTCGGTCCTGGCCTGGCGACGGCGTACTGCGCGGCGCACGCGCAGGCATGGTGGTTCTCCTCATGACGGCCGACCAGTTCTTCTGGGTGCTCTCTCGAGTCGGCGGCCTCGGCTCTTACGCCGCGCTCGCGGTCGCGCTCGTGACCGGCATCGCGTTGCGCACCGCGGTGCTCGACTGGCTCGGAAGCAACAGGGCATTGCGTTCGCTGCATGAATACACCACGGTGCTGTGGATCCCGCTCGCCGTGCTGCACCTCGCCGCGCTGCTGCTGGACAAGACGTCGCGTATCGGGTTGATCGACCTGGTGCTTCCGTTCCACGCGACTTACGGCACCCTCGCCATCGGCCTCGGCACGCTTGCGGTGGACGTGCTGGTGGTCGTCACCGTGACCGCGTATCTGAAGCGGCGAATGCCGAGCGAACTCTGGAAGTGGCTGCATCGGCTGTCGTACGTCGCCTTCGCGCTCATCTTTCTGCACGCTGTTCTGAGCGGCACCGACTTCAGCGACCCGATCGTGTCAGCGATCACGTGGTCCGCGGCGGCGACGCTCGCGGCCCTGGCTCTCGCGCGTACGTTCTGGGGCCGGCTCCCGGCCTAGGCGGCGAGCTGCTGCCTCAACGCGACGACCTTTCGCCGAAGCTCCTCCTCGGCCTCTAGCGGCATATCCACTTCTTTGCGCTCGCGGTGCCATCGCTCCATTGCGAGATCGATCTGGGCCGTTTGCAATCGCGCGAGTAGGAAGTACGCACGCAAGCCGCGGCGGCTGAGGGCGCGCATACGCTGCTGAAAACGCTGCCATGGGCTCATCAGGATCGATACCTCTTCGGGCATGATCGCGCCGCTGCCGCGCGCAGCTTCCTTGCGAAACTGATCGCCCAGAGCCTGGCTTTCGATGTGCAGGCCTAGCAGCAGAAGTGCGATCACTGCGGCGGTGAAGGGGCCGGTCATGACCAGAGTCCGGAGGTGGATCTCGAGAATCCCGATTGCCGTTTTCTCGATCGGGAAGAGCGTGAGCCACGCATCCCAGGAAAAATGCGCGGCGATGGCGACCAGGAATCCGGCCGCGATCGCGATCAACTTTCTGCGCACGTCAGGCAGCTGCCGCGCGATCCCAATTCCGGCGCCGACGAATGCCGTATACGTTGCGTGGCCGAAGAACAAGCCGAGCACCTGACGCGCGTACCACTGGAATCCGGCCGCATAGCTGCCCACGCCCTCCGGTTGAAAGATGGCGTAGAGGTTGGTCATGTAGGCGACGGACTCCATGAAATTGAAGCCAAGCCCGACCGCAGCGCCGTAAACGATCCCGTCGACGACGTCGTCGAACTCGTTGCGCATGACGAGGAAAAGCAAGACCACGGCCGAGCCTTTGGCCAGCTCTTCGAGGATCCCGGCCGAGAAAGCGGTGGAGACGTCGAGGCCCGGGCCTGGCACCAGGGTGCGAATCGCGATCAGCTGCCACAGGCTCTCCGCCCAGATGACGAGACTGGTGGCGACCACCGCGCCCCATGCGGCGGCGACGAGCACGAGGCGCCACGGCTCTTTTTCATTGCGGTCGATCCGGCGGACCACCCAAAGTCCGAACGCGGTCGTGGGCAGGCAGGCGAGAGCGCAAACGGCGGCGACGCCGGGGCCGGCCGCGCCGGTGAATATGAAGACGTCAATCAGGAGCAGCCACAGGAGCGCCGCCAAGCCAAGCAGGACGCCCGCTCGGATGAAGTCTTTTCGGCGCTGCACCGGGTCTCGATCGAAGCCGCGCACTCCGATGAAGGTGCCGAGCGCCGTCAGGGCCACCGCAAGCAATCCATAGAGCGACGTTCGGCCGGCCACGGTGTCGAGGTAGACGTAGTTGAGGATCGAGCTGGCGACCAGCACCAGGATCAGCGCAACCGCGATCCCGATCGCAATCGCATAGCGGGGCGGTCGGCGCTGCCGTGGGTTGGCGGCGCGCGTGGCGAGCGCCACTAACGCTCCACCAGGACGACGCGCCTGCCGATCACCTCGACCGGCACGCCGCCCTCGTATCGCTCGACCACGAAGACGTAGTGGCCGGGGAGGTTGTGCTGGAAGCCGGGCGGGACTTTGACCGGAACGATCATCTGGCTCGTGAGCTGGTCGGGCGTGGCGGGACCGACGCTGCCGACGATGTTTCCGAAAGCGTCATACCAGCGGGCGTCGACGACGAGGTCCTTCGGAAGGGAGGACCAGTCGACGACCGCGGCGAACAACATCGTGCGAGGGAAGGAGTTGCGGTCAGGTCCAGTGGTTGCGTTGTAGACGGGGTCGTACTGGAAGACGCCGGTGATGCTCGCCTTCAGGCCGGTGTGCTGGCCGGGGGGCTCGAAATAGGCGAACTCGACGAGCCCGGCGACGAGGATGAGAATCGATATGGCCGTATAGACGAGCAGGGTGCGGTAGAGCGTGCGAACCTGGTCGACTGGCGCCGCTACCACCAAGCGCCAGTCTATCGGCAGTTTCGTTTAGGTCGGCGTGCCGATGCTAGGGCGCGGCGGGGATGAAGTCGCCAAACACCAAGAACGACAGCAGCTCGAGGTAGAGGGCCAGGACGTAGACTCCGCAAACGAAAGCGCTGGTGGCGATGCCGGCAATCGCCAGTCGCGATCCGGCGAGCCCGCCGCCGCTGCCCTTGATTCGTCGATACGCCGAGATGCTCAGGCACAGGCCGACGGGCCCCAGCACAACGCCCAGCGGATAGATAAGAGGAATCGAGGCGACCCCGACGATGAACGCCGCTGTGACGCGGACTTCATAGTCCTTATGGGATAGGAGCGTTCCGCTCGGTGGGTCAGACATCTGTGCGGGGTGGTGCGGCGGAGAGGAGTTGAACCTCCACGTCCTTGCGGACACTAGCTCCTGAAACTAGCGCGTCTGCCATTCCGCCACCGCCGCGTCGGGGCGAGCGAGAAGTATACCGATGGCCAAATGACCTCAGACAGGGATCTCGCGCCGCTTGATCAAAACGTGCGGAATCCACCGTGAGGATGCGCTCGGTTGGATCAAAACGTGCGGAATCAGCCGCAGTCAGGTCGCGATGAACAGGGTGTGCCAGGCCGCTTCGACCAGCTCCGGGCTCAACGACGGTTGCGCACCTCGCGCCGACGAAACGTCCACGAGTCGCTCGAGCAGGTCTCGCGGGTGGTTGCCGCGCAGCGGACGGCCGCCATAGAGCGTGCGAATCATGTCCAACGCATTCACATCGGGAGGGATCGTGAGCCTCTCTCGTTCCCGCTCGAAGATGCGGCACCACATCTCCCACGTAGGGTCGGGCATCAGCACCTTGTACGCGAGCCGGCGCAAGTAAGCCTCGTCCAGCAGCTCGGCCGGCTTGAGGTTCGTCGACAATGCCAGCTGCGCCCAGAACGGCACCTCCACCTTGCGGCCACTCGCCGAAAGGTTCATGTAATCGATCTCCTGCTCGAGCGGCACCAGTAGGCGGTCGAGGATCTGCTTGGGCGCCACGCGCTGCCGGCCGAGGTCGTCGATGAGAAGCACCCCGCCATTGGCTTTCACCTGCAGCGGCGCTCCGTACGTCCGGCTGCCTTCCTCCCACGTCGGGTCGAACATCTCGATCTGGAACTCACCACCGACCTGAACAAGCGGTCGCGCAACGCGCCGCCAGCGGCGGTCCGCCGGCTGGTTCGCCTCCAACCTGTGGACGGCCGGGTCGAAGACCGTCATGACTTCGCCCCCCCCAACGTCCAGGGCAACGGGGACAACGATCGGATTGCCGAGAAGACGTGGGATTCGGCGCGCGAGGGAGGTCTTGCCGTTGCCAGGCGCGCCATAGATGAAAATCGACGAGCGCGAGTTGACCGCGGCACGCACCGCTTCGGTGACTCCCGGCGCCAGCTCGATGCCCGCGAGCGCGGCCGTGACCTTAGTCAGGTCGAGCGTGCCCGGCTTGGCCGCATCGGCCAGCACTGCCCGATATTCACGTAGCGAAACCGGCGACGGTCCCGCGTAGCGGGTGCCCGCGCGCGAGATCTCCTCGCTGCGAACGCGCCCTTGCTTGCTGAGCGCGTACGTCATTCGTTCGGGAAGCGGGCGGCCGAGCCACGGGCCTTGCTCGCTCGCTAGGCCGAGAGCGTCGAGGAAGTTGGCGGTGGTCAGTGCCTTGAGGGCGGGCTCGATCGCCACGAAAGGAAGTGCGAGATGCTCCGCCACCTCGTAGCCGGTGAGCCGCGTGGCGGTTGAGGCGATCCGGAGGATCATGCCCTCGGCCAGTGTGCGGTTGATCTCCGGCGGCGGCGGAGTCCCAACCTCCGGGCTGGTCGCCGGCGAATGAGTCGGCGGCGGCATCGGCTGCGGCTCGTCGACGTGCTCGAGAATCGCCGCGAAGAGCTTCTTGCCGAATCGCGCGCGGTCGGCGTGGTCAGGAGGCTCACCTTCGCGCCGGCGGCTGATCCAGTTCGGAACCTCTTTGAACACGACAGTGTTGCCGATCAGCAGCTGCACCATGTCGGGTTCGGCGGTAGTGACGCGCACGGCGATTCGGACCAGGTAGCCCTGGCTCTTCAGCGCCGACCAGCTTCGCTCCCACGCGACCTCGTTGCGGCCCGACCACGTCTGCCGCACGGTGCGATCCCGCGCGAGTGTCACGTCCTTGCGGTTCTGGTAGCGGCGTCGCACCAGCTCCGTCACGTCCTTGTCGACGTCCTCCGCAACAAGCGCCGCGAGCGGTAGCGCGCGGTCGTCGACCGCCGGCCTGTTCTTGATTTCGAAGATGGTGTTGGCCGTCGGCGCGAGTGCGCGGATCACGCTTGCGTGTCGAGGGCAGAACGGCGTGCGCTCGATGAACTGGATGTGGCGGCGGCACCACCAGCTCTTGCACTCGCGCCCATTGAGGTCCTTGTACGCACAGGCCCAACCCCGCCGTTCATCGCAATCGACGAAGGTGCAGACGCCCGGAGGCTTGGGGCCGTCTGTGCGCTGCGGGATGGCGGCTTGCGGCTCCGTGACCTGCACCGGCACCGCGCTGTCCGACGACATGGTTTCGACGGGCGGCTGCGCAACACCGGGTTTGGGCATGTAGTGGAACGCGCCCGAGAACTCCTCGCAGGTCTGGAAGCGCTGCGACGGGTCCTTGGCCGTCGCCTTCCAGATGATCTCCATAATCGGCGAGGGGATGGCGGTCGACGCCCGCGGCCGGTCGAACACCTGCGAGTGCAGCACTGCCGGTAGCGGGCCCGTGAACGGCGGCTCGCCATGCAGCAGTTCGTACAGGATCATGCCCAGCGAGTACACGTCGGAGTACTTCTCGACCGCCTCGCCCTTCACTTGCTCCGGCGCCATGTACGCCGGCGTCCCGACCATGCTTCCGGTGGCTGTCAGCCTGTGCTTGTCGTCGATCAGCTTCGAGATCCCGAAGTCGAGGATCTTCGTCTTGCCCCGGTTTGAGATGAGGATGTTGTCGGGCTTCAGGTCACGATGGACGATGCTGAAATCGTGCGCGACGCCGACCGCCGACAGCAATTGCTGCACCAGGTCGACCGATACGTCGACGCTGAAGCGCCCGTACTCGTCGAGCCACGACCGCATCGATCGCCCGTCGACCCATTCCATGACAATGAACAGCACGGGGCCGTCCTCGTCGAAGTCGTAAACGCGGACGATTCCGGGGTGGTTCAGCGCGGCTACCGTCGCCGCCTCGCGGTGGAAGCGCTGGCGGAAGCTGGTGTCGCTCGAGTATTGCTCGGCAAGCACTTTGATCGCCACCGGGATGTCGAGGCGCGGGTGAGTTGAGCGGTACACGACGCCCATGGCGCCACGTCCGAGCTCGGCTTCGATCGGGTACCGCCCGAGTTGTGTAGTGCTCACCTTGGGCTAGTCACTTGAGGGGGAACCCAGTATGCCGGACGATGCCCGGCGTCCGGCCTAGTTGAAGACGCTCAGCGGCAGGTAAAACGACACGCCGAAGTTGGGCTGGTCCACGATCTGGCTGATCCGCAGGTCCCCGGCCAGGCTGCACAGGATGTAGGCGTCCTCCCGGCTCAGCGAATGGTCGGCCTGCAGCCAGGCGATGGTGTCGCGGACGGAGTCGCGAGCGTTCTCCATGAGGTCCGGGCCGAGCGCGCACACCGCGTGGTAGCCGGCAGCATCGCTTCGGGGCTGCAGGGGCTTGGGCGGAGTCAGGAAGTGATAGCTCCATGGCCGCAGCCGGCCGCCTTTCACCACTCCAAACCGGAGTGAGAAGGACATCGGACATTCGATTCCCGTAACGCACACTTCGCCGTCTCCCTGCGCCGCGTGGCAGTCGCCGGCTGAGAAAAGGGCGCCGGGAACGAAGACCGGCAGGTACAGCTTGGTGCCGGCCGTCAGGTGGCGGGTGTCGATGTTCCCCGCGCCCTTGGTCGGCGGGAGAACATCATGGCGGCCTGGCTCGTCGGTCGCGACGCCCATGGTCCCGCAGAACGGGGCGATCGGGATGTGGATGTCGTGGCGGAGCTCGGCGGATGTCCGTCCACCCAGCTCGAAGTAGCGGACGTAGGGCTCGGGAAAGTCGGAGGCCAGCAGGCCGAGGCCGGGGAGGATCGCCGACCATCCCCAGGACCCGGGCTTGAGGTCCAGGATCTCGACCTCCAGCGCGTCACCCGGTTCCGCACCTCTGACGTAGACCGGGCCGCCAAGTGGGTACAGCCGGTCGAAGTCCAGCTCGCCCAGCCTCGAGGCGGGGTCGCCGTTCTTCAGCTGGCCGGCGGTGACCTCCTCGGTCTCGAAGTGGACGACGTCGCCTGACTCGATCTCGACCGCCGGTGGGAGCGAGTTGTCCCACTTGTAGTGGAACGTTTCCTTCCCGATCGAGTGCTCGCGCGCGGTCGCGCGCGCCAATTACTTCCGCGCCGCCGGGGCGGCGCTCTCCTTTATCGGAACGGCGCTCGCTCGTAGAACCTTCTTGTCGAACTTTCCGACCGAGGTCTTGGGCACCTCGTCGATGAAGCGAATCTCGTCGGGCAGCCACCATTTGGCCACCTTGTCCCGCAGGAACTCGATCACCTCTTCCTGTGTGACCTCACCTTTGAACTCCGGTTTGGCGACCGCGTACGCGACCGGCCGCTCGTCCCACTTCGGATGGACGAGGCCGATCACCGCCGCCTCCAAGATCTTGGGGTGGGCCATGATCGCGTTCTCGAGCTCGACTGACGAGATCCACTCGCCGCCGGACTTGATGACGTCCTTGGTGCGATCGACGATCTCGATGTAGCCCTCGGGCGTGATCCTGGCCACGTCGCCGGTTCGGAACCAGCCGTCTTCGGTCAGCTTGTCGGCGTCGTAGCCGTTGTGGTAGCCGCGCGCAATCCAGGGTCCGCGCACCTGGATCTCACCAAACGCCACGCCATCCCACGGGAGCTCCTCGCCGGACGCGGCGTCGCAGATGCGTATCTCGACGCCGGGCGCGATGATGCCCTGGGTAAGCCGCGCATCGAGCTCGTCCTCGGGCTTGGTGCCGGCGCGCGGGATTGCCACGCTACCCAACGGAGAGGTCTCGGTCATTCCCCATGCGTGGAGCATCCGAAGGCCCAGAGCGTCCATGGCCTCCATCACGGCTCGGGGTATGGCCGAGCCGCCACACACCACGACGCGCACCAGCGGCAAGCGCCGCCCGCTCTCCTTTAAATAAGCCGAGGTGCTGATCCAGATCGTCGGCACGCCGGCGAGAAATGTGGCGCCTTCCTGCTCGGCCAGGTCGACGATGGACTTGGCATCGCCCATGAAGCGGTCGGGAAGAAGCACCTTAGAGCCGGCCATGCCGCAGGCATATGGCAGGCCCCAGCTGTTGGCGTGGAACATGGGCACGATGGGGAGGACGGTGTCGTTCTCGGTGAGCCCGAGGCTTGCGCCCTGGAGGACGCCCATCGTGTGGATGAACTGCGAGCGGTGTGAGTAGACGACGCCTTTCGGGTTGCCGGTTGTGCCCGACGTGTAACACATGGATGCGGCCATGCGCTCGCTGAGCTTGGGCCACGCGTAGTCGTCGTCCTCGGCGGCGAGCAGGGTCTCGTAGTCGAGCAGCTCACCTAGCCCGTGGTCGGTGGGCAGCGGGGTGCCGTTGCCCATGACCACGATCGTCTTGATGCTCGGGATCTTTCCGACGAGCGGCTTGAGAATCGGGATCAGTGTCTGATCGACGAATAAGACTTTGTCCTCGGCGTCCTTGATGATGAATTCCAGGTGTTGCGGAAACAGGCGCAGGTTGAGCGTGTGCAGGACCGCGCCCATGCACGGCACCGCGTAGTAGAGCTCGAGGTGCCGGTAGTTGTTCCAGGCCAGCGTCGCTACGCGATCGCCGGGCTTGACGCCAAGGCGCTTGAGCGCGCCGGCTAGGCGATTCACGCGGCGGACCAGCTCTCCGTTGGTGATGCGGTGGAGCCCCTGCTCCATCTTCGTAACCACCTCTTTCCTCTGGTGCAGGCGCTCGAGTCGCCAAAGCACGTGCTGTATAGAGAGCTCGTAGTCCTGCATCAAGCCTTCCACGGCCCAACCTCCAGCAAGAGTAGTTACAAGGAAGCGTCCTAAGAGGTGGATGGTAAGCCCCGCCCGGGTAGGATGCACACCTATGACTTTTTGGGGTCGCGCTGACCTCCACACTCACACCGACGCCAGCGACGGCTGGCCGACGCCCTCTCAGCTGGTAGAGCACGCGACGCTGCGTGCCGGACTCGATGTGATGGCGGTCACGGACCACGACACCATCGAAGGCGCGCTGCGCGCCGCAGCGTATGCGGCCGGGCGATCGAAGCTTCATGTGGTCGTCGGCGAGGAGGTGTCGAGCCGCGACGGGCACATCATCGGCCTGTTCCTCGAGCGTCGCGTGAAGCCCGGAATGTCGGCGGCGGCCACGGTCCACGCCATCCACGATCAAGGCGGGATCGCCATTGCCGCGCATCCCTTCTGGCGCACGCAGCGACTGGTGCGCAGCGGGAACCCGGTGCATGGCGTGGGGTGGCTGGCGGCTGAGCTGGCGTTCGATGCGATCGAGGTCGAGAATGCGACGCCCGGCTTCTACGTCTTCAATCAGCTTGCCCGGCGGCTGAACATGGGTCTCGGTGCGGCCGAACTTGGCTGCTCGGATGCGCACATCGTGGACGCCGTCGGGCGCGCTTTCACGGAGTTTCCAGGCAAGACTCCCGCAGACCTACGCAAGGCGATCGAGGCGGCGCAGACACGCGCCAGGCGGCGTCGTTACCGAGCGGTCGGACTGATGCGGTATGCGGCCTGGGGGCTGAACCACCAGC